>Ga0247815_10000732_pt1 | contig 25715 bp, 24 predicted proteins | sample UWRJL194509B1_FD_181014 | JGI IMG/M metagenome (GOLD analysis project Ga0247815, IMG submission 181014) | Plant litter microbial communities from Arlington Agricultural Research Station in Wisconsin, United States - UWRJ-L194-509B-1 | ecosystem: Environmental > Terrestrial > Plant litter >...
CCAGCACCCGTCGGACGTCATCGAGATTCAGATAAAGAAGGAAGGCTGGAAGATGCGCGCCGGACAGTACATTTTCCTCTCGTGCCCCGAGGTCTCGTACTGGCAGTGGCACCCCTTCACCCTCACCTCTGCCCCCGAGGAGGACTACCTCTCCGTCCACGTTCGCATGGTCGGCGATTTCACCAAGGCTCTCGGCAAGGCACTCGGTGCAGAAGTACGCGAGCGCGGTGCTCGTGGCGGCGGCGGCGGCGAGAAGAAGGCGGAGGGTGGCAAGGAAGACAAGAGCAAGGTCGTCGCGACCCGCGGCAACGGTCCTCTCAACGCCGTTCTGCCCCGTGTCATGGTCGACGGACCCTTCGGCAGCGCATCTGAGGACTTTGCCAACTTCGAGACCATCCTTCTCGTCGGCGGTGGTATCGGCGTAACCCCCTTCGCAAGCATCCTCAAGACGATCTGGTACAGGATGAACAACTTCAACCAGTCCAAGCCAACACGCCTCAGCAAGGTCTACTTCGTATGGGTCATCCGTGACTTGCAGATGGCCGAATGGTTCCACAGTCTCCTGCACGCGATCGAAGAGCAGGACACGCAGAACCGAATCGAGATCAGCATCTACCTCACCGCCAAACTCAAGGAGGACGAGATGAACAACATCTACGTGCAGGACGTTGGGGCCGAGCGCGACGCCATCACTTCGTTGCGCGCGCCCACCCACTTTGGCAGGCCAAATTGGGATCGCGTCTTCCCTTCCATTGCCGACAAGCATCCCGACACCGACGTTGGTGTGGTGAGTACCGTGGTTTTTGAGTGAGGTGGCCGTGATGCTGACGTTTTGGTGTAGTTCTTCTGTGGCCCGGGTCCTCTCGCGTCGACACTACACACCATGTCCAACAAGTACACCAACCCGAAGGGCACTCGCTTCTTCTTCGGCAAGGGTGCGTCGTTGCACATGCTTCGCCCTACCTTGTTCTTTGGCACTGACGCATCGCTCGCTTTCACAGAGAACTTCTAGATGTTCGGGTTCGGGCTTTTGGGATAACCTCATACTCCACGTTCATTTGTCATGGCTTTTGCGCATGTACGTGTCTACCCCCTGCAATTGCAAACGTTATTCTAGTGCGCAATACGTTCTGGAGGTGTGTGTGGCAACGATCAGGCCGAGGCGAGTGACCTGATATCGAAACGATGCTATATTTGCCGCTTCGTACACTGGATTCTGTCTCCATAGCAAGGCCGCGATTTAGGTTGCAGGCGAATGCATTTCGTTTATGAGACGGTCGGTAGTTGCAACGCCGGTGTTGCGACCACTCCATTCGACGTTCAGCCTTGGTTGGGAACTGGTGCGTCGTTGGGACGCAGCGGTGTTGCAGGCTGGGTCTCCCACTCCGGGCCTGCGTTATGAGGCATCGGCGCTTCGTAGCTGAAGCATCGAAAAGATCATGTCAGTCTCATTCAGCTCCCATGTGAAAATGAACAGTATCTCGTACACCAATGCGTCGAAAAAGAACCCTTTATCCTCCTCATTGCGGATGACGACTCGGTGCGGGCCAGGTACTGCAAATTGCCTCTCGTACTGGATGATAAATGGACACCAGTCGGGATCGTGGCCGGAGAATGTTTCGAACAATCCTCCATCGATCGAGACGCTGTACCTGCCATGATCTGCACATCTGCCGCCTATGATCCAGAAGTGCGAACCTGTGCCATAGGCATCAGTATTGTGTGAATAATGACAAAGACCAGAGCTCGCACAGTGCACATACTTTCAAATGAGACAGATACCATCGAGTTGCGGGTGTTGGAATAGTAGAACGAGCCGCCATAGTGGTGGGCGTTTGTGGTCGCACCAGCGACCTGCCCCCACTTGCCAGTGTACACCACTGACCGGAAACCCACGTCACACGGTCAGCTAATATAAAAATGCATGTAATGAACTGATGCTTGCCTCGGGGATCAGAGGCTAGAATTGCGACCAGCTTCAAACCCAGAGGAGCGTCCCAAATGCGACCTGGTGGAATGGGCCGGTACCTTATTGCAGCCGCCGTAGTCAGGATGGGAAGCTCGGCGCGAACCCAACTCGCCGCACAATTTGAGGAATCAATACTCACGCAAACGAGTTGATACTGATCTCGGAGCCATTGAGATCATTTATGACCTCAATCCAATGAGGTCCAGGTTCCGCAAATTCGTGCTCAAACAGGTTTCGGAACGGTACGAGTTCGCGGACTCCTTTCCATGCGTTGATCGTGGCGATCTCTGGATGGCCATCGACGTTGATCTTGAGATTTCCGTGAGAGGCGCTCTGGTGTCCGACCACCCAGATGTGCGAGCCTGAAAGAGTAAGTGAGAGATACGATCGGCGTGACGCGCTGTGGGTAGTAAGCATATGCAAACCTTCAAACTCGAACCGTGCAGAGGCTCCTTTGCAGTACGAGCGATGAAACGAGCCATTGCTGCACAGGTTGGGTTCACCTTGTACGCGATCCCAGCCGTAAGAGTATGCAACTTGTGGAGGTCAGCCGGTTATGACGTTGCTCATATGTGATTTCTCGCCAATCCAATCGCACCTCGTGGGTCATCGTTTTCAACCACAATCATATCGCGTGTGATCTCAAAGTCCATGCTTATAATTACAAGGGTAGGCTGAATGCGTGTAGAAGTAGGAAGGAAAGTTGCGCGACAGCCTCGAGGCGTTGTGGCCAAACACCGTCAATTTCAGGGGCGCTTGGGCATTCGAGTGCCGGGGTACACAGTCAGGCTGAGTATGGGTAATGCAAGTTATATGATGACACCTGAATTTGCCTGCTTGTAGTTAAGCGACGAAATCAGACAAGTGACTTCGCGAAAGTCCCACAGTGCTGCGTCAGCTGTCCTAAAAATTTCGAACTTTTTCGTCTTGTATTCCCTTTCTAATCTCCTATTATCGCTATCTCATGGCACATAACACCATCGGTTTGCTCGCCCGGAGCGTCCAGGAGATTTAGAATCTGCCTGTTGTTTTGTTCAGTAACGATGTTTCAACCACTCGAGGTAAGTACTCCACGAACCGTGTTTCCGGCACCAGCGCGCCTGCATAGTGTGTCATGGGCGCTTCGTAGCTGATTCAGCAGGAGTGATTGCGCGCATTAGTCTCGCTGAGCTCTCGAATCTGAATAGATTCATATACTGTACATCACAGCTTCTAACAAGAGCCATTTGTTCTCCTCATTGCGGATGACCACACGGTGAGGACAGGGACTGCGGATTTTCTCTCGTATTTGATGACAAAGCCACGCCACTTGGCCTCGTAGCTAGAGAATGTCTCGAACAATCTGCCGTCAACCGAGACGCTGTACTTACTAACGCGATCAGGGTATACGTCGCCGATAATCCAGAAATGCACGCCTGTATAAACATCAACGACTCGGATATGTTCTGTAGAATAGGCATGCAAGCCGACCCACTCTCGAATGTGACAGATGCCGTTGCGTCGCGAGTCTCAGCCCAGCCTGAGTAATACGAGCCGCCGAGGTTTACACCGTTTCTGCCTGCAGTATGCTGCCGCCACCTGCTGGAGTACTCCACTGATCGGTGGTAAGGCATGCATGGTCTTCAGCTGTTCTGAACGTCGAATGTCAAATTGAGACTGAGACTCGCTACGAGGGTCATTGTCTCCAATTGTGGCCAAATTCAAGCCTAGCGGAACTTCCCACGAGCGCCCGGGTGCTATTGCCCAATATCTGGGATTCAGAGGTCATCCAGATGCAGGCAAGACATGGCTCACTAAGCTGGCGCGCGGCGCAGTTTCATGGATGAAAACGTACGCGAATCAATCGATCATGATCTCGGAACCAGTGAGATCGTTCGCCACTTCGATTCAATGAGGTCCAGGCTCCGAGAATTCGTGTCGAACAAGTTCCGAAACGGAGCGACTTCACGAGCACCTCCCCAAGCATTGATCGTGGCGATTCCGGGCTGACCGTTGATGTTGATCCTGATATTTCCATGAGAGGCGCTCTTATGTCCGACCACCCAGATATGCGAGCCTGTGAGAGTCAGCGCCGCAGGCTGTGGTCGGCGTTAGGAACAGCGGCGAGTGACACGAACCTTCGAAGTTGAATTGAGCAGAGGCTCCCTTGCAGTACGCACGTTGAATGAACTGCCACCTGCAGAGCTAAGATTCACCGGGAACTCGCTCCCAGCCACGCGAGTAGGTAACTAGAGAAGGAAGTCTGGTAAGGGCGTTACCAGTGCTGATTGGTTTCTCGCAATCCAAGTCGCACCTCGGGGATCGTCGTTCTCAGCGACTATCATATCGCGCGTGATCTCAAAATCCATGCGTATCAATGCACAGGTGGGCCGAACGAGAGCAGAAGCAGGAAGGCAAGTTGTGCGACAGCCTCGTGGTGTTTGCCTACTCTCATTGCGGGCGGACCAGATGAGTCAGAAAGATAATTATTTGGCCTGTCTCTTTTATTTCGGCATTGGTGCATCAGCCGGAAACATGGGCGAATCCAAAACTGTCAGCTCTGCCAGTCCTATCGAACGAGACGAATGCTGTCGCACCCCGGTCCTCTGTTTCAATGCACCAGTGTACTTGATTACTGAGAACCTGAAAGTCTACATTGATTGTGAATGGGATTCTGTCTTTGTCACTGCGGAGATGCGGGGAGTCGGCGTATTCTCCTCCGAGTCTTTCATACGACACCTTCGTCGCACCGCGGGGATTACGGCTTCTTCAATGTCTGCTCAGCCCTGATTTGGGACTGGTGCATTATTTTGATGCGCTAGGGGTATAGGCCGTGTTTCCTGCTCTGCACTTGCCCGGTGCGACATCGGCGCTTCGTAGCTAAAGCACCAGGAAGCCCGTGTTAGCCTCGTTTAGTTCCCTCATGACATCAAATCGGCATCTCGTACATGATTGCTTCCAATTGAAACCCTTTATCCTCCTCGTTGCGGATGACGATGCGGTGCGGGCCAGGAATCGCAAATTGCCTCTCGTACAGAATGACATAACCGCGCCAACCTGGCTCGTTCCCAGAAAATATCTCGGCCAGTCCACCGTCGATATTGATGCTGTACCTGCCATGATTTGGATTCCTGCCACCCAGGATCCAGAAGCGCGCGCCTGTGTAGAGGTAAAGGTCTCCAGAAACTCGAACATAAAGGCCGTACATACTGTTAAATGAGACAGAAGCCGTCGCATTGCGAACACTGGTGGAGTGAAATAAGCCGCCGTAGTGATGAGGGTTTGCCCCTGCACCAGATTTCTCCCACTTGCCAGAGTACTCCACTAGCCAGTAAGCAACACAGGATGGTGAGCTGCTTGGAACGGTAGTACTTAAGAACCGAGACCCACCCCGGGGATCACAAGCTATAATCGCGACCAAATTCAAGCCGAGAGGTGTTTCCCACGTGCGACCGGGTGGAATTGGTCGGTACCTAAGTGTGTTAAACCCCACTCAGAGATACATGAGACAACTCAATAAACTAAGACGTACGCGAATGAATTAATACTGATCTCGGCTGATATATCTTCTAATCATAATCAGGGACAATCATCCCTGATTATGATCATCAATAATTTTGATTGTGATGATAACTGGTGATAATTACAAGTAATTCTACGTGAAAATTATTAAAAACGGAGCAGACTTCAGTCCTCGGCAGCCAGATGTTTGCGAAATTCAGCAAAAGAGCCATAGCCGGGCCCTAGGCGTCCGGTAACTTGTATGACTTCCTGAGGAAAGTCACTCTAGGTCTTCCAAAAGGTTGATGGCCTCATTGAAAGAGATAACCGCCTGTCTGCTCGGTGGATGAGTGCTGAGGAGGAGGAGGAGGAGGCATGTGTACTCCCCTTCCCATCAATGCAGCCTAGCTTTATAGACCTTTGAGACAGCGTATAGTCTTACTGAGATTACCTGTGTGCATTAAAGTGGCATATGATGTGGTGTAGCAGTCAGGAGGCGGTGTTCTCCTGGGTACATTCATAGCACCAGCACTAGCTCTCAGTGGATTCCTCTCATCACGTCCACTGCATCGTTTATCGAGACGTCCCCATGACTCTAGCATTTTATACTCCTAGAAATAGTGGTGAATACGATGCTTAATATGAATACACTCAACTGTTGACAAATGTTCCCCACCACCTACTTGTCCCCTTGACTGTTCTGGCACACTGAGGTAGTCACCAGGCCCATATTTTAGGAATCTAAGGCTGAATTTCATTGATGGAAACCCCTCTGGTATGATAATTGCTGTCATTCTGTTATTGTCCCTCTGCAGCTCCCTGCTGGCCAGCACACGTCCAGAGAATCGGAACTCATCAAATTAGCTCTTGATCGCCTTAGGTTACTTCAATTGATGTATTACAGGGCAAATTTGGCTGGAGTCACTCTCCAGTGTCAGAGTTCTGGTAGGTGTTCTTAGGGATTGAGCAGGGTCTCAGCAACCCACACTCACAATGGCACCCCAGTTGCACCTCCGGCCATGATTATTTCTGAGGGATCACAAAATTAGCATTAGAGATGTTTAAGTAACATTAAATGGGTTCATACCCATAAGTGGTCTCTCCTCAGGTGGGCAGGTGAATAGCTGAAATTACATTTAACCCATTGAGGAAGGCCCCTATCGGGTTATAAATGCTTTTGATCGAACCTAGTATAGACCATAATGTATTCTAGAATGTTTTAAATGATGCTGAATACGTTTTCACAACATCCTGTGTCCACCAGGTGCTGTTGCCACACCATACAGTCAAGATTTGAACATAATAACAGGCTAATTTATGTTCTTTATTGTCTGTGGCTAGCACACTATGCCGTTAAACAAGACATCGCGTGTGTATTGCGCGGCCAGGAGGCCAGCAGAATTCTCCGTATGAAAATCCACCATACCTCATCAAAGTTACGAACTTGTTACATATTTGAGCGCCCAGGACACCAGAATATGCATTTCTAAGACACAACAGCGTGAAAAAAGGCAGTAAATAGAAAACCGACCGTGTTCTGGACAAGGTGCTGATTTTACAGCTCCGACCTTCCTCGACACTCGGCTCCAAGTCCAGCCTCAGTTGTGATTGTCACTCCCAAACTCACTCAATCAATTTCTAAATAGATAGTTTGACGTAAGTCTGTGCAAGGCGCAATTTAGAGCTAAATGATAAGTAGGAGTGAGGAGAGGGAGCACACGAAATGCAACGCGTGCGCCAAAGTTTGCGCGCGATCTCGGCGAGGCATTGTCCGTTTTCCATGGACAAACAGCCGGCAGATAGCCCTTTGGAAGGGCTATTCGATAGTACGCACTTTGGGGGATAGTGGGGTAGAAGGCGAGTCGTACCAAGCCGCGCAAAAAGCCCAGAATAATCGATGTCCACCCACCCGAAAACCATGGATGCGGCCGCAAAGGGAAAAATTGTAGCAGAGAAAATAACTGTGCGTATTTGTGGACAGTGCCACGGAGCCGATTCGAGTGGGAGATCAATGGCAAATGCTCGCTCAGGCAACATGATGCAAATAAATTAAAATGCAAATTAATGCGAATTTGCTCGAAAACTGACATGTTGTGGCTGCACAGGAGTTTACCAGAACTGTATAGCTGCTCCAAACCTTGTTTGGTGTGTATTTTGACCCGGAAACTCCCGTGAGCTTGTTTGGCCTCGCACAGTTCGATTTTGGAGGGCGCAGCGTGCGGCCACAGCCAGTGGTCGGTTGACTGTGTCTCGAGAACCTTAAATTTATGAGTTTATCTGTGTCTTACCTTGTTGCATTAGTGACGAAAGCTTGACTGTAATTGGCTTGTAAGAAGCCTTTACACTGGGATGTTCTCCAAACTGTTACTGACTGGTTGGACTGTCCCTAGAACCTTAATTCTGAGGGTTACTCCTCGTGTTGTCCAGCTCCCTGGCAGTCAAAAGGCCTGTGAATTCAATTCCTAATGGCCCATTACAAATGAAAGTTTTCAAAATGTCGGACAGCGATGGCGCACTTTCCGGGATAGGTGTCCCGGAAAGTGATTCGGCGATATGCCCCGATCTCGGAGCCATTGAGATCATTGATGACCTCAATCCAATGAGGTCCAGGTTCTGCAAATTCGTGCTCGAATAGGTTCCGAAACGGTACGAGTTCGTGAACTCCTTTCCACGCGTTGATCGTGCTGATCCCTGGCTGGCCATCGATGTTGATTTTGAGATTTCCGTGAGAGGCGCTCTGGTGTCCGACCACCCAGATGTGTGAACCTGGAGGAGTAAGCGAGGACACGATCGGCGTGACACGCTATGGGTAAGCATATGCAAACCATCAAACTCGAACCGTGCAGAGGCTCCTTTGCAGTACGAGCGATGAAACGAGCCATTGCTGCACAGGTTGGGCTCGCCCTGTACACGATCCCAGCCATAAGAGTAGGTAACTGATGGAGGAAATTCGGTTATGGAGTTGTTGATATGTGATTTCTCGCCAAGCCAATTGCACCTCTTGGATCATCGTTCTCAACCACAATCATATCGCGCGTGATCTCAAAATCCATGCGTGTCGGCGTCGAAGTGCGTTGATGAGATGTCAAGGTGGGAGGATGAGTGGCGCGGCAGCCTCGTGGTGTTTGCCTGTTCTCATTGCGGGTGGAATCGAAGCTTAATTGACCATTCTCATTCTTGGCTCGGGTGATAGTACAGAAAGATAGTCCTACTGCTTGCCTACACATTCAGGTCCAACACTTTGTAGTTGTTACTGCGCTGCACACAGCGTATTGTGAAGATTTCCTCTCTTTGCCGTGATATGAGCTTCAGCCCAGACGGACGTCTACACAATCAATGTAGCGAGGAATCTCTTGAAACCCTCGTCGATCCGAGCGAACTGTTCGAAATTCCAGGCGTCTGGGTATATTATTTTGCTCGCCGCGTCGTCACCAAACCGGCTGTTCGGTGGCTGGCAATGGTCGACGAAGCCCCTAGAGTGAGCAAGTCATCAGCAGCATTCAAACTATCTGTGCAGCAGGAAGGATTGATTGCTCACTTCATGTTCAGATGAAACTCTTTCTCATAAGGGTTCTGGCTCGTTGCGCGAGCATCGAAGGTTTCCTTGCTCATCTCGCTGACCTTGACTGTCACACCTGGCAATGCCTTGCCGAGGATCTCGGCGTACTTGCGTGGGGTAATATGCTCTCCAACGGCGATTATCTGCTTGCCTGGAGGTATAGGTCAGCGAATTATTTGCGAGGAAGGACCAAGCACGCGCACCGAGGTACTGCTCGCGGTTCTTCAGAGCTGCAAGAACCCACCCGCCGCTCTGGTTTGCAGAGTAGCCGGGTATGTATGTATCTGGAAGGGTCATGCAATTGACGATGACTTCGCCTGTGAAGATACGTTTAGTGCCGGCTCGAACAGCACGAACCCCTGACGTACCAGCCTCGTTTTTCGTGACGATCCCGTAGGCGGGGTTGGCAAGGTTCTCAAAGTAAAAGGAGTTGACAATGCGAGTGTGTGGGAGGCCGCTGGCAACGAGGTACTCGCCCACGTTGGCCTTACCGCTATCGTCACGGTGTGGCTCTGTCAGAATGGCACTTAAGACCAGCACTCCTGACGCACTCACTCCCAATGCGGAATACTGCATTTCCACATGTCGAACCAGATGAAGTGCTGAACGCATCCAGCAGCCTTGGCCGCGTCAACGAGGTTGCGGCCGTGGCGCTCTTCCTCGGCTTGACCTTTTGCCGGATCCAAACCCACAGCAGGAAAGATGGTCCAGACTGCATCGGGGTGATATCATGTTAGCAGGATGTAATTGGGGACGACACAGTACCTAGAGGCGACGCACAATCCGTCAGTCCGATGACAGCGTATGCTTCGTGCATGGCTGCCGTGAGGGTTTCCGGGTCACCGATGTCTGCTTCGACGATCTCGGCACCAGCAGCTTTGAGAGCTGAACGGAAAGGTCAATTAGATAAAAATATGCGGATATGACACGATTGGTGCGTACCTTGGGCCTTCGTACCGCTGGTATCCCTCGTAATCGCTCTGACTGCGTACGTGCGGTCCTCGAGTAGATACCGCACAACACTTCCTCCTGTCGTGCCAGTAGCGCCAAACACCACCACAAGCCTCTTGTTTGATGAAACCATAGTCTGGGTTAATGAGAGCGGTATCAAGTTCTGTTGCGACTAAGAATGAGTGGTGCGCAAGGTAGTTGGAAGTAGCATGAATCGTGGAGCGCATGTTCTTATGTGTGGCCAGCGGTAGAATCAAATACCTGATCTGGGGTGCGGCCGCCGTCATGGGGGTGGTGCTTCTGTGCGCGAATGAGACGTCATGAGCTCGATGCAGCGAGACTGACGGTGGAGCAGCCCAAAGTGAGTGTGAACACCTGCCAGATTGATGAGTTGGCCGAAGTCCCACGCTTATTTTGGTACTTCAAACCGGGTTTCTGCCGGTTTGGGCAGTCTCCGCCCACGAGAAGCGTGATGGAGAGGGGACTGACGGGCGGCCAGGATTCTCGTGGTGCCTTGCTCAAACTGCTCGAAGTGGATGTCAGTCTACTGCGCAATGGAAGCCCCTGTGTCTCGCAGGACTGCCAGCGCATTTATGACGCATGTACCACAGAGAAGGGTGACGTAAGGCTGCAGTTCATACAGGTTCAAGTTCAGCAGCGGGTTATTTCCCTTCCTGAACAGCTGAGGTGACTCTATCTCGCAATCGCCCTTCCCAGTGACACGCTCCACCGAGCTCTGATCCTGGAAGCGAAATGTGCGTAGCACTGCGGCAGGTTCTAGGCGGCGCATCCGCAGAATAACGGCCGTGGAAGAGCGAGGAAGAGAGACGCAGAATCAAACCATTGATTGTTGACAACGCACATGGTCGGCGGGTAGCCAACGCGGTGTTAACAAAGACAAAAATACTATTGAACAGCAAACAAGAAAGCATGTGCCGTATAGCAGAAGCTAAGGGAGCGTGCACAAACTGGTAGACAGGTTTGCGCTGAATGAAGCGAGCTATGATCCGAGAGCGAGTTGGCGCGTGTTGAGCAATCTACAAGCTCAGCTGCTGGCCGAGCATTTGATGATGTCGCTGTAACGAAGCCTGGGAGATTGTCGCTGGTAATCAAGATCAAGCTCTCGGAGAGTGTAACGCGCAGATTGTGTTGTGGCAGGAAGGTGAAGGGAGGAGGAAGAGACGCGCTGTCGGACTTTCTCCACACATCTCTTCCTATTCCGCGCCATGTCGTACGGCGGATACTACCAGCCTGGGCAGCAAATGCCTCAGCCACACGCGCATCAACATGATGCGCCGGGTCTTTCCTTCTACGGCGGTGACCAGGCTGGCTTCTATGGCGGAGGCGGCGCTGGCTCGTCACACGTTGACGGCAACATGGGCACACTGTCGGGCTCAATATCTTCAACTGGCAACGGTGCAGTTGGTGCAGGTCCTCAGGGCTGGCTGGCTGCGTTTGGGACTGGCGGGTTTGAAGGCGAACCGCCACTGCTTGAAGGTGCGCGCATGCGTGGTCGACACGACGCGTCGCGTCTGCTTCACGGCGCTCAATAACGAGATAACTAAACATTTGTACAATCTTATTCAGAGCTTGGAATCAACTTTGCGCACATTCAATCCAAAACACTTACCGTACTCAATCCTCTGCGTACTGTCGACGAACATATCATGGATGACGCCGACCTCTACGGCCCCCTCATCTTCTATTTCCTTCTCGGCGTCTGTCTTCTTCTTGTAAGTCTTTGATTGATCGCGAAACTGGGTTCAACTGCTCACAATGCGCGCGCAGTCTGGAAAGCCGCAATTTGGCTATATCTATGGTCTCGCTCTTCTCGGCTCCCTCTCAACTTACTTTCTCTTCAATCTGATGAGCCCGAACGGAATTGACGCGCATAGAGTGGCGAGTGTATTAGGGTGCGTTCTTGGTTCCTTTGGCACTGCGGCCACGTCTCGCCACGCGCTCACGCTCGACCGCCACCGTAGGTACTGCCTCCTACCCATGGTCGTCATGAGCGCGATAAACATCGGCTTTGGACTCGAGTACGTAATTCTGACGGAGCCTTTGAGACGGTGCTGACTTGTTCAACAGCCATACCATCGGATACTTTCTCGCCGCTCTCAGCGTCGGCTGGTGCACATTCTCCGCCAGCGGTATCTTCGCAGCTGTAAGTTTGTCTTCATTCTTGCTGCCACTATTCCTCTGCTTTTTTTATTAATGTCTCTGTTTGCGCAGGTTCTCCGAACAGCAGACCAACGATTGCTGCTCGCTTATCCCATCAGCCTGCTGTATAGCTGCTTCGCCCTGCTGATGATCTTCGCCGCTGGGGGCAAGTGAGCTTACGGCAGAGTGTGTACATAGACGAGACAGCATTAGGCAAGGTATTACAACTACGTCTGCAATTTCTCTCGGACGCTGCCGCCGCCGGTAAAAGCAAGGGGTTGTCGCCATTTCTCCTCCAGGCCGTTGGTGATCAGCTGAAAGACTGCTGAAAGCCAGAGCGATGTTGAAATCACGGGATGCCAACCCTTCTAAAAAGACACATCACGCAACATCAGTTCTCAGGCAGGGAATGCACACCACGCATTCCTCATTGGATGCGGCTGATCCTCCGGCTGCTCCTCCTGCCGGGTGCAGAACTGAAACTCAACGTCGCCCCACAGACACGGGCCCTCTGACGTAACCTCTAGCAGCTGTCGTCGTACGACCCATAGATCCCTAAGCGACTCAGGCAGAGACTGATCACCACTCTTCGATGGCCGACTGGCATCGTCAACCTTCTGAGCGCGATAGGATCTGGCGCGTGCGAGCACCTCGAAAAAGCCGATGTCCATTTCGCCATCCTCTTCTCTCGAGGCATAGTTCCTCGCGCACGAACTAGTTTCGAGGCAGCAGGCTGACACGTATGATAATTGCACCAAGCGCGGACATATCCAGTTCAAACCGGTATCTCTGTCATGTTGAGACAGTGCTTGAACAAAATCCTCTCCAAGTCGTGCATGAGATAGAGCCAGGAGTTCGAGCTGTGGTAGGAGTCGCAGCATATTGAGCATTGGCACATCGGCTAGGTCCACCCGATCCAGGTGTAGCCGACGCAGGGGCGGAATTGGTGCCTGGAAGAATGCGTCAATGGCGGCGGCCACAGACGGTCGTTTCCATCTCCGTCCCAGATATGTAAACACCTCGACAGAGAGCGCCAGTGATATCAGGTTGGGAGCTCGCACAAATTTGAGGGCGTCGATGGCTGTATCCAAGAATCTCACAACCAAATATTCAAGTTCAGAGGTGCAGCGCACGGGATGTTCTAAGGAGTGTGTGCCCGATACATAGCTCTGGCAGCGCATATCAAGGTAACGCAGTTTCAGAAGTGCTGCTCCGTTGAAGGCGGAAAGTAGGTGCACAAGGCGGTATTTAGGCTTTCCACGACAGCGCAGAGTCTTCAAAGTGTTCATACACGATAAAATTCGAGTTTCTCCGATGATGTTGCTGGGAACCTTGAGGTTTTTGATGCAGGGCATCGGAGGTAGAACGAGCACGGCAAGGCGGGACGGCACAACCTCTGAAATGTCCAATGTCTGCAACGCAGGAAGTTTGACGATATGGTTGATGACCTGATCATCCAATGAAAGACCCTGGTCATCAACAAGGCCGAGAGTGAGGGTAATGATACTGTAGGCAAATGTGTTGACGAGGTCGCGGAGCACAACAAGGTCGTCTTGAGTGACGCGTCCACGAAGGGACACATGCTTTGGACAGGCGCGACTGCGCTCAAAAAACAGCGCGAGCAAGTGCAGGCTCCCCTCGCCGATGGTGGACGCAGATTCCACTGAAGGCCGCGCGAATATGATGCGGCTCCAAGCACGCGGGTTTGCACGCGTCGCGACCCGCCAAAGCTTGCAAACCGAAGTTGCTTGACGCAGAGCCACTATTGGGTGCTCGGAGTCATCGTTAGCTCTATGCTCGACGATGCGGCCGATGATTTCTGGTGGCAGCAGAAAAGGTGCCGTCCCACTCGTCGAGGCTGACGTAGCGACCATGTGAAAGGAGTTAGACCTTAAATCGCTTGATACTATACAGCTGTTGTTGTGTCGCTGCGGTGGTGCAGAAAAGCAGTCGCGCAGAAGAGGTCGGAAGCACAAGCAGCACCGGTCGGCTAACCCCTTGCTTCTCCCACCCTCTTCATTCTTGATCTTTCATTCTCACGTTCCATTCAAGACAGTCTTATCCAACATGCTCGTGAATATGCCCATAGAACTCGTCGGTGCCATACTTCAGACGGCCGCCGAGCTCTATCTCATTTTGGATCGCGCGACAGTTCTCAATATCGCAGTCCTGCGGCATCGGCTATACATATGCGATTCCAGTGCTTTATCGTACTCTCTTCATCGAGGAGACCAACACAAATCTTTTTGATCCTGTCTTCAACGAGTCAGCGCCATTCCGAGTCGCTGGTGGCCTGTTAAGCCGGCCCGCCACAGAACGCCTATGTTGGCACGTTCGACGCCTGTTTTTGGGCATCAACGAGACATTGGATCCACTTCGACTTGGTCGCCTATTCCCATAACTCCAAGCAGTATTCGCTTTAGGTGACCTGTTCCTAACAAAAGACGATTATGGGCAGCTGCCTTCGAGGCTCAGGTCGTTCCACGCTCTATCAATACTACGCGATCAGTGGGTTCCGCCCACAATAACGCACCTGTGTATCTTCTGGACACTCGATTATCTCAGCGTCGACGAGTTGATAGAATGGTTCGAGACTCGGGTGTCGAATACCGTCACACATGTGGCGCTCGAGCTCAATGTCCCCTTGGAGCCAGACCAAGGGACAGACTTCGCCGTCATTCTGCAATATCTTCTCGGACGCAGCACAACCGCACTACTGGCAATCCGGATCTACAGCAAAGCCATTGACGCGAATAGCATTCGCATAATGCTAAAGGGCATTGGCAACATGGACGCAGCGCAGCGTCAAAGGGTAATCGTCTGGCACGATGAAAGGGACATTCAAGACGGTCTCGTCGACGTCTACACCTCCAAAGTAGATGCGATTTGCGGGAGGACGCCATGGAGCGAAGCATCACCGGAGCCACAGAGCAAACTGGACGCGGCCATGGCAGACTAGAACACAGAGACCCGCCGACATGGCACTCGTGTGTGTATATAGCTTCCAGGATGAATCTAAGAGACAAACTACCAAGTGTTTGGTAAACTGCAAGCCGGTCCCCTGATCAACGCTGGACTAAACAAGCAGCAATAATGCTGTGAATCCACTTCCCAATGAAGAGGGACGCATAATGCTAGGCCAGGCGGTGACATCGGTCGCCTCATGTACTGGCTATCGCCGATAGTGGCCTGACTCTTGCCTTGCTGTCGCCAACGTCTTCTTCCCACAACTGCATCTTACATCTTGAAATCTCACATCTCGCTAAATACATACGCACCCAACATGCTTGGTCATATACCCATAGAACTTGTTGGCGCCATGCTTCAGACGGCCGCCGAGCTCTATCTCGTTTCGGATCGTGCGACAGTTCTCAATATCGCAAAGTCTTGCAGCATCGGTTACACGTATGCAATTCCAATTCTCTATCGCACTCTTGTCATCGATGGCACCAACTCGCACCTCTTCGCTCCAGTCTTCAACGAGTCAGTGCCATTCCGAATCGCTGGTGGTCTGTTGAGCCGGCCCGCCACAGAACGTTTGTGTTGGCATGTTCGACGCCTCTTTCTGGGCATTAATCAGATGATGGATCCACTTCGATTTGGCCGCCTGTTTCCACAACTTCAAGCGATATTTGGGTTCGGCGACTTGTTCCTGACGGAAAGTGATTACGGGCAGCTGCCCTCGAGTCTCAGGTCATTCCACGCTCTCTCGATACCGCATGTTCAGTGGATTCCGCCACCGATAACTCACTTGTGTATCTTCTGGCAGTTCGGTCATCTCAGCGTCAACAAGCTGGTAGAGTGGTTCGAGGCGCGTGTGTCGGACACCGTCACGCATGTGGCACTCGAGCTCAATGACGACTTAGAGCCCGATCAGGAAGAAGACTTTGTCGTAACTCTGCGGTATCTTCTTGGACGTAGCGCAACCGCGCCCGTCGTGATTAGGATTTACAGCGATGCCATCAACGCGATTAGCATTCGCATTATGCTAAGGACCATCGGTAACATGGACGCTATGCAGCGTCAACGTGTGCTTATCTGGCGCGATGAACGGGAAATTCGAGGAGGCTTTGGGGACATCAACACCTCCAAGCTGGATGCAGTTTGTGGGAGGACGCCCTGGAGCGAAGCATTACCAGAGACGCAAAACGAGCTGGACGCAGCCATGGCAGACTAGAACATAGGGAATGCATGGCTTTGGCTTCTGCGTGTAGCTTCATAACGGATCAAAAGAGACACTTACCAAGTGGTGGAAGTCAGCCGGATCAAACAACCTGATTGCGCTGAAAACCCACTACACTGCGAGCAATATTATATCATAAAATAAACACTTGCATTTTTGCGTTATCGATTGGCACAAGATCGTGTATTTGCACTAAAGATGGTTGAAACGCGCTCGGCGATAACCGGGGTGAACGCGTTTGCTCGTGTTTCTCTTCCGTTCCAATCGTGCTTCGATCGTGGCCATCGAGTCACGTTCGCCTGACTCCACAAGCTGTTCCGATTTCTCCCCCGCCTCTCTCCTCTGTACCACCACCACCGCCTTGTCCCGAATTCTCTTACACGCACTCAACGCGTCTCCTCTCCATCGAGCATCCTCACCCTCGCGCGCACAACCATGACCACCACCGGACCTGCGCCGTACACCGGCCCGTGGCCCGCCTCGCGCGTGCGCCAGGCATACTTTGACTTTTTCGCGGAGCAGTCGCATACATTTGTGCGCTCTTCGTCGACGATCCCGCACGACGACCCGACACTGCTGTTTGCAAATGCTGGCATGAACCAGTACAAGAGCATTTTCCTCGGCACTGTAGATCCAAAGAGCGAGCTGGCGAGATTGAAGAGAGCTTACAACAGCCAGAAATGTGTGCGCGCAGGTGGAAAGCATAACGGTGAGCAAATCCAGGATCCAGGCGTGAAGAGAGAACAACAGCCAACGTTGGCGCGCAGATCTCGAGGACGTGGGCAAGGACAGCTATCACCATACCTTCTTTGAGATGCTCGGCAACTGGTCGTTTGGAGATTACTTCAAGGTGAGGCGGATTCAATTACTTGCCTGTTGGATACTCACTAAACACTTGTGCAGAAAGAGGCACTCACATGGTCGTGGAAACTGCTCACTGAGGTGTATGGTCTTGAGAAGGACCGACTCTACGTGACCTACTTCGAGGGCAACCCTGCTGCAGGCCTTGAGCCTGATAACGAGGCTCGCGACATCTGGCGTTCACTTGGACTTGCGGATGACCACATCCTCACCGGCGACGCCAAGGACAACTTCTGGGAAATGGGCGCGACAGGGCCTTGCGGTCCATGCTCCGAGATCCACTACGATCGTGTTGGTGGTGGGCGTAATGCCGCACACCTCGTCAACCACGACGACCCGCTTGTACTCGAAATTTGGAACAACGTCTTCATCCAGTTCAACCGTGAGGACGACGGCAGTCTGCGCCCACTGCCCGCGAAGCACGTCGATACGGGCATGGGCTTTGAACGCCTTGTGTCGGTTGTCCAGGACGCTCAGAGCAACTACGACACCGACCTGTTCGCACCTCTTTTCACTCGCATCCAGGAGCTTACTGGTGCGAGGCCCTACGCTGGCGCGTTCGGTGCAGATGACAAGGACGGTATCGACACCGCGTACCGTGTCATCGCAGACCACGTCCGCACACTCACCTTCACCCTCGCCGACGGCGGCGTCCCCAACAACGTTGGGCGTGGTTATGTACTGCGACGTATTCTCCGTCGCGGCGCACGGTACGCACGCAAGAAGCTCGGCGTCGAAATCGGCAGCTTCTTCAGCGCGCTCGCGCCAACGCTTATTGAGCAACTGGGCGATGTGTTCCCTGAGCTGCGCAAGAACTTTGCCGACATCAAGGAGATCCTCGATGAGGAGGAGGCCAGCTTTGCGCGTACCCTCGATCGCGGCGAGAAGCTGTTTGAGCGGTACGTCGCGGCGGCGCGGACGGCAGGCAAATCCGAGCTCGGTGGCAAGGATGTTTGGCGGCTGTATGACACCTATGGGTTCCCTGTCGACCTGACAAGGTTGATGGCGGAAGAGCTCGGCTTGGGTATCAACGAGGCCGAATTCGAGGCGGCGCAGGCGTGGAGCAAAGAGGCCAGCAAGGGCGTGGGCAAGGTTGCCAAGGACTCGGTCAAGCTCGACGTGCACGACATCGCTGCGCTGGAAGCGAATGACAGCGTGCCGAAAACGGACGACGTCGCGAAATACCAGCAGTACGCCGCGGCATCACACCTCCGGGCGACCGTCAAGGCGATCTACTTCAACAAGCAGTTTTTGCCAGACACCTCGAGCGTGCCCGAGGGCGAGCAGTTCGGCATCATCCTCGACAAGACCAACATGTACTCCGAGTCTGGTGGTCAGGAGGCCGACACCGGGTTTATTCGCGCAGTCGAGGGCGAGACCGAGTTCATTGTGCGCGACGTGCAGGTGTTCAATGGCTACGTCCTTCACGTCGGCAACCTCGCCGAAGGTACACTGTCCGTCGACGCACCCGTTGCGCCCGAGTACGACCCGGAGCGGCGCGGGCCGCTGCAGAGCAACCATACCGCGACGCACATCCTCAACTATGCGCTGCGCGAGACGCTCGGAGACCACATCGACCAGAAGGGCTCGCTCGTTGCTGCCAACAAGCTGCGCTTTGACTTTAGCCACAAGGCGCAGATTGCACTGCCCGAACTCAAGAAGATCGAGGAGGGAAGCAAGGAGTGGATCACGAAGAACGTCAAGGTGCACGCGAGTGAGCTTGATCTGAAGAGCGGGTACAAGATCCCGGGTCTCCGTGCTGTGTTCGGCGAGGCGTACCCGGACCCCGTGCGCGTCGTCAGCCTGGAATACAGCGTCGAGGAGATGGCGAAGGACCTTGAGAACCCTAAGTGGAGGAATACGAGTGTAGAATTCTGCGGTGGCACGTGAGTCGGCTTGCTCGCTTCTCCTCGCACGACGCGCGTTGACATTTGTCTTTCAGACATGTCGCACAGACCGCCGACATCCGTGACTTTGTCATCACCGAGGAGTCCGGTATCGCGAAGGGCATCCGGCGTATCATCGCGGTGACTGGATCAGACGCTGCATCCGTCACCCGCGCGGCCATCGCGCTCGACAACAAGATCAAGGGACTCGACGCGCTCGTCGGCCGCGAAAAGGACAGTGCGCTCAAGGCGCTCACGGCCGAGCTCAACCAGGCGGATATCTCGGTGCTACGCAAAGCGGACCTGAAGGACGCGCTTGGGAAGGTGCGCAAGGCGTTCGACGATGAGGTCAAGGCGAAAGAGAAGGCGGCGACCAAGGCGGTGAGCAAAAGTGCACAACGTGGAGACTTACCTTGGCTGATAGACCTACTTTAGGCTGTCGACGCGATCAATCAGCACTTCAAGGATTCTCCCAATGCGCAGGCGTACGTTGGCACGCTCGAGTATGGCAACGCCAAGGTACGGCCAACAGGTATCTTCATCCCCGCTCGCCGCTGACCATACCACACTACACAGACATTGCAAACCCTGCTGAACGAGGGCAAGAAGCTCAACAAACCAGTCTATGTCTTTGCGATCGACTCCTCTGGTGACGCTCCCAAGGTCGCACACGCTGCCTTCGTACCGCCGGAGCTTATCTCTCCGACGTTCGACGCACGTACATGGGCGAACGAGGTTTCGGAGGTTCTTGGCGGGCGCGCAGGAGGCAAACCGGATACGGCGCAGGGCGTTGGTACCGAGCTGGCGAAGCTCGAGGAAGCGTCCAAGCTCGCGAGTATGAGGTTCGCATAGGCGGAGCTGGCGAACTGGCCGTTACTAGATTGTAGTCCTCGGTCAATGTTCTGGTCTCAACCGACTGGGGTTCAAGTCGCCTTTTTGTAAGAGTGAGCTCATCTGCGATGTCAGATGAAAATAGAAACACCCTGTCTGGCCTGCTGGTATTGCAGCCGTACTTCTCATTTGAGTTGTTCCTGGTTCCACTACGTCTCAATGTTCTGAAGTACGAACAGCAGACGATACCCTCGTGTCGCAGAAACTTGGAGGTTTGGTACCAAATGGTACTGCGAACGGTGTCTGACAAGTGCTATGTATCCAGAAGTTAGAAAAGTTCAAAGATGCGAATCCCGCGAGGACTCGCCCTTTCGGCATGCATCAAAAGGCGAGATCGATCAGAATCAGACAGCGAGGCTTTCTGGACTGTTCTTTAACGCTACCGCATGGCAACAGCAAACACGAAATGATTGTGCGTTTAACCAATGTTAAAAGTGTCCTGCGGACAGCTGTCATTTAAGGTAAGCGGGGCCCGCGGTGCAGACGTGACAACCGGCCAAACATAACATAAATCTCGGGTTTAAATTGTTTGTAGCGCGTTTGACATCCGCCGATGTCGCCCTATTTCGCCCGCACGAAATCGGACAAGAGCTCGAGCTTCTTTGTGTGCCTGCGCTGCAGATCGCACTAAGCTAATGCGGCAGAGTTGTACTTTGCGGAGTTAGAAGCAAGTTCAACCATCGGCCCTCCGCGTCGGACATCAAAGACAGCCCGTGGGCGGTGTTCAAAGATGTCTTGTGGAAGCTTTGTTTCATGGACTTCCAAGTATCATTACGTGGCTTTCGCCGATGTAACCGCCGCGGAAGGGTCAGTGAGATCGGTGATAAATGGGCAAGTCCGACAGATCCGCATTCTGATGAGAGTGCAGCATGGGCACAAGCGCACAGCTACAGGAGCACTGCAATGTAGAGGTAAGAAGGAGCCGAGACCGCATGTGACTAGCAAAGCGCCTAGATGGAGGAATGTGCGCAGAAGGACGCGAATGATTGTATAGCTACAGAAACACTGAGGCCTGATAAGGAACGAAACGGTCGGGGTCAGGCGGGTGGAGTATTTGGGTAACTCTATGCACGACTGACGCGAGCACGCCATGCGCGTAGGGACACATGAGCGCCGGGAGTTGGCGTCAGAGACCTACGGCAATGGTTGCACGTTGGCTTCAAAAATGGGAGTAGCTCACGTCGAAGCGTAGCCACTTGCGTGCCGCTACATCGTCCAAGGCAAGTAGCCCTTTGGCGACCTTGCAACGCCACGTCTTTGTCCGACTTGTATCACACAGTCTTGTCGGTCTGTATACCCATTGCGTTAATTCACACGCGCATATTAGATCTTGAGAAAGCCAGTGATAGCCTCCATGTCGAGCACCGGCTCGGCCTTGTGCGACCTGCCTCGGACAACGGCGACCTCAGTCGATTTCTTCTCGCAAGTTTGCAGGTGCGTCGTGTGCACTGGCATTCGCACCGAAAAATGCTTTGAAAATGTTTCAGCTCGTGTAATAACATCGTGGGCGCATAAACGGTGGCCGTCGTAATAAGCACGAGAGAAGGAGGAAACGTCGCTCGGTAGTTCCCGGAGTGTGTAGCCTGCACTCAACCTGGCTTTCGTCCAGCGAAACCACTAGTCCGCGTGACTCCTAATCTCGCTCAGAATTACTGGTGCTAGGTCACCGGTACGTTATCTGGCGGGAGCCCTTCGCGCAGTCCCAAACTTGCAGCGGGCTGTTGCGGACAACCATCTCCCCATCACCACTCCCGTCTGCCTTCAAGCTCGGGAGCTCCATTCCGGGAGACCATACTACCAGCAGTGGGTATCTTGCGTCAAACTCGTCGCGGGGGGCGCTGGCCGGACCTGGGACATGAGAGGGGCAGTTGGCAACGTGCACAGAGGCATCGGCCTGCTTCAAGTCACGTCGATGGCAGAATGGGCAGCAGAACCAGCTGTGCGGATGCCATGTAAGCATTGAGTGTAATTAAGCTCAAATGGGGATGGAAACGGAGGGACGCACTGGCAACGAAGATGCTCGTTGATGTGGTCCTTAAGTTCCTTGTTGCTGGGGAATTCACGGAGGCATTGGGCGACCGGGCAAAGCAGCAACTTTGTGAGCATAGTAAAATATAGGAGGATTTGTGGAGTGTGAGAGGCGATGTGAAGGCGGAGACGAAGGCAGGCCGGGAAGGCTGCTGTCTTTTAAAGACTTGGTTATCTAGCACAACCCGCTCCCTGGTCTCCAGAACAGACCGCAAGTGATGGACGCAATGCAATTGGTTGGTTTATTTGGATCAGATTGTGCGCTAGCCTAAACGGCCTGCAGGCGTTATCCAGGTCCTGCAAAGAGGCGATTCGCGCGCGTCAATGCTTCGGGTACTGCTTTAGTTCACCTCTCCTCCGAAGGATGCCGGTCCAACGCTCAAACCGAAGCCGAGCAGGAATCTTAGCTGCGATAGCTGAGATTTAGGTGCCGTTAAGGATTGTGGAACCCACAAACGATCTGAATAACCCAACTCCGTCTCACAAACTGCATGGGCTCGACCCAATCCGTAGAAATGTGCCTTGGGTTAGCGGCGACCTCACGTCAGTTCGACAAGCGACGGCGGTGTAGTCATTTTACATGCTCGTGATCCAAATTCCCACGCTCGAGCCGACCTCGCCGTCGTCACGTGATCCGCGATAGATGTCTGGCCGAGACAGCACTTTGCTACTAACACCGCGGCCGTGCACAAGAGTCCAAACAGGTTGATATTTCGGAGAAACCCCTGTGGGGCACCAGCGCAAGTCCATATTCGCAGAAAGCGCGCGGGATGCCGAACGAAACTCAACGAAAAAAGTTCCGCTATTTGATGACCCATAGAGCAGTTGGTATCCATAACTAAAAATGATCGTGGTTCCTCGGCGTGGAGGCCGCCTCAGCAGAGTGGATCGATAAAAAGTGGAGCTCTCCGACAATCGAATTATCCAACTGCTGGATAATGCGAGCGGCGGAGCAAAAAGTCAATTACATCGCACTTGGCCCTGAACGATCAGTCCAGCCCTGATCGAGTCTGCGGGACGCATTCCGAGCGGCGGTTGTGGCGAGCGACAGTACATCCACGCATGACTTACCAAAGATCAATGATCGGGGGCGTTCGGGTATACGCGCTGAGACTGACGTACGCCGTGTCAAGCGCAGGCATGCATTGTAGCTTGTCGTCTGCGACAAATCAGGTTAGTCATGTTTTGCCTGTTGCGCTTGGGGTGATGGGTGGGTTTGAGGGCACGAGGTGGAAACAGCGATCATATCGGCACCGCAGCGCCACATCGCCGCACCGGTCTGTCTTTGAGCTTGGGAACCGTGTGTCGGGGGCCGCAGTAGCAGCAGGTGTCATGCTTCTAAATCGTTGCACGGCGTATTCGTCGTACCTGGGATACGGCCATAATGGGCACCGTGACGCGGTGGACGCATATGTCGCCAAGGTTGATGTGCCATTTTTTTTTTCGCGCGTCATCCGCAATCCAAAGATACCACATTGAAGCGTCTCTTCTGCTTCAAAGGAGCATTGTGCGGCGCTGGGAATGCTCTATTTTAGGAGGACAACCGATCACGCATCTGCAAACTCAAATTGCAGATCAGTGGCCCATTGCTACCCTCAGCAACTGTCGCATCCACACATGCTCTCTGAGTGCGCCTATCAAGTGCGCACACAGAGACCGCTAACTCTTTAGGCTGCAAGGCCCGGTTTACAAAGCGGTCATCTCATTTCGGTCTCCGCCCAAAACTAGTGGCTGCTCTCGTGATCTCTTCTAGTATCACAACAACGTGGCGAGATCAGCACAAATGGTACAAACGAAATGAGTACGAAGGCGTTCTACTCCGGCTTCATTTTGGATGCAAGTGCAATCTAATAGGGCTGGCAAGAAGGAATCTGCCTGAGAACTGGTCACTAACGTTTGACCAGACCAAGAACTAATAGCACTCTGAAAGGAATAGTACGGTGGGCCCACGAATTGAGTTGTAAAATGTGAGTGGACGGCCGAGAAGCAGAAAGGGCATTATGGTAGCAATGCGTGGCGATGACTCGGAGAACTTCACCCTTCACTGTCTTAGTCGTTGGATTGCAGACGAGAAGCGAGAAAATTGCTCCTACTAGATACGGCGGTGAAAGGGTAGCATACTGTACGCGAGCTCACACGCGTGGTCTCGCAAGCGAAGTTTGAGTGTGCGCACGAGTCACGCGGAACCGGCATGCGGTGAGACAAACGCAGAGTAAGATGGCAAATGCGGCCCATGTCTGAAGGCCACGTGGTAATCCCAGATCTGGCTTGCCACGGTGTTGGGTCTGCGCAGAACATGGATTTGGGGATGAATGCGACCCAAGGTGGTTGCCAGTTCGAGGTGTACCTCTCAGAACGAGGGCTGTTCGTGCTCGCCATTGACCCTCTAAGAGCGACGAAAAAGAGAAACGAGAGAAGAGAATAGTGAGCACATATAGTGCAAGAAGGACGTGTTTTGCTCCCACGCCTAAGTAGAAAATCGATAATTGTCGAAGTGTGTGTCAAAGCAATGCGAGGGGCGCTTAGCTCAGCTTTTCGACAGTTCGTGCTCTGCCAGTAGCTGCAAAGAAGTCGATAAAACAATAAGCATTGGTAACAGTACGCAATTTAGAGCTCGCACCATGTTGGGAATCCCACTCGATACGGGATAAACGTGCGCGCAGTTTGGGCAAACCAATGCACCCTCCTCAATGTGAATCTATCGTGAAAGAATGAGCAGAGATCGACACGCGCAGAGCGATCCCGGACGATCACGTACCTCGAGGAGGACGCGGTGCAGCGTTTTGAGTTGGTCTTCAGTTGCGGTGGCGCCGTCCAGTTGCTCTGCAGGTAACGATTCATCACCCAGCTGTGAATCCCATTAGAAACTGCTAATCATTGTATTTCTAGAGAATATAGATATACCTGCCTCGCCGCATCGACGAGTGCGGTCCACTCTAACCTTGGAATAAAGTTGCGCAGAAATTGGTCGGAAAAGTCTGCCTCGCGATGTGCAACCGTAACGTCCTTGAGTTGTAACGGGAAGTTGTTCGCTGTACAGCCTTTGGCGTGACAGGCCAGCATGTTGTGTGTGATGAGCCGCACCATCGCACGATCGAAAAGGGTAAGAGGAGAAGAGTGCGGAGCTGAGATTGGATTCGCGTTTGCCCTTCTGCCCAATGATCTACAGTCTGTGAGCCGATCTGCTGTGGCGCATGCACACAATCTCCTAATGCTGCACGCGTAGATACATATACGACCGGCACTGCGCGTGCATATACTACCAGGACTGGCACCGCGCACACAAGCCTCGACCTGCCCCTCCAGACGCAGTCTTGCCCGCCGTCTCACGCGCTGTCTCGTCTGCAACCTCGTTCGCACCAATAAATGGCACAGCCAACTCGACCTTTAGTAGTCCGCGGAACACGTTATCTAGCAACTCTGGCATTGTCCTCGCAGTAGCCAGTGATGGTGGACCTACCTTGTCCCTGTCACCTACGCATCAGACACTACAACAGCAACAGCAACAGAGCCCGCTGAGTCCACAACCACAGCAAGGTCCACCAGTTCCATACGCCGCGCTACCATTCGACGAGGAGGCCAAACTTGTGTATGGCGTTCTGCTCAGTCTGAGGAACATGGTCAAGAAGCTGTCTGGACGGTAAGAAGAATGCACGACCCTCAATGCCCACTGACTCGCGTGAAGGGACGAGCACTTTACGGGGTACAAGACTTCGACATATCGATTCCATCTATTCGAGACAGCGA
>Ga0247815_10000733_pt1 | contig 25703 bp, 32 predicted proteins | sample UWRJL194509B1_FD_181014 | JGI IMG/M metagenome (GOLD analysis project Ga0247815, IMG submission 181014) | Plant litter microbial communities from Arlington Agricultural Research Station in Wisconsin, United States - UWRJ-L194-509B-1 | ecosystem: Environmental > Terrestrial > Plant litter >...
ACCGCCTTGCGCATCTCAGGCGTAATCTCAATGCCACCAGCCCAGCCGCCCATCATGAAGACGGCACGCAACCTCCGCGGCGTCCACTCTCCCGTCTCCAACGCCTGTCGAATCGTCACAAAGTTCTTGAGTGACTTGCTCATCTTGCTGCCTGAGATCGACAAGTGGCCCATGTGCAGGAAGTAGTTGATCCATTGTTGTGGTTTGCCGTCGAACCAAAACGCTTCGCTCTGCGCGAGCTCGTTGTCGTGATGCGGGAACGCGAGATCAATGCCACCAGAATGGATGTCGATCTGCTTGCCGAGGACGGTGCTTGCCATGGCACTGCACTCGATGTGCCAGCCTGGCCGGCCTTCGCCCCACGGACTTGGCCAGCGTGGCTCACCAGGTCGCGCAACCTTCCACAGCGCGAAGTCGCGATCATTCTTCTTCTTGAGCGTATCGCTCGTCAATGCACCCTCGCCTTCCTGCAGCTTGCCGGCGTTGTTGCGGTTGCCTGGTTCAAGACGTGCATAAAAGTTGCCGCCGCTCTCGAACGCATCGATGTCGAAGTAGACAGATCCCTCGCCGTCGTGGTAGGCAAATCCGCGCTCGATGACTTTCTCGACAAACTTGATGTTTTCCGGGATGAACTCGGACACACGGGTAGTCGCAGTTGGCGGGAGCACGTTGAGAGTCTTCATGTCGGTATTGAAGTGGTCTTCCCACCGTTTCGTGAAGTCGGTGAAGATCGAGTACTCTCGGCCGTCGACAGTATCCTTGAGCACCTCGCCAAGATAGTCTGCAAAGACGCCCTCGATAGCTGCATAGAATTCGGCTGCTGGCGGCGACGGCGACTGCTCAATCACAGCGGCGAGCTTTCCAAGGGCAACGAGCTTGTTCTTGAGCTTGACCTCGTCGTCCTCAAGGCTCTGCTTGGTTGCGAGAGATGCCTGAAGTGGCTGGGCCCACTGATTATAGCCACTCGGTGCAAGGTCCGCGGGGAAGTTGGCCTTTTTGAGCGATGCGCCGAACCATGCGAATGCTTTACGAGCGTCGTCAAGGACAGTGGCGTCGATCGTCGGGTGCTGGGCCACATACTGCTTGAAGAAGTGGATCTCTCTCGCGCGGATGATAATCTAGTCCCATGAGTCATTGATCATCTCTGACTCGCTGAGAGAGTCGCACCTTATCATCGACATCGGTCACATTCTGTACGAAGACGACTTCAAAATTGAAGTAGTCGCGCATAATACGGCGCAGCACGTCCGTCGTCACATAGTTGCGCGCGTGACCCAGATGACCCGCATCGTACACTGTCGGCCCGCAGCAGTACCAGGTCACACGTCGCGCGGCGGGATCGAGTGGCACGAACGGCACTTTCGAGTGTGTGAGTGAGTTGAGGACATTCAGAGATGGCAGCGGCACGCCTGGGTGGCGCGCGGGCTGCTCCCAGGCTGGTGCAGACGACTTGGACGAAGCCATGCAGGATGAGAGGAGGCGAAGAGGAGGTGTGACTCGCCCGACCGCGCGCACGCAATGTAGAAGCATTCGCGAGCAAACTCCGCGCACAGGCTGGCAAAACCCCGAATTCGAGACACGTCGGAATCATTTAGACCTAAAGACATAGTTGTATTGCATTGCATGTGGCTACATAATGCGAGGTTTCAGCGATGGTAATACAAGCACGAGAAGCGCAGTAGCAGAAAGAGTAGGTTGAAGGATAGGGCAGCACGGACATGAACAAACACCAACGCGGCCACCCTCACCGCAACCCCTGAGACTGTTTAACTGGGCGCACCAACCGTGCAAGCTCGACATCCAGAGCAGCAAAGTTAACTGGATCAGTGGCGAATCTGATGTGCTTGCGCGTCCGCACGTGCTCGTTGATGTCCTCGAATCGAAGTCGACAATTCTCGCAGTATCCTGCGCGCGCTGCCGGCGTCTCCTTCTTGTGTACCTTGACACGCAGCCCACCGGTGCTCTTGGTGCGACGCAGCGCATTTGCGGCCGCGGCTCCGCTGCCCGTTGTGCTCGGTGGTGGCATCTTGGTCTGGTCCCGGTCGCGTCGCGTCACAGGCTGATTCTCCTTCTCGGTCTCCGTCGTCCTTCCCGTCGAAGGGGTTGGGAAACTGGGTGGAAACCTGAGTGTCGAGAGCAAGCTCTTGGGCAAGGCAGCTCCGTTCTGGCCCGTCCCAAGACCAGTGAGCCCGGTGAAGCTCGTCGTGGTGGGCATCGTAGTCGCCGCGCTCAGCGGCATACTGTTCCCGCTTGCAGCCCAGTATGCCGCTGAACCAGCACTTGCATTCACTCCGCTAGCTCCCATCTCGATCTTGTCCGCCTCCCACTTCGTCGACAGATTAAGCGGTACAATGGCCACGTTGGTCATTGACTCTGCACGGCGACGGAGAGCAGGCGTTGGTACTAGGTTCTCCTGCGCGTCGTCCGACATCGCGTCCGTGTCTCTCCCCTCGTCGAGCTGCAAACGTCTAGCCTTCTCGCGCTTGTGCGCGTTCTTCTGGCGCTGCACCATCCTGTCGTACTCGGCCGTCTCTGCCTCACGCTGTACCCGACGCTGCTCGCTCCTCTCGTCGAACGGTGCGAACGGGTTGTAGGCACGCGAATCCGCGTACAGTGTCGGCCATGGCGGTCCCTTGTCCTTCTCCTGGGCTTTCTCCTTGCCGGATTCACCGGCACGTGACGGTAGTGCGGTCGGATACTTGTCATACTCGTGCGCCCATAATGTGAGTTCATCGCCCTTGAGGTCTTCGCACATCGAAAAGCAGACGCCCTTGCTGAAATAGCTGTAGTCGGCCCGGCGCGCCATGTGGTCGCGCTCTTCGGTGGTGCCGCGCAACCGCTCAGCCTGCAGCAGCAGACCAAGCTGATGACTAGGGTTCGCTCGAGCAGGAGTTGGCCGCGGAGGTGGTTTTTTGAGGTCAAAGACAGCAAGGGCGGCAGCTCGAGAATTGGGAACAGGAGATGGCTTTGGAGCAGGGGTCTTCTGCTGCTGGAGTCGCTTCTTGGCAGCAGCGGACGCGACCTCGGGCGGGTCCAGGAGACGTTCAAGAACAGATGCAAGCTCTGAGACAAAATGAGCGATCTGCGCGCACAGTCATAATCATACAACCCACTGTCGTAGGTCCATATCTTTATGCCATTACGGGTTGCGCGCGCTAGGAGGTCATCGGCTTGGGAGATGCTGCACTCAAGGTCAGCGACCGTCGTCCCTGGAGCATCGAAACACACGTTGAATTAAGTTTGATCGGACTCTGAAGCAGACCAGTGCTGGTGAGGATGGTGGTGTTTTCCTTGTTTGCGGTTTGACGGTTGGTGATGAGGTGTGTCACATCCTTGGTGAATGCCGATGCAATTGTCTGCAGAGCGCGCGGTTGCCGTCAGCTCAGCTGAACAACACCAGAGATTACATGCCCTGGGTCACTCACACCACGAAGAGAGAGAATGCGGGGGGTAGCAACGTCCTTTGCGGATCGATTTGTGTCGTCGAAGAGAAATGACCACTCTGGGAAGCGGCGGGTGTACTCGATGCGAAACTCCTCCTTCTGCCGCTGACGATCCCCGCGCGGGGCCACTGATGTAGTGTCTGTATCGGTACGTTGACGCTTGGTGGTACGCGCGGTAGGCTCGGGCGAGTGTGTGCGCTTGGCCGACTTGCCCATCTGTGCCATCGCAGACTTGCGAATGGTGGCCTGACCATGCTGCACGGATGCAAGCGGCGTGCGCTGGGTACTCATCGCATCGGGGTACGCTCCCGACATGAGTTCAGCACGACCAAACAAGCCCGGGGTGTGGCGGAACTAGAAACGAGAGGGAGAGCGCTAGGCGCGCTGCGGTAACTCCCGACGCAAACATCTTCAAACTGATCACGTGACAAGCCGCTCGACGCCGTCCGAAAAATCAACGACAACTGATAGAAGCCTGAAAAAGCTTCTTGGGACATAAACAGCACACGTTGTGTCATGTAGGTGGCTTGGATGAGGCACACAATTGCGTAAGAGCAAAGTCTGGATGACGGAGGGCGTGCCACTTGTATCTCGATCTGTGAGTCTATGAACCAATTGCCTTATCGAACACGCCGAATATCAGCATCTAGCAATGTTTGGGCATGCATAAGCAGTTGGAATGACCCTAGCGCGAGACCAATAAAACCGGCGCAGAGCCGACAGCAGTCCATCACCTGCGCCATGTCTGCTCGCCGCGCCAGGACCCGGTCGAGCCGCGAGCACCGTCACACCAGCCCAGCCGAACCTGTCTTCAGTGTTCAGGCCAACCCACAGAAGCGGCGTAGGCTGCATGGGTCGTCTTGCAAAGCCTCACCAGCACCTAGCTCGTGTTCAGTCACACGCGCTATGAATCTCAATCTCGCCCAGTCGTGCGCCAGCTGCCACCGACGCCCGGCTCGCATGAACGAGTTGATTGAGTGTCCCAGGTGCGCTTATCTCGTTGTCTGTGCACTATCATATAGTGGCTGACTTGCTGTGCCTGGGATCATTTCGCGGATTCGCAGGTGTGCTACCACGACCTGCACTATCTGCTCACGCACATGTACTTTGGGTGTGCCTCCATCTCTGCCGCCAACTCCAGCCCTCAGTTATACGTCCACGCCCGGCTCAGAGTCATCCTATGCCACTCATTCGACACTGCCCTCGCGTCCCGCCGAGCCCGCTCACCCCGCCTCCGCCAAGCGCCGCCGAGTAGACGAAGCAGATGACGGTCACAAGGACGCCTCAGCTTACCGTGGCGTTGCTGTTGTTGGAGGTGACGGCCAATGGTCTGAGGACGTCCATCTCAATTATACAGACAGCCTCACCAACGGCTGCCACCGCATCGTCTGCAAGTGCTGCGCCATCGAGAATCGAGATGAGTTCGTGCAGTTCTCATTCGCCGTTGTGCTGCCACTCATCTCACCGTGTCTTGCTTCTAGGGACGTGAGCTACACGTGCCTTGACTGCTATGGGCTGCCCTTGAACGTCACTCCACGCATCTTCGGCGGCTACTCGCACTACCAGCAGTCAGCTTTCTCTCCTACGCCCACACTGTCAGGGAGGTCATCACCTTCGCCTGGGCCATCATCCTTCTGAGTTATTCATTTTGCATCTTGTGGTATCGACTCGGTCTGCTCCTCGTGTTGCACTCTGTCTGTATTCATCTTCGTGTGATTGATCGCATCGTACTATCTCGTCTCACTCATCAGGTTACTCTACAGTCTTGCTCGCACGCTCTCTACTCTCACCACTGACTCTCATTCATCCATCATCTGCTCCACTGTCGTTCCGTTTTGCCATCCACTGCGGCCTCCTCAATCCATCAGGATTCAGCCCTTTCCACTCCTGCAATATCTCCATCATCTCCATCTCTCGTCTTTCGCCTCTCGCCAATACCAACCGCTGGTCCACAGACCATCACTAGCATCGTCTCCTCACATCGTCGTCTTCGCTGCTGGCTTACGCTCATAATAGGAGTGCATTTGTCTCCCTGTCGGGCACTCGCTCTGTTTGCACTCGTCCCATTATTTGGCTCTCTGCGGTGTACCGGAAGAACGTGCCGAAGTCAAGGCTCAAACGCTCGACCTTCAGTGGCTGCCACGTGTGTTGGCAGCTGCTGTAGCATCAACACAGTGTGGCTTCTCATTGCCCTTATCAGACTGCTGACGAACGATTTAGTCCTCAGATATAGGACGGACTACGGTGCGACGACCTGCTTGCAGTATCATCTCCACGATATATTCTCAACACCAAAAACCAATACAGCCGCCTAACTTCAGCGTTGTCCATCTGCTTCGTCTGTCTCATCTGTCTCCTCACCCTTGTCGCTCCTATCCTCTTCCGTCGACCCTTCAACGACCGCAGGATGCAACGGCTTCGCCGACACCGTGTGCGCAATATCATCAGACACCTTCCATAGCGCCTTTGCCAACGCAGCATCCTCGGCGTCCGCGCTTCCCAATTTACCGACTCTACCGCCGCCATCAGAGCCGCAGACAACGTACGCGCCGCGCAGCTCTTCGCGCTCGTTCAGTCCCGGAGCGCTCGCCGCCCAGAGCGCCAGCTTGGCGCCGCTGGCCGGAGACTTGCCGAACAATGCGACTACTGCACTGAAAAGCGTGCCAAAGACGGGCCCCAGCGTGCGTCGCAGAGTGTCGAGACACGAGGCTGTCTTGACAGCGCCGGGGTGAAGGGCAAGAACCAGCGCGGGTGAACCGGCGCGAACAAAGTGTTGCTGAAGCTCCCGCGCGTAGAGAATTAGCGCCAGTTTACTACGTGCTATGGAGAGACATGGACGGAGATCAACAGACGCGACAATGAACGACGGCTGAGGCTTACCATATCGGCGGATCATTGACTTGCCACTGTCGCGCTGGTCTATGGGAGTTCCATGCGGGAGACAGTCGCTGTTGATCTCCTCACGGGTGCTGAAACTGCCAATTGGTGGTGCAAGGTTGTGCATGACCGAGGAAAGCTGGCCTGGTGGTCAGTTACCGGTCAGCTGGCCAATCCGAAAGAAGTACCAAGATAATCCGAACGTCTGCGGCTCGCGAAGATGACACCAGCGTCTGCATCAGTGTCCTTGTAAACACGAACGGTGCGAGGTAGCTGCGGAGGCTCGTCAACGGAGTATGGGATCGGCGATACCTAAGCCCACTTCACGACAAATGTGTCCTCCATGTCGTCTTCAGTCAGTTCGTAAGTCTTGGCCATACTGTGCAAATCATCAAACAACTTCAAATTTTCTTTGTCTGGATGTACGCACGCTGCCGCATTGTGGACTGCCGTTGCTGTGAGATCCCACGAATGCGCAAATCGGAACTGCCCGACTCACTCAAGATATGCAGTTCCTTCTCATCGCCAAGGAACATCTCCGCGGCCTTTTGCGCAGACGACAACGATCTTAGATCGACTTCGAGTGCCCGTAGCTGCAGCTGTGTTGAGTCTCCTAGTTCCTCGGCGGTCTTCGATACGCCGCAGCGATGCTCGGCGGTGCGCGACGACTCGTGAACCTCCTCAATCCGTGCGATAACTTGCTCGGCCGCTGCAGTCGTTCGTGCGGCGATGTATACCCGGGCTCCACGAATAGCAAGGTTTAAAGCAATATGAAACCCCATCCCACGCCTGTGTCACTGCATCAGATGCATTTGAGCGGGAAGTCAGAGGTGCTTACGTTGCTCCAGTGACGATTGCTACTCGTCCGCTGAGGTCTGCATCGCTGCTGGCTTGTTCGCGTTTGTTCATGTTCGATTCAAGAGGCAGAAAGGCAAGGAGTGAAGAATAGACGTTCGAGCGAGAAGGGCGGGGCGCCCTCGCCGCGCGCTTCGTGAGACGCGAGCGCCAATGCATTGAAACCGTCTTCTGAGTCTGTTGGGTTTGACTTGTGAGCGGTGCTGACATGCTGTGCCACGAGACACGTTTGCATGGCGCAACAGCATCCGCGAGGTTCAAGGCTGCACACGGTAGGGACTGGTGTGTTGCATTGGAGGCCGCGCGCCCAGGAGAGCGCTGGCCATCGTCGACCTCCTCGGGCCCTGTCCCGATCCAAACATCGTTCTGCTATTGGGCCATCCTCCAGTCTGAATCTGATAGCGCTAGCCCTCAACTCCTTCATGAGGCTACAACTTGGATGTGGGGGATGCCCAGACACCGGCCATAATCACGTGAGCGTACAGGCGCCGCCGAGCGGTCTCTTCGCAATTTCTTTGCAGCACAACGGCTGACGCCTCTGTTACCACTGCGGCATAGACCTTGCAGAGTTTGCGACATGCGACCAAACTGCCGCGTCGTCTGCCGATACACAACGAAAGCAGCGATGTGTCAATGTTTGGCTACCACGACGAACGCGAATCCGCTCTCGTCATGCTCATTAGCTCAGACCTGCCGCAGATCTTCGTGAACTGCGGGCCGCTTTGCGCTGCTCTGCTTATAAAAGCTGATCTCAGCTGCACCTCCAGGCTCTCACCAACCACTATCACCTTCGTATCCTCCCATCTCACTCGCAAATTCTCAATGGCCACTCACTCAGCTTTCAAAGACTCGACGACTGGCGCCGAGGTTGTGGCCGCCTTCCCACAGAACGTCAAGGACCGCATCTGTGCGTCGTGTTGTGCAGGGCCAGTATTGTACAACCGGCTGACATGGCATTCTGTTGCAGTCGTTGTGACAGGTCCGACCGCTGGCAGCATCGGCTCTGCAGTCCTACTCGCACTCGCCAACGGCCAGCCGGCCTCACTTGTTATTGCCGGCCACACACCGTCCAAGTTTCAGACAGTAGTTGACGAGATCACTCGCGACTACCCCACTGTAAAGGTTGTGACAGTTGTCTTGGATCTGTCGAGTCAAGAAAGTGTACGGACTGCAGCGCGTCAAATATTGGAGAACGATGAGATCCCAAGAGTTGATGTGCTTATCAACAACGCCGGTACGCCTGATTCAGTCGCCCGCGAGAGCTGAGCTGACTGGAAGGGAGAACAGGGATCATGGCTCAGCCATACGGGACGACGAAGGAAGGAATTGAGAACCAGTTCGGTGTCAACCACATTGGGTGCGTGTGTCCCTGCCTCTCGCACTGCCCTTACTCATGCGCTGTATCTCTCATCAGCCACTTCTTCTTTACCAATCTCCTATTACCTAAACTCCGCCTTACGGTTAACGCGCAGCCTATCGTCGTCAATGCAAGCAGCTCCGGCCATCGGATGTTTCCAGGCAACTTCGACGACGCAAACTGGCAGAAGCGACGCTACAACGTCTGGATTGCGTACGGATCTGGCAAGGCAGCCAATGTGATATTTGCCAAGGCTTTGGAGAAACGTGGGATCAAGTCGGTTGCGCTGCATCCTGGATGTATGTGCACCTATTTCCTGACCGAATGTCCCTCTCACGCTTTGCCTCAGATGTTCCGGGAACCAACCTTGCGGCACATCTGGGTGTTGGACCAGTGCTTGCTCTTATCCCACGAGCCACACCTCTCTTACTGTGTGGGAAGTGGGAGGGCGGATTCAAACAACGTCCGAAGACAGTTGAGAAGGCTGCGAGCACGGTTCTCGTCGCCGCTCTCGACGATGCCATCCCTTCTGGCTCGTACTTGCATGACTGTCAAGTGCACAGCCCGGACCCGCGTGTGCTGAATGAAAAGCTGCTAGATGATCTGTGGAAGATCAGCAACGAGCTCACGCATGAGCATTTCGCGTAGTCGATATCTCTTAGATCCCAGATTCATTGTATAGGCGTTGGCTCAATATCCGTAGCACAGTCTAATTTGTACTAATAGATCGTATCTGCAATGCTGTTCGCTACAATTTCGCCTTGGGCTGCACCAGGCGAGCCGTCTGCTGGATGATGCCTTCGGCTTCGGCTTCAACCTCGTCCAAGAATGAAGCACCTAAGATTGAATGACCTTCGATGAGAAGGTGACCGAAATGCATGCGAACTACTCACAAGACTGTCGCTTGGTCAGGAGACCGACACAAATGCCACAGCTCCAGACACCAGCGTCGATGTCCCCGGTCTCGTACACGAGTTTTCCACGCTTTCCGGAGACGAGCTGAGTGGAAATGCACTCTCAGTATAGATCAGAAAATCGCGCGGTTGGGGATGACATACGTGCTGAATATCCTTGAACTCACAGCCCCCCGGCCGACGTTCCATCTGCACGACCTCCATCGCAATTTTGTTCTTGAACACGCGTGCGGAGTTGTTGAGAGTGCGGAAAATGTGAACAGTGTCGCGTTCTGTGGCCTTGATCATGGCGTTCTTGATGTTGTCGTGGATAATTGCCTCGTCAGTGACCATAAAGGCGGTCCCTGAAGGTAGTAAAGGTTGAGGAAGGTAAGAGAGGCTGCGACCGGGCTACGCGTGCGAGGAAGTCATTATTTACCCATGTTGATCCCAGCAGCGCCGAGAGCGAGTGCAGCGGCCAGCTATCGGCTACTGTCAGCATCTAATACTCTGTGCTACGTCCGAACGTACTCCCCGACCGTTGGCAAAGCCTCCGGATGCGATGAACGGAATCTTGAGCTCCTGAACAGCCCGCGCAAGCTATGTTGGGGAGATTGGTGAGCCCTCGTTCTATCTGCGAAGGACGGGGGGCGGCACGAGGGGTTCCCGTGTCGCTCCCCATCCAATAACTCGCTCTCGTTAACACTGACCAGAACAAGCCCTCCAATGTCATCCTCTCCTGGGTGTCCTGCGCACTCGAAGCCGTCGATTGAGAGCATCGACGCGCCAATCCGTTCAGCAGTCTTCGCATGTCGTACACTCGTGCACTTATGGATCACGTAGACGTTGTGTTTGCGGAGGAACTGGATAATGGGTACGGCATCTGGACCACCAGCTGTCTCGCACACGCCAACCTTCTCGTCAACGATGACTTGCGCATACTGTGGTCGGCTGTTGCGTCAGAGCGAGCGAACCAATTGAAGCAAATGACCAGATACCTTGGCATACGGCGGCGGCTCAATCGAGGGTAAGAAGGTAATGTTAACGCCGAATGGCTTGGATGTCAAAGTCCTCGTTTCGCGGATGGCGCTTCGAAGGTCCTCAGGAGTCCCTTGCGACAGAGCAGTGAGAATGCCCAAGCCCCCAGCATTTGACACAGCGGCAGCAAGTTTGGCTGTCTCAAAGAGTGAGTCTCCAGCAAGAAACCTCAGCGAAATACCACTTGCGAACGCCAATCCACATCATCCCGCCTGGAGGGGTGAATAAGTCGAGGGAGGTAAACAAGAACGGGTCGTCATTTAGCGTCTCGACAGCAGGTTGCAGAAAGCAAGGCACCTTGAACAATTGGCTTTGCAATGCCGAGCGCGCGGGTGAGTTCAGTCGCAATCATGGTGAGCGATCGTGGTGGGGGGAGGGCAAGTGACGCTCGTTGGACGCTCGCGCGAAGGGGCCGGTGAGGGGAACCGAACCCCGCAATCACGGGCCAGACCCAGAACTCAGGGTCGAAAGCGGATAGGGGTACGCAGGCGCGCACCTCCATCCAGCAACGATTCGCAGCAGCCAGTGGGCCGACTTTCAACCTGATTGTCCCACGCGATTATTCAAAAGACGATGCATTGGCGAGAAATCAAGTGCTCGAGGTTGTGGACGTGATAAGACATGATGAAGAATCGTGAGAGGAACAAGCAGCGGCTCGAGCGCAGGATGTCTGGCTGGTGAACAGCAGATGTATGGGCCTGGTTGTATGTACGGAGTGACGGAAGGCTCGGTCGTATCCAAGCAACAATTGCAGTAGGTGGAGCTGGATGATGATTGGTGGGCTTGCAAGACAGAGAGACAACAGGGGAAGCAGATGCAATACACGGGGATATGTAGGGCCGACAGAAGAGCGGATCACGGGGAAGCAAGTATAAGAAATGCATCCACGAACGGTTGAAAGACGAGACAAGTGTCCAAGAGGTCTGCGTGCGGACAACTGACCACCTTACGGCCAGAGAGAGCGAAGGTGCGTGTACACAGTCTGCATGGCAGACGGCCCGGACGGCGACGATGCCGCGAGAACCGAAGCTGGTGCAAATGAGGTAAAGAGCCCTTCAGGATTACTGACAACGCTCTCTTCGGTTGGAGGCGCAAAGTAGAAGCCGGCGATGAGGACAACGTAGCTGCAGGTAACGTACGTCAGCAAACAGCACGATAGTGAAGTGGTTGCATACCTCAAAATGAGAATGGAGCCGCGATGGTAGTTGCTCTTCGCCTCGATGTACGTGTAGGTGAGGAGGAAAATGGACATGATGATTGTGATCACATCCCACCGCGGGAAGATGAGCCTGCAGTACTGTCTGAGCTATAACACTGAGAGCGGCAGGACCTCAGACGTACGTGAAAATATCCGCAGCCGTGCCCGGGTGACTCGGGTTGTACCACGCCGAAAACGCGACCATTGCAGGAATCTGGAGTAGGCACACCTGGAGTGCGTAGGCGGAGCCGATCTCCATGCTCAGCGCAATGTTGCCGTTGAGCGCAAAAGACATGGCGTTCATGAACTCGGTCGTGTTGGGGACGAGCGCAAACAGCGTGATACCGAGGAATTTCTCATCAATGCCTGAGCCTTGAAGAACGACATCGACGACATCAACCAGGACCTCTGTAGGTAAAACAATATGAGAATACGTAACATATTCATGTAAGCAAAGTGACTGACCAGCAATTGCAGCGTACAACGCCGTGCACGCCAACAGAACGGTTGCGCTCGTGAAACGACTCCAGTTCGGCGCATCATGCCCGCCATGCCCTTCATGACCTCCATCCGCGTGCTCCTCTGCCGCATGAGCACTCCGCTGACGGATTGGCGATACCTGGTGCCTCAGCGCACTGACCGTCGCAACCGCGACCGCCCGAGTGAATTCCTCAGCATTGACCTGCGCTGGCGGCTGCAGGCCTGTGCTCTTCACGGCCTGGTTGACGGACTCTATCAATGGCGTGTACGCAGGGCCGTAAGAGCTGCTACGGCCAATCGCCGTCGGAGAGATCGGGCGTGTTGGATGCGCGGATGAGCCGGCGACGCCGCTGGAGCTACCGATTGTGTTAGCAACGCTAGGCTTGCGGGTGATTGACTCGGGACGGCGCGGTTGAGCCTGGTTCTGCGGGTGGAGCAACTTGTGGTAGATAGACATGCGGGCAGTGCCGCCGGCGACCGAGTCGAGAGGGTGCAAAAGCTGTTGCGGGTTCTGCCAGATCTGAGATGCGTGGGTGCGGAGCGAGAACCACAGGCCGATGAGATATGACTGTTGGACGTGTCAGGAAGCGACCGTAAGAAGTGGGATAAGCGACGAACGAAGAGCAGAATGAAGGCACAGAAGTAAGCCAAGTGCTTGACAGTCGACTGGTAGAATGGGTTTGTGACCGGATCGGTATGACCGTAGAAGCAATGCTTGCATGCCCATGGATTGCCAGTCTCATTGGCCGGTGCCGTTGGGCAGCGCTCGCAAATGAGATCAAACTAAATGCAATGTTAGATTGGTTCGTGACGCAGCGTGGTATCGTACCTCGGCATACGTCTGATAGAACATGGTCGGCGTGAGCACGCCAATGATGGCCATGATGAGCATCGTAGATGTAACGCCCGCGCTCTTCGCGTTGAATGTTTGCTCCTTCTTGCGAACGGCGGCGGAACACATACTTGCGCCAGGCATGAGGAGTACACCGGCGAGAATAGAGCCAATGATCGAACCCTCGACAAGACGACCCTTGCCGTCGACGAGTGCAATTCCGTACAGCACGATTTCGATGATGGAACCGAAGGTGGCGTTGATGACGGCGCCCATGCCAATACTGCTCTGGGCGCTGATGCTGGCGACGGCCATCCCGATGAAGTAGGATAGTGGGATGACGCTGAGCAAACTGAGGACGAAGATGAAGGCACGGGATGTGATGAATTTCAAGAACCCCGTCAAGGGGTCATTTTGCCTCTCGCGATGGTCCGCGTACTCCAGGAGGAACCAACCGTCGAGGATAGTGAAGAAGACGACGGGCATCAAATTGACGAACAGAATGTTGACACCGCCAACGGTGTACTTGTAGTACTGCAGACCAACCGCGCGGTATGTGCAAAGCAGAACGGTCGACTTGCCATTGCCAGATGGGATGGCTTGGCCCTCGAACAGACGTGGGTACTTCGGGATGGAGGCGCTGGCGGAAAGCTGGGCTTCCGCGTCTGCCGAGTGAACTACGAGAACCGGTGCAGCGCAGAAGCGAATGGTGTTGGGACGGCTAAATAGATGCTTGATGAGTTCCCAGTTGAGTTTGGCCATAGGGATGGTGACGACGAGGGCCCAGCAAATAGCGCAGACGATGAGCAGGACGGGCGCGATGATAGTGATAAGTAAAAGCCAGAAAACGATGCGACCCAGCCAATCAGCGGCAGTAGATGCGCTCTGGGTCCCAAAGTGGTTCTCCGTGGTTCCGTACACGCGAAGGCTTCCAGCTGGCTGGCTGAGCAGGGTCGTGTGCTCATTGGATCCGACGTTGGAGTTCCACGAAGCTGAAGGCTGGTGACCGTGCTGATTGTTGAGGTTGGCGCGGATGGTCCCCTGCTCGCTTGCGGTGGAAGGGAAGTAGTCGTCGTCCTCTTGGATGTCGTTGAGGCGGGAGGCAGAGCGGGCGCCATGTGCCGCCGAAGAATCGACAGACTGCTCGCGGCTCTGTGATGTATAGCGCGGGGTAGACGAGCCATCGTCTTCTCCGTCTGCAAAGGGGTCGTCCAAACTGTCACTGTCGCCTTCGACATACTTGCCGAAGGGCCAGGCGATGTACCAGCCCAGACCAAAGACAAGCCATGCATAGCGACGACCTCCCTTTGGTACAATCGCGAGAAGAGCGGCAGCCGCAAAGCAGATGATAGCCATCCACCAGCCAAATATGAGCGTCCAAAAGAGGTTCCCGGGCAGGACCTGGCTCTGCGCTGCTGCGGACGGTTGCGAGTGCAGTGCGGTCTCCGCGTTGCGCGTGACGGTGCGAGATTTCTTGTAAAGCGCAGGCTTCCAAATGGGCAAGCCGAAGGGATGCTCGACATTGATGAGGGATTGGCGGGCCTTGAGAGTGACTGGATCATCGTTGTCTTCGGTGCTGTCAGAGCCGTCTTCGTCATCTCCGCCAGCTGCTGCCTCATTGCGCGCAATAATCGACCGGCGCGAACCGGACTCTGAAGCCCGCACCACGTCGCGCTCGTCATCTGAGCCAGCGTCAGACAGCGCACTCGTCGTTGTCACGCGCGGCATTTCAGGTAAGGGGAGAGCGAACACCGGATCCGGCCGACACCGACACCGGCCCTTTGCACTTGAACCCCCCTGTCTATGGCCGCAGAGCGCAACTACCCAGCGTTGCGCCTCTCAACATAGTGCTGCCCAGCGTTGTGCCACAGAACCTCCTGTCTATGGCTGCACCACGTGAACTCCCAGGTCTCTATTATGATGAAGTCAAGAGGAAATACTTCCCGCTCAGCATGAAGCCGAAAAGCCCTGCGGTGTTACTGCCTGTCACGCCCATGGACGACTCGCCTCGACTGCCTGGTGAACCGATCCCTCGCATGCTGCAACGACATCAGGCAACAAGACTCTATCGTACGACTGGTTACACGCAGTGCGTCACTTGTATCTCGCATGCCGCCGGCTCAAGTCAGCACCGGCACGTTTCAGTCTACTCAAAGCGGGTTACTGGTCGCACCTTGCTGTGAGCGCCACCAATCCAGATACCACGCTGTTACCCATGCTGTACGGTGTTTCGGCAAGCGCGTTTGGAGTATGTACATTTCCGATGCGAGGTTGCTGGGTTCCTCATGCCGCCTGGAAGGTCATTCCAGACCAGAGCACCACCGGCATCGCGTTTGCACTCGGCACGGTGGATGGCGCTGTTATGGCGTCACGACCCTCTCATACCTCTAGAAAACACTGGACAGACATTCATTATCTGCAGTCGAGAGTGAGCTTCCGTAATATCGGGTATGTCTTCGTATCTGGCATTGACCTGCCTTATAAAGGTATCCGCTATTACTTCGCATGATTCGTCCTGGATGTGCGCAATCTCAACTCCAGCCACCTCGTCACATGGCTGACGTCGGGCAGTACAACTAGTTTTGGTTCGCCATGCGAGGTCTACTTCAGTGCTGCTTCAGTCGACGGCAATGCCGAGTCCATGCGGACTGTCGCCCTGTCCCTTGCGCCACGACATGTTCAGGACGTTCGAGCCGCCACATTTGACGGCCGAACTGTTGCGCTTGGTGGTCGAAATGGAATCGTTTGTGTCGACGCAGATGCGGGGCTCGGAGCGTCGTATCGTATTGGGTCAGATGTGCTATCGCTAGATAAGGCACCGGTGCGGCGCCTCCTTTGCTAAACCCATAAACATCGCTCAATCTGCTTCAGAATGAACTGGTCGCCGGTGCCCGAGACGGCACCGTCAAAATCTTTGATACTCGCCTCCCGTCTACACAGCATTCCCCGGATATCCTCATGGGCCGGCTTAGCCGTTTGCACACCTCAACAGCGGGCGTCAAGGTCGTTGGTTCAAGCCTCGTCGTGAGCTCGCTTGCAGGGCATCTTGAAAGCTTCGACCTACGTTTCGTGCGACGCAAGCTTGGCGACCCTTACGACGCTGAACCCATCGCCATCCTACGCGGACATGTTTGCTCTTACGCGATGAATCTGGTGCGTTTCGATTTGCCGCCTTGAATGAAAACCGTTGCTAAATGACTACTGCAGCCACTCGCAATCACGCCAGACAACAAATTCATTCTGGCTGCTGGCCAAGATTGTCATGTACGCATGTGGAGTTTACGGACTGGCGGCTGCGTGTCGAGCCCTCTGCTCGGCGAACATGTCTTCAACAAACCTATCGTTGGTTTGCATGTCGACTCATACGACGGCATCTGGGTCTGCACCGAGGATCGGCTTCAGGTCTTCCGATGACCATCGCAGTGTATATTTGCCACTTTTACACCATTGGGCCCGACCAGCAAAATCATCCAACACATCAGTATGCCAGTGGTTGGGTAACCATGCTACAGGAGAGAGCATTATCCCCACGCACTCTCACTTTGAAAACATTCGGCTTGACACTCGCCAGCACAGCACACCTTGCTGTAAGCGCCGCACAGAAATCTCAAGCTTGCATTCATATCCAGCCGAGTTGGAGCGCCACTTTACGATCTCAAAATACGTTCGCCCTCGTAGAAAATGAAGGAAATTGTGTATGGTACATATTACAGAGTGAGCTCCAATGCGCCGTCTCAAGATGTCCGAAATGACAATGCCACCGCTGAGTTCCATGCTCTAGCGTGTCAAGGCTTAACGCTAGCTATGCCAAGAGGATTTACAGATGTTGCCGAAGACGCGTGCTAGCGCTGATGCTGCGGGCTTTGAAAGCGTGTCCTGAAAGTCTCCCAGATGCGTCTCTTCAAATGTCGTTCAAAATCTCATGACATGCGGAACGGTATCAGCCGTTATAATTACACTGACATGTAGGCATCATCGCCGTAGTCCCACGAAACCCCAAAACTTCCTGTTGTTATAATTACACTGGCAGGCGGCCTTAGCGCTATAACCGCTTTCGGGTCCGTCGGCTAAATTTGCATTCTTCCCCTTCCTGACCTGTAGTTCGGACAGCCCGTACCCAACTGGCATCAGGGCCGTTTACACCATTGTCCCACGACATCAGCAGTCAGGATGCGAGTAGCTAGCCATGCAAGTCTCATTCGGCGGTGTGTGTCAACTTCACAAGCACATATGCCGACTGTGCCGAAGACTGACCGGGTATTTTTTCTTGGCAGCCCTCGCGCCGAAGACACACCAAGTGGCAGCGACGAAGATAGTCACCATGATAGTCAGATGGGCGAGGGCTTGGTTCACGAGGATAGCGAGGATGACGCTGAGATGTACGACTACACAACCCAGGTGAGCTGCGGGCTGCAAGCTGCGCGCCACGAAGGACACATCTGACCCATTGGCGCAGAATGAGGTTGGGGATGCGCTCGATGCCTGTGCAAAAGGTCCTCGGGGCGCCTCCGTTTGGTCCACGCGATATCCCGAAGCGTGCAATCCGTACCTTGAAATCCGCGACTTCGGAGTTCTTGGCCTTCCCGTCTCGTGTGCCGAAGCTCAGCGTCTATGTTGGCACAGCGAACAGGCCGGCTTCGCCACCAACACAGGCGGGTCCTTCCTCGTTCCGGCGGACTGTCTTGCATTCCGCAACGATCGTGCCTGGAAGATATGGCTCAATCAAGTTGTCGCGCTGGCTTCTGAGCAGCTTGGAGTGCCAGCTCAGTTGACGCATCATGAGCTGGCACATCTCAGCGTATCCCGAGGAGAAGAAGTGGTCAACAATATGCCAACCTCATACGCCACGCTCACGATCGTTCTGCCATCACTGCACGCTGGAGGGCATATCGGTCTCAAGTTAGGATCTCCCGAGCGTGCACCGGAGTCAAAGTCAGATACATATACCGACGCGAGCATCCCATTGCACACCGTGGCACAGGCTTGGTATCATGGTCAGTGCCTCACTCGGCGCGCCATATCCTCTGTGCTGAACTCTCTTGCAGACGCCTCTCTCGATAAACGCCCCGTGACGGAAGGCGTGCGTTTTGCTCTGACATATCACCTGGTATTTACCGATGCCAGTCGGACAAAACCCTCTGCGCCAATCCGCGACACTCTGCTCTCCGGCCTTGAGCGGGCTCTTCGCAACTGGAAGCTGCTCGACGACGGCAAGCAGGGCTGCCCTGCCTCTCTTGCGTATCCGCTCAGCCAACAGCTGTCTTCCTCAGAAGTCACGTCATTTGATCGCCTCGTCGGTGTCGCAAGCACCGTGACCCATTGTCTGCGTGAGATTGCCAACCGCGTTGGGTTCCGGGTCGCATTGGGTCACTTCGTCCACACCAAGCAAGGAGAAGTATACGACCACTACGGACACTATGGAGATTTCACCGACGCTGAAGAGGCGTGTCTCGACGAGGTGAAGGAGACCAGAAACTCGCTCCGGCTGTTTTCCGGTGATGGTGTTCCTCTCGGCCAGGGCAACGACAAGTTCGATCTTCGACAGCTTCTGCTTGATGACGGCTACTTCGACAAGCGCCAGCCGGATCGTTGCAAGTGGGAGATCGACAATCCTGTAAGTGAACTTGAAGTGGATCATTGCCTATCATTTGACATACCATCCTCCCCAGTGTGAAGGAACAGCACTATGCCATTGTACGTTTCTCCAGCCCTTCGGTATCGCTTGATAACTCACTCAATGATCTCAACCAGACTATGACCGCCTGGTTGTTGTCATCTGGCCTATCTCCAGACACGCTACGATACTCGCGTCTGTGGGTGGACAAGACGCTGCACTGAACGGGCTCATGGTTTCAACGGCTACTAAACCATCCAACGGCGATTTGAACAACGTCGCCGTCGTTCTTGCAAAACCATTTCCTGTTGCACTTCCAGTGCTCACTGATTTGGCAGTTCGGTGGAACGATCGCGAGCTTTGGCACAACGTTTTGAACGCGGCGTCTGCCGCAACTGCGTTGGACGTTGTCGGCTTACAGCGCATCTCCGCGGCCATCGAAATATTTGGCTGGCCTCGATTACAGTCCTCGTAAGCATCGGCTATTACATTTCATTCTCCGGTTGTTCTGACGCCTTTTAGCGTTAAAGACATTGTCGGTAGCACCGCATCAACCGGAGCACGACTCTCGTTCATCGTATATTCTCAGCATCAATCTACAAAGGACGACATCTTGAACCCTCAGCGGTCCCGTGAATATATGGCCGAAGTCATCTCTTCCATCCTGAACCCCGCCGTCGGAGACATTGAAGCAATTGTGTGGGCAATGATGCGATCGGCGGACACTATAGGTTTCCTCCAACTAACGTGCGAGCTCGCTTCGTATGTTTTGATACATCTGTTGACCATTCAGTCTAGCATTCTGCCACAATTGGCTTCCCTATCCTTGCGGCCAGACTGGTGGGCAACTTTTGTCCGTCGACTTCAAGCAGAGACTGGCCCAACCAAGCTCGCATCAGACTGGCAACCGCCTGTTTTTGAAGTTTATCGGAAGCCGTATGTCGTGATGTTAATCCAGTCTGGCTACAGCTGAACTGTCGGCTCAGGTTACTCGAAAGCATCCAGGCTATCAATAGCAACCACGAGCGGTGGAGATTCCTCGTTGAAACTTGCCAGCTGTGGAAAGATTACCCACCGTCACACACAGCATTCTCCGAGATAAGGCAGTGGATAGTGGCACATTTTCTCCCACCTGTCGCCGAGGACGTCGCTATTATGCCCGATATTATAAAGCAAACGCCGGACTTCCTTGAGACAACGTGAGTTTGGCGTCACAGCTAGTTTTAATTGTCCCGCTCATTGTCGCATGATAGCCTCTTGCCCCTAGTCTCCCGCTCTAATTTCGACCAGCGGTTCTGGACTGCTTTCCTCCGCCGGCTCTGCCAGCTGGACGGAAACCTCTCAGTCGATTTGCCCGACAACTGGGAAATTTCTATTGGCAAGGTTCTCACCAAGATGTGCGTCTCGCGCATCTCTCAAAGTACTTGCAACTAAACAGCCTTGCAGGCTTGCGACACACACGGAACGCTTGCAAACGAACAGTCTGGTTCTCAATCTACTTGACGACCTGCTGTCTATCATTCGTCCAAATGTTCAGCTTACAGCCATCATCGGTGCTTCCAAACGGGATGCTCTTCATGCCCTCAAACCGGGCTTCATCGAATCAGACTTGCCGTCCATTCTTGCCGCAGCAGCGGAGGATCCGGAGCTTTCAATGCCATTGTACGTTCTCAATACCCCTGAAAAACCTCCATCGGTGTCGCTCACAAGTATCGCTCAGGATTATTGCCCAGCTCCGTGCAATGTCTCTGCCATTGTCATTCTGGTCCAGAGCGGTGCGAGAGACGCAGGCAAGGATGACCGGAGCTTCGCAGAGCCTGGGGCTTGCTGTTGCCAGGGAACTTCTTTCCGTCCAGGCTGAGAAAACGATCAAGAATATCATGTCGCAGCAGCAAGTGGACGTCAGGCCAGCCGCGATTGCCAAGGCGCGCGCAGCCCTGGTCACGGAACTGGCGCAGTTGATTGAGACGTGCATTTCCGTTGCTGCGCCAGACACCTACAAGTTCATCTTTCAGAAGATATTTGCGTTTTGCAACACGCCTGTAAGCATGCCCATCCGCGCTGTATGCGAGGGATTGAAGTTATTTTACAGGACAAGGTGCACCAGATCGTCGTGCCCCTCGCTCTTAAGCTTGCAAAAGCCCTCAAGAAGCTCCAGAGACCGCAGAACTCGCACCCTATCGCTGCTTTCTTTAGGGAGTCTATCAGACGATATCTCACCGAAGTCGTCACATACCGGCTCGAGCCCGAGTCCCTCGCGGCTTGGTCTCACCAATTTCAACCTCCTTGTGCCTGTACAACCTGCCAGGCCATCGCTTCACTCATCAGGACATCCGGTGCACAGCCGAAGGTCGTCTGGAGTGGTGCTGGGCCACTGAGAAATCATGTCCACAGCACTTGGACGCATTTGCGCGTGCCTGGACTCTCATGCGCAGGCGTCAAGGTCAGCGGATCACCTCCTGCCGTACAGTTTTTCAAGCTTGTTGGAGATCACGATCCTCTTATCCCACTCTCTGGCAAGGACCGGTTGAAGCAGATAGTGATCCTGATGAACGCAGTTCAACCCCCGACCATTTGGCAACAGGTGTACGCGGACACACCAGCCGTCCTCCAGGCAGTACGTGACTGTCTGGCAGGCAGTGTCGTGCGACCTCATCTCCTGGGGATGGCAGAGGCGTTCGACTTACCGTCACCGCTGGCCACGACACCCGTAGAGCCCGCAGCAATGCCCTCCGCGTCGCTCAAGCGGAAGCGGGAAGACGAGACAGTTGCATGCGGCTCGGCGCCCACAAGAGCACGCATTGAATAGCTACGGACACCTCCCATGACTTGAGAAGATATGCTACACCTTGCAACTAGATCAGTCGTACATTTTTCGTATCTAATGGTCCATGCAGCCCTTACACCGGTAAATTACAATAGAAATACTGTCCTTTTCGATGCGCAGCACAATATATACTAGCTGGGGACCGTGGGTATCATCTCGCCAACGACTCAAGCTGGAATATCCATCGCACGCTCACCTGCACCAAGCGATGGTGTATACGCTGGCGGTGGCTCGTGGTCTGCTACACTCTCAGGCGGGAGCACAGTCTCAAGTGCTTCGTGCATGCTCCTGCGTACATCCACTTCGGGCGCAGGGGCCGATAACCTTCCACTGGTTGTGCTAGTCGTGGCTCGCCGCAGATGTGCAGAAGAACTCGCTTCTGGCCGCGAGACTGGTGACGTTGGCGTCGCGCGAGCAGACTGTGATCGATGATGTCGAGCGGAAGGTGACGACGAGCCGGACGACGACGACAGGGCTGGAGAAGCTGAAGATGTGTGCCTATGCGAGATACCGGGAGGCGAACGTGATGGCGGAGACGCAGGTAATGGCGGTAACTCATCGTCTTCGTCCAAAAGGCTTGGTCGCTCAGTCACTGTCAACGTCAACGCAATGGTTTCTTCTCGCGGCGGAAGTGGTGGTGCCGGAAGTTCCATGTTCCTCCGCGCCCTGCTGATACTTGGGCTCGAGCTCGCTCCCGGTGTTGGTGGGAGTGGGCGTTCTTCGAGTCGTGAAACAGGTCGCTCAATAGGCAAACTAGGCGCAGGCCGTCGTTGCAAGCGATTGAATTGTTGCTGTTCCTCCTGCTCCTGGTCAAGCAGCGAGTCAGGCGCCGCGTATATAGAGTGGCGCGCGGCAATGGGAGATCCGTCCCAAGAGATGAGTTGAGGGCCAGCCTCTGGTTGGATGGGCGCAGCGGACACGGCATCAAAGCCTGGAGCTTGGTCCAAGATCATCCTGTACGCCTGGGTGAACTCCTGCAACGTGAGAGACCCATCGGTGTTGGCATCCGCTTGATCCCTATATAGCCGTTTAGCTCATGTGGCGGTGTGAAGAGTACTAGACACGTACCATATGTCTGCCAACACTGACACATCCAAACCGCTGCCCATAAAGAACGGCAGCAGCATCGAACCGCTCACTTCACCTTTTTCCACGATGTCTAAACGTGCGAAGGCTCGGGCAGCACGCTCCTCTAGTGTCGGGAGCCGTGGCGTGGATGGTCGCGATGGTCGTAGTGTTGTCGCCGCTCCGGGGTCAAGAAATGGCGAGGCTGTAGCAACACCGTTCGGCACGACGGGTGAGGTGATGGTGACAACGGGGGGAATTTTCGGCGGAGATGGACTAACAGAAGGCGTTCGATGCAGCGTTGGTGTCTGCAGGCTGATCGAAGGCACAGTTAATAACTGCCGGCCATTCCCTCCTGCAAGAGCAGACGATGGACGTCAGCGAACAATTACATTTGGTACCAGATTAGCAGAAGTACAACTAACGAGCAGAGTCAATCAATGATGTCGGCAGGCGCTTTGGTAGGTCGGAGATCTGGATCGTCTTGCTCATGAGTCCCTCGATGAGGTACATCGCAAGCATGAACTCGTGCAGGTGCATCTCCGCGTCATCCGGTGCACCGCTTGTCGCCAGATCCCTGAGCCAACATCATGTTAACAGTGGAATTACGTGGAATTGAAGGGAAATGCTCACCAGATACGACCCAGGATGCCGAAGCCGAGGCGGCTTTTGATAAAGACGCCACGGCAGGCCTCGCCATCAAGACCTTTATTCTCTCCATTATTCTCCTTGCCACCTGTGGCCATCCATAACTTGAGGTACTTGGCCCGCTGTGTCGCAGTGAGCGGTGGAAGTGTGCTTTCGGGTTCCGGTTCTACCACTGGCGCCGGTGTGGGTGGCGCCGGGCGCGGTGGACTCGATACCGAAGGAACGACAGGAGGGCTCATCGACGGTGATCTAGATGGAACGGCTGGATAACGTAGTTCCTGCCTATTCTCTGCTGGCGGCGACGACTTGGGTTCGACCGCAGGGGGACTTGCTGGCCCAGGTGAAGGAGTCAGCCTCAGGTCAGGGAACTTGATCTTGGCCGCCTTCATGTCCTCATCCTCTGTTGATGAAGACCTCGAAGGCTGTGGCGCAGCCGGGACGACCAGCGGTGCTGAGACGGTGGCAACGGGAGGGTCTAACGGGGCCATCGTTGTTTCTGCGTTCGGGTCGGCAAATGGGTCTGCAGTTGACGATGTCGGAATGGTTTCTTTCGCCTTTCCTTTGCCATCGCCGATGGCGGCTGATATGATCGAGAAGCGGCTGGAGCCTGAAGGTGGTAGTCCCAGCGAAGAGCCCGCCGTTACCGCGGTGGTCTTCGGCTTGGGATCAGGCGTCAGAGGGTTGAACATCAGGCCGCTCAGGTCATCCACGATACTGGTAGGGTTTTGAGCGGGCTGTGAGGCAGACACACCCGTGTGGTAGTATGGCAGCTCGGAGGAAGAGAAAGGTGCAGCAGATGATGAACCGACAGAGGAGGTCGATCCCGATGGTCGATGAGCCAGAGAAAATGCTGCAGAGCCCAGAGATGATGGATTAGGACGGTTGGATTGGGCGGGAGACGTCGGCGGCCTGACAGGCGACTGCGGAGCACGTGCCATTGGCGGAGGACCGCTTGGTGGCTCATAGCGAGGAGGTGAGGCTGGCGGCGGCTGCGTCGCTGGGGCTGGGACCGCCTTGGAGGGCAGAAACTGTGCTGGTCGTCTCTGTGGTGCTGGTCCATCAGAGAGTATATCGAGCGTGGGCATCGGACCGTCTATAGAACGGATGAGCATGTCAGGATGACGTTGGTTCAAGTGAGATTTGCAGCGCACCTGGGCGTAGCCAGTCGAGACGTACGACATCGCCCACGTCGCTAGCAAACGGTTTGCCAGCTTCCATGTCTCGTTGAGCCCATCCCATCATGCGGAGGCAGAGAGCGACACCATCGCGCGTGAGAAAGCCACCACACAACTCGTCTGCGACGTTCCAGATTTCTCCTAGGACAAGCAATGGAAGGCCACTGCAAGGATATAGTCAGCGGTAGTTAGCTACAAGCAACCACAAGCGACGCGGGGAGTGTCTGTTGTTGTATGGTATGATCGACATGCACGGCAGCCGCAGTCCCGCAGTCACAGCTATCTGTTTGCACCAGGACTCACCTAGTCTCGAACAACGGTACTGCGAGTTCTCCTAGGAGTATTGCTCCTGGATCATCGAGCTCAGCGGAATTGTTTGTACCTAGAGTGAGGGCTAGAATCTCTCGCAAGAGCCGCTTCTCTGGCGCAGACGCGACGAACTCGTCATACACGCTAAGCCTAGGTTCCTCGTGAGCCATGTTGTTAAAGGCAGACGACGATGCTGGAGGCTGTTGGGACGCGTATGGACGCGGGGATCGAGGGCGAGAGGGAGTAACTATATGCATCGCCGCGCTGTCGACGATAGGCACAGCAAGCGGCTGAGCCCAGTGCACACGCTTGCCGCGGCTGGGTCTCGTTAGCTGGGGCGTGCGGAACTTGCGCAGGCGCTCCAGATTCAGGTGCGCGAACGTTCAAGTTCAAGTTGCACCTGCGCCGCAGCTAGATGTCTCGATTCGGGTCCGGCTGTGGCAGAGAGGGTATGGCCCGGCATGCCGCTCAAATCCGCTGCTAATAAACTCCGCTGCGTGCCTTCGCCTCTGCTTTTCCGCACCGCAGCTCAAACTCACTATGAATTCAGCCTGAACTAACCGCATTGACAGGTAGCCGTGAGAGGCACGCCCGCACGTCACGCATTTAAATGTATACTACTTCTCGTGCCGCGATCGACTGCATTCGAGGGCACAATCCCCTGTCTCTGCGCTTTATAAGGCCCCATGTTCGAAATTGAGCGAGTCTGCAAACGTTTTGTCCTCTCTCCATCACTTTGCCCGGTCTCTTCTCGCTTCTGTACACCACCCACGCTGCAACTGGTTGCCCAACCCGCCCCTCACACGCAAGCGCTGAAAGTTGACTGGTCAACCTACCTCTTCGGCATCCGTGGACCGATTCACCGCAATCCACCATCTTCGTCGCCGACGTTGCTGAGCAGTACCACCCTCTTAGCCATCATAGTGTTCTTCGACTGGTCGAACTCACACTTTGTCCAATCCAAGCTCCTCTTTCCCCCACTACCAGACCACTCCTCTTGATTCGATGAACAATCAAGCAACCGTCAGCTCCGAGTCTGCGACTCCAGCTAGCAGCGTCAACGTCTGGGTGCGTGATCGCGCGATCCCTGTT
>Ga0247815_10000734_pt1 | contig 25697 bp, 23 predicted proteins | sample UWRJL194509B1_FD_181014 | JGI IMG/M metagenome (GOLD analysis project Ga0247815, IMG submission 181014) | Plant litter microbial communities from Arlington Agricultural Research Station in Wisconsin, United States - UWRJ-L194-509B-1 | ecosystem: Environmental > Terrestrial > Plant litter >...
GGCTGCTTAATAAATGGCTCGAAAATTTTGCTTACAGGATCACAATTTCTGTTTTACCATTTATTGCAGGCTTTTCGGCTTTGTTACTGTTAACCCTTGTTATAGTGCTATCCAGTGCTTACTTAGCTACAAAAGCAAATGTATTAAAGTACCTTAAATACGAATAATTTATAATTATTTAAAGTTAGTTATAATTCACCAATAGCCCCGGAGTCTAAAGGTTTCGGGGTTATTAACCTCTTAAACAATGAAACGTTTTTTATTACATAGCTTTTTACTTTTTATAATACCTCTTACTGCAAATGCACAGGAGGTATGGACGCTGCAGCAATGCCTGGAAGCCGGGCTTAAAAACAACTTGGACTTTCAAATTAAACAACTGGATGTATTGAGTGCTAACGCTACGCACAGAAGTGCTGCCCTTGAATATTTACCATTAGTAAATATAACCGGCAGCCATAGCTACAGTATAGGCTCTACCATAGACCCGGCAACTAACAGCAGGGTAAGCTCTAATATACAAAGCGACAATTTTGCCCTCAATGCCAGTATGAATATTGTAGACTTTAATATTTTTACTACAGCACGCCGCAATAAAATTGCCATGCTTAAGGCAAATGCCGATAAAGAAGCTACAGTTGCAGAATATAGCCTTATAATATTAGAAAATTACTATACAATTCTTTATACACAGGAATTGCTTAAAATACAGCAAAGCCAGTTTGAAAATGCGGTGTTTAACCTTAAACGGATAGAAAAAGAGGTAGAAATAGGCAGCAGGCCAAAAAGCGACCTGTATGATATGCAGGTAATTTATGCTCAGGAAGAAAATGGCATTACAACTACGACGCAATTGCTGTACAACCAAAAGCTAACACTTATACAGTTAATGAACCGCCCGGATGTATTACCTGATAGTGTATTGGTTGAAAATAGTGCCCTGCCGGAAAATGTTATAAAGCCAGAAGCCGAAGTATTTGAAAATGCACTTAAGAACTATCCGAAAATAGTATCGGCGCAACTAAACCAGGATATCGCGAAGAAAAACATAAAAATCCAGAAAAACTATTACCTGCCTGTAGTTCAGGCTTACTATAATTATTCGTCTTTTTACTACCTGCCCCTTAAACAAATGGGCGGCCAGCAGGTAAACCCTTTTTGGACACAAATTACTGATAATAAGAACCATTACATAGGCCTGCAATTAAATGTCCCCGTTTTTAATGGGCTCCGTACCCATCGCGACGTGCAGTTGGCCAAAATAGAATACCAAAAAACTACAGTGCTGGCCGAGCAGGAAAAAATTAAACTGCGCCAAACTATAGAACAGGAAACTGCAAAACAGGAACAAAACACTACACTTGCCGTAAAACTGGAAGATACAAAAAATTATGCCCAAAAATCTTTTGAGACTACACAGGCAAAATTTAGCAGTGGGCTTATAGAGGCTATTGTTTTTACAGGGTCTAAAAACCAATTGCTTACCGCAGAATATAATTTATTAAAGGCTAAAGTAACGCTTGCCTATTTAGCCTTAGAGCTCAACTATCTGCAATACAACAAGTTTTTTTAAAATTTACAATTGGCATATATTTTATTTAAAATTGTTAAAACGTTTTTTTGAAAAACAAAAATATACAATGCTTACAAGCAATACTGCTAAAGTAATAATCCCTAAAAAAAATGCCTGTTTGTTATTCATTTCAGGCATTTTTTTTTGCACAAGGTCTGCATATTCTTCAAAATTAGGGTTTGCGCTTTTTTTATCCTCTACACCTTTAAAATCATCAAATATCTTTTTCTCAGTACCATTATCAGTCTCTATGCTATGTTCATAGTACTTCAAATTTTCTAACACATCTGCCTCTCCTTTACGAAACTTAACAAAAGGCCTTGATTCTAAAGATACTAATACAGCTAAAAAATCAAGACTGTTTAAACTGGTAAGCTTCGACACTCCTTTTACAAAATTGCAAATGGGTTTAAATTTATCGGTGTCAAAAGACTCCAATACCCTAATATTGTAATTTTCATCCCTAAAAAATTTTTCATAAATTTTTTTATCCGCCGTACTTAAATCATCTATAAGAAATATACTCAGTTTTTTAAATCTTGCAGGAGTAGGCTGCAATAAATATTCGGCAAAATCTCCATCTTTAATTTCCTCATACCTCTTGTATATAGCTTTTCTATAGTCCTCAATAGTTAACATTTTAGTATTGTTTCGTAATTAATTGGAATTGTTCGGAATCACCGGAACTATCAGAATTTCAGCACAATGAACAATAAAAAGCATTGTTACTTTGCCTTAGAATTAGTTTTTGCTTTACAGCGCATAAAGCAAATGTACAAAACTTGTTTTAACATTTTAACATAGTTGTACTACACAAATTGTAAGGCTGCATAAGGGAAGTATGCTATTTACAATTGTGTTTTAGTACCACTAACCTTCCCACAAAAAAGGAGTTCGCTCTAAAAATTTTCGGCCTTGCCTTAATAGCTAATTACAGCTGGCGAGGACAGCCATTATCTAAAACTTAAATAACATTTACCATGAAAAAATTACTTTTATTGGCAGCTTTTATGCTGCTGGGCAATACAATAGTATCTTGCGAAAACATGCAAAACAATAAGGATAATGATGAATATCTGGCGTCAGACGATATAATAATGCCTACTGTACCCCCTAAAAAGCCATAATCAGACTAAATACTGGCAAAAGTTAAAATTGAAATTAGCTGCGAATACTGCAATTTAAGCCGGTTCGTGGCTAATTTAATTTTTTTTTAATCGTTGGTTTATGTTACCAAAATTTTTATAACGGGGTATTTTTTTTTAATTTCGGAGAATGAAACTTATTCATAAGCTTTATCTTCCCCTATTACTATGTTGGCTGGTTACTCTGGCTGATTCATGCACTAAAAATAACGACAAAGACACTACTTACTCTATTACTTATCAAACAGATACCGCAAATAATATAGCCAAAACACATGCCGATAAGGCAGAGGCATTTTATAAAGCTAAAATATATGATAGTGCCTATTACCATTACAATGCAGCCAAAACATTGTTTGCCATAAATAAAGACAGTTTGTGGTGTGCCTATTCACTCACAAAAATGTCGGAGTTGCATATAATAACCGGAGATTACTTTGGCGGCGAAGCAGCAGCCACAGAAGCTTTAGCCTACCTAAAACATAAAAATACTACCGCTTATCGGGTCGAAATTTATAATATGTTAGGTATATGTTACAGAAACCTGTACCAGTACAATGATGCGCTTTATTACTATAAAAAATCGTTAGGTAAAGCAGCTGACTCTTTATCTAAATGCATGGTTCAAAATAATATTGCCAATGTTTATATTGATAATAAAAATTATGACAAAGCACTTGTACTCCTTCAAAGCTTAAAAGTATCAGATACCGTTCTGCAAAATAGGGAATTGATTGCAAAAGTTACTAAAAGCCTTGGCGATGTTTATTATGAAACCGGCAGGCCTAATGCCATTAGCCTTATGAAAGAGGCACTTACCATACGGCAAAAAGACAATTTGGCATCCGGGCTTTTATCAAGCTATCTTCAGCTATCTAAATATTATGTTAGTGCTAACCCGGCACTTTCTAAGTACTATGCCGCAAAAGGATACTCTCAGGCTTCAAAAATTAATAGCACAGATGATAAACTCAAAGCATTACAGTTATTGATATCAGCAAGTTTAGGGAACGAATCTAAAGATGTATCAAGCAGGTATTTTATATTAAATGATAGCGTAAACAAGGCACGCATGACCACTAAAAACCAATTTGCAAAAATAAAGTATGATTTTACCACAACGCAGGAAGAAAATTTAAACCTGAAGACTGAACACGAAAAAGCAGTGCTTGAGGCCGACAAGAATAAACTACAACTGCAATTTGCCCTTTTGCTTTTTATATTCAGCTTAATTACTGTTATACTTTTGTATTACATGATAAAGCTAAAGCATAGAAAGGCAAAAATTATTGAGGTATATAATACCGAGAAACGGATATCAAAAAAAATACATGATGAACTGGCAAATGATATTTTTAACGTAATATCATTTGCAGAAGATCAGGATTTTACAATACCCGGCAAACAGGAAAAGCTGGTGCAAAACCTCGATGCAGTATATAGTAAAACAAGAGATATATCAAGAGAAAATAATTCTATAGATACCGGAGAAAATTTTGGCCTTGCCTTAAAGCAAATGTTGGGAGATTATAGCACCCAAACAGTAAATGTTATGGTTATTAACCATGAAACCGTAGACTGGAATAACATGAGTGAAGATAAAAAAATAACTGTATACCGTGTACTCCAGGAATTTATGGTAAACATGAAAAAGCATAGCATGGCAAATATTGTTGCTATAAAATTTACTAATGCAGGCAAAAATATTTACGTGCAGTATACGGATAATGGCAAGGGATTAGACCCTGAAAAATTAATTTACAAAAATGGACTACAAAATGCGGAAAACCGTATTTTATCTATTGGCGGGAGTATTACTTTTGAGAACACAACGAAAGGTCTTAAAATAATAGGCACTTTTCCGGTTTAATTAAGGATTACATGTTTAAAAAAATAATTGTAGCTGAAGATATTGACAGCATAAGTATGGGTTTACAACAGCTGTTACAAAATATTGATGGTGCTACTACCACATATACAAAATATTGCGACGATGCCTACCTTAAAATAAAAAAGGCCGCATTAGATAATGAACCTTTTGAGCTTTTAATTACTGACCTTTCCTTTAAAATTACTTACCGTAATGAAGTATTAACATCGGGTGAAGATCTTATTGCAGCGGTAAAAAATGACCAGCCCGATATTAAAGTAATTGTATATTCTATTGATGAGCGTGGCTACAAAATTCGACATCTTATAGATGATATGAATGTTGATGGCTATGTATCTAAAGGCCGGGATAGTGCCACCGAATTACTTAAGGCTGTAAATGACGTGTATTATGGTAAAATATACATATCTAAACACCTTGCACATTTAAAAAAACCGGTACTGGTAACCGAAATGGACGACCTGGACCTGGAAATTATTAAACTACTTGCAGATGGGCTTATACAAAATGAAATTGCCGAAAGCTTAAAAAATAACGGAAGCAAGCTATCAAGTGTAAGCAGCATTGAAAAGCGCCTAATTAAGATTAAAACCACCCTTAGGGCCCGCAACACTACCCATATTGTTAGCATTGCTAAAGATATGGGACTCATTTAAACCAATCCCCTTTTTATTTTGCCGGCACTGCCGGTTTTTTTTATGTTAATTTTTTGCGAAAAAATGCAAAAATGAGGATTTCCTCCAAATATAAATTTCAAAGTATAGTAGTTTGGCTTAACTAAAAAACAGCCTAACTGCAATTTACAAATGCAGCAAGCTAATTACTAAGACTATTACAAATTTTAAAATAGCAATGAAACATTATTATATAAGCTTAAATGGGCATCATGAAGTGCATGAGTTAACCTGTTTATACATCCCATCTACATTAGAAAGAATGTATTTAGGTTTTTTTTCAACCATTGAAGAAGCCATTTTAGAAGCTAAGAAAAATCACATCAAATCCAGCGGTTGCACGGCATGCTGTGTACCGCATTATATAACCTGATTATGAAAGACACAGCAAGCAACGCAAATACATCAAGTGTACGTGGTGGTTTACATATAAAATATATTTATAATAATATTTACTCTATAATAAAGCTGCTTAGCCTTGCCTGCGCTACTATGCTTGTATTTGCAATTGCCGAAATGCCTGCCGTTTATTATTATTTTTTAAGGCTTAGCATTACGGTTTGTATTGCTGTGATTATAATTATAGACATTAAAAAAATTCATGCTTTGTGGCTTATACTTTTTGTAGCTACAGCATTAGTTTTTAATCCTGTTATACCGGTACATTTTTATAAAACATCGTTGTGGCTGCCCATATACATTATAAGTGCAACATTGTTTACGGGCTACGCTTACAAAATAAAAAGGATAAAAAATACACCGTCTAATACATCTTTAAATGGTGTATAAAATAATGCTCTAACGAGTACATATTTAATTTGTTTAGTGATCGATAAGCAAAGAGGGTAACCAAAATCTTGATTACCCTCTTACTTTTTAAAAATGTCTGTAAATTATTTTTTACTTATTTTATATAATACGCTGGAATGTGGCGCAAGGTCTTTACTAACAGCCCCTGATACTTTACCCACCTGCTTGCCGCTCCACATATCTGTAATGGTGGCACCATTCTTAACACCAATAGCATCTGTGGCAACCTTTATATCTGATATTGGTTTGTCTGACATGTTAAATAAAGCAAGGTAAACTTCGCCGGTTTTAGAATTTTTAGACGTTATTGCTACTTTACCATCTTCCTGGAACAATTGCCTTACGCCTGTGCTTTCTTTATGCATTTTAAGCACCTCTTTATTAGTTAGCAGCGATAGTGTAAAGGCATCATTGCTTGGCAGGTCTCCACCAAAGAACAATGGCGAACGGAAAATAGTAAACAATGTCATTAACGTATATTGTTCCTCTTTAGTAAGGCGCGTCATGCGGTCTTCGCCACGCTCTCCCCTTACAGATATGCGCCCTAACGGAATCATATCGCAATCCGGCCATGTACCCGGTGCTATGTAAGGATACCATTTTTGTGCAACCTCCATAAGGTGTGTAATGTGTGGCCATGTATCCCAAACATCATCAACCATACGCCACATATTAGCATTATGGCTCACGTGCTGTGCATCTTCTATAGGTGTTTCACCTGGCGATGTACTCAATACTATTTTGCGTCCGCAATTATCTATAGCCTTACGAATAAGGTTTATTTCGCCTTCATGGTAAGGAGCAGACAGGTCGTCTATTTTAATAAAATCAATACCCCACTGGGCATAAAGCTCAAATATAGAGTTGTAGTACTCCTGCGCTCCCGGTTTATCGGCTAAAATAGTGTAGTTATCTTTAAGCCATTTGCATTGCAGCTCTGTAGTATAAATTTTATCAGCCGTTATACCGTTTGTACCTTTAATAGGTAATTTGTCTTCAACCGCCTTTTTAGGGATACCACGCATAATGTGTATACCAAATTTCAGGCCTTTGCCATGAACATAATCTGCAAGGGCTTTAAAACCTTTATCATTTGCTGCCGATGGAAACCTGTTAACAGCCGGTTGGTACCTGCCATACTTATCTATAACATATCGCGGGTCGGTTTGGTTATACCCTCCTGCCTTATCATTCTCTACAAACCACCTAATGTCTACTATAATATATTCCCAGCCAGATTGCTTAAGCTCTTTTGCCATATAATCTGCATTAGCTTTAACTTCGCTCTCTACAACAGTAGGGCCATAGCAGTCCCAACTGTTCCATCCCATTGGCGGAGTTTGTGCCCACTGTTTAAACTCTTCTTTTTTAAATGGTGCTTTTTGCTGTGCAACCGCGCCCAGCATAACTGTTGTGCAGGCTAAGGTTGTAAATACTTTTTTTAAAATCATAAAATGATGTGGTTATTGTGTGTAAAAATTTGGTTTAAATATAGCTACTTTAAATATCTCAAAAAATTAATAAGTGTATAAAATTGTTTTATTAACACACAAGAGCTTAAATAGAAAAAACTGCTTGCAGTAAGCCGAAGCACGCTACAAGCAGTGAGTAAAAATAAATTGTAACTAACCCAACTATTTTTAGTAACCCGGATTTTGCACCAGGTTAGAATTTGTCAACATAGCATCGTTAGGAATTGGGAACAAATTACGGGTCGCATTGTTATTAGCACTATGCGAAAACCACGATTTTGTAGTAAATACCCCAAACCTGATAAGATCTTGACGACGGCGGCCTTCCTGTGTAAACTCCCAGCCTAACTCGTCAAGCATCCTGCCCATAACTATACTGCTGCCACCTTCAGATGTTTGTACATTAACATCACGACGGCCATAGTCATAATTACTGCCCAGCATCAACTCAGCATCGGTAACAGTAGCTAATGCAGGATTACTCCTAAAATTCCTCGCGCGTACCTCTGTAACAAGTGCACCGGCACCAGCCTGACCTGTTCTTAGTAAAGCTTCAGCTTTCATAAGTAATATATCGGCATATCTAAATACAGGGAAGTCATTACTTAAACGGTTTGTAGCACCTACAGCATATTCAAATTTACCCCAGCGAAGGCCATCATCTTTATCAGATGCGTCTATAGATGGTACAGAATTTTCATAAATAAGGTCTAACGGAGCGCCGGTAATAGAGTACTGCTGTCCTGCTATAAAGTTCTCTGTTAAACGTGCATCTGCCGGATTATAGGAATTGATAAACTGCGGTGTAGCACATACACCACCCCATGGAGAGTTAGTAAACAGGTATGTTTTTTGGTTCTCTGTATTAAGCGTGTACATGTGAAAATCAAAAGCATTCCAGTCAGTCACAAACTTTTCGTCAAAAGGAAGTGCAAAAATTATCTCACGAGAACCTTCATTGTTGGTAACAAACACACTTTTTTGATTTGGCTCTAAAGTATAGTTTCCTGAGTTTATAACATTATCGCAAGCTGCAATACATTGATCCCACATAGCCTGCCCGCGCCAAACCTGCGCATTAAGGTACATTTTAGCTAATATAGTGTTAGCAACCCACTTGTTCATACGGCCATAGTAAAGCTGTCTGTCTGCACCGGCATTATCAGATAGTTGACTGATATTTTCTGTAATTTCGCTTACTATAAAATCAAACACCTCGTTTCTTGTAGACTGGCTTGGCAGGTTTAGGTCTGTATAATCAGTCACAATAGGCACATTACCATAAATATCTACCAAAATGTAATAGTAAGAAGCACGCAAAACTTTAAGTTCTGCAATAAGGCTTACCTGCCTCTCGGCACTTACAGATATTTTGCCTGTTTCAATTTGGTTTATAATACGGTTGCAGGTATTAATACCATCATACGTACGGTTCCAGGGTTGCAGCACTCCATCATCTGCAGATGTCCACGTATGTTCGTGCATCCTTTTATAAGCATAGCCGTCTACCCAGCCAATGCCTGTACGTGCAGGAAGCACATCCTGATCGGCAGGAAGCTCCTGCGCTCTTACCACACCGTTCCATAATAGCATGGTTTTTCTCCATGGTATGTATGCCGCATTTACTAATGCACTAATATCTGTTTCTGTTTTTGGGGCATAATTATCTGATATAACAGATCCGTACGAATCATCTGCCAGTTCGGTACACGAAAATGTACTAAACAGCATGGCGAAACCCGTTGCCGCTAAAAGTATTTTTTTTGTTTTCATTGTAATTTTTTTTTGAATTTAGAATTGGGCCTGTACTCCAAAAGTAAATGATGTAATAGTAGGATATCTTGCCCTGCTGTCTACACCCGGTGTTAATCCGGTTGTGCTAACTTCAGGGTCTATACCATCATAACCAGTAATAGTTAAAACATTCATTACAGTACCATATAGTCGTATTGATTTAAAGTATTTAGTTTTAAGATCTTTAAATGAATAACCAAGTGTAATATTGTCAATCTTAACATAATCTCCATCTTCTACATAATAGCTGTTAAATTGGGGTGCTATCTCTGTACTTAATAATGCTTTACCAAAAATAGGATCGTTTACAGATGCAAGACGGTTATCGGCATATCCGTTCTGTGTACCTTCATAGTTCATTCGCGCTTCGTTTACCACCTGGAAACCAAATGCGCCACGCATATTAATACTTAAATCAAAATTTTTGTAGCGGAAGTTATTTATCCAGCTTAAATACCATTTAGGTATACCGTTACCTATAACCTGCCTGTCGTCCGGGCTTTGGGCAAAATCCCTGTAATTTACCCTTTCACCATTTCTGTTAAGATATACCCACTCACCCTGTTCATTAACATCTACTACCTTAAAGCCGTAAAAGTTACCTATTGGTTTACCAACCTGAACCCTGTGTGAAGAAGTTGTCATACCTTCAAAATAAACGTTACCAGTATCAAAATAATCATTTTGTGACCTGAACGCGCCATCTAAACTTTTAAGTTTATTCTTGTTTGTTGAATATGTACCGGTAGTAGTCCACTGAAAATCCTGAGTTTGTACAGGCACACCTGTTACAAGAACCTCAATACCTTTATTCTCTATTGTACCCCCGTTAGCCATAATAGTTGGATATAAATATGGCGGTGTAGGCACGCTGTAATTAGCTAATAAACCATCTACCTTACGGTTATATATATCTATAGATCCTGAAAGGCGGCCACCTTTTATAGCCCAGTCAACACCTATATTAGTTTCTTTTTTCTCCTCCCACCTTAAATCAGGGTTAGGGTTAGATGCAGGTACAACAGTTCTTACCCATTGCCCGTTTACCAATGCACGGTCTCCATAATTTAATAAAGCTACACCAAGGAACGAGTTTAATGGCTGAGAGCCCGTAACACCGTAACCTGCACGAAATTTTATTTCTTCAAATATCTTTTGATCCTGCATAAAGCTTTCGTTAGTAAGTTTCCAACCTACAGATACTGCAGGGAAAGTTCCCCATGCATTATTAGTACCATAAAGCTGGCTTGCACCTTCATGTCGTAAACTTGCCATTAAAAGGTACTTATCATCAAACGCATAGTTAACACGACCAAAGAAACTTATAAGGTTTGCATGGCTTTTAGAGCTACCCATACTTGCAAGGCCATCCTGAAGCGCAGCACCAGCCCCTATGTTATGCCATCCGCCAAAGTAATCATCCTGAAAACGGTAGTTAGACATGTTAGACCTTTCAATATCAGACTCTATATAGCTGTAACCTCCTAAAACGCTAAATTTATTTTTTTCGATCGTTTTATCATATTTAGCCGTAAGCTCCATTTGTTTTTCCATACGGTTAAAGCCCGAAATAGAGGAATAGCCCGGAAAGCCGTATATAGTTGCAGATGAGTGCTGCAGGGTTTCAGAATATCCTGTAGCCCTGTTTTCTTTTACATACGAGAAAAGTGCGTTAAGGGTTAAATCTTTTATAGGATTATATGTTAAAGTACTGTTATAACGTACTTCAGATGTTTTAACATTACCATCTGCCTCATTTAATAATGCCACAGGGTTTACATAATCAAGCTTTTGTCCGTTTTGATAATACGTTCCGTCAGGATTGTAAATAGGATCTGTAGGGTTCCTTCTTAATGCCTGCCAGTAAGCGCCACCATTAAAACTACCACCATCTGCTGTAGATGTATATTTGTTTTCACGTCCTAAGATAGAAAACTTAAATAATAATTTATCGTCAAACATTCTGTGGTTAATTTCTACACGGCCTCTAAAAGTGGTATTGTCAGATTTTAACATAGTACCTTCCTGCCTGTTGTAGTTAAGGTTAGCTATATAATTTGTTTTTGACGATCCTCCCCTGAATGAAAGGTTATGTACGTGAGATACCGGCGTGCGTGTAATTTCTTTAAGCCAGTCTACATTTGCTCCATTGTCATACTGCGGATACATTTCCCTAAACTCCTGGCTTGTAAGCATATCCAGCTTTCTTGCAATTTGCGCTGTACTTATATAACCGGTGTATTGCACATCGTCCATATCGCCGCCTTTAGCCTTTTTGGTAGTAATTAAAATTACACCATTGGTACCACGAGTACCGTAAATAGCTGCTGCAGATCCGTCTTTAAGTACATCAATACTTTCTATATCTTCAGGAGCTACAGTATTTAACGCACCCGGTATACCATCAATAAGTACAAGAGGATCTGTATAAGCACCATAAAGTGAATTGTTTCCTCTTAATTTAATTGATGTTGTTGCTGTAGGGTCGCCACTTGCATTTGTAATAGCAAGACCTGCCACTTTACCCTGTATAAGCTGTCCTGCATCTTTTACCTGACCTAAGTTAAAATTCTCTGCTTTAACACTGGCAACAGCACTGGTTACATCGCCCTTTTTCTGAGTTCCATATCCTACAACTATTACCTCGTCAAGCTGTGCCGCATCATCTTCGAGCGTAACACTAATATTAGTTTGTCCTGCAATAGGTATTTCCTGGGTTTTAAAACCCATAAAACTAATTACAAGCACTGCATTAGGATCTGTTACAGTAAGAGAGAATTTTCCGTCCATATCTGTAACTGTATTCTGTTGCGTACCCTTTACCATAATAGTGGCACCGGGCAGACCTAATCCGTCACTTTTAGAAACTACCGTTCCTGAAATAACCGATTGAAAAACACTTGCCGAATGGGCATTCACTACAGTTGCAGATGCTTCGCCTCCCATTAATAGCATGGGAGCTATAAAAAGCATAGGCCACTTAAGTGACTTAATTGTTAAATTGTAATTTCTAATCATAATTAATTTGGTTAAAAGAAAATTTGGTTAGCGAAAACGTTTTCACAAAACAAGCATAAAAAGCCTAAATTTAAATGTGCAATGCACACTTGTTTTTTGTTAACATTTCTATAACATGACTTAAACGTTATAGTTATACAAAGTAAGACGGCTGAATTAAAATATATGGGGGGTAAAATGGAAAAAAATAGGGGGCATATTTACTTAAAATAATAGAATTTGACGTTTTATAAGCAATATCAAGGTTTTCAAATATTCAAAACGACCATTACACAGTTTTGTGAATTTCGGTACTTCAAAAATATATGTAAAATTAACACTTAAAAAATAACAACCAATGAACGTTTAAAATTATAGTATATATAATTTTAAACGCAAAAATATAAGGATGCAATAAACGTATTATCTATATAAATTATAGAGTTGTATAAGAAAATCTAAAAAGCAATAAGATTTTAGCCTAAGTATCCTTTAGAAACAAAAAAACCGCTAAAATTAGCGGTTTTAAAATTCTTGTTATAGGGTGTTTGCTTTATTTTAAAGGAATATTTTTTAGTATCTCCAATATAAAATTCCAATACTTTTGAGCAGATTCTATGCTTGCCCTCTCATCCGGGCTATGTGCGCCTTTAATAGTCGGGCCAAAAGATATCATATCCATATCAGGATAATTCGTTCCTAATATACCACATTCAAGCCCGGCATGACAGGCAACAACTGCCGGCTTACTATTATTTTGTTTTTCATAAATTTCTTTCAACACTTCTAATATAGGAGAATTTACATTTGGCGTCCACCCCGGATAAGACCCTGACTGTGTAACTTCGCAGCCTATAAGTTCGAATGTAGCACGCAAACCGTTAGCAAGATCCATTTTAGAACTCTCTACGGATGATCGTGTAAGGCAGCCTACATGCAACCTGCCATCTTTAACAATTACACGAGCAATGTTATTACTTGTTTCTACAAGATCTTCCATGTCAGCACTCATTCGGTATACACCGTTTAGGGCAGCATAAAGTGCACGTGTTAATCCTTCCTGAACACCAAGATCCATAACTTTAGCTGGCAACTCGCCTTTCTCAATAGTAATAGTAAGGTTAGGCTCTGTAGTTTTATACTCTGTTTTAATATCATTAATTACCTCCTGCATATCAAATACAAAAGCCTCATCAAAAATTTCAGAGATAATAACCTTTGCAACACTCTCTCTCGGGATAGCATTACGCAGGCTACCACCATTAATCTCAGCAATCTGCAGTCCAAAATTCTCGAAACTGTCAAAAAGCAAGCGGTTCATTATCTTGTTAGCATTACCAAGACCTTTATTAATATCCATACCACTATGGCCGCCATTAAGCCCCTTCACAGTAATGGTATACCCTACCGAATTTTCAGGAACATCTTCCTGAGCATAAGCACGCTCTGCAGTAACATCTATACCACCAGCACAGCCTATATCTATCTCATCATCTTCTTCGGTATCAAGATTAAGTAGTATTTCTCCTTTAAGCAAACCTCCTTTAAGGCCCATTGCACCCGTCATACCGGTTTCTTCATCTATGGTAAATAAAGCCTCAATAGCCGGGTGAACAATATCTGTACTTTCTAAAACAGCCATTATAGTAGCAACGCCTAAGCCATTATCTGCCCCCAGGGTTGTGCCCTTAGCACGCACCCAGTCGCCGTCAACATACATTTCTATACCTTGTGTGTCAAAGTCAAAAACAGTATCGCTGTTTTTTTGGTGTACCATATCAAGATGGCTTTGCATCACGATAGTTTTACGGTTTTCCTGCCCGGCAGTAGCGGGCTTCTTAATAATAACGTTGCCCACCTCGTCCTCAATAGTTTCAAGGCCCAGTTTGGCACCAAAATCTTTCATGAAAGCAATAACACGTCCTTCTTTTTTAGAGGGGCGCGGTACTGCATTAAGGTCGGCAAATTTGTTCCAGAGCACTTTTGGCTCCAGGTTTCTTATTTCCTGGCTCATTAGTTTATGTTTAATGTTTGTTGTTTATTCATATGCCTCAATTCGGTCTTTAAAAACATTCACAAGTTTGTGATCGCTGTTGAGAATCAAAACATCATTCCACAATTTTAAAATTGTTTCGTGAAAATCTTTCATCTTCATGTTTCCAAAACGCACATGGATGACTTTGGGAGGGGGATTATGAAGTAAAATTTTATTTGAAAAATCACTATCTTTTGTAATGATCGTCAAATCATTTTCGAGACTATATTTCCAAATTTGATTGTCAGTCCATTCATCATCAAGATCTTTTTGATGTATGTAATTAGAATTATTCCATAAGGAGAAGTAATAAGGCAAATTAACATCTATTAAAAACTTTGCCATACTAAGCAACAGTTTTTATTATAAAATTACGACCCATTAAATCAGATGCAAATTTTAAACATGCGTCAATATCTTCAACAAGTAATGAAGGATACTGCTTTAATATTTCTTCTTTAGTTTCACCTGCGCTTAAAAATTCAAGAATAGTTTGCACAGTAATTCTTTTGCCACGGATTGTCGGTTTTCCGTTGCAAACTTTATCATCTATAGTAATTCTGTCAGATATATATTCCATGATGTGAGTACTGTATACAAAGATACTAATTAAAAAACTATAATATATACTGCTTAAAAATACCCTTAACATCTTTTTCATCTACCTCCCCTATCCAGATGTTTTGTGGTTGCAGGCTTATTACCGGCGCATATTTACAATTACCGGTACAATCTGTCTCAATAATATCAACCTCTTTTTTTAGGCCGCTGTCTTTTATGAGCTGTTTAAAACCTTTATAGATATCCTTGCTGTAGCGGCAACATTTTTTACCATTACATATAAAAATTACCTTCCCGGGAGCATCAATCTTTTTCATGTGGCAATTTGTGTTTATGCAATACAAAAATACTACTTATATTTACAAACCACTTGCATTTACATTACCCTAATGAAGAAAAAGAAACTCCTTGCCCTGTTGTTCGTCCTGCAAATAATTGTAGTAAAGCTGCTTTCTTTTTTTCCTGAGTTTACAGAGTGCTGGTACAGTAACGGTATTTACCCTTATATCAGTGGTGCATCCCGCATTATCTTTGGCCTTTTTGGTTTTTCTGTAGGCGATATTGTTTATGCCATTATTATATTCATGGGGTTACGCTGGCTGTGGCAACGCCGAAAAACCTGGAGGCAGGCTTATAAATACAATCTTGTTACCATGCTTGCCACACTATCTATAGTATATTTTTTATTCAACATTTTGTGGGCATTTAACTATCACAGAGTTCCGCTTCATACAAAAATGGATATCGAAAAAAAATATACAATGGAAGAACTTACCACCTTTACAAAAAAACTAATTGTAAAGACTAATGCATTGCAAGTAAGCATTACAAAAAACGACACCATTAAAGTTGTAGTACCATATAATGTTAACAAAATTTACAGCCATTCATTTACTGCTTATAAAACTTTATCTCAGCAATTTCCTGATTTTAAATACGAGCATGAAAGTGTAAAATCGTCGCTGTTTAGTGTACCGCTTTCTTATATGGGCTTTGGCGGTTATCTTAACCCGTTTACTAACGAGGCACAGGTAAACAGCGAGCTTCCCCTTTACAACCTGCCCACCACAACCTGCCATGAAATGGCCCACCAGATAGGTTATGCTAACGAGAGCGAAGCCAATTTTATAGGATTTATGGCATCGGTAAAAAGTAACGACCCATACTTTCAGTATTCAGGGTATTCGTTTGCTTTAAAATATTGTATGCGTACAATTACGAAACTCGACAAAAAAAAGGCTAAAAGCCTTGCCCCTCTTATAAACAAAGGCATACTGGGCAACTTTGAAGAAAGCGAGCAGTTCAATAAAAAATACCAGTCTTTTGTAGAAAGTATTTTTAAATATATTTATGATAATTACCTAAAAATGAACCGCCAAAAGGATGGTTTAGAAACTTACAGCAAGTTTGTAGGGCTTATGGTAAATTATTATTCAGATAAAGAATTGTAATTACCTGTAACAAAACACAGGCTTTATACACTAATGCGTTATGGGTTCATCAATCGAAAGATCGTTTGTACAACAACTTCAGGAACACCAAAACCTGATACACAAAATTTGCAGGCTCTACACTAACAATGAAGATGCCCACAAAGACCTGTTCCAGGAGATTACCATTCAGCTCTGGAAGGCGTTCCCTCAATTTAGGGGCGAATCTAAATTTACCACCTGGGCATACAGGGTTGCCCTTAATACTGCCATTACACTTTACCGCAAGAAAACCCGAACCATAAGCACCATAGAGTTTGATAATACCCTGCACAAAGTAAACCAGGAAGAATATAACTACGAAGAGGAAGAACATATAAAAATGCTATACCAGGCCGTGCACCAGCTTAACGATATAGAAAAAGCATTGGTATTTATGTACCTGGAAGATAAAGACTATACAGAGATAGCCGAAACCCTGGGCATAAGCGAGGTTAATGCTCGCGTAAAAATGAACAGGATAAAAGGCAAATTGAAAAAAATATTAAATCCGTAACAGGAAAAGATGGACGAATTAGATAAACTAAAGAACAGCTGGAAGAAAGAGGAAAACGTATACCCTAAGTTTTCTGAACTGGATATTTATGCCATGCTGCATAAAAAATCATCTTCAGAAGTAAAGTGGATACTTATTATAAGCCTTATTGAGTTTGCTCTGTGGGGTAGCTTTTCCCTGCTAACATCAATATCGGGAGCCGATTATTCTCAGGCATTATTTTTAGATGTAATAGACTACCTGCATTATGTAGTTCTTGTAGTATTTATTGTGGCATTTTACTTTAATTTCAGGAAAATATCGTCGCAACAGCCGGTTAAAAGGCTCATGCAAAATATTATACGGGTGCGCCGCATAGTAAAAGCATACGTATTTTACATGATAGGCATGATAACCTTTGGGCTTATTTGTGGTGTTATAATGTATGATGACAACAACCCACAGGAAAGCAACACCCCTGTATATATAGTTGCCTTTATATTTATCCCGCTGCTTGTTTTATTAATCGCAGTAGTATATAATTCTTTGTACGGAAGGCTTTTAAAGAAATTGAACAGCAACTATATTGAACTTAAAAAAATAAAAGACCAATGAAAAAATTACTAATTGCAGGCATTTGTATTTTTGCCGGTTTTACCGTCAATGCCCAAAAACTGGAAAAAGGTTTATTATGGAAAATTAGTGGTAATGGCCTCGCTAAACCGTCATACCTGTACGGCACCATGCATATTACCTGCGATGCTACGCTTAATGAGTATATACTTGCTGCGCTTGATGTAACCGACCAATTGTACCTGGAACTGGATATGGATGACCCTAACATGCAAACCGAAATGATGGGCACTATGGCTATGAAGGATGGCGTTACCATGAAATCGTTAACCACACCGGAAGATTATAAAATAGTTGATGAATTTTTAAAGGTAAATACAGGAGCATCTGCAGATATGCTGGGTACATTTAAACCATTTATGGTAACCGCCATTTTATACCCAAAAATGATAGACTGCCCGGCAAAATCTTATGAAATGTCGCTGGTAGAGGTTGCTAAAGAGCAAAAAGAAGAAGTATATGGCTTAGAAACTGTTGCTGAACAATTAGCCGTTTTTGATGCCATACCCTATAAAGAGCAAATGGATGAGCTTGTAAAAACAGCAAAAGACAACATGGTTAAAGACAAGAAAGAATTGTCCGAAATGATGGCCCTGTATAACACTAAAGACCTTAATGCATTGTTAGCCTTTATGGACAAGTCGGAAAACAAAATGATGGCATCTCATAACGATGTACTACTTGTAAACCGTAACAAAAACTGGATCCCTAAAATGGAAGCTATAGCAAAAGCAAAACCTACCTTTTTTGGTGTAGGCGCTGCACACCTTGCCGGCGAAAACGGCGTTATCAAACTGCTTCGCAAAAAAGGATATAAGGTAGAGGCGGTAAAATAGTCGTACAAAGTAAGTATAAAAAAAGAGGCTTCCGCCTCTTTCTTTATTTAATACCGCCACTCCCGCTGCTTATTCAATTCCTCTTCAGTTTCTAAAACCTCCAGCGGAATCACTTTTAAAAAGCTTGGGTGCTGTTCTATAGCATATTCTATTTTTTCCACGATCTCTTCTACGGTGTCGTTATCATAATCAATTTGCAGGGGCTCTTTAATTATAAATGACTGTAGTATACCTTTCTTTTTGGTACGCAGCCCTTTTTTATCAAACGACCTCCTAAAGCCGTCGATTACGATAGGCACAACAATGGGCCTGTGTTGCTTGATTATATGTGCTGTGCCCTTCCTTATAGGCTTAAACGGCTTTGTAGTTCCCTGCGGGAAAGTTATCACCCAGCCATCATTAAGGGCTATCCTTATATTCTCGGTATCGTTAGGGTTAACATCGCGCTTTACATCTTCACCTTTAGCACGCCAGGTACGTTCTACGGTAATAGCACCGGCATAAGCAAGTATACGCGGCAGCAACCCGGCCTTCATGGTCTCTTTAGCCGCAACATAATATATATTAAGCTTAGAGTCCCACAGGTAGCCCACGTTGTTTATATTATCTTCCCTGCCCTTAAGGCTGGCATTAAACACATGAAACATGGCTACAACATCGGCAAAATACGTTTGGTGGTTCGATATAAATAGTACATTAGTATCCGGCAGTTCCCTGATAATTTCAGACCCATCTATTTTAAGCTGGTTAAAACCACGGTAACGTCGGTGAGTAAGCGACCCTAAAATAAGTATAAGCCATCTTTTTAAAAAAAGGATATGGCCAAAGGGGTTTTTTTTAAATAAGCCCATATAAGTAACGGTGTAAGACACAAAACTACAAAATCCCTGCTATTTTAACGCCATTTTTATAGTTTCTTTAAGTTCGCTTAATATCATGGCCGTTGCACCCCATACCAAGTGTTCCCCTACTTTAAATGCCGGTACAGATGTGGTTTGCGAATATGATGTTTGCATAACAGTGTTTATTACCGTGGCATCATCAAGAAAAACATCCAGCGATAACTCAATGAGTTCCTGCACTTCATCGGGGTTAGGTTTAAAAACGGGTTCATTTAAGGACAGCCCTAAAAATGGCGCCACTAAAAAGTTACTTGGCGGGATGTAAATTTCTGTAAATGGCATTACCACATTAATATCACTTTGCAGCACCCCTATTTCTTCCCATGTTTCGCGTAATGCTGTATCTTTTAAATCTTTATCATACTCTTCTGCCTTGCCTCCGGGAAACGATATTTGTGCCGAATGGATACCGGGATAAGTATTGCGCTTTATAAGCGCTAATGTTGCCTGCCCACCTTTAGGATAAAACAACATCATAACTGCCGACCGCCGGGGGTTATTGTTATTGTAATATTCGGGGCTTAATGTGGCAACCCTTTCTAATGGTGCCATTTTAATGTGTGCAGTTACCGCTGGTAACGGCTGAGTTAGTATCTTTGGAATATATTTTATAAATTCGGTAAAAAGCATTTTGTAACGTATAAATGGTAAACCCTAAAGGTACTTTATAAAATGCATTATAAAAACAAAAAACATGTTTAGCAAAGCAGAGGCGCAACAATTAAAAAAAGAATTCTGGATAGCATTTGCAGAAGCTTACCCCCGCAAATGGATGTTATATGATACAAAGATTAAAGATGTAACTTTTAAATTTTATGTAGATAATAAAAAAGCCCAGGTACTGCTTGAGATTGAACCTAAGGAAGATGAAAAAAGAAAGATATATTTTGAAAAAATAGAATCACTCAAATCTATACTGCTGGAAGAGTTTTTACCCGAAGCTGTTTTCGAAAAAAGCTTTTACCAGGAAAGTGGCAAAGTTACAAGCCGAATATGGGTAGAACTTACCGGCATAAGTGTTTTTAACATGGCCAGCTGGGCAGTAATTTTCAGGTTCTTTAATATTAACATGGATGCTTTTGAGCGTTTTTTTTATGAGTATGAAGACTACATTAAAGACCTTGACATTAATACATAGAGAATTAAATATAAAAATGGCTGCAGTTGTGCAGCCATTTTTGTTAACACCCGTATGCTATGCAAAAAAATCCCCTCCAGTAACCGAGGGGATTTTCAAATTAGTTAGACTAAACCAAACTATCGTAGCATGGAAAAGTGACCTTTATGCTCCCTGCCGTCTTCTCTTGTAACCACAAACCAGTAATCTGTTGAAGGAAGTTGGATGCCATTAAGAGTACCGTCCCAACCTTGGCTGGTTGGTCCGAAAGCGGTTATAAGCTTGCCATAACGGTCAAAGATAGTAACTTTAAAGTGTGGCTCTTTAACAGAGTTTTTAATAAACCATGTCTCGTTCACACCGTCACCGTTTGGCGTAAAGTAATTTGGGTAATCTAACAAAACAATTTCTTTAGATGTAACTCCGCAGCCATTGGCATCTTTTACAAAAACATTGTAAACACCGGGCTCAAGCCCATAAAATGTATTACTACTCTGGTAAACCCTTCCATCTATAGAGTAAAGTACATTATCCTCTCCGGCAGTATGCACTGTTATAGTATTATCATGGCTTGTCCAGTCTGTTGATTCTATTTCAGTTATTGTTGGGGTAAATGATTCTGTAATTACCACTTCTGCACTTGCAGGGCAGCCAAGGCTGTTACCATACGTTTTTGTAGCTGTTACTGTATATGTTCCCGGCTCTTTTACAAATATTGTCCTTGTAGTTTCGCCCGTAGACCATAAATATTTATTGTAACCGGCGTTAGCAGTAAGCGATATCATTTCGCCATTACATATTTGCCCTTCAGTAGTTATAACCGGTTCAGGATTTTCGCCAGAGAATACCCTGAACGATTTTATATCTGCACGGCACAGGTTAATAACATTGTGAGCCAGCCTTGCATAGATCGTATCTCCCGATGTTGCGTTGTAAAATTCCGGTAAAGCCTGTACATTATTTTCGGCATCAGCATACGTTGCGTGGTAAGACACGGTGTATAATGAGCTAAATAATGAGCCAAGTACTTCAGGGTTCTTATCTGTTAAATGGTACAGGTGTGTAGCAGTTGTACCAGCATCGATACACTCTACCATATCTGAAGGCTGAGAAGCATCGCTTATAGAAGGCAGTGTGCGCACATCAAAAGGTTTCTGTATAACATTACCACACGCATCCTGAATTTTAAACATATATTCTGCCGGGGCAAGGTTTACAAATACGTTGCTCGCACCATTATCAAAATTAAAGTTTGCACCATTCTTTTTAACTATTTTAAATGATGTAGGGTATCCTGTAACCTCTATCATAATATCATTTGGCCTGTCTAAACATGCAAGGTTGTAAGCCGTTGTAACTTTAAACTCTTCAGTATATTCGAATCTTTTTAGTTCACTTACACATATTGTATTTTCGGCAGATGCATTGCTGTATGATTCGAATTTTTTAATAACCCTGAAAGAGCCAGAAAAGTTAAGGTTACTTCTAAGTGTGTTGTTAGCTAATCTTACAGCATTAGCAGTTGCCGGCTCTGTACCTTCAACATAGTTGCTTGCGCTTCCATTAGGGTGTCCCCATTTAGCTGTTACAGTATTATATTTTTGTAACCAGTATGTAGCAGCCTCTGTACCATTACTTGCATCTTCAACCTTTACAGAGAAGCTACCGCACTGAGGTGTAAATGTTACACTATTTACAGGGGCAGTATAGCCTTCTACAATAACCGGCCTTTCTTTTTCTACATCACATATATCTGTAGCTTTAAAAACATAGTTACCTTCCGGCAGGTTATTCATGTAAAGAGCTCCCTGCTCGTTAATTAACGATGTAACATCATAAGGATAGCTATGCTGAAAAGTAGCCGGACCCGAAACGATAGATGCTCTTACAAGATCTCCGTTACCACTCCTAAAGCGTACTGTACCTATACTTGCCTCGCAAGATGGCAATGAATTACTATTAAAGTTTTTATCCTGATAAACTGGTACTATAACCGTTTTTTCGTATTCAAAGCCACAGTCATCTTTAAATTTTATTGTGTATGACCCTAAAGGCATATTTATTAATCTTATAGCACCTGCACCGGTAATAAAACTGTCAATATTTTCTTCTAAGGTGTGGGTTAAAACATATTCTGCAGGAGCAGCAGTTATGGTGGCACTAATGATTTTAGTAAGTGGCACACTTATATTTATTCCGCCAAATAAAGAGAAACATCCATTGTTATAAGCACTTGCAGCAGGCACAGGTTTTACAAATCTTATTAGTATAGATTTTGTTACAGATCTTCCACACTCATCAGTAACTCTAACCTCATACGTTCCAAAAGGCACTGATTGGCGTGCACTTCCAAAATCTACCTGGCTTACAGTAAAACGGTCGTTCGCTGCTGTGTTAAAATCAGCAGGGTTAAAGCCCGCCGGTACATTTAAAAAAGTAATTGTGTAAGATCCTGTAAATTTTTTGGTATTTATTTTAAGAAATTTCTCTGCGCAAGGGGCATCACCTGTACCCAGTGATAAAGCTATATCCTGGTCAACTGCCATATCAGCCCTTTCATATGCAATACCACAATTGTCTATAACTTTAACATCATAGGTGTATTCCTGATCTGTATAACGAGGCAATACCCTTGACACTGTAAGCGAGGTTTCAGGACCTGTAGGCACAACCTGCTCCATAACAATACTATTACCGCCAATATCCATAGCACTTAGCGTGTGGCTTATGGTTAGCGGGTAACTTATAGTTCCTGCAGATGGGGTTATTATATTATTAACCGTTATAGAATCGCACAAAGGGCTAACAGCATCGGGATAAGAAGCAGCAGAAATATTAAGCACACTACTTATAATAGATAATGTATAGGTTCTTACAGTACCTACACCACAATCGTTAAATGCCCTTACATTGTAAGTACCTTCTGCCATATCATTAAATACAGTAGAACTTTGCAAAGGCCTGGTCATAGGGCCGGATAATATCTCGCACTGCGCAATATGCCCGGATGATGCACTTAATGTCATACTTGCACCCGTTTCACAATTTAGGTTAGAAGAAGAAACCGTAAACCCAAATGAAGATATTTCGTTATTTATAGTTACCGTTTGCGTTTTAGAATTTTGCATACTTCCTAAAGACTGCAAAGCAACTACTCTATAGTTACCTGCTGAAAGGCCTCCTATATAATTAGTTTCTAAAATTGCAATTGCATTATTTACATCCGGTAAAAGATATACCTTATATAACAATGAAGAATTAGGCGTAGTATTAGCTACAGCAAAAGTTAACGACCCGTTACCTAAACAAGTTTCGTTAGTTTTATTAATCGTTAAGTTAAAATCAGATAACTGTGCGTTAAGTGTTAGTGTAAAAAAAGCAAAAAACAGTAATGCGGTGTGTCTAAGTTTTTCCATAATGCTCAAGTATTTTTTCAATTTCATAATTACCAGATTTTTTGTAGGAGCAATTTTTCCTAGCTACTAATCAATCATATCATTTACATTACAATGATAACAAAATTTACTATATAAATACCTGAATACTAAGTAGTTGACTCGACTATTGGTCGGAATTATTTGCATTATTCACTTTTTAGCTATGCTAATAAAATTATAAAAAACTGATTATCAGTAATATAAAAAACATTCGTTTTTTAATTAATGAGTTTATGAATAATGTTAAAATATAAATAATTGAAGAATTTTTTTATAAAAAATTATAATTGAATATATAATATTCAATTAATTAAATATTTTTTTAAAATATATTTACTAAAAACGTAATTTTTATGAATTTTTAAAGTCTGAAAAAAATAGAATTATGTATCAAATGAATTAAAAACGTCAGAAAAAAGGTTTACAAAAAAAAAGTTAAACATAATTTAAGCTTTTTAAGAGTATTATAGATACATATTGCAATAACCTACGCATGATAATCGGCATTTTTAATCGTTAAAATGCATATTTTAAATAATTATAATGTAGGATAAATGCTAAAACAACATTTATCCTACATTATAATTTAAATATTTTCAAAATTCAGAAAACTTTAAACAGTAGGTGTTATTAAGCAGCAAATTTTTTCTTGACAAAATTGCATCACTACCAAAATTGGGAGGAGCGTTGTATCTAACATCTTTAATAAATTTTAAGAGGGAATTTCATTAAGGAAACTTTAAAGGTATTATTATTACCACTGATCCTATTGAGTATTTTGAACTGACTAATGGATAATCAGGAATAGGTACTTCATCTATATCTGGAAGTAGATTATAAATAGCCTAAAGAATTCTCTTCAGACAGATTGCAGTTCAAAGGCTTTTTTGGCAAGATTACTGTCCAGGATTTCCCTATCCAAGGCTGTCAGGCAATAAAGCAACGCAACAAGGTTAAGGAAATAATCCTTTTCATAGTAGCGAATAAGCGGTTTATTGCCAAAAGAAGTTTTCCCTAATCTACATTGGTGACTGACCGTTTCCATGTGCAAAAGCTTGCCACAGAAGCCTTGCAGGAGATAAGGATAAAACACAGGTGGGAAGCAATAGACCAGGAAAATGAAGCTATAGAAGAAGCTAAAAGCCAAAAAAAAAGATATGAGCCTGTTATGCTTAGCAATGGAGATACCGTAAAACAACTCTTAGCAAGAAGCCGTTACAGCTTTTATAAAAGGAAAGAAAAATGGACTCTTACACAAAAGGAAAGGGCTGAACTTGTTTTTGATTTATTCCCTGATATTGAAAAGGCACATAAACTATCGCAAAGGCTAACCCATATTTTTAACCATACTAAAGACAAAATAATCGCATTTACTAAACTTGCCAAATGGCATGAAGAGGTAAGAGTAGCAGGATTTAAATCCTTTAATACAATATCAAAAACTATAGAAACGCATTACCAACCATCCTGAACTATTTTGACAACATGAAGTACCAATGCTCTAACAGAGTCTTTCAACGCAAAGATAAAGAGCTTTAGAAGTAAATTTAGGGGGGGTGCGGTGTGTTGAATTCTTCCTTTTCAGGCTAACTAATTTATATGCATAAATATGTAATCCCACAGGTTTTGGTACTGATCCCTGATCCGTACTGATCCGATAAAATAGATTAGGGAAATGTGGTAATTTCTACAACAACAAAAAGCCCTTTATCTATACGGATAAAGGGCTTTAAAAAGAAAGGCGATGACATACTCTCCCACAAACTGCAGTACCATCTGCGCAGGCGGGCTTAACTACTCTGTTCGGGATGGGAAGAGGTGAGCCCCGCCGCAATAATCACCTTAAAAGGTTCAT
>Ga0247815_10000735_pt1 | contig 25638 bp, 34 predicted proteins | sample UWRJL194509B1_FD_181014 | JGI IMG/M metagenome (GOLD analysis project Ga0247815, IMG submission 181014) | Plant litter microbial communities from Arlington Agricultural Research Station in Wisconsin, United States - UWRJ-L194-509B-1 | ecosystem: Environmental > Terrestrial > Plant litter >...
AGTTTTCCTGCTTGATCCAGACGGCGCACCGGGGAACTCCGTTGTCTTCGATCACGATTCCTACCACCGGTAGAAATGTGGGTGACATCGCTTCCCAGCCGTGAGCTTTCCACCAACCGGAAACCATGTCGTAATCGGCGGCTTTGTAGGGGCGAACGGAGATCATTGCTTTTCGGTGACGTTGAAAAGTGAAGTAACGGAAAGGATCACAAGGGGAAGCGGCTGAGTTTGACGGATCGCCACGCAGGAAGATGAATCGCTACCGGCCGGGATTTGAAAACGCCAGTCTTCAAGGTCTCCAATTTCACCAACCTCGGGGATTTCATGGTCACTCACGCGACGACGGCCGCTCGGGTCAAGCGGTTCCCATGTTCCGGCGTACTCTTCGACCGGGCCAACCTCGGCATTGACCGACTTCCATGTCCGTAGCCAAACCTCGCCAGCGCGTTTCAGCATGCCTTGGGAGTCGCCTGCTTCGAGCTGGATGGTCAGCGGCAGGGTTTCAATTAGAGATGGATAGGAGAGGCCAATGAATGCCTTCTGCGGCTGATTCGCCACGGTCACAAAGCCACCAGCCGATACGACCTGTTCAGGCAAAATTACGCCATCCGCGAAGATTTGAACGGTCTTCCCGATGAGATGCGGAACTGGAATATCGAAAGGCATTAGGTTAGAATTTCTTCCGGTGAGAATTGAATAAGCGACAGATCCCTCCAGTAATCAATCGATCCCACTTTCCAAGTATCGCCGGGAAGTCCGCCCGCGATAGTTGGTGGAGTCGTCACGTTATACGATCCGCCCATACTTCTCCAGAAACTGTAGGGAGCGTCATACGGGGACGTAACCTCGTTCCAGTCGTAGGAATATTCTTCAAATGGACCGGGAGGCTCTGCGATAGCAACTAGACCATCAGGCGCGGGACGAACAGGCGCGGTGCAGGTGATGATTTCGGGATCGCTCTCGATTCCGCCAGTCGTCGATGTGATATAAGCGACGATTTCACCTGCGCGCATTTCACCTGCGGTTGCGGCGTCTGATTCGAAATCCTCTTTCGGGTAGCTAAATTCTGGATCGGTCACGCTCTCAGAGCGGAGAAGCGATCCGTTGAGATAGAGCGACACGCTGTAAGAATCCGCGTCGATGTCGTTCCATGAAAGCTCCAGAAAGTCCGCGCTGAATTCCCCCTCGGGATCAAGGTCTTCTGGCTCTGGAGGTGGCGGTGGCGGGATATAGGTAAACGTTCCGTCATCGAAGACCGAAACTGTTCCGCCTGGAATACTGGTAACGGTTCCGCCTGCGGTCGTAGCTGGTAGCGTGATCGTGTTGGATTCCGTCTCGCCGTTGTAAGCCATGTCGAGAGCGACTGTGGACGATGGATAATCGACCGGCTCACTGATGAAGAAGATTTCCACGTTACCGGGCTGGATCAAAACTCCGTCTTGGAACGCCTGCTGAATCGCCATCACGATTGACTCGATGTGATCCGGCTCGGTTTCAAGCGTGAAGCTTCCGTAGGTTGTCGGCCCTTCGTTATTTCCGGTCGTCTGACCTTGGAAAATTGCGACCATGCGGCGAGCGGTGCTGTATGGCTCGCTGAACTCGGCGGTGGCAGAGAATGAGAAAAACGGATTGTCTGGCGGTGTCGGATCGGCCTCGTAGGTGGTGAAGCTGTCCATGAACGGCATGTTTTCCAAAACGCCATCCTCTAAAAGTTCGTGCTGATTCGGGACGCCGCGCTCGATGTAGCGGACTTCTTCACCATTAATCACACGACGGGCCACTACGTAAATCGAATCCTCTTCGCCTTGCTCGTAAGCGGTGGCAACGCTACGGAAATCGCCTTGAGTATCATGCCGGTGCCAGCCGACAACCTGCTGCGCCCGCTCATAGATCAGGCCGATCAGCTCGCCGTTGTTCGTCGTCGCCCAAAGGTTGCAATCCCTCTGGCGCTGCAAGGCCGTATCGCGAATTCCGCCCTTGGTGACATGGATCGCAAGTTGCGTGAGGTCCGCGCCATCGTAGGAGTTGTCAGAAAGAACATAGGAAAACTCGCGGATCTTCCGTCCGGTCGCCTGAACAAAAAGAACGGTGTTGTTCGCAAGGAGCGCGTTGATTGCCTCTCCGCCGTAGCCGGATTGAGCCTCAACCGAGAATGTCGAAGGCGTGACGATCTTCTTTTCTTCGCCTGAAACTCCGATCCATTCACCGCCTGATGTGCCAATGGAAAGAACCGAGCGACTCGCGAGCCATTGAATCGATTCCTGCTGAGTTCCGCCAAGAACCTTGAAAAATGCGGAGTCATCCTCGCCGCGATACTCGAAATCGTAGTAATCCTCGATCGTAGAAAACCAGATTGCCGCGCCCTGCTCTTTTGTTCCGGCAAAGGCCATCCGGTTTGCATGCCATTGGACGCAGCGGGGATAACCAGTCGTTTGGCTCCATGCTCCAGCCCGCCAGATGGTCGTTGTTTCCTGAGAAAAGATAGGGACAAGGACCACGCCCTTGATCTGAGTCGGCGAAATGTATTCCGTGACCTGAAAGACCCCATCGACGATAGCCTCTGAAACGTCCAGAGTCGCCCATCGGTCGCCGTCGCCCCCGCCGACATAGCGCAGGCGTAAGAGAACGGTTTCCCTTTCGGTTCCTGTCTCTGCAATGTTCCGGTCTTTGTCCGAGCGGCGATTGAGAATAGCTTCCCACGTTTGGCCGTTGTCCTTGCTGCGCTCAACGTAGATATTGCCGTTCCACGTTCCAGAGGTATTCAGCGACCAATCGCCACGAACGAAAATAGGCTGAGAAACCGCAATGCCATTCAGGAATAACCGAACCTCAGTCGTGTCCCGCTCATGGCCCATTGAGTAATATTGGCCGACTGAATCAGCCGTGAAGAGCGGAGAGGATGCGGAGACGGTGATAATGTCGCCAGCGGAAATCTGAGGGTTATTAACCGAGGCCGAAAGCGTGGCGTCAACTTGGTAGAAATTCGCCGCAAGCCGTAAAAGGCCGGTGTAAACGCCTGCGAAAGTTCCGGGAACCGTGTAATTTTGAAGCGTAACCCAAGTAGCGCCACCATCCGTGCTACCTTCTAGCCGCAGATATTCTCCGGTGCTCGGGTCAGGATCTTCGGCCATCGAGTTGATAACGACCGTGCGCGATCCGCTGGAAGATATGGAGCCGCTAGTGATACCCTCCGCTCCTTCCGTGACAACGAATGGTATCGTGGTGACAACCGGCACGTTGACAAACGAGGTGATTGCCAGCGTGGTGCTGGTCGTATTCTCATCCTTAAGTGGAGGCCAATCAAAAGCCATTGGCGCAATCTCCCAATCGTAGGTGGAGAAATAGCTGAGAATCTGAACAGGGACCGACTGGTGAGTCAGAAAAATGAGATCGTTCACCGACTCATATTGAACCTCGAAGATTTGCTCTTCAGTCCAAGGCGTTTCGATTTCGAAAGGATCGCCGTCAACCAGTAGCGGAAATCCGTATTGATGGAACCGCATGTAGAGATGGCCCAGCTCGATGCAGTAGCCCTGAGAGCGGGAGGCGTTGAATCCAATCACCCTGCATTCGCGATCTGGAAACTTCGCCGCCGCTACGAATTTAAAGCCCATTCGACGGCGCAAAGGCCCATATGGAGTCAGAAGGAAGTTGCGGCAGCGCGCCAAACCGGAGCGCCATTTATCCAAATCAGCGCGAGAATCCAGAAGCGGGCCGATCTCTCCCGCGTTAAAGTTTCTCTGTGTGGCGTGGATCGGCATTGGCTGGAATCGTTAAACCATTTTCCAGCTCAAGGGGCAATCGAAAGCTTTTGTTTGATGAGGGCAATTTCGGTTCGGATCTTTGCCATCTCTGATCCGCCTGCATCGCTCATTTCCCTCATCTGCAAAAGTCGGCGCTCAAGGTTTTCCAGCTGCCGCGTCCATTCCCTGTCACTTCTGGCGGCATTCGCTTCAATTTGCGGAATCCGATATTCCATCAAGGCGAACATGACCGTCGAGGTCTTTGTGACCTCGGACCGCGTGTCTTTCGCGATGCCGTAAATCATCGTGACCATGGCGGTAATAGCGCTGACCGCCAAGCCGATGGCCGCGCGGTAAACCGTCGAAATCTTTTCTTTGGTGGTTGCTTCCATGTTGGCGGACATTAACCCAAATAATTGACGATTCCTTGAGCGATTGAAGCCGAAATTGCGCCTTTTTCATCCTCGGCCATTTTCCAGTCCTTTGGATTGGAACCGAAGAAAGGCTCCGCGATTATGGCGGGGCAATGAGTCAGTTTGAGGAATGCATCGCCTCGTCCGCTCTCGGGAGACTTCACGCCGCGAGGGCGGAGAACCGGAAAGGCAACGCGGAACGATTGGTCAAGGCTCTCAGCGAGGCGCTTGCCGTTCGTGGAAGTTTGATAGTGAAGCCATTCGTGGCCGGTCGCGGATGGGGAGTCAGACGAGTTAAAATGGAGCTCGATCGCCAGCGTCGCGCCGATATCCTTGAGTTGAGCCGCAAGCCACTTCTGCGCGGCGGTGTAGCCGTTACCCTGATAGCGGCTGTAAATGACAGAGCGGATTCCCTTATCGGATAAATCCTCCTGGATTCGCTTGGCTAGATCCGCGTTGTAGGTCCACTCAGAAACCTTGCCGACAGACACAGCGCCGCCCTCGGTCTTACCATTGATCTGGCGCGAGTGCCCAACCGCGATCGCCACGAGAGGTTTCATTTCTCGTCACGGATAGGGATCACAACCGGCCGTTGATTCGGCACGATCACGATAACGCCTTTCGAGCTTTCGATATTGCCATATGGCGTGGTGATTCCGAAGCCCGCGCACGAAACGAGGGCGAGGAATGCGAGGCAGGCGGCGGTGAATTTTAGGTTAGTTTTCATGGTTGTATTATTCTAAAATTACCCAATCTTCAGCCAGTGCGTCGGAGCCACTAGGAACCCAACCGTTGATTTCATTCTCTTGATTTACGATTGCCATCTGGTTTGAGTATTCGATTCCTTTGCCGCGCTTCTCGAACTCGGCTTTCACCGCATCCGGGAGCGATTGCATTTTGGGAATCACATCGGCAGGGATTTGTGATGGCACTTGGCGGAATACGAAAAGTCCTTTCCCGTTCCATCCTTCCCGTTGAATCATCTTTCCTTGCTTGAGAGCTTCGATAGCATCTCCGAATTTAATTTTGTTCATGGTTGGTCTGATTTTGGGAGAACTTCGCTAGTCGATTTGTCGATATAAGCGCGGGCCGTAGTAAGCCCCGAGCCAATCACCGAAAGAATAAACGCCGCGATCTGCTTGAAGTCCGCAAAATCCACGGTAGCCAAACCCGCGGCTGCGGCAGTTACCATCGTGAGAGCGACGTAAAGAATCAGGCGGGTGTTGGAGCTGGAGGCGGTCATAGTTATTTTTCGGTGATAAGAACGTCCAGAGCGGCGGTTGCCACGTTTGAATATGTCGGTAAAAGGCCGATAACGTCCACCCTATTTCTGACGGTCACGCTGAAGCCGGTTGTGGTGATGGATGTGACGCGCCAAGTTTGAGTGTCTGTTCCACCGTTGAGGCTGACTTGAATGTTGGGAGCTACGGAAAAAGCGGTTCCGAAAGTGACGGTGTAAACGCCGCTTCCATTGGTTGTGCCGCTGTAGGTTTCCCGACGCTTCGTATTCAGGCCGTCCAGTTTGGCCTTGTCGGAAGCCGAAAGCAGGCCATTCACGGAAGTTGTAGCAACTGATGTGGTGGTAGCGTTAGTTCCTGCTGCGCCCGTGTTACCAGTCACGCCCTGAATCCCCTGCGGTCCTTGGTCGCCAGCATCTCCCTTGTCACCTTTGACACCTTGGATTCCCTGAATGCCTTGCGGGCCGGTTGAGCCTGTAAGGCCGGTGCTGCCAGTTGGACCAGTATCGCCGGTATCACCTTTCGCGCCGGGTAGGCCATTGGTTCCATTTGTGCCAGCGGTTCCGGTATCGCCTTTATCACCCTTTGGCCCGGTCGCTCCGGCAGCGCCAGTGGCCCCCGTAGGGCCGGGCGTTAGCGAAATACTGGCAATGTCAGCCTGCATATCCGCAATGGCCGTCTCTGCCTCGGGACGGGTCATGTAATCCGTGTCGAGCTGATCCCAAAAGGCGCTCGATAGGTTGATGGAATTCGTCAACGAATCCGCCGCGAACTCCCAGCCCATCGGCATGATCGTTGGTGAATTCGTTACCGGGTTGATCGCCAAGAAATACGGATTTCCCGCAGTCGGCGCTGGCGAATCGACAAGGATGTAGGTTCCGCCAGCGTTTTTACGCATGAAACGGATCTCGCCCAGCCCGAAGGATGGGAGGATCGATAGAATTAGTAGCAGTGCAATTGTCTTCATGATGCTCGAATAGCTGCTGTTCCAGAATTATTATACATCGCTCCAACCGGAACGCCGTTAGCTGCTGCTTCCGCATCGTCATCATACGGTCCGGGCAAGATGATGAAGGCCGGAGCCTCCCCGCTACTGTCAAAGATTCCAGCTTCCATTATTCAGAGAGTCCGATTAGGGTGATTTTGATTGGATCGCCAATCGCTGTTACGGAGATTCGAACCGGTGAAGCCACGGCGATGAAGCGACCTTCACTCTTGCCGGTATCAGCAAGGAAAAGCCCGCCATCGGCGGCAACGAACGCATCCGAAGCTCCCACAGGGAACTTGATCTGCACATCAGCCGTGGTAGGCGTCGCGGTTTTTGTAAGCAGGAGATAACGATACCCCACGCGAAGAGGGATGTCGTAGTCGCCTACGGTGGTGATTGTTGAATTTGTTGGTAGGGATGCCATTTGGATTGTTTTTTAATAGTCTCCAGCGTCAAGAACTCCGGGAGCGGTGCCGCCCCATGTCTTGCCGGTCGCGGGCGTGGAGTTGCTCACGAATGATCCGGCGGCGAAATTCACCGGACCGGGCGTCTCGGTCTCAATCTTTCCGCCTGCGGTGTTGATTAGAGTGCAGCCGTGAAGGATTTTTACTCCATCCGTCCCAGTTTCACAGTTGATTACAGCGTGATTTCCAATCACGTAGGTATTCGGACCAACTACCACTCCGCCGACAAATCCAGATGCCTGAGAAAAGGAACCGAAAGGCTCCCAAGTTGAAGATGTGAAGTCAATGGACTCGGCAGTAACCCGAATCTTGCCCGGACTAACAAACCAGATTCCGCCCGAAACCTTGATGTTTCGAATAGAGAAGATATTCGGGTTCGATCCAAGTTTATTCAGGGCCGCCGATTGTCCTGATCCGTAATTAGAAAGGATATCCATGGTTCCAGCGCCGGTGATTTCAAGTCGTGACGGTTGCGCGCCCGAAGCTTGGAGATCAGTGGTGCGATTCAAGTAAAGAACGCACCCGCTAGTAACCTCAATGAGAATACTTTTTGTGCCATGACCGAGCCAGTTGCCGTCACCATATCGATTGGCTGTGACATCTTGATTGTTCGTAGAAACGCACAAAATATCACCACCAACCACCTTGTAATTCGCGGCCAGCCCAGCGCGTCGATTGAATACCCATGCGGTTGCGGCGGAAGTTGTTGGAAACCATCCACCGGGACCGCAAAGCAGCGTATCAACGGTGAGGAATTTCACTTTTTCGATCCACTGGGCACGAATTCGATTGAAAAGAGTTTGATGGCTCGGAGTGCCTTGGTGAACCGCATCGGTCAGAGTGTAGCCCATCCCCCATCCCTCATTATATCCCTGGTCGATCACGACTTTCCAGAGATCATCGCCGCCAGCGCCAATCTCATCAGCGGCGGCAAGTTGTGAAAAGATAACATCGCGTGTCCGATGGGTGTGATACCACGTTGGGCAGATGATGATGATTTCGGTGTAGCCAGCATCGATGAAAGCTTGACGCCATATTAGAGCCACAGCGTAAACGGCGGCAGCACGATCAGCAGGAGGAACTTCCACGCCAAAGTTGAAGTCATTATGACCAAAACAAATGAATCCGGTTCCATCTTGCCCTTCCTCGACCTGATAATCCTCAAGCTTGGTATCGATACCCGATTGTTCCATGCGAGTTCCAGCAACTGCGAGATTGGTGAAATCGACATTCCCTAGAGTGCGCAAATACGCTTCAAGCCGAGCGGCCCAAGTGTTTTGGTTTTTAATGTAAACGTAAGGAGGTTCAGAGCCGTGCGCGGGATCGGTGGTTGCGGTTGGCATGAACCAATCCGCAGTAGAATCACCAACGATCGTGACCTTTCTTTTTGGGAATGTTCTCTTTTCGAGAAGATCGAAGATTTCAACGTCTGCATCGGCTAGAGCTGCATCAGCGGCCTGACGAGCGGAGGTTTCAGCATTGAGCTGAGTGGCGGTAACTTCGCCAGGATCACCTTTATCTCCCTTTTCCGGGGCGGAGAATCCGAAATTCAGAACTGCGGCAGTCGATGTGCCGACGTTTGTGACCTCGGGATTCGAGTTTGGCGGCAGAGTGCTTACGGAGCCAATGGCAATCGTCCCAGATGGGCCAGTATCACCTTTAAACTCGTCTCTTGGAGCAAGTCCCGGCGCTCCGGTTGGACCGTAAACAAATACAGCATCTGCGCGGGTGGATGGATCAGGGAAAAACTCCGGTGTCACTTCACCGTAAAGGGCAGCGCCTTCAAGGTTCGCGACGCGTTGCGGAATATTGCGGTTGCTCACTCCGATGAGTTGAGACGGAACATAATTTTCGTCAGCCATATTAATAAAGAGGTGTGTAAACGTTACTGGTATCGATGATGCGGCCGCCGAAACCAAATCCGCCATATCCCGAGGAATAGCGGTTGATCGCAGCACCGTTCATGAAATCTTGAACCGGGTTGTTTTCGTTGCTGGAATCCTCCCACGAATTATAGAGGGTGGCCTTTGGGATAATGACCTGATCCAGCTCTTGAAGCAGCGCCACGCGCAGGCTTTGATCGCCTGTGAGCTTCACTGCCAACTGAGACGCGAGAAAACAAACCATCGCCTCAGTAAAGACCGAATCCCAGCTTGTGGGATCGGTGTAATCGTGGACGTAAAGCAGGTAGCAGTTCTCGTGGTCAGTGAGAAGACGACCATTCTCGACGCTGAACCGGTCGATCTTGCACCGGCCATCGATATCCGTATAGCAATCCAGCGCGGAGACGCAGCCGGGAGGCAAGAGATATTGCTGGGTCGGGCCAAATCGCGGCTCGTCGTTCATCTGCGCCAGCGGCTCGCGCTTCATTGCGAAGTTCCACGGGTGAGCGCGGAGCAACTGCAAACGGCAGGAATCGTAAAACTGACGGCAGGCGGTGGGAACAACCGTCAAAGCATCAAAGTCTGAAATCATGACCTGACCGAGACGGCCTAGAGCACGATTGCAAACTTCCAGCTTTGTGACGGTGATTGCCATAAAGAAGAACGGCCCCGCCCTCATGAGCAAGAGCGAGGCCGTCGGTTCGGGATTAGCAGGAGAGAACCGTGCGAGAGACGCGGATCAATGCCGTTCCAGAGGTGGCAGGCGATGCGCCGAGGCGGTATGCAACCCAGCAATCGGCAGGGAGTTCGGCGAACGTGATATTCGTCGGGGCGGTGGCCCGTCCGATATTCGTTGCCGCTGTCAAGGTGGCGTATGGCGTGTAAACGCCTGCTGCCGTGACAATGCCGATGGTGCCAGCAAGGGCCGCGTTGGTCGAGACGATCGATGCGCTTGCCCAATCGATCTGAGCCGGAGCCTTGATGAACTCGATGCGGTGAACGTCGTTTTCAACAGATGCGCCGGTGAGGGTGATGATGCCTACGGATTCGAACTTTTCGTTCTTATACGTGATCGCGTCGAAGGCGTAATTGAGCGCCTTGCGTTGGGCATCTGCCTGAGTGGTGTAATAAGTATCAGCCATAATGGTAATTCTTTAGGTGTTAGCTGGTTAAGATTACGCAGGGTTTTCAACGCACTCGACGATGAGGACGCCTTTTTCTTCCGTGCGGGTTCCGCCGAAAGCGAACTGGCCGTTCATCAGAATGGCAAAGTTGAGCATTTCTTCCACCCACATGCGCATGGTCCAGTTCTTCGCGAAGCCGAACACGACTTTCGATTTGAGCCAGAATGGCACTTGGCGGATGATGTCGGAACCTTCCAAGCGGGTAGGCGCTTGTTCGGTGTGGAGGATGCGAACACCCATGAAGGTATCGGCTTCGAAGTTGCGGAGTTTTTCCAGCGCGAAGATGGAATCCAACCGGTTGGTGAGGCGGGCGTCTTGCACCATGTCCTCGATCTGAGCGGCGGAAAGAGCAGCGCAGAGCTGATCGGTTCCGTTGGTCAGACCTTGGCCGTAGGCGTAATCGGCGTAGAACTTCCGGCGAGCACGGGCGAACTTGTCAAGGGTCATGCCCCGCTTGGTCGTGGTGCCGTCGTAGTTGAAGTTCCAAGGGATGATCCGATCGGTACCGAGCGTGATCTCCTGGGTTCCGACTTCACCAGCGTAGTTCGGACCGGTGATGGCTTGAATGATTCCAAGCTCAGCGGTGCGGTGGCCGAGATTTGCCATTTCGGTCATAACGGGAACGACCGGCAGCGACTGAACACCAAGCTTGATGTCATCGTATTGGTCGAAGCCTTCGGTTTTCTCGAATGCTTTCCAACCAATGACGCGGCGGTCATAGTTTGGCTCCTCGATTTGCAAACGCTGAAAGCGCTGCGTGATCGCGTGCATGTTATCGAGCGGGTTGATCTGATCGATGAAGGTCAGTTTACCCGTGAGAGTTTTCGGAGTAACAAACGGAAGAAGCGCGTTCTCAGTTTGCTGGATTTTGGCGCTCCACATGGTAGGGAGCACGTTATTGTAGTGATTGACGAGTGCGTCAGGAGTGGTGGCGGTAGCCATAATGATGAATGTTTTCGGTTACGGAGAATGCAGCGGACATAATCCTCTGCGGACTTGGTTCCGGCTTCCGAGTGTCCAGAAAAACTGGGTTCATCACACCAATTCAGGAATTCCTCCTGCGGATGTAGTAGGCTCTTGGGGTGCTTTCGCGTGTCCCGTGCTCTTCTACGTGGTGAGGATTAGCATTTCAGGCGAGTAATTGTCAAACTTTTCTTAAATGATTTTCCTATTGACGATCTGCGCTGGATTGGTAGGTTTCGGCATCGCATTCGACTAGCCCTCGACCGATAACAACACTTTCTTTCGAAAAACGAAAGGGGCGGACTTGCAAAGGAGGGCTAGACCTTTGCGAGCCGCCCTTTTTCTTTCTCTAGATTTAGGACAAGGCACTGTTCGCTGCCGAGCACAGACCAAAAACAAGGCTGTAGTCCCAGGAGTTAAATTAGCGCAGGACTCAAAACAAGGCGCTGAGGGTCACCCTACAATCCCCACGGATTCATTTCCGGTTGGGGAGAGGAGGGGTTTTGATAAAAAGGAAAGGAACTAATCAATGATCTATGTAATGAGAGCAGGTAACACCGAGTTCGTTAAGATCGGATTCACCAATAACAAAATCACCCTAGAAGGAAGGGTCTGCGCTCTATCCACGGGATCGTTTTCGGATTTATCCATTGAAGCTACGATGCCTGGATCAAAGAAAAAGGAAAGCTGCCTACATGCATTCTGCGTGAAAAGGCATGTCCGAGGCGAATGGTTCAGGCTGACGAAATCCGAGGTTAGCCGCATGATTTACAAATACCATCACTGGTCACCGATGAAGTCTGGGATCAAAAAAGTTCCTCGAATCAACCACCTAAAAGCAGGATCAAAAATCACTTACCTAGATTAGCCCCGAACTGTATCCAGAACCCAAGCTCTTCCATTACCGGAAGCAATTAACCAACATGAAAACAGCAATCTACATCGAAGACGGAATCACCCAAGTGGTGCTGACGCCAGAAACCGAGTTTGAGAAACAAGCTCTAAAGCAAATCGGATCATCCGATGTCTCGGCTCAAATCTTCTCAGGGACATTCTACGAATGCATGGGTGGATGGACTAGGCAATCTAGGAATTACGGAAACTCCGATCAGCAATCCATCATTCTGCGCGTTGGTAAAAATCCCGAGCCGGAGATTCCGAAAGACCCCGGCTACGTCGCCGTCACCCACTCGATCGAACGGGACCAATACGCCATTGACGCGGTTGAGAAGGCGCTTGCGGCTGGGCGTCTCGTGCCACGTGAAGATTTAACCGGGGGCGACGAGAAATGACTGAAAAACAATTCCGCATCGTGATGAAAGTAGTTGGCGTGATGGTGATGCTGGTTGCCGCCTTCGCTGTTTTCGCCTGGTATAAAATAATCGAGAGCATGCCTTGACGGCTGACCGCCTCAGTGATTTGCTCCGTTTGCAACACCATTGAAACAAAACTCCAAGCGACCTCCGTTTCTCACGGTGAGTTTCAAGAAAAGTTAACCCGCTAGGAAGAGCAATCCTGCTAGCGGGTTTTTCATGCCAATCAACAGAAAACCCCGCTCCAGACGAATCCAGAGCGGGGCAGGGATAGTTAGGGGAAATTAGTAAGCGCCTCGCGACTCCTTCTCAAGCTGAATGAAGCGATTCAGCTCCACATCGTGATTGGGATTCGTGTGATCGAGAACCGGGTGTTTCGGGTTGGTCGCCATGGCTTCCTTGATCGATTGGAACTTGGACGCCGAGCTTTGAAACACGGAAGATGCGCCGTTGTGGATCATCGTTTCCTTAGGGATGCGCTGACCCAGCGAGTGCAAGAGCTTTGTGTAGGCCGTGGTGCCGATAAACCGGTCCATGTCCTTCTGTTCTGACTCGCTGAGATTCGCGCCCACAAAGGCCACATCGTGCAGCTTCTGCGCGTCTCCAAGGAATGCCTGTGCTTTATCGCCCCAGCCTTCGTTGAGAGCTTTGATATTGGCCGACTGATCCGCGCCGGTTTGAGCTTCCATCTTGCCCATCAGCTCGCCGACAACCTTACCGTGGACTTCCGCCAGCTTCTCGAACTGAGCGGGGGTGATGTTCGCTTCATGCGCGGCCTTGGCGTAGGCACTTTTCAACGCAGGGTCTTTGATGCCCATCGTTTCAAGAGTCGTATCGGTGGCGGAGCTGAACTTGTATTCCGCTGAATCGGCTGGGATACCGTTGACCTTGCGATAAGTGGCGATGTCCTTTTCCGTGGCTTCCGCTCCAGGGGCGAGAATGCCCTTGAATTTAACGGCCTCGGAATAGCCCTTGGCGGTTTCCTTGGCGAATTCCTCGGCCGTGACCGGCTTGGAGAAGTGGGCAAGGGTGGATTCGTATTGCTTCAGGTCTTCGTTTTCGGAAACTAGCTTTGCAAAATACGGGCTTTCGATCGCTTGGGTGTCAGCGGGACCGGGTGGAATTACTACTGCCGACTCAGCGCCAGCGACAGGAGTAACAGGGGCTGCGCCAGCACCGCCCAACAAAGAGCCGGATGGGATTGACGCAACAGGTTCCACAACCTCGGTCACGGGAGCTTCAATGACTGCGGCTTCACTCACGCATCACCTCCCTTGCCAGCGAGATTGCCGAGGGCGCGAGCAAGGAAATCGCCGTGCTCCTTTTTGAAGTCGGCTTTCGATTTCTTGTAAGCGCCTTTGAACGTATCTTCGCTCTGATGCCATGCCCAGCGGACATATTCAGGGTCGAGAACGCCGATGCCGGGACGGATGCGCGGTTCCTTGTCTGGAATCGTGTAGGTTTCGTTAGGCAAGGCTGGCGGGGCGGTCTGCGGGATCGGATCAAGCGTAGGCTCGCCGGAATCAGTAGGGATCACTGGCGGAGCGGTAGGTTGAACCGGTGGTTTTGGCTCGTCACCCGTGGGGATAACGAGTGCTGGGATATTTTCCTCACCGTCCTTTGTTTCATGCGGCAACACTTCGCCTGTTGCAGGTTCTCCCTGCACACCATCCGGCACGGTTTGGAAATTTGTTTCGCCGTGCTTCTCATGCCACGCGAGGAACTCTTCACGGTGCTCAGCGTTTCCGCGAGTCGCCTGAAAGTGGTTATCGGGATCGTTGAGGAAGCCGATTTTATCTTCTCCGCGAAATACCTCGCGGCCTTTGATTTCGAATTTTGGTTTGCTCATAAGGAAATGAATTGAATTGTGATAATATTGTCATTCACAAGCTGGAACATGTATAGGCCGAAGATGTGACGGATAGCCACTTCCCGCGCTGACTTTAGGATGGATTCCTTGAAATCGCGACCTTCCACCATTTGCGTGTGTTCAGCCCCGGCAATAGGATCTAAATATCGAATTTCGAAAAAATTCCCATCGTAGGATATTTTTTCCTTTAGGATAAAATTCCCCGGCGCTGGGACGGCAATTTCAATGGATGTTTCTTCGTTGCTCATGATAGTTCGTTTTCTGGTTCTTGTTCTTCCTGCTGGGGAATCTCTGACCACATCCCTTCAAGGATCTGGTCGATAAAGGATGGGACGGTGCTGACACCGGACTGATAAAACGTGCGGTTGGTGTCAAACTCAGCGACGGATGCGCTAGGTAAATGGCAGCTAAAATGAATCTTAATGATTTGGAGTGCCTTCTTGCCATCCCTCGATTGGAAAGCTCGGCGAATGACCGCCGCTTTCTCATGGTCCGGAAGATCTGCAATTTCTTTATCGGTCATGCTGCTGGGATCAGTTGTTGGAGGACATCAGGCTTGGCTTGGCTGGCGTCCTTCACGGTTGTGGCGGCTTGCTGTGCCTGCGCCATTGCCTGCTGCTGGGCCATCATGGCGTTGCGATCTTCACGGAGCTTCACAACCTTGTCCCATTCGCGGGTCAAATCGTTGTTAGTTCCTTGTGTGATCGCCTTGTTTCGAATCCATTTGTCCAGATCGAAGTTGTCGAGAATATCGGGATAAAGCGCGGCAGCTTGACCGGCTGCGGCAATCACTCCATCGGCGGCTTGGTCTTCCAACTCTTGAAGCGCGAGGCCGACGCGGGAAATGTAGGCAACCGTTGGATAAGGAATATCCGAAAACTCGCCTTTCGCGTCTTTCGTGGCATCGAGAAGGCTTTGTGGTGGCGCTTCAAACTCGCCGGATTCGTAGCAGATGGCGAAAAGCCGCTCCATCGCTGGGCGAAAATCGGTTGTGAACTGAGTGAATGACGGAGCTAGAAGCAGGAGGTTTTCACTACGGAGACTCTGCGCCACCGTGGCCGTCATATCCTTTAAGACCTGCGTTGGCAGGTTTGAGAACATCTTGAACAGGTCCGTGAAGAAGAATTTGCGGATAATTGATCGCTCGGATTCAATTAACCACTGACCAAGCTCGAAATCACCGGTTGCGCCCCACTCTTTGGGCATTCCTAAGGCCGCGGATTCCTTACTAATTGATGATACCCCGCCGGCGCGAAGGTCAATCTGCTTTTTCTCGCCTGCTAACTGGAGAACGCGTGGCACGGCTTTAAGTTCGCCGATCGCCTTGAGCAGCTTGACGAGATAGTTTGCCGTCAGAATGTTCGGCATCGCGTTGTAAGCTGGGCTGAACCCGTAAGGCTCGCAACCCCACTTCTCGAACCGGGAGACAACGAAAGGAAATGTGTCAAAACCACCAGTTTCCACGGTGTGATTGTCCGCTTCCATGATGTAGATGGACTCGAACTTCATGTTCAGCGCGTCGATCATCTTCGGATCGCGCTTTTCGCGTGGCCGGACGCCGTGAACGAACTTGAATTTCTTCGACATCGAATTCACGTCGCCTTTCAGGGCTTCCGCGTGGCATTCGTTGATCGTTTTGCCGACTTTGTCCGATCCGAACTTGGCAATGGCCTCGGTGCTGGTCAGCTCGAATTCGCGGTAGAGGGTATCAATCTCGCCTTCCTCGTTTTCTGCCACGGCGTAGGAGCCAAGTGGCATATAAGTGAACGAAAGGGTCTTGTTTTTACCCCGCATGATATACATCGCGCCGGTTCCTGGGCCTGAACGGTCGCGGAAAAGGCTGTAGATCGACGTGTAAAAGTTGGATTCGCTCAGCAGTTTGAGCGCCTTGGCCGAGCAACTGGCATACCAGCGGATAATCTCGTCCGCTTCTCTGAATCGATCAGGCGGACCCCACTTGAACCAGACAGACCCAAGCGGAACGAGGTTCGACATATGCGAATCAGCCAGCGTGTTCGTGCTGTCGATCGCCGTTGTGTCGTGGATTCGCGACCGGTTGGCGAGGCTGGTAGGTGGCGTGCCCGGTGCTGATTTCTCGGTGACGTAGGCTTTATGCGGAGTGCACCATTCAAGGATGCTCTGCCACCGGCTATCCCATGTCGAGCGGAGAGAGACGAGCGAACGCCAGTAGGTGAGGTGCTGCTCGGCTGTCATCAGTTGAGGGGGAATAGTGAAATTGGACCGCTACGACGGAAATGGCGAGGCGTTGGGTGGACCAGCGGGAGCTCGATATCGTGAAGGCTCGCCATGAAATCAGTGCAATCTATAATTGCGTTCATATCCCCCTTGGATTCCGTAAGGATCGCCATCGCCTTTTTAAATTGATCTCGCGTGAGTCCGCTCATAATCAAATCTGGCCGTTGGTTCCGAGAAGCGTGCCGGGTGCTGGAGCGCGTGCGGATAGCTGGGTATCAGCCAATCCTCGCGTTTGCTGCTCTTCCAGAAGCGTCTTGCGGCGTTTCTGTGTGGTTTCAGCTCCGGTCGCGTAAACTGGCGGCGCGGCGGCTGGTGGCGGCGGTGCTTTAGATCCTCCCATGATTCAAGAATTTGGCGGTTTGGTAGATTCGGATTTTCCGCGATCTCACGCGGGCAAAGGCTATATATGGTAGCGTGTAAGGCAAAAACTGTAGCAGATATGGTAGCTCCCCTATCGCTGCCCACACATACCAGCAGTCGTGCTCCTGCGTCAACTCCGTTTTTGAGAGGCTGGAATCCCACGGATCGGAGAGGGATTGGTGTGACCAGTGGCGCGAAACCGGGCGAGCGAGCGCGAACCCGATTGGCGAGGCGTAAACGTAGCCTTGTGCGGCGTGGGCTTTGAGCGTGTCGAGCGGATCACCTAGCGACGGATCGGCGGCGTGGATCGCTAGGTATTGCTCGAACGGGGTCATTAGCTCGCCATAATCATGGATCTCAAGCGCGAAAGAAATCCCTGATGATTCTCTGATTCACGTCGAGCACGCTCAATCTCAATTTCTCCCAAAGTCCTCATCGCGGGATGATAAACAGTGGCGTTGACGGTGATTAATTCTTTCCAGCGTCGCTCTGCCGCCGCCTTTCTGCGGGATTCACCCTTCGCCTTCTCATGCCTGCGCCGCGCGCCCTGTGTTCTGATTGTGTGTGTTTTCATAAGTTACCAGTCTTCAAAGCCTGTGATCGCCGCCATCGCAAGCGGGCTTCTGTCGCTCACATCAGCAATCATCGCGTTAGGGATCAACCCTAAAATATCAGCCTCGGCAAGCGTTGTCAGCGCGGAGCATGCGTGGCTGGACTCATCGTGAACAGGATCAGCTCCATTACTATTTTGCGGCACGTGGTAGGCCTCAAAGCACGACATAATGCTAGGGCCTTCCTTGGTTCCGATCATTGGCCGCTTGTCCAGATTGTCAGCGTGGAAGACCATGCGGTGCATCATGGAGCGGACGTGGTCGATGCTATCCCAAATGCGGTGACGGCGGACCGGGACTACAATCACATCGCGCAAGCCGCAGGATTCAAGAACCTGCTTCACCGACTCATTCCGAGCGATGTTTTTGTAATCGCCGTCGTGCGGAATTATGTTCCCGGCTAGGATAATATCGTTATCGCGCTCCCATCGCTGGCAGTATTTCGCGTAATAGTCCGCACCCTTGTGCTGATCCTGGAGGCCATCGACGATCCGAATGTCCGTCCCCACGAATTGGATGAACAAAATGACGCAGAAATCCCGGCGACCAAGATCCCAAAAGGTATAGACTGGCACGCGAGGTTCCACGGGGAAATTGCGGATCCTGCCACCAGCGCGGGCCGTGGTGATCGATTCCCCGTAGATGGAACCCTCCACAGAGGCTTGAAATGCATCCTCTGGTGTGGCGGGGTGCTCCTTTAAAACGCTCGATTCGCGGCCTTTCCATTTGAGCTGATACCAAGCCTTTTGGTTGGTGGTTAGGCTGATTCCGTGATCGTTCCGCAGCTTGTCGAAATACGGGAAAAGCTTCGAATCGACGTTCAAATTGGCCGTATCCTCGTCGGAAATATTGTTTTTCGGGTCTTGCCAAAATCCGAAGAAATGGAATTTCCACTGGAGCCGGATCAGTTTCACTCCGTCAGCCAACGCCTGAGCGGTCTCGTTCATCGCCCGCGTGCAGAGATTGTAGGCAACCCCAGCCCTGCCTCCTTCATGCGTGGTTTCAACGAACCCGATCGCGCCTTCGTGCATCGCCTCAAATGCGCCTTCGAGGATTTCGTTGGCCTTGTCGTCCGATTTATGGGCGATCTTACCAAGCTCTGAAACCCAAACATATTGAAGGGTTGATCCACGGTGAGAGGTTCCAGCGTAGATCATTGAGCTATTCGACCAGACAAGCACCTCGGGAAACTCTGAATCCATCCCCTTTGTCATGGTGGATTTCAGCTTTATCACCGCGCCAAGGTGCCACGTATCAGGGTGAAGCTCTTTATTGTCGAGGTGCTCGTAAGCCACCCGCATCTTCCGCAGCTTCTTTTTTGCGTCGTCGATCGTGCAGTCGATGACACCGGCACTCTTATTGCTCTCGAAAAGCAGTCGATCGAGGATGAAAATAGCAATGAACGTCGAGAATCCCAACTGCCGGGACTTCAGGACGTAGTTCAGCCAGTGGATCGCGAAGTAGAAAAGGCGCTGACAATGGTTGGGCTTGAACGCCCGCAGTTGGCCCTTCTCGTCCTCAATTGTGTAAATATTGCAGATGCGCCACCAAGGATCATTCAGATTGCCCGGCGACGCCTTCTCTGGATTCTCAGTAGCCATTAGGCTTTAGGGAGTCCGTAGTTCTGAGGAAGAGACGCGAAGAACTCCGAGAGGCCAGGGATATTCACATCATTCTCGGTCTTATCTCGCCATTCCTTCGGCTTCCGGTTCTTCAACCAGAAGATGCAGGCCGTGGTGTCCGGCGCGTAATGTTTCGTGATCGGAGTCGTTGTGACATCGCCTTGGAAGTTGGAAATATGCACGTCTGGATGGCTGTAGCCAGTCGCCCGCTCGAACAGTGAGCGCTCAACCGCAGAGTCAGACAAAGCCTTGGCCTCTTTGAGGGCTATAGAAAAGTCTTCATGCGCACCCTTCCAGTTGTTGATCGTCTGCTCTGACACTCCTAGCGCCTCAGCCAAATCCTTGTCGGTCGCCCCTAACGCGCAAAGCTTCCGAACGGCCGGTAAAAGCGATTCACTGTATTCGCTCTTTCGCCCTCCGCCTGGATTGCCTACTGCAAACTTATTGCCCTTTGGTGCCGCCATATTCTCTCTCTGCTAAATCACCAGCGCAGGAAAGTCAACGATAACCGCCGCCTTTCCCGCACTCGCTCCGCTCGATTGTAAAGCGTTCAGAAATCAGTCAAGCTCTAAAGCGTAAGTGACTAACCATCATCGCTCTTCGCTTGTTGTTCAAATTCCCCACTCCGTTGACCACAAGCCGGTTTGTCGCTCACGGGTGATCCACAAGCCTCAATCGCATCAGCCCACCCGCGTGCGATGTCCGCCGCGCCTTGCAGCTGCTCTGCGTGATCTTGAATAGCCTCGCTATCCTCACGGTGCATGAGCGTCGCCACCTGCTCCATGGCATCGGCCATCACGCGTATTTTGTCGGGCAGGGTCATGGTGAATTATTGAAATAGTTCGGACAAGTTTCTTAATTGGAACCGTGATTTTTCGATCAGATCTTTGTGTCGAGGATTCTGCCAGATGTCTTCACCGAGGAAGAGGATGTGAAGTTTATCCTTGTTCAGGAGGTTGAAGTTGGGGGACTGAGAAAGATTCTCCGCTGCGACGATTACGATATCTGCCCACGCATCGAGTAGGCTTAAGGTTTCCGCCGTATTCTTTTCGATACCGGCAGCGATCGCATCGCTTCCGAAATCATCGATGAGGATGCGTCGAATTGCGACCGATCGGACCAGTCCCCATTGACAAAGGACGAGCACCTTTTTAGCGGCGCGCTTTGGCTCGGGCTTGACGCGGTATTCCCACTTCTCGGCGAAGTTCGGCCACTCTGCTACCGCCCACTCGAATGTGGAGTCGGGCCGATATTCAATCACCTTCCCCTCGCCAAACTGCCTGATAACCTCCGCGTGTTTCTTTGCTCCTGCTGGTGTCATGGTTTTGTTTCCTCGGTTTGAATTGAGTCTGATTCCTCGCATTTAAGGATAATAGAAACATCGATCTCTAAGAATTCAGCGAGGCGTAGAAGATTTTCCCTGGGTATTTTCCGCTCGCCTGAGAGGATCATACTAACTGTTGACTTTGTACCTATTACAGAAACGAGGTCGCAAGGTCGGATCTCAAGATCAGCCATTCTGGCCCTCAGAAGATCAACTAGAGATGGTATTCCAACCGGCCATTTTTCCTTTTCATAGATCTCCAGCTCGCGGGCGATTTTTTGAAATTCAGCCATCCTTTTATTGTAGGCGTTGAGGCTTTTTATCGGCCCGTGGTGGCGGACAGTTCGAAATTTATCTTCTGTTTTCATTCTTCTGGTTGGTTAGAAAAGTAGTGCCTGCTCCGGCTTTCCGATCTCATCGGCTAATTGCCGAAAGGAAAATGAGTGGCGCCGCGCCGGGCAGGCGCTGTAATCTCGCATGATAATCTTCCCACGGCTGATGTCGTAGCCCGCGTCATTCGGCCCGCCGTAACCCATGAACGATTCCCTGTCCGCGTCATCTGCGGTATAATCTCTGGCAATGAAGGCGGCGACCCACCGCTTGGCATTCGCGCGGGCCTCTTCGACAGATCGAGGGAGGCATTCTGGGGGATTTACCGTTGTCATGGTTGGTTAGAAATTAGCGGTTCCACTGTTTCTTAGGTGCCGGTGTAGCTTCCTGTGGGGACGGAACGAAATCCTCAAAGCACTGATATTTTCCCTCAAGCCTTAGAGGTAAAACCGCGTCCCGCTTGCCGTTTCTGAGCTTCCCAATTTTAATCCCATCATCGACGATGAAGAGAAGCGCGTCCGAATCCTGGGCAATCGCTTTACTTTCGCGGGTCTGTCCTTGCTCATTTAGCTGGGTTGCGGAAATAACCGGGCATCCCATCTGCTTGGAAAGCTGTTTGAGCCCACGTGATATACGCGCAACCTCCTGCTCCCGATTTTCGTGGCGCTTCCGATCGCCGCTGATGAGTTGGAGGTAATCGACCACAATTAGATCCAGTCTGCCCGCTTCATCCATAATGGTTGAGGATTCCGCAGTGATATGGTCGATGGTTTGATTTGCGGCGTCGTCGATCCAAAAATTGAACTCTTTGATCTTTTCGAGCGATCGCTGAATCTTCAGAATTTCTCCCCTCGTCACCCCACGAGGCTGCGTGATGCTGCCGTAATCGATTCGATCCATCGCGGAAACCAATCGGCCAACGATCTCGGATCGTCCCATTTCAAGCGAGAATATGGCAACGTTGCCGCCTGACTTCATGACGGAAACCGCGATTTGGAGCATAAGCACCGACTTTCCCCGGCTGGTCTGTCCGCCGATCACCCAAAGTTCTCCGCCCCGCATCCCACCGGAGGATTGGTCAAGCTGGGGAATTCCAGTGCTTCGGCCCGGAATATCACCTGCTTCCGACATCTGCACGAAATGCCGGATGAATGCCTCGCTGGCCTGCTTTGAGTTGATCGAGCGACTTGGACCCGCTTTGGCCGCTGAGATGGCGTCTAGAGAGTCTTGAATGATTTTCTTGGCCTCGTCACTGTCAGAGCACTCTCCAATCGCTTGCTGGGCTGATATCGCGATCCTGTGAGCGTGTGACTCCTGCACCTGTTCAACCCATTTGGCCCATCCCGCTGAAGAGGCCGCGGCGTAGCTCATCAAATTCGCTAGTTCGGACGCTCCCCCAACCTTGTGAATTTCTCCGGTCGTCATTAAGTGCTGGGCAAAAGCTAGGAATTCAAGGTTTCCATTCCGCTCGAAATATTCGCAGGAAAGCTCGAAAGCGGGTTTGTTGATATAAAAAGAGTCCGGGGTGATGCCAGCGGCCCGTGCTTTCGGAAGCCAGATTTCCGGCTCCTGCAATATCCAGCAAAGGATTGCCTTCTCCGCTAAAGGTGATGCTGGCATTGATTGCGCCAGCGTGAGTATTTCAGATTCCGACGTCATTGGAGTTAAATTCTTTCGTTTTAGTGTTTGTCTTTTGGGACGGAAGGTAGCCTGCCGATTTCCATGATCTTATCGTAGCCTTCCAATCTTTGATTTTCTGCTTTCCGTTCATCCAATCGTTACCTTGCCATTTGTGAAATAGAAATGTTCCGTCTGATTTGGGTAGCCCTGAATCAATGCAGAATTTTTCAATTTCCTCGATGGTTCCGGTAACATTGTTTCCTTGTTTCCTTGTTTCCTTGTTAGTTAGTGGCCCCCAGCTTGCCCCCAGCTTGCCCCCAGCTTGCCCTTGACCCTGCCCCGAACGGTCGTTTGATATGCTGTAAATCATTACATTTTCAGGCACTTGTAGAAGCTTGGCGATTGTCCCTCTGCTTGCCCCTTTAAAGGCTGCATAGCCGGATTTTTGCAATACTGATTTCGAGACCCTGTATTGCTTGTAGGACTTCTGCCCGCATTCTTCCCAATCGCCAATGAAGCACTCTCCCGATTCGAGCCCGGTCACAGGACAGGTTTCCGAGTGGAACCTCGCCCTGATTGCGATGAGGGAGAGCAAAAGGAATGCCGCAGGATGCTTGGATATTAGCACCAGGGCGGATTCATTGCGGTGACAGGCGAGCCAGCTCATTCCGTGATACCAGATTTCAATTTTTCATTTTCGATCCGAAGCTGGCGGTTCTCGTCCAGAATACGAGTGGTGATCTCGTTGCCAGCCTGGAGCATCCTCGCTGCATGGCGCATTTTACCAGCGGCTCGACTCAGCCTTGCTGCATGAAGATTCAAACACTCATGCATCGGCAATGATTCTTCCTGATTTTCTTCGTTGAGGTATTTCGGTGGCATTTTTAGATAAAAATAGCCCGCATGGTTTCTGCGTGATGCCCACTCTTCCTAGGATTTGTGGCGCAGGCCCATGCGGGCGCTTGGAAATTAGCATTGTGAATCAGGCATCAACTGATCCATCGGTATTATCACCAGAGCGGCGATCCCCTATATAAGCGCAAAACGCGAAAATCGCCTATCTCGTTTTTCGTTTTTCGCGCTGTTTTTGTTATTTGTCGGCTGTGGGGGTCAGACTTTTTGCCCGTGTGCGAGCGATCTGTGACAGGCGAAACAAAGCCAAACGACATCGAGAGGCTTAAAATAATCAGAATGATGACCCTCAATCCTTCCGGCGCTTCCGCACTCAGAACAATTTTCTGGACGGGTTAAAACGCCATCGCGGACAGCATTAGAAACCATTGTTCTGGCTTTATACTTTTCTGGGTTCTTCGTCCTCATTGTTTTTTGGTATTCTTTGACCTTCGCCTTCCTTTTGGGATCGTGAAATCTTTCTCGATCATATTCTTTGATCTTTTCCGAATTCTCTTCCCTGTGTTGGGCGACGTCCGCCTTGGTGCAAGATTTACATTTACCAAGATATCCGTCGCCCATTTGAGCATGCTTATAAAACTCCGAATATTCCTTATCTTTGCGACATTTAAAGCATGTTTTCATCGCCGTTATCTTAGTCGAATCAGATAACGACGTCAATTAAAAGGGATTGAATCATCGTCAAAATCCTCATCCAGCGCATCCGCAGTCGGATTCGGCGGCGGGAGTTTGGCCGGTTTCGAACCGCTCGGAGCCGGTCCATTAGCCGTCACCTTCCACGCCGACAGGCTCACGTAATACTTGCTGTTGTATTCGTTGCCTCGCACGTCGAAGCTGACTGTCACGTCCTGCCCCTCGCGGAACTGCTCCAGCACCTCGCACTTGTCCTTGACGACCTCGAACTTGAGATCCTGGGGATACTTGTCGTGGTTGGTGGTGACGACGAATTCCCGCTTCTGGAAGCCGCTGGGGAACGTCTGCGTGTCGAACACGACTTTGATCTTTCCTGATGTTTCGAACATATTTTATTTAACGTGTTTCCATCCATTTTGTTGAATAATTCTAGTTATGAGGGATGGGCTCACTCCTAATTTTCTTGCGGTTTCCACCTTGGTCCCGCGAGGCGGTTGGCCTGAACAGGTTTCCCTAATCATTCTGACCTTTTCTGGGCTTAACTTACTAAGTTTATGTCTATTCCCTTGATTCCAGTAGGCGTAATCTACCCCAGCTTGCTTGAAGTGGCGCAGAGAGTCATGGGTGTTTTGCTTTGGGCTTCCCCACCGAAGATTCTCCGGCCTATTATCTTGGTTATTTCCATTATTGTGTAATGCCCATGGAGTCTCTTTTGATGGAGGCCCATGAAACGCCTCGCAGATAAGACGGTGAACTCTGCGTGTAACAAATGACCCATTGAGCCGGACCCTTACCTTTTTGTAGCCATCCTTATCGTTAGATTCGTAAATTGGTTTCTTATATGGGCCAATAACACGAAAATCTTGATTAATGAAATAGCCGGGAAGGCTTTCGATTAATTTCATGTAAGAATCATTGTAAAATTTACAACGCCGGTCAACCATCTTTACAAAATGTTCCGCCAGACATCTTGCCCGTGCGCTTCGAGATCACATCATACGCCTCTTGCAGGCACTCGTCGGGATCGTGGCCGAGTTGACGGGTCAAATAACGAACATGATGGAAAGCCATCTCCGAATCTTCGTTGGCGAAGCTCTTGATCGCGTCGGCCATATCCTGCTGAGTCATGTAATTCCTCATGAACGAAGGCTCATCAAGAATGTCCACTTCGCGAATTTTGCATGCTTGAATCGCAACCACTTGGAGATCGCCGCTTGCGTCGCGGACGCCTTTCACGTCGCCCTTGCAAATGGCTGTGAAAAGCTCTCCGCCTTCCTCAAGGAATTTGGCGAATTGCCCTAAATAGGTTCCTTTACCTCGGGGTCCGGTGATGCCTCGGTCAATACCCCACTGAGTGGATTTTTCTACTAAGTCTTTTGTTCTATCAGTCATTGGTTTGTTTGGTGAGAGATTAGCGTGATTTCGACCCGTGGATTGATCCGATCGATTTGAAACGTGGGGATTTCCAGAAGCTTGAGCGTGTTATCATCCACTCCGAGAGCGTCTGCGATTCCGTCGCGATACGCCTTGCATGAAGCCGCCGCGTTGTCGTCGTCCCGGCGTCTAGCGTCCTTGTAATAGAATGCCAGCTTGTAGCCGTGATATACCGCCTCCTCGTGATGCGGGCGGGAGATCATCATGTTGGTGACGTTCTTTGCGGCCAGCCGGTGGGATTTGGTGATTTCGGACTTACGCCGCCAGTGAAGGCGCGAGTTCGGCCATATCTCAGCCGCTGGGATTGGTAGTGAGATAATCATTGATTAAGTAAATCGATGGGGGTGATATAAAGAGCCTCAGTCGTATAATATCCGCGTTTGTATAATTTCTTCGACAAGTGGGCGTCCCCGCAGTGCGGGCAACGATAAACCACAAAACGGCGGTTCCATTTCTTTGATAGCTTATCAGCCTCTT
>Ga0247815_10000738_pt1 | contig 25591 bp, 23 predicted proteins | sample UWRJL194509B1_FD_181014 | JGI IMG/M metagenome (GOLD analysis project Ga0247815, IMG submission 181014) | Plant litter microbial communities from Arlington Agricultural Research Station in Wisconsin, United States - UWRJ-L194-509B-1 | ecosystem: Environmental > Terrestrial > Plant litter >...
CCGAACAGAGAAGTTAAGCCCGCCTGCGCAGATGGTACTGCAGTTATGTGGGAGAGTATGTCGTCGCCTTTCTTTTGAAAACCCTGTTTCTAAACGAAACAGGGTTTTTTGTTTTAAATATGTTTTGCTCTATACCATCAAGAGTAAAAACTTTTAATTACAGGGTTTCTGGAATCTTAAATCCAGAAATTTCCAGAAAATCAGGGTTTTGAATTTAATCCGGAACTGCGAAAGGGATAATCGGCATCTTTTTGCGGAAGAATAGAGGACTGTCTGCACTAAATACCCGAGAAAAAAGATACAGCGTACGGCCCGGCCAATGCGAAACTCCATATTATTGCAGCTATGCTGATTTGGGTTTTAATTTGTTACTTTTATTTTGATATTTTAATTCAATTATATTAATAAATTTGCTTCGTAAATTGATTTGCAGCCATGACTGAATTATTAAAAGTAATAACTTCCTTTCAGGAATTGGATTTTGAAACGGAATTTGCGATAAAAAAATACTTTGTTGAAGAAAAGTTCCTGAAGAATGAAAGTTTCATTCAGGAAGGAAAGATGTGCAGTAAAATATATTTTATTAAATCGGGTGCAGTGCGAAGGTATTGTCTCGATGATGGTTTAGAAGTGACGAAATGGATTTATACCGATCATCAGTTTGTTACTTCATTAAGCAGTTTCTTTGACCAAAAGCCTTCCTTTGAAAATTTTCAGGCAATTGAGGAAACTACAGTATATTCTTTAACTTATTCCGATGAGAAAATTTTATTAGAACTTCCTTTGTTTTCTAAATTTTATATTAAGCTTCTTCGCGTTTATCTTTCTAAAATAAATGAATTTCATTATTTATTTGCAGCTATGAATGCTCAGGAAAAATATTTATATCTTCTCAATTTCTTTCCACAAATTATTGCAAAAGCTAAATTAAAACATATAGCCTCTCTGATTGGTGTGAGTCAGGAGACTTTGAGTAGAATACGAGCAGCAATTACTTGATATTACATCAATAAAAGTGATTTATTTTCTTTGGATATTTGTAATCCATTGTAAATAATAAGCATTGAAAAACATTGTAATTGGAAAAGAAGCGATCATTGGAAATAATGTTCATATTGGTAATTTTACTACGATTGAAAATGATGTAATAATAGGTGACAACTCCTGGATTGGCAATAATGTTACTATATCAAACGGTACAAGAATAGGAGAGGGTTGTGAGATACATTCTGGTGCAGTATTAGGAGGGATTCCACAAGATTTAAAATATAAAGGAGAGGCCACCTTGCTCGAAATTGGCAATTATACAATTATACGTGAGTTTGTAACGATTAATAAGGGTACAGCTTCTAAATTTAAAACGCAGATTGGTGATTATAATTTAGTGATGTCTAATGCTCATATCGGGCATGATTGTGTTATAGGAGATCATTGTATTATTGGATTTAATGTTGGTGTGGCTGGTGAAGTAATTATTGGCGACTGGTCGAATATAAGCGGTTTGTCGGCTATACATCAATTCTCTGTTATAGGTGAACACTCCATGATCAGCGGCATGAGTCGTGTAGTCAAAGATATTCCGCCCTATATTACTGTTGCTCGGGAACCTTTGAGTTATGCAGGCTTAAATATTGTAGGGCTTAAGAGGAGAGCCTTTGCAACTGAAACAATTGAGGAGATCAAAGCAATTTATCGCATTATTTTTCAAGAGAAAAGAAATACAAAACTTGCTTTGCATTGGATTGAAGGAGAGTTTAAACAGACGACAGAACGGGATAAAATAATTGATTTTATAAAGGCATCAAAAAGAGGGATTATTAAAGGAAGATAGATTCGGTACAATCATTTTTCTGAATTATTAAAATCTCACTAAAAGGCGCAGCTATTTGAGAAGTTATAAGGCAGATTCTTTATTATTATTCCTGAAGTAATTCTTTTGTGTTCAAAATTGATTTTATTTGTTTACGCCAGCTTTTCTTTTCTGTTTTCTTCTTTTTATTTCCCCACTTTCTATTGTACCAAATTATAAAACCTGTGACTGGTAAACTGGCTCCAATTAATGAGGCACAAAAAGCTAAAACTTTTCCTGGGAAACCTAAAATAGTCCCCACGTGTAGGTCGTAATTTATTTTTCGGAGTTTTCCGCCAAAGCCAACTTCATTAAATTTCTTGTCTTCTAATCCGTTGCCAATAATATGTTTTGCTGTATGCTGATCAAAATAATAAAAGTTAGCATTATAAAACTGCCCTCTTTTAGGATAAGCCATCATGTAAATAGTTGCTTTAGCATCAGCCGTGTCGGGATAACTATAATAAAAACCGCCTGCTTTTGGATTTTCCTTAACGACTTTATTCCAACAAATATCCATAGCTTTATCTACAGTAAAATGCTTCCCTTTTTGCAGTGAATCTGATTGTTTTTCTGTCCACTCCGTGAGTGTTTCCCCGCCGGTTGTAGTCCAATAAAGACCTTTACTGTACCAATCGATTCCCCAAACCATTCCGGTAAGCGCAATCGATGCTAAAAATACTAAGGAATAAAACCCTAAAACATTATGCAAATCGATGTTTATACGTTTCCAATTTGCTTTCCATTTTATTTTGAAACTTTTGTCACGTGTAGATTTATTCCATTTTTTTGGATACCACCAAACTAATCCGGTTATTAAAATAATAACAAAAGTCAGTGTTGCATAATTTACTATCGGTCTTCCTATTTTCCAAGGCAGCCATAAGAAGCGATGTCCCTTTAAAATCCAGTTAAAAAAAACAAATTCATCTTTATAATGTGTTTCTGTCGCTACAATTTTACCATCGTACGGATTTAATTTTAGTACATATCTTTCTTTGTCTTCCCAATCTCCAACATCAACATTGATGGTTCTTCCTTGTTTATAAATAGCAGAAGAAACTTTTTTATTTGGAAATTTTGTTTTTGCTATCGCTGTAATCTCTGATGGTGTAATTACAGGTTTGTCCTGAACCTCAACTTGACTTTTTGCATCAAAAAGTTCTGTTATTTCTTCATTAAAAGCCCAGATACATGCCGTGACACAAACTACTAAAACGACAGCTCCAGAAATAAGCCCAAGCCATAAGTGCAGCCAGTCGTTTATTTTTCTGAAACGTGATTTTGATTTCGTGTTAGGTTTGGATGTTTGTTTTTTAGTGACCGTCATTATTATGGTTTTAAGTATTTTAAACTCAAATTTCAGAAAAAACAAAACCATATAAACCAAAGTATTAAAGCCTTGATTTATATGGTTATTTGATAACTAAGAAGGCGTAGATTATTGTTTTGGCGATAATTTTGTTAAAGCTGAAATGTCAGTTCCTCCGCCTGTTACTTTTGCACCAGCTGTTGCAGCACCTGTTTCAATATTTATTTTGTAAAAACGAACTTCTTCATTGGTTACAAAAGCTTTGTATGCGAATCCATCTTCATAGTATAAACTTCCAACACCATAATAGCTATCTCCTGCATGACCAGGTAATCCTGTAACAGGAGTAATTTTTTTAGAGGAAAGATCAACAATTGCCGATTTAAATTTATAAGATACATGGTTTAAAAATCCCCAGTGTTCAGTGTCGTCTGCAGTTGGAATGTACACAATATATGCTTTTTCTCCTCCCAGTGGATAAGCAGCAATTACTTTTCCGTTCAAAGAACTAGCTGAAATATCGAAGAAATAAGAAGAATCAAATTCTGATGCTCCTTTGTTAATTCTTAAGATTCCTGATTTTTTGTTAGCTTCAGGAAATTCATATCCTGCTGATAATGCGTTTGATGAGAATGTATAAACATTTCCTGACTCTGTACGAATGATTCCTGTATTTGTATAATACATACCTACAGCTGTCGTACGTGGATCTTCAATTCTCTTTACAAAAGTTAAGGATGGATAATCGTAAATTCTGATGTACGCTTTACTTTGTTCCATGTTCCAGTCTTTATCTCTGTTGAAAACAGACACATATATTTTACCGTTACTTACCGTTACTCCTGTCGGGAAATCGAAACGTCCTGCAGCAGTACTAAAGTCATTGAATTTTCTATTTGTGATTGCTTGTTTCTCAGCATCGTACACAATTAATTCATTGTCTGTTGAAGTTCCGTCCCATGAAGCACCAATAATCAATAACTTATTATCATCTGTTACACCATAAGCATAAGTAGATTCGATAAAAACACGGTTTCCGGCAATTAATTGACTTGCGGCATTTAAGTAATAAGGAGCAGCTCCTTCAACTTCATTATCACAAGCAAACATGGTGTTGGCAAGTGGAATATAAGAACCTCCTTGTTCGATTCCTTTTCCTGTCATGTCTACAGTTCCTGTCATTAATTCATCTAATGAATCAAAGCTGTACATATAATTGGTGTTCCAGGTTTCTGTTTGGTATCCTAAAACATACTTGCTTCCCGGAATTGTTCCATCATCTGAAGAATCATCACTACTGCAAGAGAATAGTGTAACAGACATAAGCATAATCGCTAATAGATTTTTTACATTAATCGTTTTCATATTATTTTAATTTAGTTTAGAGCATCGGTCAAAATTGACGGATTTGTTGTGAATTGTTTCGTAATTATATTACAGCATGAAATAGCGTAATTTGAGTGTAAATGATCTTCCTGGCTTTTGAACATTATAATAATCGTATAACTTTTCGTTAGTAAAATCAAAGCATTCTAAAGCAATATTATAGCGGCCGTTTTGTAATGAATAAGCCAAAGCTGCTGAAAAGTAAAGCTGTTCAGGAATTTCTTTCTTGTTTTGTTTCCCTAAAGTCGGAGGATTTAAATAGTAACTCTGAGAATAAGAAGTTGATATATTGAAGGTCAATAGATCGGCCTGACTTCTTATATTTTTGAAAAAGAAACCTACATTGGCATTCCCATAAAAAATAGGAACATTTGGTACCTGTGTTTTGTATAAATCATTTTTTAGATTCGTACCAGGCTTAAGTGTGTTGTCCATATTCAGCGTTTTTTGGTACGTCGCATTTAAGTCAAAAGCTATGAGTTCTTTATAACCATAATGCAATACTCCGTCAATACCGGTAACCTGAACGTTTTTGAAATTGACGTTGATACTTTTATTACCATCAATTTGAGACTGGATAAAGTTTTCAGCTTTACGGTAGATTAAATTTCCTTCGATTCCAAAAGAATTGATGTTGTATGATTTTTTATAAGCAAGACCTAAATTTATATTATCACTTTCTTCTGGTTTAAGATTCGGATTAGGATTTACTCTTACACCACCATCGCCAAGTAATTCTATAGCGCCGGGAAGTCTGTAGGCATGCTCAAAAGATCCTTTTAACTGCAGCTCTTCCGGAATTAAAAAATAGGCTCCGGCAGTACCATAACCAAAATTGTGAAACGTTGGGTTAATCACTTCACCTTCTTGTGATGTAATTTCACCCTTCATATTATATACTTTGGCAAAGGCTGTATAAGATAATCTTTTTTCAAGTGCCGATAAATTATAGTCAAAGCCAATGATGTTTTTGTTTACATATGGTTTCGTAATAAGATAATCTGCATCACGTTCGTTATTTTGTCTACGCTGATAATTTTGAATGGTATAGTTAAGTCCGAATGAATTATTTTGATTTATATCGTATTTTAGATTGGCATTAGTTTGAAGCGATTTTACATCAAATACCATCAAAGTTTTTTCAAGATTTATTTCACCGCCGCTTTCGTAGTTTTTTATCACATAATTTCCAGACCAGTCATATCTTGCAGAAGAAGTATCTACAGTGCGTTCCTCAGCTATGTTGTAAGAAGCATTTAAACTGGCGGTAAGGTTTTTGGTGAATAAATTTGTCTTTTTGTATTTTAATGACGGCACAAAATTCTGGCTGTCTGTAAAGGCATCTCCCACTACACGAAGCATTGTAGTTCCCTGCTGTATTTCCTTTTTATTACCACTAACGGCAAATCCGACCAACAAATAATCTGCATATTTTTTATCTTTAACTCCCACTTCTGCCATAACAGTACCTTGTTTGTAACCGTCATGAAAGTGTTTGAGTTCCTGAACCGGACCAAAAACCCCTGAAAATGGATCAGGAATACGGGCGTCTACTTTATAACTGTTATCTGAATAATTCATGAATGCATTCAGGTTTGTTATGATCCCATTTTTACTTGTAAAACGGGTATTTAAAGCTGCCTTATGTGTGTTGAAAGATCCAAAGCTGTAAGAAGCATCAAGGTAACGTTTGGTACTTTTATTTGTAATGATATTAACGGCGCCTCCCAGTGCATCGCCTCCCAGTTCAATTGGAACTACTCCTTTATAAACATCAATACGTTCTGCCATATTGGTTGGAATATTGTTGAGCGTAAATGAAGATCCATAATTATCAATTGGAATTCCGTCAAGGAAAAATTTGATTTGATTTCCGGAGAAACCATTTAATGAGAAATCAAAGGTAGAACCCATTCCTCCGGTTTCTCTAACACGAACTCCGGTAGTTTTATTTAAAACCTGATTCAAATCGGCAGAGGTATTGTAGATTTTTTTCAAGTCTACAGCAGTAATATTAAACGGCTGTTCTTTTACCCGCTGTACTTTAGATTTTCCTGTTACCTGAACTTCATCTAAAGCTGCAGTATCTTCCTGAATGCTTATGGATGGAGCGGTAGTAGTGGACTGCTCTAAGGTTATTTTGCTTTGTTTTGATTTATAACCAACATGACTTACTGATAAAATGTAATTTCCAGGTTCTGCACTAAGTTCATATTCTCCGTTTTCATTCGTCAATGTAGATGATGATGTACCTTTTAATACTACCGAAACGCCTTCAGCCGGTTGGCCGCTATCTGTTAAAATAACTCCTTTAAGGCTTACTTTGCTTTTTTGTGAAAAACATTGAACAGCAGTCATAAAAACTACAATCAATATTAAAATTCTTTTTGTCTGCATTATTTCAATTTTGTATTGCTAATTAAATCAGCACAAAAGTAACTAGTAAAAATAGTTTAAACAACACTATTTTTAATTATTCTAAATAAAAACATATACACGGGCTTTGAATAGGATATCAATAAAAAAATAAAAGTTATTTTAAGATTTAATTAGTTATTTCTTAAGATTAGCTTAAGAAATTGAATTGGCTGGTTTGTAAAAACGGCGATATTTGTTTGAATTAAGCGGTTAAAAACTCTAAAAAAGGTTAAAAAGGATATTTCTGAAAATAAAAAACCTCCCAATCATTGATAAGGAGGTTTCTTTGGTCTAAGCCATTATTTATTCAGAAAGTTTTATTTATTCGTATTTCAAGTGTCGCAAAATATCTGTTTTTGTGGCTGTATATGCACGCGCCAATACAATTATCAAGGTTAAAACCAATAAGATAAAGAATCCTAAAACAAAGGGCGCCGGAGTAATATTTATTCTGAAAGCGAAATTTTCGAGCCATTTGTTTAATAAATAATAAACAGGAAACAAGGCGCTTAAAAAACCAATGATGCAATACGCAATATATTGTTTTGATAATGCTGCCAGTAATGTTGTTGTTTCGGCACCCAGGGTTTTTCTAATGGCGATTTCCTTCATTCGCCTTTGGATCGAATAAGATGCCAAAGCAAATAATCCAAATAATGCAATTGCAATAACAATTATGTTTAATAGAGAAAACAAATTCTTTTGTTTGGTATAGGTTTCATATGTTCTCGCATATTGTTTATCTACAAAATCATATTTAAAAGGATATTCGGTATCAACTTTATTTTTCCAAAATTTTTCGATATTGGCGATCGTATTTCCTGTACTGCCAGATTTGAGTTTTACATAAACGACACTCATATTTCCCGCCATGTGCAAGGTTTGTATATGAAAAAATGTCATTGGAGGAACTTTTACTTCAGGACTTAATAAATTGAAATCTTTTACGACTCCAACAATTTTTAACTTTTGATTCCTAATCAGGATTTCTTCTCCAATGGGAATTTTCATATGCAGCAGCTTTGCGGCGGTTTCATTGATAAGGATAGAATTTATGGTATCAGAAGCAAGTCTTTTATCTAGCCCTCTGCCTTTTACAATCTTAATTTTTAGCATTTCAAGCATTCCAAAGTCGATCCCAATATGTTTTGCTTTAAAAAGCATATCGTGATATAAAAGTGGTGCCAGTGAATTGTCTGCACCATCAAAAGATACAAGTCCGGTTGACACGTTTTCAACTCCTTCAATCTTGCTTAATTCTTGCTTTATTGTATTGTATTTGTTGAAAATATTCTGGTCCATGTTTTCTCCTTCGTAATAAGAAGGCAGTAAATTTAAGTCAATAGCAATGAGCTGATCTCCTTTAAATCCAAGGTCTTTATCATTCAAATATTTTACCTGCTCATATACAATGTTTGAACCAATGATAAAGAATGCCGCAATACCAAATTGAAAAATCAACATTCCGTTGCGCAGCCAAACACCATTTTTACTCCGTGAAAAATTCCCTTTCAGAACATTTAATGTTTCAAAATTAGAAACATAAACGGCCGGAAATATTCCTGCAGCCAAAATAGTAAAGGTAAAAATCAGAATAAGCTGCCAGTAAAACTGGCCTCCAATAATCATTAAATTCTTATTTAGAAAATTATTGTAGTAAGGTAAAGTCAGCTCTACAATAACTAAGGAAATAAAGATTGCAAACAGACTAATCAGAGTCGTTTCAAATATAAACTGAAAGATAATATTGCTTTTTGATGCTCCAGCAATTTTACGGATCCCTACTTCTTTAGCGCGTTTTATAGCATTGGCTGCAGCCAAATTGATATAATTGACGATAGACAAAAGGAGAATCAGAATTGACAGTCCCATCATAATCAGCAAAAACTGATAATTGCCGCGCCCTTCCGGATAACCATCTGTAACAGACTGTAATCTGGCTTTTGAAAGTGGCTCCATAAAAACGCTAAAATGGCCTACTTTTTTTGTCATTTCTTCGGGAGTAAAACCAGCTTGTTTGGCCTCTCGTACGATGACTTCATCATAATAGGTTTTTTCGAGCATCTTTCGGGTCTGTTCGACTTTTGATGGATCTTTAACTTTTAAAAGTATTTTTAATGCAAACAGACTTCGGCTTTTATCCGGATCAACCAGATCTTTCATTCGGTTAACTACAACATTTGGAGCAATCGAAGAGTTACCCGGAATATGATATACCGCACGAATTACAAATAGATTATCCAAACAATTAATTTGTCTGCCAATTGGGTTTACAGTACCAAAAACGCGTTTTGCAAGATCGTCAGAAATAGCAATACTGTTTTGGTCATTTAATGCAGCGCTGCCATTTCCCTGCGTAATTTTAAAAGGAAACAGAGAAAAGAAATCCTTTTCAACATTGATTATTTTATCAACAAATTCTTTCTTTCCTTTATAAATTATTTTACTCTTTTGATACCAGCTATCTGCAAAAACAATGTTTTCTACATTTGAATCTTTTTCTAGATAAGCTTTTAACCGCACCGGATGATCGGTGCCGACAGGAGTATCTGTCAACTGAACTAATACCTGATAAACATTGTCTTTTTCGGGATTCCAGGCATTGTAACCTTGTTCGTCGTTCCAATAAAGTAATGCGAATATTAATCCTGCGATTCCAGTACTCAAACCCAAAACATTCAAAGCCGTAAAGAATTTGTTGTTTTTGATGTGGTAAATAAATATGTTGATATAATTTTGAATCATGTTATTCGTATTTTAAATATGTTAATACATCGACTTTTGTTGCCTGATAGGTTCTTGAAAGCACCACAATTAGCGTTAAGGAAAGTAGCGCGACAAAACCAATTAGAAATGGTGCCAAAGAAATTTCAATTCTAAAAACAAAATCTTCCAGCCATTTGCTTAATAAATAATATGCCGGGAAAATTGCGATGAGAAATCCAATTACACAAAAAAGAATATATTGTTTCGAAAGTTCTTTTAATAAAGTATGCGTTTCTGCTCCCAGCGTTTTTCTAATCGCGATTTCTTTCAGTCGGTTTTGAATAGAATAAGAAGCCAACGCGAAAAGTCCGAAAAGAGCAATAAGGATTACAATTACATTTAAGAGCGAAAACAGATTTCGCTGCTTGATATATGCCTTATAATTTCGGGCATATGCCTTATCTACAAAATCGTAATGAAAAGGGTAATCAGCATCTATATTTTTTTTCCAAAATTTTTCCAGATTACAAATCGTAGTTTCCACTTCATTCGGTTTTACCTTCACAAATATGTGATTCACGTTCAGATTCATCCAGTCGATGGTTTTGAGATGAAAAAATACCATTGGCGGAATTTCAGCTTTTGGCCCCCAAAGATTAAAATCTTTTACAACACCAATGATTTTGAGTTTGCGTTCATTCCAGGTAACGATTTTCCCAATCGGATTTTTCTCGTTCATTCCTTTCAATGCCTTTTCATTGATCATCATAGCGTCGATGCTGTCTGACGAAATTTTATTATCAAAATAGCGTCCCTGGCTTATTTTAATTTTCATCATTTCGAGCATTCCATAATCAACAGCCATATTTTGACTCAAAATGCTTTTGTCACTATAACTGAAAGTTGCTGATGTGCTGTTGCCTGTTGCAAACGAAAATGCACCGGTACTCACTTGCGAAACCCCTTTTATTTTTAAGATTTCCTGCTTTACGGTTTGATATCGTGTAAATAATTTTTCATTTACTTTTAAGTCAGTGGCTTCAAATGGTGGCTTTTTATATTTGATTTCTAAAATTTGTTCCCCTTTAAAGCCCAAATCCCTGTCGTTTAAAAATTCAACTTGTTTGTGAACAATATAAGATCCGATAATAAAAAAAGTGGCGATTGAAAATTGTAAAATCAACATTCCGTTGCGGATCCAAGTGCCGCTTTTGCTTCTGCCAAAATTTCCTTTTAATACTTTCAGCGTTTCGAAATTCGAAATATAAAGCGCCGGAAATATTCCCGCTAAAATTACAGTAAGAATAAAAATGACGATTAATTCAGAAAAAAAGTAATGTCCGGAAATCGTTAATTGTTTTTCTAAAAAATTATTGTAATACGGCAGCGACAACTCCACAATAACTAGAGCCAGCAATATAGAAAACGCCGTGATAATCGCAGTTTCAAAAATAAACTGCCACACAATATTACTTTTAGATGCGCCAATAATTTTTCGAACACCAACTTCTTTGGCTCTTTTTATGGCATTTGCTGTTGCCAGATTGATATAATTAAACAAAGACAAAATCAAAATCAAAACCGATAATGTCATCATAATCATCAAAAACTCATAATTGCCTTTTCCTTCGGCATATCCGTCTATGATCGAATGTAATCTTGCATCTTTCAATGGTTCTAAAAATATTTTCATATTCTCTGCTCCATTTTTTTTCTCCCATGCCGCAATTGTCAATCCTTCTGCTTTGGCATATCTGGCAGTACGGTTTTGATACAAGAGATTTTCCATTTTGGCAATCACTTTTTCTTTATCAGCAGGATTTTTTAATTTTAATAACAATCCGGAATTAAAATTTCCCCAGGTGTCTTTTTCTGTAGCGACATTTTCAGATATAAGATTGGTAACCGCTTCCGGTTCCATAGCTGATTTTCCGGGAATTACATACACACCCGTTACAATTAATTTTTTGCCGTAATACGTAATTGTTTTACCCAATACATCAACATTTCCAAATAAATTCAGTGCCGTTTTTTTAGAAATTGCAATACATGTTTTGTCTCTTAAAGCCGTTTTAGCATTTCCTTTTATAAAATCAAAAGGAAACATTTCGAAAAAAGTCTTTTGAGAATCGATAATTTTAAAAACACCTTTTTTCTCTCTGGATTGAAGCACTTTTTCAGCATACCAATTTTCCAGATAACAGTAACTTTCAATTTCTTTGAAATCAGTTTTAAAATAATCCTCAAATGATAAAACATTGTTTGCCCAGAAATTTGTTGGACTTACCTGGCTTATCGATTGAAAAACGACTTCTTTATTTGGATTCCATTCGTTGTAACTTTGTTCGTCATTCCAATATAAAATCGCAAAAATTAATCCTGCAATTCCAATACTCAAACCCAAAATATTCAAAGCCGTAAAAAGCTTATTGTTTTTAATGTGATAAATAAATATGTTAATCCAGTTTTGCAGCATGACCTTAGTTATTTAAGTTAACTGCAAAAACATCGACATTTCTATTGTTTAGTTTTTCTGAGAGAATAATTCCGTCTTTCATTAAAATGGTTTTTTGCGAGAAAGAAGCATCGTAATCAGAATGTGTAACCATCAAAATTGTGGCTCCGTTTGCGTGAAGATCTGTGAGCAGTTCCATAACTTCATTTCCGTTTTTACTGTCCAGATTTCCTGTTGGCTCATCGGCCAGAATAATTTTAGGATCATTGATTAATGCTCTTGCAACGGCCACACGTTGCTGCTGACCGCCGGAAAGTTGTTGCGGATAATGTTTTAATCGATGTGAGATATTGAGTTTATTGGCAATTTCATTGACTTTTTTCTTTCTTTCAGATGCCGGAACATCGTTGTAAATAAGCGGCAATTCAATATTATCATAAACAGAAAGTTCATCAATTAAATTAAAATTCTGAAAAATAAATCCAATGTTTTCTTTTCTCGCTTTCGATTTTGCTTTCTCTTTAGTCCCAATCATTTCCTGACCTAATAATTTATAACTGCCTCCCGAAGCGCTGTCTAATAATCCAATAATATTCAATAAAGTCGATTTACCGCTTCCTGAAGGTCCCATAATTGAGACAAAATCGCCTTGGTTAATCGTTAATGAAATTTCGCTCAACGCTTTCGTTTCTACTTCCTCGGTTCTAAAAATTTTCGAAAGTTTGGTAATGCTGATCATAATTTTTGTTTTTAGATTGATGATTTTAATTTTTTTAACCCGGTGCGTGTAATTTGTTTTCACACATAGAAACATAGATTTTGCATCTCAAAAAGGTATTTTACTTGTGTAAATGCAAATAGTTATAACTATGTTTTTATGTGTTTTTTTATTGCCGAAGTAATAGAAACCGATTCGAAATTAAGATAATTAACAATATACTGGTTCACTATCTATTTTTGTTACTTTTACGAGCAATAATGATTCACATACTTGATGATTTGCTAGTCATAATGTGATTTTCGTGCCAAAAAATTAAAAAATGTAACTGCCTTATTTTTACATTTTTATTTTTTTAAAGAAATTTTAAGTGTCCATAATTGGACAGCTTTCGTCCAAAACTGAACAAATATGAAAAAGACAAATGCCTCAATATTAATCATCGACGATCAGGAAGACATCCTTTTTGCGTCGAAAGTATTCCTGAAAAAGTATTTTGAAGACATTTATACACTCAATAATCCAAAAAATATTGTCGAATTATTGTCAAAAAAAACAATTGATGTGGTTTTGCTCGACATGAATTACAGAATAGGTTTTGAAGACGGAAGAGAAGGTTTGTATTTATTGAAAGAAATAAAAACGCTTTCGCCGAAAACTGTTGTGATTTTAATGACCGCTTTTGGGAAAGTAGAAACTGCTGTTGAGGGTTTAAAATCCGGAGCTTTTGATTATATCCTGAAACCCTGGGAAAATAAAAAACTGCTGGAATCTGTAAAACAAGCCGTAGATAAAGCCAGAAAAGAACAACAGAAAAACAAGAGTATTGAAGCAGGAAATGACTTTTTTACGGGAAATTCTGAAATCATTAAAAAGGCATATTCCTTAGCTGATAAAGTGGCAAAAACAGATGCAAATGTTCTGATTCTGGGAGAAAACGGAACCGGAAAATTTGTTCTGGCACATCATATTTACAGTCAATCCGAAAGGAAAAACGGCCCTTTTGTTGCCGTTGATTTGGGATCTTTGAATTCGAATATTTTCGAAAGCGAACTATTCGGTTATGCCAAAGGCGCTTTTACAGATGCTAAAACGGATACCGCCGGTCGTTTTGAAATGGCGCAGAACGGCACTATTTTTTTAGACGAAATAGGAAATGTGCCGCTGCATTTACAATCTAAACTTTTGCAGGTTATTCAAACCAAAACCGTAACCAGATTAGGCGAAACAAAAGCAAGACCTTTAAATGTCCGCATTATAACGGCAACGAATTTGAATTTGAAATTAGAAGTTGCCGATAAAAGTTTCAGGGAAGATTTGTATTATCGAATTAATACGATGGAAATTGTGCTGCCACCGCTCCGGGAACGCAATGAAGATAAAATTCCGTTAGCGGAATATCTTTTGGAAAAAATGATTTCAAAATACGGAAGAGACTCGATTACTTTTGAGAAAAAGGTTTTGGAACAAATTGAAAAACACGCTTGGAACGGAAATATCCGCGAAATGGAAAACAAAATTGAACGTGCCGTGATTCTTTGTGAAAACAATAAAATTACAGTTTCAGATCTTGATTTAGAAACCATAACAGCTTACGAACAAAACTCAGACGATACTCAGCTTTCAGCTGTAGAAAAAACAGCTGTAGAAAAAGCCTTGCTCAAAAACAATCATAATATCAGCAAAACTGCTGAGGAATTAGGATTGTCAAGAGGCTCTTTGTACCGACGTTTAGAGAAATATAATATTAACATCAAAATGGATGGATTGTAATTTTAACACTTAGTGATATCGTTTTACATCGTGTCGAAAGGAGTTCCTCCTAAATAAATCGCATAGCTAATAGAAATTACGGGTTTCAAAAATTTTTAATTTTTAAAATATGTTTAAAACATTTCAAACGTATAAATTGTTGTTTTTACGATTAATTCTTATTGTCTTGGGAATTGAAATTTCGATTTATTTTTTTAAAATAAATTTGATTTTCACAGGCGTATTTGGTCTTTTTATTGTGTTTCTGATCATTCGTGAAATGTATTTTTATGTTCGGAATTTTATTTTGCTTTACGACAAAACTATTGCTTCGATCCTGCAAAACGATTTTACTTCAGATTTTACCAAACATAAATTCAATAAAAGTTACAATGATTTATTTCATTTATACGATACGCTGAAAAATAAGCAAAACGAACAGGTTTCAAAAGAAATAATTTACCGTTCAATTCTAAATAATATTGAAACCGGGATTATCATCCTGCAAAAAGAAGACAATGACTGGAATGTTTTTTTAATGAATGATTATTTTTCGACGCATTTTAATGTTCCAAAAGTTTCTAAATGGAAATATCTGAAAAATCAACTGCCTTCATTATGCGAAATTATTGAAGAAGACGATTTTCACGAAATAAAAACATCACTGGAAATCCGTGTCAACGAACAAAACCTGCAGACATTTGTTTTGCAGGCATCGAGAACAGAGATTTTCGAAAAAGATTATTTTATTGTTCTGCTCGATTCCATCCAGAATGTGGTCGAGAAAAAAGAAAAAGATGCCTGGGTAAATTTGATGAAAGTGATTTCGCACGAACTTTTAAATTCGATAACGCCCATTCGGTCTATCTGCCAGAACCTGCAGGATTTGGTCGAGCAGGATTCGCTTTCGACAGAAGATCTTGACGATATAAAAACCAGTGTCGAAACCATGCTCCGCCGAAGCGATCATTTACAGAAATTTGTGGAGGGTTATCGAAAATTAGCGATGCTGCCTTCTCCCAAAAAAGAAAAAATCGAATTACACGATTTGATCGATAACTGCATTCAGATTATGAATCCGTTATTTAAAGAAAAAGATATTGAAGTGGTCAATGCGATTTCTTTCAAACGGTATATCAATATCGATTGGCAGCAAATAGAACAGGTTTTGATTAATCTGCTGACGAATTGTATTTATGCAGTAAAAGATACTCTAGAAAAACAGATTTTAATTTCGGCCGAAGCCAAAGAAAACCGACTTTTCATTAAAATTACAGATAACGGAAGCGGCATCGAAAGCGAAATCGAAAACAAAATATTCCTGCCGTTTTTTACCACAAGAAATGAAGGCGCCGGAATTGGTTTGACTTTATCTAAAAATATAATCGAAGCGCACGGAGGTTATATCGCATACAAACGCGAAAATGAAAAAACAACTTTTGAGATTTGCCTGGTGGAAGATTGATTTTTAAGAAACGAATAAATTATAGTAACATTTCTAACTTCCAAAATATGATATTAGCATTCGACACTTATTACTTTGACGGAAAAGCAAAAACAGTCTGCCTTGAATTTACGGAATGGAATCAAAGTGAAAACTTCAAAATTCATACTGAAATAATCGATAATATCGAAGATTATATTCCGGGAGAATTTTATAGGAGAGAATTGCCTTGCATTCTTAGCTTATTGAACCAATTCGATTTGAAAAATATTGAAGCCATTATAGTTGATGGATTTGTTTATTTAGACGATGAAAAGAAATACGGTTTAGGCGGTCATTTATATGAAAAACTAAACAAAGAAGTTCCGGTAATTGGTGTCGCTAAAACCAATTTTGCGAGCATTGAAAAGTATAAAAAAGCGTTGGTCAGAGGCGAAAGCAAAAAACCATTGTATGTAACTTCGATTGGAATTGAATTAGAAGATGCATTCCAGAAAGTAGAAAGTATGGCTGGCGAATTTAGAATGCCAACTTTGCTGAAAGAAATGGATCGATTGACGAAGGAAGTATAAAGCAACCTTGTACTAGTATCTTCCTTATAATCAATTTTACAGAGTTTAAAAACTCTTACTATAGAATTTTCTTCACTATAAATTTTTTAATTTAGCAGAAAGTAAATCGAAAGCAACTTTCGAATTCAATCAAAATAAGAAAATATCATGAGCAATAATAAAAGCAAACTGACATCTGATCAAATCGAATCATTATTGAGCGTTTTAGAAATTCGTTTCGAAAAAAACATACAGCGCCACAAAGGTCTTGAATGGGCAAAAGTTGAAGCTAAACTAAAAGCCAATCCTGAAAAATTAGCATCGCTTGATGAAATGGAAAGAACAGAAGGCGAGCCGGATGTTGTAGGGTATGATAAAAAAACTGACGAATTTATTTTTTACGATTGCGCAGCTGAAAGCCCAAAAGGACGCAGAAGTCTTTGTTACGATCACGAAGCCTTAGAGAAAAGAAAGGAAAATAAACCAAAAGACAGCGCGGTAAATAGGGCTGCAGAAATGGGAATCGAAATTTTGACCGAAGAACAATATCGCGAATTACAGCAATTGGGCAATTTCGATACCAAAACATCAAGCTGGATTATAACTCCGGCGCCTATTAGAAAATTGGGAGGTGCCATATTTGCTGACTTTCGTTACGATACGATTTTTGTATACCATAACGGCGCCGACTCGTATTATGCTGCCAGAGGATTTCGCGGTTCGTTGCGGGTTTAGGTTTTCAATAAAATGGTTTCATTTTAATTTTTGCCAAATGACAAATCTTCAAAAAATAACTTTGACTAACTTGCCGTCATGAAAAAATTTATAGACTATATATTGCAATTCGGGAATTTAAATACCCAGCAGATGGAGTTAATTTTAAATAAAGCAACGGAATTAGAAGTAAAAAAAGACGACTATTTCTCTGAGGCCGGAAAAGTAGCGCAGCAGGTTGGCTTTGTGTTAGATGGCATTGTAAGGGTTTGTTACTACAGCAATAAAGGAGAAGAAATCACGAAGTATTTTATAGACGAGAACAATCTGGTTGTCGATTTAGAAAGTTTTGAAAACGAACTTCCGTCAACCGCTTATGTGCAGGCGATTACAGATTGTACGATTATGGTTTTTTCTAAAAAAGACTGGAAAGAACTTTCGAATACTATTGTGGGCTGGGATGCGATTGTACACAAGGTAGTTTCGAGGGCATTGATGCAAAAAGTAGAAAGACGAAGCCCGCAGATTTCAGAAGATGCCACGACGCGCTATCTTAAATTTTTAGAAATTTTCCCCAATGTTGTCAATAGAGTACCGCTTTCTTTTGTTGCTTCTTATTTAGGCATAACGCAATCTTCATTGAGCAGAATCAGAAAAAACATCAGCTAAATTGCTTTTTGTCAAATGGCAAATGATTTCATTTTTAAACGACGCAACTTTGCTTCAATAATTTAAAACAATAAAAAAATGAAATCAGTATTAATTACAGGAGCCAATAGAAGTATAGGATTAGAAATAACAAAACAGCTTTCGAAACAAGGATTGTTTGTTTATTTAGGAGCGAGGGACCTTGAAAAAGGAGCAGCTGCAGCAAAAGAGTTAGAAGAAAACGGATTTAAAAACATCAAAGCAATTGCAATAGACGTTACGAAGCCAGATTCAATTTTAGCAGCAAAAACAATTATAGAAAACGAGCAGGGGAAATTAGATATCTTAATCAACAATGCCGGAATCAGCGGCGAATTACCGCAGCCAGCTTCAGATATTTCTATCGAAAGTATTCAACATGTTTTTGATACCAATTTTTTTGGTGTTATCAGTGTGACGCAGGCATTTTTAGAATTGCTTAAAAAATCAGAAAGTCCGAGAATCAGCAATATTACTTCGGGATTGGGATCTTTAACTTTACACAGCGATCCAAGCTGGAAATATTACAATTTTAAGTCATCAGCTTACGGAACTTCAAAAGCAGCGTTAAATGCCTATACTATAAATTTGGCGTACGAACTTAAAGAGCTGCCATTCAAAGTAAATGCGATTGATCCGGGTTATACCGCTACAGATTTCAACCACCACAACGGACCCGGAACGGTAGAAAGTGCGGCAACGTTTATTATCAAACATACCCTTACCGATAACGATGCGCCAACAGGTCAGTTTTACAGCAACGATATTGAAGATGAAAGCGGGATTAGCCCGTGGTAATCATGAATTGCAAAATTCATTAAGCTCCATTAGAAATAATGGAGCTTTTTGATTTTTAATTCCCGGATTATTCCACCATTACAATTGATGTATAAAGGCTGTAAACTTCCCAGCCAAGAGACTGATACAAAAATTTACCTTCTTCTGTAGCAATGAGAAAATTTTTAGAAACACCTTTTGCTAAAGCAATATTTTCAAGTTCTCTCATCAAATAAGTGGCAAGGCCTTTTCTTCTATGATTATCTTCGGTTGAAATCCGATCATAAACCGCTAAATCATCTACCAAAACAACACGTCCACTTGCGGCTAATTCTCCTTTTTGTGTAAGAATGCTAACAACAAAAGTAGAATTATAATGGCTGTATTCGATTTTATAATAAGAATGCAGATTAGTGTTTTTAAAAATGATCTGCCGAAAAGAAGACATCATATAACCTTGTGGCTGCACGATCCATTTCTTAGAGATATGATTTATTATTTCATCGGGAGAAGCACAAACTTTTAGAAAAATCCAAGGTTCGTTAATATGTTTTGAAAGCTGGATAAAATCATCATTAAGTTCAGGAAATACATAGCGGGTTTTCTGTTTTTCATAACCAACATCAACTTTTAAACCAGATTTGAAAGAAACAGGCAAAGGCAGCTCTCTTGATAGACACCAAGCTTTGAGCCATTTTTCGACAATATTTGGAGAAATATAATTTTTCATTGAAGGAATTAATGAATAAGGACAAATATAAAAAGCGCGATTTGAAATAATGAAATATTTTTTAGGAAGGTATGAATCACTTTTTATATAGAAAGAAAATTTAGATAAAGACTATTAGAATATTGAACTTTATGTTATCTTGAAAACATAAAATAAATGATTGTTTTGCAAACTAAAAAATTGAAAACTAAAAAGAAGATTGAATTAGAATTTTACGAAAAAAAATGGTTCAAATTAGTTTGTCTGTTCGCTTTTTTTGGCTGGTTATTTTATTTGGGATGGGGTACTTTTCAGATTAATAAAAATGAATTAATTGAAATAAAAGTAACTGTCAGTGAGAAATGGAAATCTGGCGGAAGCAAGAATCCGGTAAAAATTTACTTTAAAACAAAAGAATATCCCAGTCAATTTGGTATCTATGTAGGCGGTACTTTTGGCAGATGGGAACAAGTGACAAACGCATTAAAACAAAACAGCGTTCTTACCGTAAGAATCCACAAAAGCAATAAAAAGAACTTGAATATCGCCACAGAATTTATTCCGATATATTTTTTAAGGAACGAGAATCTGGGTTTACTATTTGACGAAGACGACTTTAATCGGAATGAGAAAAAATCGGATAGTCGCTGGCGAGCATTTATAATTATTGTTTTCATAATTTGCTGCTGGAAAATTATAGAAGATTGAATAACACTTATTCTATATTAGCTGAAAAATTCGGAAGTAATGACAAAGGAAGAATCTATAAAAGAGTATTATTTCAGAATCAATAAAAGCATTGATTATATAAAAGAGAATCTTCACAACGAGTTGTCTTTAGAAAAAATCGCCTCACTTTCTAATTTTTCAAAATTTCATTATCACAGGATTTTTAAGTCGGTGACGGGAGTAACTTTAAATGAATTTATAAAGAATGCAAAGATAGAAAGAGCTCTTTTTTTCCTGATGAACAATCCTTTGAAAACGATAAATGAAATTTCTATTGATTCCGGTTTTTTAAGTATTTCCTCTTTTTCAAGAAGTTTTCGTGAAGTACAGAATACCACTCCAAGTCAATGGCGTGATGCTTATAAAAATAGCAATATTGGTATAACGGATAGCAATATTGGACAAATGCAGACCAAAATCGAAGATTACCTTGCACTCAAATTAAATAATTTAAAAAATTATCAAATGAGTGAAATCATCAAACTTGATTTTGAAATCAAAAAACTGGACGAATTTAATGTGGTCTATGTCAGAAACCTCAACATTCATAATCATGACAGCGAAACATTCGGTAAAATGTTCGGGCAGCTTTTTAGCTGGGCACTTCCAAGAAATTTAGTCCATTTTCCGGAAACAAAGGCGTTGACAGTTTATCGAAGCAATCCTAATTTATCAGGAATGGTTCAGGCTGATGTTTGTTTATCTGTGCATGAACAAGTAACCGGAGAAGGATTAATTGGCAGCACCATAATAAGCGGCGGGTTATATGCCATTTTTCATAAAGAGGCGCCAATGTCTGAATGTTTTAAAACCTGGAATTACATTTATGAAGTTTGGTTTGAAGAAAACGGATATCAGCCGGACAACAGGAATTTCTTTTTAAGCCATTTAAATGATCCCAAACTGCATCCTGAAAATCTTCATATTATTGATATTTATATCCCCATAAAGCTGCTTTAAATTCGATGAAACTATCATTTTTAGTCTTATTGTCGTTTACGGGAAAAGGCATCATTTTTAATATTAAAATAAAATATTTGTAACTTTTTAAAGGATAAAAGAGCTGTTTAATTATAATGGATGCGGAGTAAAATAATTTATTTTGTAATACAATTAGTGCTATATTAGCGATTGCAAAAACTATCATAAGGCTCAAATCAACCTGAAATAGAATTGATTTGAGCTTTTTTTTAGGGCACTTAAACAGTTGAAAACCAAAACCAAAGAGAAATCAATGCATTGTTAATGAAAGAAAAAATTCTGAATTCAAAATTCATTCTCTTAATTCCGGCCTATTGGGCATGTATAGTTGATGAAGTTATTACGATTTTGAATCAATCCGAAGATTATTGGAAGGGAGATTTAAGCAAAGCAAATGAAGGAAACCCAATAGGAGCGTTTATGATGGCTAATCATACTTACGGGTTATTTATAATCTGTGGATTTTGGCTGGTATTAATTGCACTAATAAGTTATAAATTAAACAATAGGAAACTAAAGATTTTTGCACTCTTTGTTCTAATTGCGCATTCTTTTGGAGCGTCAAGCTGGATAAGTTTCATATATGGATTTTGGGTTGCAATACTCTTCATCTTCATAAATGCTGTGCTATTTATTGAGATTGAAAATATTTACGAGTTGAGAAGAAAAGAGAAAGTAAGCGTAATTATATAATCAGATAATTTGCCAATTAGATAATTACAAAACAATGATCTAATGATCAATGCAATAAATTGACACATTAAAAATATGGGAATATTTGACTTCTTTAAAAAACAAGAAAATAAAACACAAAATAATCAAACCAAAACGGGAAAATTTACAAAAGCAGCGGTAGACGATCTTATTTTGACGGCCTTAAATGTACTTTGTGATGATGTGAGCACTGTTGAAGATGCGAAAAAATTGATTTTGTCTAAAGGGTATGATGAAAAACAAGCAGAAACAATTGTAAGCAAAGCCAATGAGCTTTATCTGAAATATTTTGCACAGAAGAAATAATCAAATAAAAGTAAACCCTGGTCGAAACCCCTCTTTCAGGATTTTAAAAAACACCTAAATAATACAGGAATTTTTTTGCGTAAATACCTGTAGGTAAGCGATTTGTAAAAAGTCGTACTTCTTGTTTAAAAAAGTCGTACTAGTTTTTAAAAACAAATGCGTTCGACTTTTTTTATTCGGTCGCACAAAACCAGCTTCTTTCTCAAATTTGTATCGAAATAAATGTTTAACCTAAAACACGATACAATGAAAAATACTATTTATTTACTAATTCTTTTAGTAACAATTTCGAGCTGTCAAACAAGCAATAAAGTACTGGTAAAAACAAGAGATTACAGCTTTCTTACAGATAGTTTAAAAATAGAGCAGCAATTAGAAAAATACAAGCTTGCCGGATTCAGCGTTGTTGTTTTTGAAAACTATGAGATTGTCTATTCAAAACAATTTGGTGTAAAATCAATGAGTTCCGCAGAGAAAATAGACCAAAATACTGCTTTTTCTACCGCATCAATTTCAAAACCAATAACAGCACTTCTTTGCTTTATACTTGAAGAGAAAGGATTAATCAATTTAGATGAACCAATAGACAATTACCTAAAACGCTGGCATTTGCCAAAAAGTAAGTTTACTGAAAATAACAGTCCAACCTGGAAACAATTTCTTAATCATACAGCTGGGACAACTCAGGACGGATTTGAAGACTATTATGAAGGAGACACAATTCCAACACTAAAACAAAGCCTTTTAGGTCAGATCCCCAGATACGATAAAGAAATTGATTTTTTGTTTACGCCGGGAACTAATTGGCAATACAGCGGCGGCGGCTATACAATTGTTCAAATGGCATTAGAAGACGCTTTAAACAAACCTATTGCAGTACTTGCACAAGAATATATTTTTTCGCCTCTTGGCTTAAAAAACACAACAATGATACAGCCTGATGAAAAGGGATTTTTGAGTAATGTTGCTCTTGTTCACGATAAGGATGGAAAAGTAATAAAAACTGGTTTGCCAATCACGCCGCAAGTTGGGCCATCTGGTTTATGGTCTACACCCACTGATTTAGCTAAAATTGCCATTGAAATACAGAATGCATTACGCAATAAAAATAACAAAGTGATTTCTTATAATGTTGCGAAAAAAGTAACAGAAGTGACTGCTTTAAAAAATGCTGTAGGCGGATGGAGCTACGGATGGCAAAAATCTTTTGGATATAACAACTATGATTGGTTTTCATGTAATGGTTCTAATACAGGAGTTGGCGGTAACATTTTGGCTTCTATGACAGATGGTAACGGTGTTGCTTATCTTGCCAATGGCGAAAAACCGAATCGCTTCCCTGTTATGGACCATACGCAAAAAACGATTCTGACAGTGATGGATTGGAATAAAACACCAAATGAAGAGATTCAGGATATACCTTTAAGTTTAAAAGAAAAACTAATCGGGACGTACGACGATTTTCTTTATGGACAAGGAATGGAAACCAAAATAGTAGAAAAGAATAATCGTCTGTATGTTGAATCTCCATTTTTGACCCATTTTAAAGGGAAAAATGAAAATGAATTGGTGTATCTAAAAAGTGGATTGTTTAAAATTATAGATTATCCTAACCTGTTGAAATTTGATTTCACCGATGGAAAATTAGAGGCAGTAACCTTGACAAGGGATGGTTTAAGTGTTAAAAGTCAGATAACCAAAAAAGTTAAATAACTATAGTTAGAAGCGGCTTTGCAATATTCGTCTTGTCAATTTTAAGAAAGAATAAAATAAATTCAGATAAAACTCCATTAGACAATAATGGAGTTTTTTTGATCTTATAAACCTTTTTACTAATTATAAATTACTTTGCAATAAAGAGATTATCTTTAAAACTACTTTTAGCAGTTTCTAACTCGCAGTCTCTGAGATTGAGACAGCCGGAAACTGCTGTTTCATGAAAGGTATATTCGACATACGATCCGTGCCCGAAAGAATGAAACGCAAGCTGAAAAAACAAATTATAAAAATGAAAGTAATAGACAAATTAAGGGATAGCATTAGCAGTTTTTATGAAAAGATGACTAACGCTGATTTGAGTTTGAAGAATCGAGCGTATGATTTCTATTTATTATTTGGAGAAAAAGACGAAAGCAAATCACCCTGGTTGCAGTCGAATTGGAATTCCAATTTCAAACCCTGTTTTGATGCCTTAATTAATCATGCCGAAGCTAAGGAAATAGGAATACGTGTAAATAAATATAAAATTGAAAAAAGGATATCCCAAAAAGACAATAAAGAATTCAATTATCATTCTGAAATAAAACTCGGAAGGTTAAAATGGGAGGATAAATCTCATGATAAATGGACCATTGAAGATAGCAGTGAAAACTACTTTGAACGTTTTGAACTCTGGTCGCCAATTTGGACAATTTGTGAAAAACGTCAAGTGGCGCCAGAAATTTTTATTTCGATATCTAATGAAAGAAATTTTGATGATTCGCGTGATATTCAATTCGGCTATTTTATAGTAGTTGCAATCGCCAAAAGTTTAAATCTCGAAACAAAATCGATTTTACGTGAACTTGCAGTAAAAGTAAATGCAAAAGCAGCAGTCCTGAAAAAAAGACGATGGGGAATGCCTGAAAAGGAGCAAAAGTGGACTTTCAAAAATGGGATTCAGGACACTTTTAGCAATGGTATTTATAAGGAACAAGATTTACATATCCAAAATTTCGAAGCATTAGAATTTGAACCGGCATGGGAAATAATTTACCAGCAAAAATAAAAGCGAACACGCACAAAAAGTAATCAAAAACATTATGAATATAAAAAAAGTGATCTTCTTAGCTGCCGTAATTTTAAATAGTTCGATGGGATATTCTCAACAAAAGAAAAAGAAGCAAAATCCGCCGCCAGTTTCAGTTGAAGGAACTTCCTATATTACAAAAGACAGTAAATGGATTGAAAAATTCATCCTGAAAGGCAATGTTTATAATGTTTATCTGAAAAATCAAAAACCAAGCGAAATGATGGAGCAGACTGAAAAAGATACTTTGATTGACTATCTTTTTGTTGTTGAAAAGATGAGGTTTAGTATTAAGGAAATTCAAAAATATGCCACTGTAAAAGGAAAAATTGGCAGAGAAGGATTTTATAAAGTAAAAGGAGACACACTAATCACGACCGTTAATTATTACGATCCTTATCACGGAGGAACTTTAATTACCAGATATGTTCCTGATAAACAAGGCTGGCTGAAAGAGATAAGTGCCGATATGAAAGGAATTGATACCGATACACTTTCGGACCGATATATAAAAAACGAAAAAATGCTGAGTCCCTACGAACCAGGAAAAAATTAGAGATAAGCAAAAACCTCCAAAATCGAATGACTTTGGAGG
>Ga0247815_10000739_pt1 | contig 25572 bp, 25 predicted proteins | sample UWRJL194509B1_FD_181014 | JGI IMG/M metagenome (GOLD analysis project Ga0247815, IMG submission 181014) | Plant litter microbial communities from Arlington Agricultural Research Station in Wisconsin, United States - UWRJ-L194-509B-1 | ecosystem: Environmental > Terrestrial > Plant litter >...
TCCTGCTGGTGGCGGCGCGCAATCCCGAGCAGCCGGGCTTCTTCTTCATCCACGAGCACTGGGATCGCTTCTTCCTGAAGACGCACAACCGCGAAGGTCCGTGGTACTACTTCCTGGTGCTGCTGCTGCCGGCGACGCTGCCCTGGATCTCCGCCTTGCCGGCCAGCCTGGCGCTGGCGCGCAAGCGGATGGAAGGACGCTTCCAGACCACCCGGCTGCTGCTGGCGTGGATCGCCTTCATCCTGTTCTTCTTCAGCATGTCCAAATCCAAGCTGCCCGGCTACATGCTGCCGGTGTTCCCCGCGCTGGCGCTGCTGGCGGGCGTCTACCTGGAGCGGGCCTCGCGCGCCGCCGCGCTGTCGCTGGCCGGGCTGCTGGCCGGCGTCGGCGCCGTCGGCCTCGCGCTGACGCCGTACACCGGCATGCTGGCGCGGACGCCGAACAATCTCGCGATCTACGAACGCATGCAGCCGTTGCTGGGCGCGGCCTTCGCGGCGGCGCTGCTGGCCGGCGTGGCGGCCTGGTTGTTCGAGCGGCGCGGACAGCGCGGCGCGATGGTGCTGTCGGCCGCGCTGGGCGGCTGGCTGTTGACACAACTGATCATGGCCGCCTACGAACCGAATGGCCGCTATCGCTCCGGCATCGACATGGTGCAAGTGATCCGCGGTGAACTGACCGAGGCGGCGACCATCTATTCGGTCGGCACCTACCAGCAGTCGATGACGTTCTACATGGGCCACACGGTGGTGCCGGTGCAGTACACGGATGAACTGGAATTCGGCCTGCTACAGGAGCCGCAGCGGGGCATCGCGACGCTGGAACAGTTCTACGCCCGCTGGCGGCAGGATGCCGCCGGCGGCAAGCAGCAATACGCCATCGTCAACGCCGACCTGTTCGGCCGCCTGCAGCAACAGGGCTTGCCGATGACGATACGCGCCCGCAACGACGACCTGGTGCTGGTCTCCGGCGCTGCGCCTTAGATCTCAGCCCACTGGCGCAACAGGTTGTGATAGTGGCCGGTGAGGCCGACCATCTCCGGGCAATCGCCCAGGCGGCCGCGCAGCGACTGGATGTTGCGGTCCAGGTCCAGCAGCAGCGCGCGGCGCGCGTCGTCGCGCACCATGCTCTGGGTCCAAAAGAATGAGCATATCCGCGCGCCGCGCGTCACCGGCTCGACCCGGTGCACGCTGGTCGACGGATACAGTATCAAGTCGCCGGCCGGCAGCTTGACTTCATGCACGCCGTAGGCGTCTTCAACGATCAACTCCCCGCCGTCGTATTCCTCCGGTTCGCTGAGGAACAGCGTGCTCGACACGTCGGTGCGCAGCCATTCGCCATCGGCCTGGATGCGCCGCATCGCGCCGTCGATGTGGTTGCCGTAATGCTCGCCGCCGGCGTAGCTGTTGAACAGCGGCGGGCAGGTGCGCAGCGGCAGCGCGGCCGAGAAGAATAGCGGATTGCCGGCCAGCGCGTCGAGCACGATCCGTCCCAGCTCGCGCGCCAGCGGCGAGTGTTCCGGCAACTGGCGGTTTTGCTTGACCTGGGCGCCTTGCGTGCCGACCGTGGCGCGGCCGTCGATCCAGTCGGCCTCGGCCAGCCGCTTGCGGATGGAAAGTATTTGTTCGCCGGTCAGAACGTCGGGGATGTGCAGCATCATGCTGAATTTGCTCCGTTTGTGCGACTGAAGCGGCTAGGATAATCGAAGAAAGTGGGCTTGGCGATGGCGAATTGGCCGCTTCCTTACGGATCGGTAATCTGGCGCCTTACGGATAGGTAATTTTAATGCTCGGTTAATGATCCAGAAGGCACAATCGAATCTTCTTCAGATCAATCACTCGGTGCAACCTTGAAAAAAGTACTCATCCTCGGCGTCAACGGCTTCATCGGCCACCACCTCTCTAAACGCATCCTGGAGACGACCGACTGGCACGTCTACGGCATGGACATGAGCACCGACCGCATCAGCGAGATGCTCGACCATCCGCGCATGCACTTCTTCGAAGGCGACATCACCATCAACAAGGAATGGGTCGAGTACCACGTCAAGAAATGCGACGTGATCCTGCCGCTGGTCGCGATCGCGACCCCGTCGACCTACGTCAAGGCGCCGCTGCGCGTGTTCGAGCTGGACTTCGAAGCCAACCTGCCGATCGTGCGTTCGGCCGCCAAATACGGCAAGCACCTGGTGTTCCCGTCGACGTCGGAAGTGTACGGCATGTGCCACGACGAGGAATTCGATCCGGAGAACTCGGAGCTGATCTGCGGCCCGATCAACAAACCGCGCTGGATCTACTCCAACGCCAAGCAGCTGATGGACCGCGTGATCTGGGGCTATGGCATGGAGGGCTTGAACTTCACGCTGTTCCGTCCATTTAACTGGATCGGCGCCGGCCTCGATTCGATTCACACGCCGAAGGAAGGCTCGTCGCGCGTGGTGACGCAATTCTTTGGGCATATCGTCCGCGGCGAGAACATCTCGCTGGTCGACGGCGGCTCGCAGAAGCGCGCCTTCACCGACATCGACGACGGCATCGACGCGCTGATGAAGATCATCGCCAACAAGGACGGCGCCGCCAGCGGCAAGATCTATAACATCGGCAACCCGGTCAACAACTACTCGATCCGCGAACTGGCCGGCATGATGCTGGAGCTGGCCGGCAAATATCCTGAATATGTGAACGGCGCCAAGCAGGTGCGCATCGTCGAGACCACCGCCGGCGAGTACTACGGCACCGGCTACCAGGACGTGCAGAACCGCGTGCCGAAGATCACCAACACCTGCGAGGAACTGGACTGGGCGCCGACCACCAGCATGGCGGACGCGCTGAAGAAAATCTTCGACGCCTATCGCGGCCAGGTGGCCGAAGCCCAGGCCTTGATGGACTAATCAACGCTTGAGCGCGAGCAGCAACACGCCGCCGCCGATCATGGCGATGCCGGACCAGTCGCGCAGCGATGGGCGTTCGCCAAGGAAGGCGAACGCGAACACCGCCACCAGGACCAGGCTGAATTTGTCGACCGGCGCCACCTGCGACGCCGGACCCAGTTTCAGCGCGCGGAAGTAGCAGACCCACGACGCGCCGGTCGCCAGGCCCGACAGCAGCAGAAACAGCCAGGTCTTGGACGACAGTTGCAACGGCGAACTCCACTTTCCGGTGGAGGCGACAAAGGCGGCGAGCACCAGCAGGATGATCGCCGTGCGGATCAGCGTGGCCAGGTCGGAATCGACGTTTTGGATGCCGATCTTGGCGAAAATGGCGGTAAGCGCGGCGAAGATGGCCGACAAAACCGCCCAGTAAAACCAGCCGTTCGATACCGTCATGATGGTTCTCCAATGTGGCGTGGCGCGGCCGGTTTTAATGCGGCGTTAATTCGCGATTATTTATGATGGCGGTCAGCGCATCAAGAACAGGAATGATATGAACCGAGATCCACACCATCCCGAAGTGTCCGTCGTTATCCCAGTGTATAACGAGCAAGATGGCCTTGCGACACTTTTCGCGCGCCTGTATCCGGCGCTCGACAAGCTCGGCACCAGTTATGAGATCGTGTTCGTCAACGACGGCAGCCGCGACCAGTCGGTGGCCATCCTGGCCGAGCAATTCCGCGCCCGGCCCGACGTCACGCGGGTGGTGCTGTTCAACGGCAACTACGGCCAGCACATGGCGATCCTGGCCGGCTTCGAGGCGGCGCGCGGCCAGATCATGATCACGCTCGACGCCGACCTGCAGAATCCGCCGGAGGAAATCGGCAACCTGGTCGCCAAGATGCGCGAAGGCCACGACTACGTCGGCTCGATCCGCCGCAAGCGCAGGGACTCGGCGTGGCGCACCTACGCCTCCAAGGCGATGAACCGGCTGCGCGAAAAAATCACCAACATCAAGATCACCGACCAGGGAAATATGCTGCGCGCCTACGGCCGCAACGTGGTCGACCTGATGAACCAGTGCGCCGAGGTCAACACCTTCGTGCCGGCGCTGGCCTACCGTTTCGCGCGCAACCCGACCGAGATCGTGGTCGAACACGAAGAGCGCGCCGCCGGCGAGTCGAAGTATTCGCTGTACAGCCTGATCCGCCTGAACTTCGACCTGGTGACCGGCTTCTCGCTGGTGCCGCTGCAGATGTTTTCGATGCTCGGCATGCTGATGTCGGTGGCCTCGGCGCTGCTGGTGGTGGCGCTGCTGGTGCGCCGGCTGTTCGTCGGCGCCGAGGCGGAAGGCGTGTTCACCTTGTTCGCGATCGCCTTCTTCTTCATGGGCCTGATCCTGTTCGGCATCGGCCTGCTGGGCGAGTATGTCGGGCGCATCTTCCAGCAGGTGCGGGCGCGGCCGCGCTACGTGGTCCAGACCATCCTGCAGCAGGATGACGAACTGATCGCTTCATCTCGCGGTAATATGGCGGTATTCTCAATAAAATGACGGGTACCGAGGTGCGGCTGTTACTGGTGGAAGACGATCCGATGATCGGGGAAAGCATCGAGGACGGCCTGCGCGGCGAAAACTACGCCGTCGACTGGGTGCGCGACGGCCGCGACGCCGAACTGGCGCTGGCCGGCGTCGCCTACGACCTGATGTTGCTCGACCTCGGCCTGCCGGGCAAGCAGGGGATGGACGTGCTGCGCAGCGCGCGCAGCCGCGGCGTCGACCTGCCGATATTGATCATCACCGCCCGCGATGGTACGCCGGCGCGGGTCGAAGGCCTCGACGCCGGCGCCGACGATTACCTGGTCAAACCCTTCGACCTCGACGAACTGCTGGCGCGCATCCGCGCCTTGCTGCGCCGGCGCGTCAGCCGCACCCGTTCGATCATCGAGCACGGCGGCCTGACGCTGGACCTGGCCAGCCACGAAGTCACCTTCGGCGGCGAACAGGTCAAGCTGTCGGCGCGCGAGTTCTCGGTGCTGCGCGCCTTGCTCGACAACCCGGGCAGCGTGGTCTCCAAAAGCCAGCTGGAGGAAAAACTGTACGGCTGGAACACCGAAGTGGAAAGCAACACCGTCGACGTCTACGTCCACCACCTGCGCAAGAAATTCGGCGCCGACTTCATCAAGAACGTGCGCGGCGTCGGCTACAAGATCCCGGCGGCGCCATGAAGACCATCCGCCAGCAGTTGCTGCTAGGCCTGCTGGGCGCCGCGTTGTTCTGCGTGCTGGCCGCCGGCACTTCGCTGTATCTGTTCCTGCTCGATGAAACCAACGAGCTGGCCGACCTGCAGCTGCGCCAGCTGGCGGCGGCGCTGCCGAACGAGTTCGCGCCGGGCAGCGGCCTGCCGACGGCGCAGGATCCGGAGGAGGAATTCGTGCTGCAAGCCTGGGACGACGGCGGCGCGCCGCTGCCGGTCTCGCTGGGCAAGCCGCAACTGCCGCGCTACGCGGTCGAAGGCTTCTCGACCGTCGTGGTCGACGGCCAGCAATGGCGGCTGTACGGCGAAACGCGGCGCGGCCGCTACGTGCAGGTGGGGCAGCTGGTCGCCGTGCGCGACGAACTGGCGGCGCACATGGCCTGGCGCGCCGGCGCGCCGCTGCTGGTGTTCGTGCTGGTGCTGGGGGTGTTGATCTTCGTCGTCGTCGGCCGCGCGCTGCGGCCGCTGAACCGGCTGGCGCACGCGGTCGAGGGCCGCTCGCCGGACGCGCTGACGCCGCTGGCCGCCGCCGACATGCCGCCGGAACTGCGCCCGGTGGTGCAGGCGCTCAACGGCCTGATGCAGAAATTCGACGAGGCGCTGACGGCGCAGCGCACCTTCGTCGCCGACGCCGCGCACGAGCTGCGTTCGCCGCTGACGGCGCTCAAGCTGCAGCTGCAGCTGGTCGAGCGCGCCGGCAGCGACGAGGCGCGCCGCGCCGCGCTGGCCAAGCTGCACGAGCGGCTGGATCGCGGCACGCACCTGGTGCGGCAGTTGCTGAGTCTGGCCCGCCACGAAAGCCCGCTGGCGACCGCGCAGCTGCGGCCGGTCGACCTGGCGCTGCTGCTGGAATCGGCGGTGGCCGACCATTCGGCGCTGGCCGACAGCCGCGACATCGACCTCGGCGTCGAAGCGCCGACGCAAGTGATGATCGACGCCGACCAGGACGGCCTGCGGGTGCTGCTGAACAACCTGATCGACAACGCGCTGCGCTACACGCAGCAGGGCGGGCGGGTGGATCTGCAATCGGCCTACGAAAACGGCCGGCCGCTGCTGCGGGTGCGCGACAACGGTCCCGGCGTGCCGGAGCAATATCGCGCGCGCTTGTTCGACCGTTTCTACCGGCCCGACGGCAACGCGGTGTGGGGTTGCGGCCTGGGCCTGTCGATCGTGCGCAACATCGCCGACCACCACCGCGCCGAAATCCGCCTCGAAGACGCCGAAGCGGGGCGCGGCCTCTCCATCACCGTGCTGTTCCCGGCTGCAATGCCGTCTTAATGCTGGATTAAGGAAGCAATGCTTACACTTGCGGCTCAATCCAAAGGAGAGCTATGCAAGAATTTTTAGCGTTGGTGTCGGCATGGGCGCTGCATCTGGACGTCCACCTGGCGGAGCTGGTGGCGACCCACGGCGCGTGGGTCTATCTGATCCTGTTCGCGGTGATCTTCATCGAAACCGGGGTGGTGGTGATGCCCTTCCTGCCCGGCGACTCGCTGCTGTTCATTGCCGGCGCGCTGGCCGCCAAGGGCTTGTTCGACCCATGGTATCTGTTTGTGCTGTTGTTCATCGCGGCGGTCGCCGGCGACGCGCTCAATTTCGCCATCGGCTCGGTGTTCCGGCGCCGGGCCATCGACACCAGCCGCATCAAATTCGTCAAACCGGAGCACCTGCGGCGCACCCACGAGTTTTTTGAACGCCATGGCGGCAAGACCATCGTCCTGGCGCGCTTCGTGCCGATCGTGCGCACGCTGGCGCCGTTCGTCGCCGCGCTGGGCGCCATGCCGCCGCGGATCTTTTTCTTTTACAACGTCACCGGCGCCGCGCTGTGGGTGGGGTCGCTGCTGCTGGCCGGCTACGTGTTCGGCGCCATCCCGTGGGTGAACAACAACCTAACGGCGGTGGTGATGGGTATCGTGGTGTTGTCGGTGTTGCCGGCGGTGTTTTCGCTCCGCAAAAGCTGACCTAATACTCCGGGGTCAGAGCTAAAAACTGGACACGGGCTCTACCGTAGCGGCCGCTACGGTAGAGCCCGTGTCCAGTTTTTAGCTCTGACCCCGGAGTTTTAGGCGCCGGGACCGCCGGGGCCGCCCGGGCCCGGGCCGCGGCCGGGGCCGAAGCGCGGCTGGTCGTCCTTCGCTTCCGACGACGACGAGGCGCCGCCGAAGCGGTACGACAGCCCCACGTACACCACCCGGCCGTCGAAACGGCGGGTGCTGGTTTCGCGCAGCGTGCTGCTGTCGACCACCGTCTCCATCTTGTTGGTGCTGAACAGGTCGGTGACGTTGGCGACCAGGCTCAACTGCGGCGTGACCGTGTGCCGCCAGCTCATGTTGAAAGTGTGGTTCGGCGACCGGTAGCCCTGGCCCGACAAGGTCTTGCCCATCATTTGCAGCGCCATCTGGATCTGGTTGGCGGCGTCGTACTGGTAGTTCAGCCGCGCCCGGCCGCTCAGCGAGTTGGCGGTGCGCGTGCTCAGCGCGCCGGTGCTGTCCTGCGTGGTCTGCGTGCTGCGCGCCAGGTTGCCGCTGGTGTTGAGCGTCAGCGACGGCGTCAGCTTGCCGCTGACCGTGAACTCCAGCCCGCTCGAATGGCTGCCTTCGCCGTTCTGCTTGGTGGTCAGCAGCACGTTGTTGGCGATGAAGGTGCGGTAGTCGACGATGGCGTCGGTGTCGCGCCGGTAGTAGCCGCGCAGATTGGTTTCCAGCCCGACCATCTTGGTCTCGTAGCCCACTTCGAACGAGTCGGTCTTGGTCGGCTTCAGGTTCGGGTTGCCCGACGAGACGTTGAATTCGTCGCGGTACGTGACGTACGGATTGAGGTCGTTGGCGTTCGGGCGGCGGATCCGGCGCGCGTAGGCGAAGCGCATATTCGCCGTCTCGGTCGCCTTGTAGGTGGCGAACAGACTCGGAATATAATTTATATAGTTGTTCTTGGCTTCGACATTGCCGGTGATCTGGTGGATGTCCATGTCGGTGTACTCGGCGCGTAACCCGGCCAGCGCGCCCCAGCGGTCGTTCAGGCGCATCTGGTAGCTGCCGTACAGCGCCAGCGTGGTTTCCTCCAGCTCGTAGCTGTTGGTGCGGCCCAGGTTGACCTGCGCCGCGCCGCTGATCGGGTCGATGTCGGTGTACAGCGTGTCGAAACTGCTTTTGTTGGTCGCCGCCTTGTAGCCGGCCTTGAGCGAACCGCCGGCCAGCGGCCGCTCGTAGTCGCCGGTGAAGTCGACGATGTGGACGCTGTTGTCGCTGTGCTGGTTGGCGCGGGTGTCGCGCAGGCCGCCGATGGTGTAGTCGTTGGCGTAGGCGCTGTCGCTGTCGTTGTCCGACGCCGAGACGCGCAGGTCGATCTTCAGCGTTTCGCCCGGCAGATCGCCTTTGTGGTCGTAGCGCGCGCCCCAGCCGAAGTTGGTGCTGTCGCCGCTGCGCACGGTGCTGCGCAGGTAGTCGCTGGCCGGGATCAGGGAGCTGCCGCCGTTGATGTAATGGTCGCTGGAGCGCTGGTCGTTGCCGCGGTTGTTGTAGTTTGCGCTCGCGGTCAGCGTGTCGGTGGTGCCGAGGTTGTAGCTGACGGTGCCGTTGACACCGGCCATGTCGTTCAGGCCGCGTCCGACCGATGCTTGGCTGCTCGGCACGAAGGCGCCGGTGACCGGGTCGAGCCGCTCGCGCGTGACTTCGGCGGTCGAGTTGCGGCCGTCGTGGCGCACGTTGGCGCTGCCCTGGAAGCCCCACGGGCCTTCGTTGTAGCTGCCGTTGACGGCGCTGTTGTAGCGCCCGGCCGTACCGCCGTTGCCGTTGACGGTGGCGAAGCCGCCCGGCTTGCGGTTGCGCCGCATCACCAGATTCAGGATCGGGCCGCCGCCGGCCTCGTTGCCGAACTGCGCGCCGGGATTGTTGATCACTTCGACCGATTCGATGTCGTCGGCCGCCATCGCCTGCAGCGCGGCGCCGCGGTTTTCGCCCTGCAGCATGGCCGACGGCTTGCCGTCCACCAAAATCTGCACATTGCTGCTGCCGCGCAGCGTGACCGAGCCGTCCGGATCGACCGCGACCGACGGCACGTTGTTGAGCGCGTCGGCGGCGGTGCCGTTGGTGCTGGAGACGTCGGATTTCACATCGTAGACCTGGCGGTCGATGCGGTTGGTCGGGCGTTCGCCGGCGACGGTGACGGAGGGGGTGACAGGTTCGGCAACTGGCTTGGCTGTGGTGACCGGCTTGTTATCGCCGGCCGCCTTGCTGGCGGGGGTGTCTGATTTGGCTTGCGCCGAAGAATCTGGAGGGGCTAACAGCAGGGCGCCGCCGGTGAGGCAGCAGGTCATCAGTAGCTTTTGCATAGGTGGGGCCAGGTGGTGTTGAATAGCGTGAATGCCGCCATTTTACCTGTTCACCCACAGAAACTATTTCGATTTACGACCTTTTACGAATGTGTCGCCAATGTTGCTGCACTGTTAATGCCGTGTAGCGTCATCTTGGTGTACGGGCACAGCCGTTCGGTGTTGCGCACCAGCTCCTCGGCCGTCGCCTTGGGCAAACTGGGCAGGTGGATTTTAACCTCGGCGCTGATTAAAAACAATCCGTCCATCGGATCGCGCGCGAAGGTGACGGCGACGTCGACCGCCGAACCGGCGACCGACAGGCCGTGGCGCGCCGCGAGCAAGCTCATGGCGCCGTGGAAGCAGGCCGCGTAGCCGGCGGCGAACAACTGTTCCGGATTGGTGCCGCCGCCGTCGCCGCCCAGTTCGGGCGGCAGCCGCAGCTGCAGGTCGAGATTGCCGTCGTCCGAGCGGGCGATGCCGGAGGCGCGCGCATGCTCGGTCTCGCCGCCGGTGACGCGCACCCTGGCGGTGTACAACGGTTGGATGTCCGGCCCGAAATATTTATCGAGCAAAGTCACGGGCGGCGGCGAGAGTGGTTTCATGTGGTGGATGGGCGCGGACCAGCCGCGCCGCTGTGCAAGTTAGCGGTTGAGCCAGGCGTCGATGTGGACCGCGCCCAGGCGTTCCTTGCCGTTGACCGGCACCAGCGTGGTTTCCTTCAGCTCGGCGCCGAAGTAGCGTGCGTGCTCGTCGGCGATGACTTTGCGAGGGTCCTTGATCGAGGTCAGGTATTTCTGCACCAGGTCCGACAGGCGCATGCGGTCCGGGCCGGCGATCTCGACGACGCCGTTGACCGGCGCGCCCAGCGTGATGTCGGCCATGAAGGCGGCCACGTCGTCCGAGGAGATCGGCTGGATCAGCGCCGGCGACAGGTGCACGTCTTCACCGGCGGTGGCCGATTGGACGATGCCGCCGAGGAATTCGAAGAACTGCGTCGAGTGCACGATGGTGTACGGCATGCCGGACTCGCGGATCAGTTTTTCCTGCGCGATCTTGCCGCGGAAGTAGCCGCTTTCGGACAACAGGTCGGTGCCGACCACCGACAGCGCGACGTGGTGCTTGACGCCCGCTTCGGCCTCGGCCTTCAGCAGGTTGGTGCCGGATTTGGTGAAGAATTCCAGCACCGCGTCGTCGGCGAACGACGGCGAGTTGGCGACGTCGACCACGATGTCGGTGCCGGCCAGCACGGCGGCCAGGCCTTCGCCGGTGATGGTGTTGACGCCCGACGCCGGCGAGGCGGCGATCACCTCGTGGCCCTGTTGCTTGAGAATGGCGACCGTTTTGCTGCCGATGAGTCCAGTACCGCCGATGATTACGATTTTCATGCTTTTCTCCATTTGCACCGCGAGGGATGCGGTATGGGAATCAGTGTAGGCCCGCCCCGGTCGCCGCGCTAGATCCGTGGCGGGATTTACACTGGTGCATGCCAGGCACCAATCGACCACCGATTGATCACTTGCTCAGGCGCACCCCGAGCAGCACCAGCAGCAGCGCGCCGCCCAGCCGCGGCAGCGCGTCGGCGGACACCGCGCCGTCCAGCGCCAGGCCCAGCGTCGACAGCGGCGGCGTCAGATAGCACAGCGAACCGATCAGCGACGGGTTGCCGCGGCGGATCGCCGTGTCCCACAGCACGAAGGAGATGCCCATGGTGCCGATGCCGATCACGGCGATCCAGGCGTAGTCGGCGCCGCCCAGGCTCACCGCCGGCTCGAACAACGCGTGCGCCAGCAGCGACAGCAGTCCGGCCGCCAGGCAAAAGCCCCCGGTGGCCCACGACGAGTAGGGCGGAAAGCGTCCCAGCCCCAGCGAATAGGTGGCCCAGGTCAGCGCCGCCACCAGCGCCAGGCCGTAACCCAGCAGATGGGTGCTGGAGAAGGTCGACGGCCCGATCGCCAGCGCGCAGCCGGCGAAGGCGACCGCGCAGCCCAGCAATTGCAGCCGGCTCAGCTTGCCGCTGCGCGTTATCCACGGCGCCAGCAGCACCAGGAACAGCGGCCACAGGTAGTTGATGATGTTGGCCTCGGCGATCGGCGCCAGGCCGAACGCGGCGATCAGGCACACATGGTAGACGAACAGGCAGACGGTGCCGAAGGCGAAGGTGGGCAGCGGCACCCGCCACTCGCGCCAGCGGTGCAGCGTGGCCAGGCTGCCGAGGCACAGCGCGATACCGGTCATATATAGCGGAGGTACGGGGCCGACGTGGCGTACCAGGGTGGCGAAGATGGCCCAGAGAAAGATGGCGCCCAGCGAGCATGCCCATGCGGTTTGATTCATTCAGACGATCAGAGGAGGGTGGGTGAAAAATTGGTGGCGCAGTGCAGGTCCTTGACGCGGATCTGCGCCGTCATATAATCGACGAACACGCGTATGCGCGACGGCAGGTGGCGGCGGTTCAGGTAGCACAGGTAGTGGCCGCGGTCGTCGGGGGCGTATTGTACCAAACAGGCGACCAGCTTGCCGCTGCGCAACAGATCGCAGATTTGGTAGCCGGCCATCTGCGCGATGCCTTCGCCGTCCAGCACGGCCTGCAGCACCAGCTCGGCGTCGTTGAAGCTGCTGCCGCCCTTGGGCGCGAACTTGCGCAGCACGCCGCCGACCTTGAATTCCCATTCGTAGGCGCGGCCCGAGGACAGCTTGAAGTTGACGCAGCGGTGCGCCGCCAGCTCGTCGACGCTGAGCGGCAGGCCGTGCCGCGCGACGTATTCGGGCGAGGCGCACACCAGCATCTGCATCGGGATGATCTGCTTGGCCACCACCTGGCTGTCGTCCATGCGGCCGTTGCGGAACGAGACGTCGATGCGGTTGCTGGTGAAGTCGGTCGGCTGGTCGTCCAGCATCAGGTCGACGTTGATGTCCGGATACGCGGCGCGGAAGCCGCGCAGCAGCGGCGCCACCACCTTGCGGCCGAAGCCGACCGTGGCGCACACCCGCAGCTGGCCGCGCGGCACGCCGGCGCGCAGGTCGCGCATCTCGTCGACCGCCTGCACGATGCGCTCGACGCCGGCATGGCAGCTCTCGTAGAACAGCTCGCCCTCGCCGGTGAGCACGGTGCTGCGGGTGGTGCGCAGGAACAGCCGGGTGTCGAGCTGGGTCTCCAGCTTTTGCACGCTGCGGCTGACCGCCGAGCGGCCGATGCCGAGGCGGTCGGCGGCGCGGGCGAAACTGCCCTCGGACACCACCGCGATGAAAGCCACCACGCCCGCGTAGGTGGTGGCGAAGCTCGACGCCAGCGCGTCGCCCCCCGCGGGTTTTGCCGGTTCCAGCGCCATCCGTGCTCCCTTGTTGATTGACAGTCAATGGTATTAATGAAACAATTGCTTTGCAATGACAAATACACCGAAAAATCCGCCAAATCCGATCAGCAAGCCGCGCTTGGTGCTGTTCATCGCCTTTCCGGGCATGTGCATGCTCGACATGGCCGGCCCGCAGACGGTGTTCTGGAGCGCCTGCCACTGGCTGACGCAGCGCGGCTCGCCCGAATACCGGCGCCACACGGTCAGCCTCGAAGGCGGGCCTGTGCAGACGCTCGAGGGCGTGCCGATGCACACGCTGCCGCTGTCGGACTTCGCCGACGAGGAGATCGACACCATCATCGTGCCGGGCTCGCCGCATATAGAACAGGTGATTGAGCACTCCGGCCTGCTGATCGCATGGCTGCGCGAGGCGGCCAAGAAGGCGCGGCGCACCACCTCGGTCTGCAGCGGCGCCTTCGTGCTGGCCCAGGCGGGACTGCTGGACGGCAAGCGCGCCGCCACCCACTGGGCCATGTCGGACCGGCTGGAGCAGGTGCATCCGTCGGTCAGCATCGACCGCGACGCGATCTTCGTGCAGCAGCAAAATGTCTGGACCTCGGCCGGCGTCACCGCCGGCATCGACCTGGCGCTGGCGCTGGTCGAGGCCGATTGCGGCCGGCAACTGGCGCTGCAGGTGGCGCGCGAGCTGGTGGTGTTCGTCAAGCGGCCGGGCGGGCAGGCGCAGTTCAGCACCTTGCTGCAGGCGCAGGTGCAGGACGGCATGGTGTTCGACGACCTGCATCTGTGGATCACCGACAATCTCGGCAGCGAGGGCTTGACGGTGGACGTGCTGGCCGCGCGCGCCAGCATGAGTCCGCGCAACTTCGCCCGCGTCTATAAAGAGAAGACCGGCCGCACGCCGGCCAAGGCGGTGGAGATCTTCCGGCTGGAGGCGGCGCGGCGATTGCTGGAGGATTCCGACAAGCACATCGACCAAGTGGCGCGCCAGTGCGGCTTCGGCGACGAGGACCGCATGCGCATCACCTTCCAGCGCAACCTCGGCATCTCCCCTTCGGAATACCGCAATCGCTTCTCCTCGCCGAACACGCCCACGCTAGAATAAGCCTTTCTACATTTAGACGGGAGCGGCACATGGCCAGCGGCGTAGCACACATCGGCAAGGACACTTATCACACCACGATCGAAGTCGGCGGCCACGCGCTGGTCGGCGACGAACCGGCGCGCAACGGCGGCGCCGACACCGGCCCCGCGCCCTACGACTTCCTGCTGGCCGGGCTGGGCTCGTGCACCGCGATCACGCTGCGCATGTACGCCGACCGCAAGCAATGGCCGCTGGAGGCGGTCGACGTCCAGATGCACCTGGCGCCGGACGACGACGGCGTGTTGCGGATCAAGCGCACGCTGAACCTGCAAGGCGCGCTCGACGACGCGCAAAAGGCCCGACTGGCCGAGATCGCCGAGAAGACGCCGGTGACGCTGACCCTGAAGGCCGGCCTGCCGATCGACACCAGCGTGGTTTCCACGATTGGTGCCGAACGGACACCACTGTAAGGCCCGCCACAGGCCTACCGCGTTGCGGCGTGTTTACCTAAACTTGGTCCTGTCTTGCGAACATCACGCAACCGGAATTCCCAGCCGCACTGGGAGCACACCAAGGAGCACCACCATGACGCAACGTTTCAATTACCAGTCGGAATCCCCGGAACTGTTCAAGAAGCTGATCGACTTCAACGCCGCGTTCAAAGGCAGCACCATCGAAGAATCGATCCGCGACCTGGTCTCGGTCCGCGCCTCGCAGCTGAACGGCTGCGGCTTCTGCCTCGACATGCACATCAAGCAGTCGACCATCCACGGCGAGCGCGCGCTGCGCCTGCACCACCTGGCCGGCTGGCGCGAATCGACCTTGTTCGTGCCGCGCGAACGCGCCGCGCTGGCCTGGACCGAAGTGCTGACCAAGCTGCCGGAGCAGGGCGTGCCGGACGAACTGTACGAGCGCGTGCGCACCCAGCTGTCGGAAAAGGAAGTGTCGGACCTGAGCTTCGCCGTGGCCTCGATCAACGCTTGGAACCGCGTCAACATCGCCGCCAAGTTCGTGCCGGGCTCGTTCGACAAGCCGTTCGGCCTCGACAAAGCCAACCTGGCCTAAGGGGAACAGCATGGGCTATTTCAAAACCCTGCTGGCCGCCGCCGGCCTGGTGGCGGCGCAGCTGGCGACCGCCGCGCCGATTCCGGATCCGCTGGTGACGCCGCTGTTCGTCAAGGAACTGGCCAACGTGCCGGGCAAGGAAGTGCTGATGATCACCGTCGACTACGCGCCGGGCGCGGCCGATCCGGTGCACCGCCACGACGCGCACGGCTTCATCTACGTGCTTGAAGGCTCGATCGTCATGGGCGTCAAGGGCGGCAAGGAAGTCACGCTGAAGCCGGGCCAGACTTTCTACGAAGGCCCGGACGACCTGCACACGGTCGGCCGCAACGCCAGCAAAACCAAACCAGCCAAGTTCCTCGTGTTCCTGCTCAAGGACAAGGGCAAAGAGCCCGTCATCCTTGTGAAACCGGAGTAATCGCCATGCCAGCCTCCCGCCGCCCGATCCAGGTGTACCTGCAGCATTCCTGTCCCATCATGCGCGCGGGGCTGCAGACCGTGCTGTCCGCGCAAGATGATTTCGCGGTCCAGTCCGATCCGCGCTCCCCGCCGATGCAGGGCGCGGACTGCGTGATCATCGTCGACTACGAAGGCGGCCTGCGCGCCGCCAAGAACAACCTGGCGCGCCATCTGGGCCAGCCGACCCGCCTGCTGGTGCTGACCACGCAGGACAAGGAATGGGAAATCCGCCACGCCATCGAGAACGGCGTGCACGGCTACCTGCTGCAGGGCTGCGACGCCGCCGAGCTGGTCGACGGCGTGCGCATGCTGAGCCGGGGCAATCGTTATCTGTGTGAAACGGCGCATCGCGGCGTGACCGAGTCCTTCGCCCGCGATACGCTGACGCCGCGCGAGACCGATGTGCTGCGCGTGTTGGCGCGCGGCAGCTCGGACAAGCTGATCGCCCGCGAGCTGGGCATCACCGCCGGCACCGTCAAGTCGCATATGAAGCAGTTGCTGCACAAGCTCGGCGCGACCGCCCGCACCCACGCGGTGGTGGTGGCGATGGAGCGCGGCCTGCTGGTCGACCAGCAACACGTTTAAATTTTTAACGCCGCATGGAACCAAGCGGAGCGTCGAAAGTCTAACCAAAGCAAGTTGAGCCTGGTTATTCCGACTGACGTTCTCTCCATGAGGCACACTATGAACCTGACTAAACAACTGGCGGGGCTGCTTGCGGCCCTCGCCGGCGTTGTTGTGATGAATTCCGCCGTCGCCGCGCCTTTGCTGTCGGAAGGCTTCAACGACATCGGCGCCTTGCCCGGCGCGGGCTGGGTGTTGATCAACGACAGCGCGCCGCCCGGCGCCAGCGGCTGGTTCCAGGGCACGCCGGGCTTCGGATTCTTCCCGGCGGCGGCAGGGCCGGCCAATTCCTATATCGCCGCCAACTTCAACAACGCCGCGTTCGGCGGCGCCGTCAGCAACTGGCTGCTGACGCCGGAGCTGGCCCTGTTCAACGGCGAATCGCTCAATTTCGCATTGCGGCTGCTCGGCGATGGCCTGCTCGACCGTGTCGAGGTCTATTTCAGCGACAGCGGCGCCAGCGTCGCGCTCGGCGATTTCTCGCTGCTGTCCGCTTACAGCTCGGATGCCGATACCGGCTGGATCGCGCACTCGGTGATCGTCGGCGGCCTGGCGGCGCCGGCCAGTGGACGCTTCGCCTTCCGCTACGTGGTCGACGACACCCGCTTGAACGGCAACTACATCGGCATCGACTCGGTCAGCGTCGCGCCGAACGCGATACCGGTTCCCGGCACGCTGGGGCTGGTGATGCTGGGCGGCGTGTTTTTGTTGGTCGCGCGCCGCCGGCCCGCCGCGCGCTGGCTGGCCTGCGCTGGCCTGTCGGTGTGCGGCGTGGTTGTGCAGACCGCTCAGGCCGCGCCGGACGGCGTCATGACGTTCCCGCATGTGAACGTGGCGACGGCGCAGATGGCACCGTCGCTGCCGGCCGCGCCGTCCGGCTTCATGGCCTACAAGGATCCGCTGACCGGGCGCCTGGGCAACCCCACCGCGGAGCAAGCGGCCGCGTTGACAGGATCGGCGCGCCAGGTCGCACCGATCGCCAAGCCGAGGACGGCGCTACGGCAAATCGTCCGGCCGCCGCACGGCGGACTGAGCGTCATGCTGGACGAGTCCTTCGACCGCTACGCGATCGCCCGCAAGGACGCGGACGGCGTCGTCACCACCAGCTGCGAGCCACGGGGAGAACCGCAATGAAACCGCTGCCGATCTTCACGCGACTCTGCTCGCTCTTGCTGGCCATGGCGATTTCCGCCGCCAGCTGGGCGGCCGCCACCATCACCATCGTCAACGGCGATCCGCCCGGCGCCGGCTTCAACGACCCGACGCCGGTGGCGCCGGTCGGCGGCAACACCGGCACCACGCTGGGCGCGCAACGGCTCAACGCCTTCCAGGAGGCGGCCAGCAAGTGGGGCGAGACGCTCGACAGCGGCGTGCCGATCCGCGTGCTGGCGACTTGGGAGGCGCTGCCGTGCAACGACACGGCGGCGGTGCTCGGCAGCGCCGGCGCGCTGGAGGTGTTCGCGGATTTCCCCGGCGCGCCGCAGCCCAACGCCTGGTTTGGCAAGGCCCAAACCGGCAAGCTGGTCGGCTTCGACCCCGACCCCGGCACGCCCGACATCCGCGCCCGCTTCAACGTCAACCTCGGCGCGCCGGGCTGCTTCACCGGCTCGCCGTTCTACCTGGGGCTGGACAACCAGCACGGCGCCAACACCGACCTGGTGACGGTGCTGCTGCATGAGTTCGCGCACGGCCTGGGTTTCCAGACCTACACCGACGACGAAACCGGCCGCATGCTGGCCGGCGTGCCCAGCATCTGGGACTATTTCCTGCTCGACACCGGCAGCGGCAAGGTGTGGAAGGACATGAGCGACGCCGAGCGCGTGGCGTCGGCGGTCGGATCCGGCAAGCTGGTGTGGAGCGGTGCCCAGGTGACCACCGCCGCGCAGATCGTGCTGCAGGCGGGCACGCCGGTGTTGACCATTTTGTCGCCGCCGCGCGTGACCGGCGTGATCCAGGTCGGCGCGGCCAGCTTCGGACCGCCGTTGAACAGTCCCGGCGTCACCGCCGAGGTGATGCCGGTGGTCGATACGCCGCCCGAACAGGGGCTGGCGTGCGCGCCGCTGTCCCGCCTCAACGCCAAGGCGGTGCAGGGCAAGATCGCGCTGGTCGACCGGGGCGTCTGCTCGTTCGTGGTCAAGGTGCTCAATGCGCAGGACGCCGGGGCCGTGGGCGTAATCGTGGTCGACAACGTCGCCGCCGCGCCGCCGCCGGGGCTGGGCGGGGCCGAGCCGCGCATCGTGATTCCGGCCGTGCGCATCACGCTGGCCGACGGCAAGACCTTGAAGGCGGCCATCGCCGGGCGCACGCGCACGCATACCGGGATGTTCGCCAACCTCGGCGTGAACCTGGCGGTGCGCGCCGGCGCCGACGCGATGGGACGCGTGCTGATGTACGCGCCCAATCCCAATCAGCCCGGCTCGTCGGTGTCGCACTACGACACCAGCGCCGCGCCGAACCTGCTGATGGAGCCGGCCATCAACGCCGACCTGACGCATGAGGTCAAGCCGCCGTACGACTTGACGCTGCCGCTGCTGAAGGATATCGGATGGTAGCCACGTCCGGCCGGCCCTGGCGCTCCAGCACCAGGTGTTGCGCCGGATTGTTGATGGTCACGCCGAGTTCGTCGAACTTCTCCATCGCCGCCAGCAGGATGGCTTGTTGCGCGTCCATATAACTGTTGTAGGAGGAATTGAGGATGTAGAACACCAGCTCGAATTCCAGCGCCTCCTGGGTGACCGATTTCAGGTGCGCGCGCTCGAAGCGCACATCCGGCTGACGCTCGATGATGGCGCGCAGCTCGGCCGGGATGCCGGCGGCCAGCTCGGCCGGCGTGGCCGGATTGACGCGTAGCGGGAACTGCACGCGGCGGGTCTGCATGCGCTTGTAGTTGCGCACCACGTTTTTCAGCAGGTCGGCGTTGGAGATGACGATCTGCTCGCCGCTGTCGGCGCGGATGCGGGTGGTCTTCAGGCCGACATGCTCGACCGTGCCGGAGGTGTTGAGCACGGCGATCGCGTCGCCGACTTCGAACGGCTTGTCGACCGCGATCGACAGCGACGCGAACAGGTCGCCGAGGATGTTCTGCACCGCCAGCGCGATCGCGATGCCGCCGATGCCCAGGCTGGCGACGAAGGTGGTGACGTTGATGCCGAGATTGGACAGCACCGCCAGGAAGAAGATCACCCACAGCATGGCCTTGACGCCCATGCTGACCAGCGTGTTGGCGACCGTCGACGGCGCCTGGTCGTCGTCGAGCGGCTGCTGAAAGTAGCGCCGCGTGCCGATGGTGACGGCGCGGTCCAGGTACAGCAGCAGTTGCAGGCCGAGCACGATGAACGACAGGTGTTGCACCCGCTGGTCCCAAGGCGGCGCCAGATCCAGCAGCGAGACCCCGATCAGCAGCGAGATCACGATCACCGCGACATTGCTGGTCCGCGCCAGCGTACCCTTGAGCAATTCCGACAGCGGCTTGCCGCCCTGGCCGCGCTCGGCCATGCGGCACAGGGCGCGGCGCAGCAGCACCACACCGGTGTGGATGGCGAAGAAGCTGACCGCGCTCGCGGCGATGGCCAGCAACCAGTCCTCGCCGCTGACACCGACCAACGGAACGACTAATTTTTGAATATCCATATGGGCTCCTTTCACAGACCCGTCAGCCTAACCGGAGTTGCGGCGACGCCCGCACACTTTTCCGAAATGCATCAATCGCATGCGGGCGGAGGTTAGCCGGCGTACATACCGGCGTGGGCGCGCTGGCTAATCTGGCGTCAGTGCCGTGCCCACCCGCTGACCCTAGGAACCAATATGGCGAACCCACACATCAAACAACAAAAGAAAATCGCCGGCCTGCTGCGCAAGGTATTCGGCATCGAAGCGCTGCGCGACGGCCAGCGGCAAGTCATCGACAGCGTGCTCGCGGGCCGCGATACCTTGGCCGTCATGCCGACCGGCAGCGGCAAGTCGCTGTGCTACCAGCTGCCGGCCCGGTTGCTCGACGGCGCGACGGTGGTGGTGTCGCCGCTGATCTCGCTGATGAAGGACCAGGCCGAGAAGTTGGAGCAGGCCGGCATCGCCAGCGCGGCGCAGATGAACAGCAGCCTGTCGCGCGGCGACGAGCAGGCGGCGCTGGAGGCGATCCAGCGCGCCGACACGGACATCATCTTTTGCACCCCGGAGCGGCTGGTGACGCCGGACTTCCTGGCGCTGCTCAAGCAAAGCAGGATCGCGCTGGTGGTCATCGACGAGGCGCATTGTATATCGCAGTGGGGCCACGATTTCCGCCCGGCCTATCTGGAGATCGGCGCGGCGCTCGATGCGCTGGGCCGGCCGCCGCTGCTGGCGCTGACCGCCACCGCGACCGACGAAGTCATCGCCGATATCCGCGGCCAGCTTGGCCGGCCGCGCATGGAGGTGGTCAACACCGGCATCTATCGCCCGAACCTGCATTACCGCGTCAAGCAGGTGACCAATCCGGATGAAAAATACGCCGCCGCGCTGCAACTGGTGCGCGACAGCGCCGGCGTCGGCATCATTTATTCGGCGACGGTCAAGGCGGCCGAGGAAGTGCACCAACTGCTGCTCGACGCCGGCGAGAGCGTCACGCTGTACCACGGCAAGCTGAAGGCGGCCGAGCGCAGCGAAAACCAGAACCTGTTCATGAGCGGCGAACGCCGCGTGATGGTGGCCACCAACGCCTTCGGCATGGGCATCGACAAGAGCGACACCCGTTTCGTCATCCACCTGCAGGTGCCGGCCAATCTGGAGGCCTACTACCAGGAGTCCGGCCGCGCCGGGCGCGACGGCCTCGACGCCGAATGCACGCTGCTCTACTACCACGCCGACAAGCGCCTGCAGCAGTACTTCCTGATTAAGCACTATCCTTCGGCGGACGAGTTGAGGGCGGTGTACGATGCGGCGGTGGCGCTGGGCCAGCGCTCGTTCAACGAGGCCGAACTGAAATCGCTGGTGGAGCGGATGCCGGCCAGCCAGCTGAAGATCTGCCTGAAGATGCTCAAGGACGGCAAGCTCCTTAAACGTGACCGCAAGCTGGCCTACGCGCTGGCGCCGGGCGAGCCGAAGCCGGCGCGCTTCGAGCAGATGGCCCAGGTCTACGTCGACAAGCATGAACGCGACCGCGAAGGCCTTGAACAGATGGTCAGCTACGCGCAGAGCGGCTACTGCCGCTGGAAGCTGCTGCTGGATTACTTCGGCGACCGACCCGAAGGCTTCGAACACTGCTGCCGCTGCGACAACTGCCTGTCGCCGCCGTCCATCCAGGACAGCCCGTTGACCGAGATCACGCCCGCGCCGGAGCTGGCGATGGATCTGGACCGCGCCGACGGATACACGCAAACGCCAGCATTGCCGCCAATAGCAGCATTGCACTCGATATCCCCATCGCCAGCCGAATTCCGCTGAGGATGTCGGCGTTGGCGCCGGCCGCCACCAGCGCGCCGAACACCGCCACGCCGATCGCGCCGCCGACCTGGCGCGCGGTGTTGAGCACCGCCGACGCGGTGCCGGCCTGGCGCTTGTCGACGCCGGACAAAATAGAGGTCGTCATCGCCGGCACGCCCAGCCCCATGCCGGCCGGGATCAGCGCCAGGCCGGGCAGCATCTGCAGGAAGGTGGCGTCGTTGGAGATGCCGATCCAGCCCAACAGCGCATAACCGGACGCGCCGATCAAGCCGCCGAGGATCATCGGCGTGCGCGGTCCGGTGCGCGCCTGCATCCAGCCGCTGGTGATGTTGGCGAAGATGAAGGTACCGGTCAGCGGCAGGAACACCAGCCCCGCGTGCAGCACGTCGAAGCCGCGCACCTTCTGCAGGTAGAAGCTGAGGACGAAGATCACGCCGTAGTACGAGAAGTTCATCAGCACCCCGAACAGCACCGCGCCGGAGAAGGGCGCGCTGTTGAACAGCCCAAGCGGCAGCATCGGCGACTTGCTGTTCGCCTCGACCCACACGAACAAGCCGGCGGCGACGGCGGCGAGCAGCATGCCGCCGCTGACCAGCCAGTGCCGCCAGCCCAGCGCCTCATACTCGATGACGGCGCCGATCAATCCGGTGAGCGTGACGATCGCCAGCAACTGTCCCTTGATATCCAGGCTGCGATGCGGATCGCGCCCGGCCGCCGCCGGCACCACGCGGCTGGTGAGCCAGAAGCCGGCGACGCAAATCGGGATGTTGACCCAGAAGATGCCGCGCCATCCCACGCCGGGCAGCGACATCAGCAGCCCGCCCAGCACGGGGCCGGCGGCGATCGACAGGCCGCCGGCGGCGGTCCACCAGGCGATGGCCTTGGCCAGCATGGCTTTGTCGTCGGTGTAGGCGGCGTTGAGGATGGCCAGGGAACTGGGCACCAGCAGGGCCGCGCCGACGCCCTGGACGGCGCGGGCGATGTTGAGCGTCAGCGCGGTCGGCGCCATGGCGCAGGCCAGCGAGGCGGCGGTGAACAGCGCGAAGCCGGTCATGAAGGTCCGGCGCGAGCCGAATTTGTCGCCCAGCGCGCCGGCCGACAACAGGAACACGGCGAAGCCGAGCGTGTAGGCGTCGACGACCCACTGCAGGTCGGTGACGCCGGCGCCAAGGTCATGCCCGATCTGCGGCAAGGCGACGTTGACGATGGTGACGTCCAGCTGGACGATGATGAAGGCGAAGCTGCATGCGAGCAGGATGGCCAGGGAGGGGGAGTTGGGCGTTTTCATGATCGTACTATAGAAGTCTTTGACTATTTAAAAAAATGAATAATAATGAAGGCATCTATCTCTTTTTAAGAATCGATTATGGAACTCTCCGCCTTGCGCATCTTTAAAACTGTGGCCGAGGAGGGCAGCGTGACGCTGGCCGCCTCCCGGCTCAACCGCGTGCAGTCCAATGTCTCGGCGCGCTTGACGCAGCTGGAGGAATCGCTGGGCGTGGCGCTGTTCCACCGCTCCAGCCGCAAATTGCAGATCACCAGCGAGGGCGAGCGCCTGCTGGCCTACGCCGACCGCCTGCTGCAACTGGCCGACGAGGCGCGGGCGGCGATGCGGCCGGATCAACAGCCGTCCGGCCAGCTGCGCATCGGGTCGATGGAAACCACGGCGGCGGCGCGCCTGCCGCAGGTGCTGGCCGCCTTCAACCGCAAGCATCCGGCGGTGGACCTGATCCTCGACACCGCGCCGACCGACCAGTTGCTGGACGGCGTGCTGAAACACCGGCTGGACCTGGCGCTGGTGGCCGGGCCGGTCGAGCATCCGGAGCTGGAGCGGCGCGCGGTGTTCAGGGAGGAGCTGGTGTTGATCACCAACCATGCGCATGGTCCGGTGGCGTCGCCGCGCGATCTTGAGCGCCGCACCTTGCTGGCGTTCCGTAGCGGCTGTACCTACAGGCGCCGTTTGGAATCGTGGTTCACGGAAGGGGATGTGGCGCCGGCGCGGGTGTCGGAGTTCGGCAGTTACGAAGCCATCCTCGGTTGCGTGGCGGCCGGCATGGGCGTGGCGATGATGCCGAAGGAGTTGGTGGAGCAGCGCAAGCTGGCCAAGACGGTGCGGCAGCACGCGCTGCCGCCGCATATTGCGCTGGTCGAGACGATGCTGGTGTGGCGCAAGGACGTTCTGCACCACACGGCGCGCGCGGCCTTCGCCGAGAGCCTCGCCGCGCTGGCCGCTTAGGAGCGCGGCAGTTTCGCCACCAGGAAGTCGACGAAGGTCCGCACCCGCAGCGACAGGTGGCGCGCGTGCGGATACAGCAGAATAAAGGGCCGCGACGTGCCGCCGTGTTGCGGAAGCAGTTCCACCAGATCGCCGCGCGCCAGGTCCTGCTCGACGATGTAGCGGTAGGTCTGCACCAGCCCCGCGCCGCTGCGCGCCAGCGTGACGATGCCCAGCACGTCCTCGGCGCAGCACAAGCCGCCGGCGGTGGGCATATCGATTTGCGCACCGTCGACCGTGAAGATCCAGGGTATCCGCTTGCCGGTGCTGGGCAATTCAAACTGTATGCATTCGTGCTTGGACAAGTCGTCCAGGTTTTGCGGCTTGCCCGCGCGTTTCAGGTAGGAGGGCGCGGCCACCAGCACCAGCTCCGCGTCCTCCAGCTTGCGCGCGATCAGGTTGGAGTCGGCCGGCGCGCGGCCGCGTATCGCCAGGTCGTAGCCTTCGTCGGCGAAGTCGATATTGCGGTTGCTGACGTGGATGTCCAGCGTCACCTCCGGATACAGCGCGCGGAACTCGCCCAGCAGCGGCAGCAGCCGGTAGTGCGCGTACGGCGTCGGGGCGCTGATGCGCAGCGCGCCGGCCGGCCTGGCCTGGCCGCCGGTGACTTCGCGCTCCGCCTCGGTCAGCTGCGACAGCGCTTGCCGGCATTGTTCGAAATAGCGCTGGCCGCCGTCGGTCAGGCGGATCTGGCGCGTGGTGCGCACGAACAGGCGCACGCCCAGCCGCTCCTCCAGCCGCGCGATCGAACGGCTGACCGCCGCCGGCGTCACGCTGGCCGCCTGCGCCGCCGCCGTGAAGCTGCCCAGTTCCGCCGCGAAGCAGAACAACTCGATGCTGCCCAGCAGTACATCGTCGAAATAACGCTTCATCACGACCTCATTGATTACACAGTGTATGAATTATCTTGCATTCGCGTGTGTTTATCAACGCCGACGTTATGAGTACAGTGTCTCTACACCAACCCACCAAGGAGCACTGAAATGAAAACAGTTATCGTCACCGGCGCATCGAGCGGCATCGGCTTCGGCATCGCCGAGGCTTATTTGAAACGCGGCTACAACGTGGTCGGCAACGCCCGCACCATGGATCGCCTGAAAGCGGCGGCCGATCAGTTGGGCAATCCACATAACTTCCTGCCGGTCGCCGGCGACATCTCGGAGCCGGCCACCGCCAAGAAGCTGTTCGACAGCGCGATCGCGGCTTTCGGCAAGGTCGATATTTTGGTCAACAACGCCGGCATCTTCATCGCCAAGCCGACCACCGACTACACCGAGGAAGACGTCTCGGCCATCGTCAGCACCAACCTGCTGGGTTTCTTCTACCCATCGCAGGAAGCGGCTAAACACATGAGCGCCAACGGCTCGGGCCATATCGTCACCATCACCGCCAGCATCGCCATGCAGCCGAACATCAAGGTGCCGGCGCTGCTGCCGGTGCTGATCAAGGGCGGTCTGAATAGCGCGACGCGCGGCCTGGCGCTGGAGCTGGCGTCGAAGAACGTCAAGGTCAACGCGGTGGCGCCGGGGATCATCGCCACGCCGATGCACGGCACCGACGAAGGCACGCAGACCTTCCTGAAAGGTCTGGCGCCGAGCAACACCATGGGCCAGGTGCAGGATGTCGCGGACGCGGTGCTGTACCTGACCGAGTCCTCCTTCACCAGCGGCGCGATCCTGCCGGTGGACGGCGGCGGCGCGGCCGGCACCTGGTAATCCGCGCCTGGGGTCACGCCTGGGGTCAAGTCTGACAATCGTACACGAGCTCAACCGTAGCGTCCGCTACGGTTGAGCTCGTGTACGATTGTCAGACTTCGTATATTGAACATGTCGCGCCGACATTAGATAATCACGATGTTGATGCGGCCGGGCGGAGTGATGCCGATCAGACTGAGTGCCTTTGA
>Ga0247815_10000740_pt1 | contig 25561 bp, 17 predicted proteins | sample UWRJL194509B1_FD_181014 | JGI IMG/M metagenome (GOLD analysis project Ga0247815, IMG submission 181014) | Plant litter microbial communities from Arlington Agricultural Research Station in Wisconsin, United States - UWRJ-L194-509B-1 | ecosystem: Environmental > Terrestrial > Plant litter >...
AGGTCGGAGACCTGCAGGGCCATCGACGTGAAGTTGCGGCCGCTGAGGAACGTTCCCTGCTTGAGCGCCGAGAGCAGTACGACGATTCCGAGGACAACGCCGATGAGCAGGCGGATGTGGCGGTCGGCCGGCCAAATGACCGACAGGGCGCGGGATGCTGTGCTGGTGTTCGACATTCAGGAACCTCCGTTTGCAGCGCGACGCTGGCGAAGAGCGCGCAGAGCGGGCACTCCGGTACCGATGATCAAAACGATGCCGACGGCGACCTGCTGCCAGGTGGCCGGAAGACCGACGAGAACGAGCGAGTTCTGCACGATGCCGATGAGCAGCACACCGAACAGCGAGCCGATGACCGTCCCGCGGCCACCGGTGATGAGCGCGCCGCCGAGGACAACAGCGGCGATGACCGCGAGCTCTCCGCCCTGCAGTCCGACCGGGTTCGCGTTGCGGTACAGCGTCGCGTAGGTCACGCCGCCGATCGCGGCGAGCCCGCCGACGGTGGCGTAGATGAAGTACTGCACGCGATGAACGTTGACGCCCGAGCGTTCAGCCACGGTCGGGTTGCCTCCGAGCGCGTAAATCTGGCGGCCAAGAGTCGTGTGGTTGAGCAGCAGCCAGACCAGCACTGCGAGCACCGCGAGGATCAGGACGGCCGGGTGCAGGCTCGTGGTTCCGGTGCCGCTGGGGTTGGGAACGGTGATGAGGCTCGCCTGCGAGAACTCGATGGTTCCAGCCGGGAGTGTGAAGATCGACTGTCCTCCGAGGAAGAACAGTGCGGCACCGTAGAACAGGCTCGACGTTCCGAGGGTCACGATGAGTGTCGGCACCCGGAACCGGGCGACGAAGAAGCCGTTCAGCAGGCCGAGCGCGATTCCGATCGGAGTGGCGATCAGATAGAAGACGATACCGCTGCCGTTGAACTGGGCGGCGAGCAGCATGGTGGCCGCCGCGAAGCTCGAGACGTTCGCGATCGCCGGGAACGAGACATCCACTCCCCCGGAGATCATCACGAGCAGCACGCCGAGCGACAGGATGCCCGTGACCGTGAGCAGGCGAAGCAGGTCGAAGATGTTCGAGACCGACAGGAACGCGGGGTTGATGGCGGTGATGACGATGCTGACCACGATGATCGCCACGGCGATCGTGAATTCGTTCGACCGCAGGATCCGCTTCGCGGTGCGGCGACGGGCACTCGTGACGGGCTTCGCCGTCTCGGTCACGGCGCTCACGATGCCACCAGCAGAGTGTTGAGTTCCTGCTCGGTGATGTCTTTTCGAGCGAACGTGTCTGTCACGTGTCCTCCGCGCATGAGCAGGATGCGGTGGCACACATCGAGCAGTTCTGGAATGTCATCCGAGATGACGACGATGCCCATCCCGTTGCCGGCGAGCTCGCGCAGCAGGTCGAGGATCTGCGCCTTCGAGCCGATGTCGACGCCGACCGTCGGTCCGTTGAGCACGAGGATCTGCGGGTTCGCGGAGAGCCACTTCGCGAGAACGACCCGCTGCTGGTTTCCGCCGGACAGCGTCGAGACGGCCTGGGTAACCGTCGGCGTCTTGATGCTCAGGTTGGCGACCCAGTCGACGGCGAGCTGTGCAGCCTTCTTCACGTCGAGCAGGCCAAATCGGTTACGCAGGTCACTGACCGTGCGGATGACGATGTTGTCTTTGATCGAGTGGTCGAGAAAGAGGCCCTCGGTCAGTCGGTCCTCGGGGACGAACCCGATGCGGTGGGCGATGGCGTCCTGGACGGAGTTCAGTTCGACCGGTTCGCCGTTGATGAAGACGTTTCCACTGGTGGGCGGGAGCATTCCGAACAGGGAGAGCGCGAGGGTGTCGCGTCCGGAGCCCAGAAGGCCGGTGATGCCGACGATCTCGCCCGCCTTGAGAGTCAGGTTGACGTCGGTGAAGCAGCCGGGGCGCGAGACGGAGTCGAGGCGAAGCAGCACGGGGCTGTCGGCGGCGACCGGGGTGGCGATGTTGTGCCCGTACTCGATCGCGCGGCCGGTCATCGCGGTGACGAGTGCTGCGCGGTCGAAGGCGTCGGCTGCGGCATCCGCGACCTTCGTTCCGTTGCGCAGGACGACCGTGTGGTCTGAGATCTCGGCGACTTCGTCGAGTTTGTGGCTGACGAACAGGGTGGAGATGCCCTCAGCCTTGAGCCCCTTGACGACCTCGAGCAGTGCCTGCACTTCGCGCTGCGAGAGGGCGGTGGTCGGTTCGTCCATGACGATGAGCTTCGCGTCGGTGACGAGGGCTGCGGCGATAGCGACGAGCTGGCGGTCGACCATGGGAAGGTCACCGGCGAGCGCATCGAGATCGAGGTCGATGCGGATGCGGCGCAGCACTGCGCTCGCGATCTCGTTGACGCGCTTGCGGCTGAAGCGGCCGACGCGACCGGAGATCTGGGAGGCGAAGGCGATGTTCTCGGCCACCGTGAGGTTCGGAAAGAGCGAGAAGTCCTGGTAGATGACCTGGATGCCGGCCTTGAGGGCATCGACCGGGCGGTAGCTGTCGCGCTTCTCGCCGCCGATGACGAACTCACCCGCGCTCGGGGCGTGCACCCCGGCGAGGATCTTGATGAGGGTGGACTTTCCCGATCCGTTCTCGCCGACGAGGCAGCAGATCTCGCCTGCGCCGATCGTCAGGTCGACGTCGTAGAGAGCGGTGACCCCGGCGAAATCCTTGCCGATCCCGGTCATGCTCACGATCGTCTCGCTCACGGGTGTGTCCTTTCGGTGGTGGACCCTGCCCGCCGGTGTTGGCCGGCGGGCAGGGGTCGTGCTGGTGTTGGTACTGCTGGTGATGCTGGTGATGCTGGTGGCGACTTAGAAGTTGTAGTCGGCCATGTTCTCTGCGGTGATGTCGACCCAGGCGCTGCCGGTGATGACCTTGCCGTCGAGCGTGATGGACTCGAAGCCCGTCACACCGAGGTCGGTTCCTTCGGCGATTTCGTCGCCCTGCAGGATCATCAGCGCGACCTTGTTGGCGGCGTAGCCGGCGTCGGCCGGGTCCCAGGTGGTGACGAGGTCGATTGCACCGGTCTTCAGCAGGTCACCGGCATAGGAGACGATGCTGGTTCCGAGTACCGAGACGGAGTCCTGCAGGCCCGCTTCTTCAACGGCCTGGCCGGCACCGACGACGTCGAGTGCGTCACCGCCGATGATTCCCTTGAGGTCCGGGTAGGTGGCGAGCAGCTGCTTCATCTGCGCGTAGGAGGTGTTCTGGTCGGAGCCGGTTACCTGGCGGTCACCGACGAGCTTCATGTTCGGGTAGGTGGTTTCGGCGTACGCGATTGCCGCATCCATCCACTCGTTCTGGGCGGTCGAGTCGAGGCTTCCGACGAAGACGGCGAAGTCGCCGGTCTCGCCCGAGCGCTCGGCGAGCTCGTCCATGAGGTGCTCGCCGTAGGCGGCGTTGTTGAACGCTTCGACGTCGTAGACGGCGTTCTCGACGTTCGATGCTTCGTGGGTGACGACGACGACGCCATCGGCCATTGCCTGCTTCATGACGGGTTCCATCGAGGCGACCTCGGTCGGCACGACGACGAGTGCGTCGATGCCCTGTGCGAGCTGGTCCTGTGCAACCTGTACCTGCAGTGCCGGGTCAGCCGTGGACGGGCCCTGCTCGAAGGCGGTAACGCCGGTGTCGGTGCCGAACTTCTCGACGCCGAGTTCCATGCGCTTGAACCAGTCGAAGCCCATCGACTTGACGTTCGTGGCGAAGGTCAGCTCGGACGCATCCTTGCCGGCGCCAACCCACTCGGAGTCGGTTCCCTCGGCGGCCGGGGTGGTGGTGCTCGTGCAGGCGGCCAGGGAGATGGAGACGGCCAGTACGGCGAATGTTGCCGCTACTCGTGTGGTGCGCATGGGTGACACTCCTAGAAAGTCGATCGCTGGTGGGGCGGGATGTGCGGACCGGAGTAGATGTTCGTTCGTACATCGTACGTGTTGCTTTGGCCCGAATTCGCACAACGGTAGCAGGACGTTTCGGGTACACGCCAACGGGAAAGTTGACGGTGAATCACTGCCTTTCGCCTTACGTTTCAGGCATGTTACGCGGGAGTGACCCCGGTGTATCGGGCGGCTGGCAATCGAACATTTTTCGCACAAACGAACAGAAATTGGACGGGTCTCGACGTGCCGGAAATGTTCGAAAAAAGTTTGGGCGGCGGGGTCGTGGCGCGAGGTCTTCGGCGTGTTCCCGGAGTGAGCCGCCGCTATCGCCGTCAGGGCTGCTCTCCCGCCAAAGCTTCCAAAATTCAGGAACTCCGCGGCGACATCCGGCGCGTCGCGCGATGACACGCCGCCACTAGCTCGGCGCTTCCTGCGTTTTGGAAGGGCGCGGATGTTGTGGGTGAGCGAGAAGGCCAGCGCGGCAGGTCAGGCCAGTGCAGCCTCGAGCTGGGCGGCGAGGGCGAGCAACGTGGCGTCGTGCCAGCGGCGGCCGATGAGCTGCAGTCCGACCGGCAGCCCGTCGGCGGTGAAGCCGACCGGAACGGTGATGGCCGGATGTCCGCTCAGGTTGAGCGGGTGCGTCAGGGTGAAGCCGATGGTGGCTTCTGTCTCGACCCCGTTGACTGACGTCGGCCCGACCGTGCGGCCCCACTCGCCGTTCTCGACGCCGGCGACCGCGAGGCACGGTGTCGCGATTACCTCGCAGCGCTCGAGCGCGTCTTCGATCGCGTCGAAGACATCGGTGCGCAACTCGTGGTCTTTCGCGTGGTCGACGGCTGACTTACTGAACCCGAGCTCGATGAGCGCGGCAAGTTCGACCGGGATGTCGTCGCGGTGTTTACCGAGCAAGTCGACGCCGCGCTCGAGGAACGAGGCGGCGTTGTGGGCGGTCTGCACCGAGATGATGCTGCGCCACAGTTGCGCGAGCTCGAACTGGTCGGCGAGGGCGACGCGGGCCTCGGTGACGCGCACGTCACGAGACCCGGGTGCGCCGGCGGTCAGCCCGGCGAGCATCGCGAGTGCGTCTGCGGTGATCGCGGCGACATCCGCTGCGATCGGAAAATTGCCGAAGGTCGGGTCGAAGCCCACGACGAGTTCCCCGGTGCTCTCGGGGATCGGGGCGAAGGCGGGCACCGAGTGCGGGTCGCGGCTGCTGTAGCCAGAGAACGCTGCCGTTCCGACGACCGTGTCGGCGACGGTGCGGGTCAGTGCGCCGATCGACTGGAACGGGGTCGACGCCTGGAACGCGTTCGGGCGGCGGGTTTCGGGAACGAGGAATGCCGACGACTTGATCCCGACGAGACCGGACATCGCGGCGGGGATGCGCACCGAGCCGCCGCCGTCCGAGCCCTGGCCGATGACCGCGAGTCCGGCAGCGACGGATGCCGCGGCACCGCCCGAGGAGCCGCCCGCGTTGTGCGCGAGCGAGTGCGGGTTGTGCGTAGGACCGAACAGCAGGTTGTCGGTGATGCCCTTGTGGCCCATCTCCGGAGTGTTGGTCTTGCCGACGATGACCGCTCCGGCCGCGCGGAAGGCGGTCACGTGCAGCGGGTCGAAGTCCGAGACGTTGTCGGAGAAGGGCACCAGCCCCATGGTGAACCGGACGCCAGCCATCGGTTCGACGTCCTTGACCGAGACCGGGATGCCGTCGAGCGGTCCGCGGGACTCGCCGTTCCGTCGGCGGCGGTCAGACGCATCCGCTTCGGCGAGCGCCGCGTCGTGCAGCACGGTGACGTAGGCGGTCAGCGCCGGGTTCAGGCGATCGATGCGGTCGAGGTGCGTCTGCACGAGTTCGCGGGCGGTGTACTCCCCCGCGTCGAGCGCGGCAGAGAGCTGGGCGACGGTGGAAAAACAGACCGCCTCATCTCCGGTGGCGGAGGTGAACTCGTTCGGGCGCGCGGTGGTGGCTGACATGGCGCCACCCTAGGTCGGCCACGTGTCGGGGTTGTTACGCGTTACACCGCAGCGTTCGTGCGGTGGTTTGTTACCAGTGCGGGTGCTCAAACGGGCGCACGGGTAACAAACAACAGCACGGTCGCGCTAGCGACCGAGGGTCGTTTCGCGGTCGGAGAGGCCCGCGAGGGATGCGCGCGACACCGCCGAGGGCAGCGCCGCGACGAGCGCATCGACCTCGGCGTCCGTGGTCTCGTGGCCGAGGGTGAAGCGCAGCGCGCCCCGCGCATCCGCCTCTGACAGCCCCATCGCAGTCAGCACGTGCGAGGCCTCGGGAACACCGGCCTGGCAGGCCGATCCGGTCGAAACCGAGAACCCGGCGACATCGAGCAGGAACAGCAGCGAATCGCCCTCGCAACCCGGAAAAGTGAAGTGCGCGTTGCCGGGAAGGCGTCCAGCCGACTCCGGATCACCGCGATAGACCGCCGACGGCACGGCAGAGCGGATGCCGCCCACCAGCCGATCGCGCACGGCACGCAGCCTGGACGCCTGGCCGTGCAGATCGGCCGTTGCGCGCTCGGCGGCGAGCCCGAACGCAACCGCACCGGCGGCATCCTGCGTTCCCGAGCGAGCGCGCTGCTGGTTGCCGCCGTGCAGCAGCGGCACCACCGTGGCTGACCGCGCGATGAGCAGTGCACCCGCGCCGACGGGGCCGCCGATCTTGTGGGCAGAAATACTGATCGCCGCGACACCGACGGCGTGGAAGTCGATCGGAAGATACCCGTACGCGGCAATCGCGTCGAGGTGAACCGGAACGCCGTGCACGGCGGCGAGCGCCGCGATCTCCCGAACCGGCTGGATCGTTCCGACCTCGTTGTTCGCCCACAGGGCGGTGACGAGCGCAACATCGTCGCCGAGCGCTGCTTCGAGCGCGGGAAGTGAGATGCGTCCGAGTTCGTCGAGCGGGATCCACTCGATCACGGCACCCTCGTGCTTCTCGAGCCACTCGATCGCATCCATGGTTGCGTGGTGTTCGCCTTCGGGGACGAGGATGCGCGGACGGCTACCGGCGGTATTCCGCGCCCAGTACAGGCCCTTTATGGCGAGGTTGACCGCTTCGGTTCCGCCGCCGGTCAGGGTGACCTCGACGGAGTCGGCACCCACCGAACGTGCGATGCGCTCGCGGGCTTCCTCCAGCATCCGCTTGGCGTTCTGGCCCTGGCTGTGGATGGATGCCGGGTTTCCCACTACGGTGAGGGCGTCAACGTAGGCAGCGAGCACGTCCGCGGGCATGGGCGAGGTCGCCGCATGATCCAGATAGATGGGCACTTCTACTCCTGCACAGGTATGCGTGTAACAAACATGACTCACACGGTGATTACTCTAAGTCTCATGCCTGAAAGCGATGCTCTGCACGATCTCGGCGTTCGCTCGACGGCGGACGGCGGAGAGATCCGCGTCTGGTCGGCGAGTGCCACCGCCATCGAGCTGTGCATCTTCGATGTGAAGGACACCAGCTGGGTCGTGCAGTCGATCCCGCTGGTCCGCGGTGACGGCGGAGTCTGGTCGGCGACATCCGCTGCACTGATCCCGGGCGCCCCGTATTCGCTGCGCGCCAAGGGACCGAAGGGCCCGACGCACCGCTTCGATCCGAAGCTCGACCTGATCGATCCCTACGCTCGCGGGCTGCAGCGCACGCGCGCAGGCGGATGGCGCTCCTACGTACAGGACGACGCGTTCGACTGGGGTGGGGTGGCCAAGCCGGCGATCCCGATGGACCACACCGTCCTGTACGAGGCGCACGCCAAGGGCATCTCGAAGCTCAACCCCGCGGTGCCCGATCACCTGCGCGGAACCTACGCCGGACTCGGTCACGAATCCACGATCGCCTACCTCAAGGACCTCGGCGTCACCACGGTGGAATTACTGCCGATTCACCAGTCGGTGAGCGAGCAGCGACTGATCAAACAGGGCCTCACCAATTACTGGGGCTACAACACCCTCAACTTCTTCACCCCGCACGCCGAGTACGCGACCGCCGAAGCCCAGACCGGCGGAACCGGTGCGGTGCTGCGCGAGTTCAAGACCATGGTCAAGAACCTGCACGCCGCCGGCCTCGAAGTCGTGCTCGACGTCGTCTACAACCACACCGCCGAGGAAGGCCCGACCGGCCCGACCACGAGCCTGCGCGGAATCGACAACGCCTCGTACTATCGCCAGCAGCCCGACGGCAGCTACATCGACGTCACCGGATGCGGCAACACGGTCGACTTCTCGCAGCCGGCCGCCGTGCGGCTCGTGCTCGACTCGCTGAAATACTGGGCGAACGAAGTGCAGATCGACGGCTTCCGCTTCGACCTCATGGCCACCCTCGGTCGTGACGAGAACGTGCACTTCGACCCCGAGCATCCGCTGCTCGAGGCGATCCTCGACGACCCGGATCTCGCCGGCGTCAAGATGATCGCCGAACCCTGGGACGTCGGAATGGGCGGCTGGCAGGTCGGCAACTTTCCGGACGGCTACTCGGAGTGGAACGACGGTTACCGCGACCGGATGCGCGACTTCTGGCTCACCGACATCGGCGCCGCGCGCGCGAACGGGATCGCCCCCAACGGCATCGGCTCGCTCGCCCGTCGGCTCGCCGGATCCGCCCACGTGTTCTCCAACGAGCGCGGCCCGCTGGCCTCGGTCAACTTCATTACCGCGCACGACGGCTTCACGATGGCCGACCTGACCGCGTATTACACGAAGCACAACATCGGCAACGGTGAGAACAACCGCGACGGAACCAGCAACAACCACTCGTTCAACCACGGTGTGGAGGGACCAACGGATAACGCGGTCATCCTGACGACCCGCCAGCGCGCCCTGCGCAACCTGCTCGGCACCCTGCTGCTGAGCGCCGGCATCCCGATGATGACCGCCGGCGACGAGTTCGGGCGCACCCAGCGCGGAAACAACAACGCGTACTGCCACGACAGTGAGCTGACCTGGCTGTCCTGGGCGCGCGAGCCCTGGCAGAACGACCTCTTCGACGTGACGAAACTGCTCATCCGACTGCGCAACGAGAACCCGGCGCTGCGCCCGGTGCGCTTCGGACGCTGGGGAGAAACGGTGCCGAGCGCCACCCAGATGGACTGGTACAACAAAGAGGGCCTCGCGATGACCGAGGACGACTGGGACTCCCCCGCGGAGCGCACCCTGCAGTACCTCGCGGCATCCACGCCTGAATTCGAAGAGTTCAACCGCATCCTGCTCGTCGTGCACGGTCTCGAGCAGGGGGTGACGGTCACGCTTCCCGAGCACGAGGGCGTCGAGTCGTACACGCTGCTCTGGGATTCCTGCAACGACGACCTCAGCGGCGTCGAACTCGAGCACGGGCCGGGCAGCGAGTTCACGGTCGCCGGCACCTCGATGCAGCTGTTCCGCGCACACTAGCCACCCGTCGTTGCCGGCAGGCGCGTTGCTGGCAGAACGCATCAACGGCCAGTCTTCCAAAATTCAGGAACCGCGTCAGACCTCCCGGCGAGCCGTGAAACTTTTGCGGCGTGTTGCCCCGCAGTTCCTGCGTTCTGGAACGAGCCGGGCAAGCAATGAAGGCGCGAGTTGCCGGAGCACGACCACGCGGCGCGTCTCTGCACGGGCGCTCTGGCAGGATGGATGCCGTGGCCTCAGGAACCCCCGCAACCGTCGCGCTGGCCGCGGCCGGCATCCGCTTCACCGCCCATGCCTACGAGCACGACGCCGCGAACACGAACTTCGGGCTCGAGGCGGCATCCGCCCTGAAGCTCGATCCGGAACAGGTTTTCAAGACCCTGTTAGCGGATGTCGACGGCTCGCTCGTGGTCGCGATCGTTCCGGTCACCGGAAAGCTCGACCTCAAGGCACTCGCATCGTCCATTGGCGGCAAAAGAGCCGAAATGGCGGACCCGAAAGTCGCCGAGCGCAAGACCGGTTACGTGGTCGGTGGCATCAGCCCGATCGGGCAGAAGAACCGGCACGCGACCGTGCTCGACGAGACGGCCGAGCTCTACGACACCATCTTCGTCTCGGGCGGCAAGCGCGGCTTCGACATCGAGCTCTCCCCCGCCGACCTGCTGAGCATCACCGCCGGCACGGTCGCGGCAATCGCGCGCGACTAGGCAACTCCCCCATTCCCCCTCCGCTCCCCTTCCAAAACGCAGGAATCGCGAGTCCACTCGCGGCGTGCCGCGCAATTCTGGGCGGCGTGTTACTGGAATTTCCTGAATTTTGGAAGCCTCGAGTTGGCGAAGGTTCCATGCAGCTACTCCAGCCCGCTCATCCAGCCGGGAACCTTCCACAACGCAGGAACTCCGAGGGCACTCGCGGCGCGCCGCGCGAGAATGCCCGGCGTGTTGCCCGAAACTCCTGAATTTTGGAAGAGGAACTCTCTTGGAAGAGGAACTCTCTTGGAAGAAGAACTCTCTTGGAACAAAAACTCTCTTGGAAGAGGAACTCTTTTGGAAGAAGAATTCTCCTGGAGAAGAAGTCTCTCGGCGAGAAGTCTTGGCGAGAAAAAGTACCCGCCCGGCTACTCCATCACGGCGATGAGGCCGAGTTCGGCCGACGACGCGAGCAGCGGATGCTTCGGTACGACGCGCACGTTGTAGCCGAAGCTTCCCGACTTGGCGAGCGGCACGGTTCCGCCGAAGGTTGCGGCGGCCCCGAGCTCGTGGGATTCGAGCGACAGGGTCGCGCGACGCACGTCTTCGATCAGGTCGCTGTCGCGTGCCCGGCCGTAGACGAGTTCGACCGAGACGTCGTCGGGCGAGAGCCCGCCGAGCTCGACGTGCGCGCGAACGTGCAGGCTGTCGCCAACCTGCGGCACGGCATCCACCCCGCCCGATTCGACGTGCAGCACCTGCAGCGACGGCCAGGCCGCAACGACGCGCGACTTCCACACCGAGAGCTCGCGCGCCGGCTGGTACGAGTCAGCGCTGATTGCCGCCTCGGCCGTGGACGCCGGAATGTATAGGCGCTCGACGTACTCGCGCACCATCCGGTCGGCCGACAGCTGCGGTGACAGCGTCGACAGCGTGTGGCGGATCGACTCGACCCAGCGGGTCGGAACGCCGGCCTCGTCGCGGTCGTAGAAGCGCGGCGCGATCTGGTTCTCGATGAGGTCGTAGAGCGCGAGCGCCTCGAGCTTGTCGCGCTCGGCGCCGTCGCCGGCGGAGTCGGCGGTCGGGATCGCCCAGCCGTTCTCCTCGTCGTAGAACTCGGCCCACCAGCCGTCGAGAATCGACAGGTTCAGCGACCCGTTGAGCGCTGCCTTCATGCCCGACGTTCCGCACGCCTCAAGCGGGCGAAGCGGGTTGTTGAGCCACACGTCCGTTCCCGGGTAGAGCAGCTTCGCCATGGCGATGTCGTAGTTCGGAAGGAACACGATGCGGTTGCGCACATCAGCCTCTGCGGCGAACTCGACGAGGCGCTGGATGAGGCGCTTGCCCTCGTCGTCGGCCGGGTGCGACTTTCCGGCGATCACTATTTGCACGGGGCGCTCCGGATGCAGCAGCAGCGACCGCAGGCGGGCCTCGTCGTGCAGCATCAGGGTCAGCCGCTTATAGGTAGGAACACGGCGCGCGAATCCGATGGTCAGTACGTTCGGATCGAGCAGGTCGGAGTACCACGACGGTGCCCCGATGCCCGGGTTCTGCTCGTGCCAGGCGTCGGTCACGCGACGGCGAGCGTCGTGCACGAGCTGCTCACGCATCCGCCCGCGTACCTGCCACAGCTCAGAATTCGACACCGCATCGGATGCCCAGTCGACGGCCGTCGTATCGGACCAGCCGAATTTCGACTGTGCAAGCTCGAGCATCATCGGGTCGGTCCAGGTCGGCGCGTGCACGCCGTTGGTCACCGACGTGATCGGCACGTCATCCGCGTCGAATCCCGGCCAGAGCGTGCCGAACATCCCGCGCGAGACCGCGCCGTGCAGCTTCGAGACGCCGTTGGCGCGCTGGCCGAGACGCAGCCCCATGACCGCCATGTTGAAGAATGCCGGGTCGCCGCCCTGGTAAATCTCCTGGCCGAGCGCGATGACCGACTCGGCCTCGACCCCGGGCAGAAGTTCGGTCGAGAAGTACCGCGTCATGAGCGCGACCTCGAAGCGGTCGATTCCCGCGGGCACCGGCGTGTGGGTCGTGAAGACCGTGCCCGCTCGGACGACCTGCAGCGCCTCGTCGAACGAGAGCCCCTCACCGATCAGGTCGCTGATGCGCTCGAGACCGAGGAACCCGGCGTGGCCTTCGTTGGTGTGGAAGACCTGCGGCTCGGGCGTGAGCGTCAGCTCGGTGTACAGCTTGATTGCGCGCACTCCGCCGATGCCGAGCAGCAGCTCCTGCAGCAGGCGGTGCTCGCCCGCACCGCCGTAGAGACGGTCGGTCACCGAGCGGTTTTCGTCGGTGTTCTCGGGAATGTCGGTGTCCAGAAGCAGCAGGCGGATGCGGCCGACCCGCAATTGCCAGATGCGCGCGTAGAGCGCGTTTCCGTCTGGCAGCGCGAGGGTTACCTGTGCAGCGCGGCCGTCCGGGTGGCGAAGCACCGAGAGCGGAAGTCCGTCGGGGTCGAGCACCGGGTAGCTCTCCTGCTGCCAGCCGTCGCGCGAGATCGCCTGGCGAAAGTAGCCGGCACGGTAGAACAGGCCAACACCGATGATCGGCACGCCGAGGTCTGATGCGCTCTTGAGGTGGTCCCCGGCGAGAATCCCGAGTCCGCCGGAGTACTGCGGAAGAGCCGCCGCGATGCCGAACTCCGGCGAGAAGTACGCGATCGACGAGGGGGCATCCTCGAGTCCCTGGTACCAGCGCGGTTCGGTGAGGTAAGTGGTGAGGTCGTCGCCGAGCTCGTTGGCCCTCGCGACGAATCCCTCGTCGGCGGCGAGCTGGGCGAGGCGTTCCGGCTCGACCGCACCGAGCAGTCCGATGGGATCGTGCCCGACCTCTTCCCAGACCGCGGGGTCAATCGAGACGAAAAGTTGGCGGGTCGGCTCGTGCCACGACCATCGAAGGTTGGTGGCGAGCTCTTCGAGCACGCGGAGCGACTCCGGCAGGACGGTACGAACGGTAAATCGACGAATGGCCTTCACGCAGACGAGCCTAGGGCAGCGAGGTTGCCGGGAGGTTGCGTGGGTATGGGCTCTCAGGCAAGTGCCCGCTGGGCCCGTCGGCGCTTGCGGGCACGGCCGGCGAGCCCGCTCGCGAACATGTAGCCCGCGTAGAGGAACAGCGCGATCGCAATGGCCGGCACAATCCACGCGCGGTGCTCACCGTTGACGAGGGAGTTGGCGTATCCGATCCACGGCACGCTGTACCAGACGGCGCCGCGCACCTGCACCGGAAGCACTGCCGCGTCATCCGCTACGGCGTTGTTGTCACCCTTGGTGATGAAGGACAGTCCGGTCGCTGTGGAGGAGTTGATGGTGGTCACACGGTGCGTGACGACGGCGGGCTTTCCGGATTCGATTTGGTAGGTGATCGCGTCACCGATCCGGATCGCGGCCGGATCGATGGGTTTGACGATGATGAGCGTTCCGGGCGGGTAGGACTGCAGCATCGAGTTGGTGAGCACCGTCATCGGCGTCGACCCGGTCGCGAACGGCACCACGATCACCATGACGCCGACCAGAGCGACGACCGCGAGCAGTCCGGCACTCAGCCCCACGCCGAGATAGTGCAGCACCCCGCGCTTTTTCTCAGCTTTTCTGCGTGCACTCATACCGGCACTTCCTTATCTCGAAGATCTTCGTCGTCCTCGCGCTTGCGGCGCCTGCGGGCAACAAGCCAGAACAGTCCAGCGCCGCCGAGGAACGCGAGCACCGGGATCAGCACGTAGTACTCCTCGAACAGGTGCCAGGTGTTGATGGCCACCGCGAGTAGTCCGCTCGCGGGCGGCGGGGTGTCGTCGGGGGGAATCACCGACGGGGTGGGCGTCGGCGTCGGGGTCGCCGAATCCGACGGCGTGGGAGTCGGGATGATGACGGGCGGAGTGATCGCCACGCCACCAGCGGTGCAGTCGGTCGGCTGCTGGGTGCCCGGTTTCGTATCGCTGAGCGTCACGCGGATCGCGAGAGAAGCGGATGCCGCCTGTCCGGTATGTCCCGCAAGGTCAGCGAGGGCGAGCAGCGTCGACACTTTCACCACCTGCCCCGGACGAACACGCAGGCCTTCGTTGAGCACAACGCACGGCTTCGCTTCGCTGAGTGCAACGACCTCGCCGTCACTCTTACCGGCGGTGACGGAAAGGGTCAGCGCACGAGCGTAGTACGTGTCGGAGGCGACGACGTCACGAAGGGTGATGCGAAGAAAGCCCGACTCCTCCCCCGAGTTGCGCAGGTAGAACTCCTCGGCCTGGGTATCGGTCGGCACGATGTTCGCGATGTCGCCGAACAGCCCGCCCGGAAGCCGCGCGCCGAAGTGCACGCCGTCGCTGCTGAGCTCGAGCTCGTCGGCCGCCCATGCCGGAGGGGCGGCAGCGAGCGCGATGACACCGCCGACCACGGCAGCGACAGCGATGCCCCGGACGAATCGGCTGGCTGCTAGTGGCATTGCAACTTCGGCGCGTTGTTAGCGATCTTGAGTGTGCCCGTTCCCGTCACCGTCCACTCGCCACCGAACACCGACTGCTCAACGACGATCGCGTGGGTGCCCGTGCCATACGCATATAGGGCCGCATTGTCATGGGAGAACTGCAGGTTCGTGTCGTTTCCGGTTGCTCGGGAATAGCCGCCGGTCATCACCGTTCCGTCAATCTTTACCCGGTACACGACGTTGTTCTTATACGTACTCAGTTGTGGCCAGCTCAAGACAGCATTCCAGCCATCCGTGTCGGCGCAGGTGAGGACAATGGCCGGCGGAACGACAATTTCGAGCATGACAATCTGGAACTGCTGGGAGGCATTGCCTGCCACACACGGAATCACTGTGAGGTAACTCATGAGAGCAGTAGAGGTGCCGGTGAGAGCGGCGCACATTCCGAGATCCGAGCGCAGTTTGAAGGTCGTGGTGCCATTTGAGTTGGCCGACAACAACCACTGACCGCTGGTACTCGTGGTTTCGCTCAGTCGCGGGGATTGATTGGTCTCACCGACGGCCGCCTGGCTCCAACCCATGGTCAGTGCATTTCGGCTCGTGATCCGGTAGTACCCGTCGCTCGTTGGGACGAATTTCCAGTACTCGTTCCTGTTGCCCTCCTGGTCGGCGATCGAGTTGCAGTCTTCCTGCCACAGTGGCGTGCCCGCCGCAGTGCGAAAGTACTCGGTCTGCACACAGCGCACCGGGTTGAGGGTGGTCTTGATCCAGTACCAGGCGGTGTGACTGACCGTTGTCGTCGTCTGCGCCGGCGTCTGCTGGGTAAACGTCGCCGCCGGACTCGTCGCGGACCAGGTACCGGCGGTGACGGTACTGGTGACGGTAGCGACGACCGACTTACTGACATTGGCAGCAACATTCGCCGCCGTGATGGATGTCTTCAGACAGACGATGACGCTCGCTCCGGCGGCGACGGTGCCGGCGATCGACACGGCCGACGAACCGAACACTCCGGTGACGGGTGAGGTCAGGGTTGTCGAGGTCGTGCATCCGCTCGTCGCGGATACGATGCCCATCGACAGCCCGACCAGGCCGGGAAAAGTCGTCGAGTTTGTCGACGCACCGGTCACGCCGAGCGACCAGGCCGACGAACGGGTTCCGGTGTTCGTCACGGTTACCGCGCCCGCCGCGGCCAGCAGTGACGAGGTGTAAGTGACACCGAGGGTGCTGCTCGGCGCAACGGTTTGAGTGAGGCTGACGGTCGCGGCCTTCGCGGTCGACGACACCTGCGCGGTCGCCGACCAGAGCGCGTACGAGGTGCCGGTTCCGGCGAGCACGGCAAACGTCACGATGCCGGCAATGACTGCGAGCCTCGAGGTCACACCGAATTTCAGCGGGCGGCGGGCACTCACTACTGAACCTGCCCCGCGGTGATCGTCGTGGTGAACGCGACGACCTGGCCCTGTACAGCACCGGTCGCGAGCTTTACTTCGACGCAGACCGTCGACGTTGCCCCGGGTGCGATCGTCGGAAGGACCTTCGGAGTGACGGTCGCCGAGGCACCGGTGAGAGCTGCCGTGCAGGCACCGGATGCGAGGCGCACTTCGAGAGCGGTCGTCCCGGTGACGACGCTGCCGCTGAGGGTGGCCGGAATGTTGCCGGAGTTGTGAATCGTGAATGGCTGCCGGGCAGTTTCGCCGACCAGGAGGTTGTTCCACTGCGTCGCGTCGAATGCTTCGCTCGCGGTGATGGCGAGGGATCCGGAAGTCACAACGGTCGAGTCGATGTCGGATTCACCGTTCCATAGCGCAAAGGTGCCGCCGGAGAGTCCGGCACCGATCAGGGTCGCTGCGGCGATGGCTGCTGCGGGCGCCAGGAACGACGCCGGGCGCAGTCCGCGAAGTGCGCGATGACGCGCGGAGGTGGTCGAACGAACCACGGGCATTGCAACACCTCCCCGACGATGGGGTGAAGAACGGGTGTGGAGGGAGCGGGCAACGCCAGCAGGAGCGGGGCGCTGTCCCTGGGGGCGGATGCCCTGCCCCGGGGAGGGCAGGACATCCGCGCGAGGACTAACTAGACCTGCTGCAGAACGAAGCCGAAGCCGGTGAAGCTGACGTGTCCGTTCTGGGCGACGAGGTCGGAGACGTTTCCGGGAAGGGTTACCTCGACCGAAACCGGGATGGTGATGGTTCCGACGCTGGGCGAAACGGAGAAGGTGCCAGCGACAGAATCGAAGGTGACGCCGGCCGGCAGCGTTCCGTGATCGACGACGACGACGAGCTCGTCGGCGAGATCCTCATCAGCGGAGTTTCCCGCGGTTGCCGCGGCGATTGATCCCTCGTCGAGCGACAGGACAGCTTCGAGGTTGTCACCGGCGGCGGTAACGACAAGATCGGCGCTGTAGCTGAAGGTGTCGCCCGGGACGATGAGCGCGGGGATGGTGTCCCAGCCGTCCGTGATGCTCGTGGCCAGCGTCAGCTTGCCCGAGTTGACGGTGGTGTCGGCGATGGACGACGAGTCGTTCCAGAGCGCGAGCGTTCCGGCCCCTCCGAGAAGCAGTGCGATGCCTGCTGCGGACGCGATCGAGCCTTTGACGAGCTTGTTCATGTGACGGTTCCCCTTGTTCGGGCGCAACAAATTGCGCCGAGCCGTACTCGTCCGGCGCCAGCGGGTAACTGGAAGGGTGTGCCGGCCACGTACAGCGGTATTCACTGGAAAAGAACGAGTTACGAATGCAAAACGTCCTGGTGAAAAGAACTTCAAACGAGAAAGCCGGTCTGCTAGGTGCCGCTCAAACGCGAGAAAGCTTATTCCCCAGTGCGACGCTACATCTCGCCTGATAGCACGGCAATGCGATTAGCCAAGTTTCTCTCACCCAGAAAGGGGGGTACAAAATCGGTCCTCCACTGTGCCGACAAAGGCCTGTACCCCGGTTTTGTACCCCGCTATGTACCCCGGCCCTGTACCCCGTTTTACCGGGCATCCCGCAGGTGTGAAACGGCCAGTAAACACGCAGACTGCACTCGCCACGGTGAGCAAAGGCGGTACGGTCTGATTGTGGCGACGGTAGACAACGGCAAGGCAGCCGACATGAATCTGACAGGTCCGAATGTAGCGACGAGCATCGCGCAGTTCCCGGGGCGCATCGGCCGAATTCCGATCCGGCAGCTCTCGCCGGTCGAGACGGAGAACGGCTGGACGGCGAAGGCGTACGCGGGCGAGGTGATCCCCTTTGCGGCGACGGTCTTCCGCGAGGGCCACGACCTGCTCGGAGCGGCGCTCGTCCTCACCGACCCTGCCGGAGTCGAGACAGTCGTCCGGATGACGCCGGGCGCTAAAGGAACTGACCGCTGGCATGCGAGCGCGCTGCTCGACCAGCTCGGCGAGTACCGCTGGCGCATTCGTGCCTTCAGCGACGACTGGGCGACCTGGCTGCACAACGCCGAGATCAAGATTCCGGCCGGAATCGACGTCGAGCTGATGTTCGCGATGGGAATCGAGCTCGTCAAGCGCGCGGGACGACTGAAGATCTTCGCGGATGCCGCCCGCATTTTCGCGGACACCTCGCTCTCCCCCGCCGCGCGCCTGAAGGCCGCCACGGACCCGAGGCTCGAGAAAGCCATCGCCGCCCGCCCGATCGTGAGCCTCGTCACCGAAAGTGAGACCCACAGCATCCGCGTCGAGCGATCGCGCGCCGGTCTCGGTTCCTGGTACGAATTCTTTCCGCGTAGTGAAGGTGCAAAGCAGAACAAGGACGGCTCGTGGGTATCCGGCACCTTCCGCACCGCTGCGAAGCGCCTGCCCGCCGTTGCAGAAATGGGCTTCGACGTTCTCTACCTTCCGCCGATCCACCCGATCGGCAGGTCGTTCCGCAAGGGACCGAACAACACTCTCAATGCCGGGCCCAACGACCCCGGTTCCCCGTGGGCGATCGGAGCAGCCGAGGGCGGGCACGATGCAATCCACCCCGAACTCGGAACCGTCAAGGACTTCAGCTACTTCCTGGGCCAGGCGAAGAAGAACAACATCGAGGTTGCCCTCGACCTCGCGCTGCAGGCGTCGCCCGACCACCCCTGGGTGACGAGCCACCCGGAGTGGTTCACCACTCTTCCGGACGGCAGCATCGCCTACGCCGAGAACCCGCCGAAGAAGTACCAGGACATCTATCCGATCAATTTCGACAACGACCCGGCCGGCATCTACGCCGAGGTCCTGCGGATCGTGAAGTACTGGATCAGCCTCGGCGTGCGCATCTTCCGCGTCGACAACCCGCACACCAAGCCCCTGCAGTTTTGGGAATGGCTGCTGCACGAGATCTACGTCGAATTCCCCGACGTGGTCTTCCTCGCCGAGGCGTTCACCCGCCCGGCAATGATGCAGTCGCTCGCGGGCGCCGGCTTCCAGCAGTCCTACTCGTACTTCACCTGGCGCAACACGAAGGTTGAACTCGAGGAGTACTTCGTCGAGGTGTCGAAAGAGACCAGCGGCCACTTCCGGCCGAATTTCTTCGTCAATACCCCCGACATCCTCACCGAATTCCTGCAGTTCGGTGGCCAGCCCGCCTTCAAGATCCGGGCCGCGCTTGCGGCGACGGCGAGCCCCAACTGGGGTGTCTACGCGGGCTTCGAACTGTTCGAAAACGTCGCGCGCCCCGGGGCAGAGGAGAACATCGACAACGAGAAGTTCGAGTTCAAACCGCGTGACTTCGCGGCGGCCGAAAAAGCCGGCCGCTCGCTCGCTCCGTACCTCACGCGTCTGAACCTCATCCGCGCTGCCCACCCGGCACTGCGGCAGCTGCGCAATCTCGACGTCCACTGGACCGATGACGACTCGATGCTCGTCTACTCGAAGCACCTCGACGCCCAGTTCACGGGAACCAGCGCGCCCGACACGATCATTGTCGTCGCCAACGTCGACCCGCACTCGGTTCGCGAGACAATGGTGCACCTCGATCTCGCAAAGCTCGGCCTCGAACCGGACCGCGAGTTCACGGTGACTGACCTGATCACCGGTGAGTCCTACCGGTGGTCGACCGATAACTACGTTCGACTCGATGCGTTCACCGAACCGGTGCACATCCTTCGCGTCGAGCACGACAGCTAGCTCGACACGACAGCTCGCTTGTACATAAAGTTCACGATCCACCCGAAAGGCACCTGATGGCCAAGGCACCCGCTCTTCCCGAGCTGCACCCCGACCACATCGCGTCACTCGTCGCCGGTGCTCACCCGCAGCCGCACCACACGCTCGGCCAGCACCCGTTCGAGGGCGGATTCCTGTACCGGGTCATCCGTCCGCTCGCCTCGTCCGTCACGGTCGTACGCGCAGACGGATCCGAGGTTCCACTCGAGCACACCGCTGGCGGCCTGTGGCAGGGCTGGGCGAAGGGCAAGGGGCAGGCCTATACGGTCACCACGAGCTACGACAACGGACCGGACTGGATCGCCGATGACCCGTACCGTTTTGTGCCGTCCGTCGGCGAGATGGACCTGTACCTGTGGGGCGAGGGTCGCCACGAACAGCTCTGGCACGTGCTCGGTTCCCACTTTCGACCGCACGAAGACATCGAGGGCACGTCGTTCTCGGTCTGGGCCCCGCACGCGAAGGCTGTGCGGGTACTCGGCGACTTCAACGGCTGGTACGGCCTCGGGCACGCCATGCGCCGCCTCGACGACAACGGCGTCTGGGAGATCTTCGTTCCGGGAGTCACCCCGGGCAGCGCCTACAAGTTCGAGATCCTGACGGCGGCCGGCGAGTGGGTCAAGCGTGCAGACCCGATGGCCCGGTACACCGAGGTCTCCCCCGCGACGGCGTCGAAGGTCGGCCAGTCGCTGTACGAGTGGGAAGACACGAGCTGGATGTCCGCCCGTGGCGCCCGCGACCCGCACAACTCCCCGATGAGCGTGTACGAGCTGCACGTCGGTTCGTGGCGACCCGGTCTCGGCTACCGAGAACTCGCCGACCAGCTGATCGACTACGTCACCGAACTCGGCTTCACGCACGTTGAATTCATGCCGCTTGCCGAGCATCCATTCGGCGGTTCCTGGGGATACCAGGTCACCGGATACTTCGCACCGACCTCGAGGTTCGGCCACGCCGACGATCTCAAGTACCTGATCGACCGGCTGCACACCGCCGGTATCGGTGTGCTTATGGACTGGGTACCCGGGCACTTCCCGAAGGACGAGTGGGCGCTCGCGAAGTTCGACGGCCAGGCGCTGTACGAGCACTCCGACCCCCGCCGCGGCGAGCAGATGGACTGGGGAACCCTGATCTTCGACTTCGGCCAGTCGCAGGTGCGCAACTTCCTCGTTGCCAACGCCCTGTACTGGCTCGAGGAGTTCCACATCGATGGCCTGCGCGTCGACGCCGTCGCCTCGATGCTGTACCTCGACTACTCCCGCGAAGCCGGCGAGTGGGAGCCCAACATCCACGGCGGCCGCGAGAACCTCGAGGCCATCAGCTTCCTGCAGGAGGTCAACGCGACCGCCTACAAGCGCAACCCGGGCATCGTCATCATCGCCGAGGAATCTACCTCGTTCCCCGGTGTCACCAAGCCGACTTCCGGCGGCGGCCTCGGCTTCGGCATCAAGTGGAACATGGGCTGGATGCACGACTCGCTGCAGTACATCGAGCGCGACCCGATGTACCGCTCGCACCACCACGGTGAGATCACCTTCTCGTTCCTGTACGCGCTGAGCGAGAGCTTCCTGCTGCCGATCAGCCACGACGAGGTCGTGCACGGTAAGGGATCACTCCTCGCGAAGATGCCCGGCGACCAGTGGCAGAAGCTCGCGAACGTTCGCGCCTACTTCGCGTTCATGTGGGCACACCCCGGAAAGCAGCTGCTGTTTATGGGCAGCGAGTTCGGCCAGCCGTCCGAGTGGAGCGAAGAGCGCGGGCTCGACTGGTGGATCCTCGACCAGCCGGTGCACCAGGGGCTGTCGAAGCTCGTCTCGCAGCTCAACCGCATCTATCGCGAAGAGCCGTCGCTCTGGCAGCGGGACAACGAGGAGGGCGGCTTCGAGTGGCTCGACGGCGGCGACTCGACCAACAACGCCGTGACGTTCCTGCGCTGGGACAAAGAGGGCAACCCGATTGCCATCCTGATGAACTTCTCCGGGGCGCCGGTCGGTCCGTACCGGGTCGGCCTGCCGTTCGCCGGCCAGTGGGATGAACTGCTCAACACCGACGCGCTCGAGTACGGCGGAAGCGGGGTCGGCAACTACGGCTCGGTGACGGCCGTCGACGAACCGTGGGCCGGGCGTCCGGCATCCGCTGAAGTGACCCTGCCTCCGCTCGCCGGCCTCTGGCTGAAGCTGCGCAAGTAGAACAACTTACCGACTGCAAAACTCAGGCCCCGCGGCCCGCTCAACTCCCCACAGGGGATGAGACGGGCGCGGGGCCTGAGTTTTGCAGTACGAAAGGGGCTAGTAGAGCAGCGCGGTGAGGCGACGGCGACCGGCGATGACGCGGGGGTCTTCTGCTCCGGCGATCTCGAAGTAGTCGAGCAGCCGGGTACGCACGAGGTTCTTGTCGGCCGGCTCGAGGCTGGGGAACAGCACGAGCAACCGGTCGATCGCGTCTTCGACGTGTCCGCCAGAGACATCGAGGTCGGCGACGGCGAGCTGCGCGGCAACATCGGAGGGAGCGGATGCCGCAGCCGAGCGCACGGCATCGAGGCTCACGCCGTCGAGGCGGTGCAGCAGTGACACCTGCGCGAGTCCGGCGACTGCAAGGGCATCGCGGGGGTCCTGTGCAATCGCCGTCTGGTACTCGGTGATCGCCGTGGCGTAGTCGCCCGCAGCGATGGCGTCGTAAGCCTCCTGGTGGTGCGGGGGCAGTGGTTCTTCGACCGGCTCGGCCGCCGCATCCGCTTCGCCCTCGACCGGTGCGGGAACCGAACCGGTCACACCCTGCTGGGCGGCGAGCTGCAGTACCTGGTCGAGAACCGCCTTGAGCTCGTCGTCGGCGGGGAGGCCGACGAACAACTGCACCGGGCGACCGGCGATGACCGCGGCCACCGTGGGAACCTCGGTGACCTGGAAGGCCTGCGCGAGCTGCGGGTTGGTCGTGCCGTCGACGGTGGCGAGTACGAGCTTGCCGCCGAAGCTGGCGATGATGTTCGCGAGCGAGGGCTCGATGCCGTTGCCGTGGAATTCGACGATTACCGGCACGCTGTTGGACAGCTCGAGAATGCTCGTGAACGTCGCGTCGGTCGCCGCAACGACAACCGAAGACGCTCCGCCCGCGGCTGCTGCCGCCGGCTTCTTCGGAGGGTTGACGAGCGAGGAAAGGTCTACTGCGCCGCGAAGATTGCCGGGGAGTGGGTTGGTCACTTCTTCTTTACCTCTTCTGCGTCAACGAGTCCCTGGCTGTAGCCGAGCAGCACGATCTTTCCACCGGCTGTCTCTGAGGGCACGTAAAACAGTAGTTGGTCGGCGTAGGTTGCTTTGAGCCCCTTGGTGCTGAGCGACTTTCCGAGTAGCGCCTTGACGTCCTTCGGGGCGTTCACTGCCGCGCCATCCTGTACCGGTTTGACCGTCTCGGTCTCGGTCAGTTCGACCGCGACGAGGGTTCCGGCGTCGTTGGTTCCGAGCACGATCGTCTGGCCGAGGCCGGGCGCCGTGGCGAAAGTGAGCTTTGCGGTGTTCGGGAGCTTCTTCTGGCGAACCTTCTTGGCTTCGACACCGACCTCGGTGCGGAGGGTGTCGCCCTCGGGCTCGAACAGGTCGTAGTAGGTGCTCTTCTCACCCTTCATCAGGATGTCGCCGTAGGCCTTCGCCACGAGCGACGGCTCGAGGGTGAGGAACGGGGCATCCGGTGAGATACGCGGTGCACCGACGGTTGCCGACGCGAGCCCCGGCAGGACGGAACCCGGCTCGAGCGTCATCACGTAGTGAACCTTGTAGAGCGCTCGCGGGTCGTCCTGGATCAGCATGTACGCAACGGTCGGGATCTTCTCGTCGACGTCACCGAGCGTGACGGCGAAGACCGTGCGGGGCCAGCCGTCGTTCTGTCCGGGAAGGGTGACGTCAACCGGACCGGCCGGGATCGACAGCAGCGCGTCGAGGTCCTTATCGGCCTTGTGGATCTTGTACGCGGCGGTGCGGCGCTCGAGGGCCGGGCCGGCGAACCGGGTCGCGAGGAGCTTGGTGTTGTTGGTCTCGTCGGCCTTCGCCGCAACAGCCGACACGTCGGCGATGATGCGCTTGGCCTGCAGCACCGTCACAGCTGGCTGCTCGTTCGCGGCGGCCGGAAGGGCATTGGTCGAGTCGGCCGACACCTTCGGGTCGGGAACGACGGTCGTCGCGGCGGGCATTGCGCTGCACGCGCCGAGCGACAGGGAGGCAACCAGGACAAAGGGCACGGCGATCATGCCGGTACGGGTGGAACGACGGCCACGGGATGTCGTGGCTGGCAGCGCGCGTTTAGTGGGTTTGTAGCGGGGCTGCTTGGGAAGTTTGGGCATCTTCGGCATTTTCGGTTGCTTTCGGCGCGGACCACGCGCGTTACGGAGGTGGGTGATCGCCCACACCATGAAGACGAGGCCGAGCAGCAGCATGAAGCCGCCGGCGACGACGAGCGGGGTCGACCACGGGGTCGAGTTGTCGAGAGGCCAGCTGACCGAGATGTCGGCCGGCGCGGGGGTCGTACCGTCGGCGACGATGATGATGGAAATGTCTTCCGGCACGTTGACGGTGAATTTGAGCGAGTTCTCCGACGAGTAGTCAGAGAGCCAGAGGTCGCTGTCGACCGGGCTCGGAACGGTTTCTTCAGTTCCGGGAACGGTCTCGGTCGTGAGCTTCGCTGTTTCGGCGTCGTATCCGACGGTGTTGTAGCTCGACTCGCCAACCCAGGCCAGCACATCCGTCGTTCGACCGTAGGCGGCGAACACTTCCGGGCTGCCACTGATCTCGATCGTCTGGCTGCGCGGGAACGCGTTGAGGGTCGCCCCATCGATGACGGTGACCGGTGCAGTCCCGGTGACGCTGATGTTTTCGGTTACGCGGTCGGGCGCGGCAAAGATCGTTTTTTGGGCTATACCTGCCCCGATCAGGACCGCTGCGAGCAGGAAGCTCACAATCGCCAGTACGAATCGCACGAATTATCTCCTTTCGTGCTGCCGGTCATAACGGGTAGGTTCCCCCTGGACGCAGCGTGAGGGAACTCACACCGGTGCCCCACGCAGAGCGCGAGAGTAAGGGATCAACCTGCGCCGGTAATCGGGTTGGCAGCAGCAAAGACGTTCAAGATTACCCGATACAACACACAGACGCCTAACAGGAGCGCTGGGAATAGCCTGCCAAACCCCCGGACTTCACTGGAAACTCGCTCGCACTACCGCCGGTTGTGCGCCCACTAAACTCGGAAACGTCCGGTTCATCGACAAGGAGCAATCGTGGCTGCTGACGACGCAGATTTCGGCACTGAACTACGAGGGTACAAAAAAGACCTCGTTGATAAGGCAGTTCAGGACCTTCGCAGGGAACTGATCAAGGCCAACGCCGACCGCGTTGAAGCCCAGAAAGAGGCCAAGCGCCTCGCCGCGGTCGCTGAAGACCTGCAGGCTGAGCTCGACGAAACCGGCACTCCGACCTACAGCGGGCTCGGCACCAAGCTCGAGAGCACGCTCCGGGTTGCCGAAGAGCAGTCGACGAGACTCATCAGCCAAGCCGACATCGACGCGGAGAAACTGCGCAATTCGGTCCGCGCCGAGGTCAACAAGCTGACAACGGATGCCGCCGACTCGGCTAACGCGCTGCTCGCCGAGGCGACCGCCCGCGCCAACAGCGGACTCGACAGTGCCCGCTCCGAAGCCGAACACGTACTCACTCGTGCACAGAAGGAAGCCGCAGCCCTCGTCGACGAGGCAATGCGCGAAGCCGCAAGCATCCGTGGCGCCGTCGCCACCGAGGCCGCCGAAGCGCGCGCGGTTACCAAGCGTGAAGCCGCCGCCCTGCGTGCAGAGGGCGAACGCGAAGCAGCCGAACTCAAGGTTGTTGCCAGTCGCGAGGCCGCCGAGGCGCGAGATTCCGCAGCGGAGCTCGCCCGCGAGACCGAAAAGGGTCGCGCCGACTACGAGGCCGAGAACTCCCGCCTGCGCGGAGATCTCGCCCGCGACATCGAACAGGGTCGCGCGGAGCTCGCCCTCGAGATC
>Ga0247815_10000742_pt1 | contig 25544 bp, 22 predicted proteins | sample UWRJL194509B1_FD_181014 | JGI IMG/M metagenome (GOLD analysis project Ga0247815, IMG submission 181014) | Plant litter microbial communities from Arlington Agricultural Research Station in Wisconsin, United States - UWRJ-L194-509B-1 | ecosystem: Environmental > Terrestrial > Plant litter >...
TCAGATTACCAGATTACACAGCCCTGTTAGAACTATCTTATTTAATAACCTAAACAACCAAATATATGAAAATTTATGCTCCGATAAGAAGCATCGATAAGACCTGCATTTCAAAATTCCTATTGGTAATGAAATTAACTCTCTTTTTGCTTCTGGCAGCGCTATTACAGGTAAACGCGAAATCGTTTGCCCAGATCAGCCTGAAACTGAAAAACGTTCCTCTTGAACGGGTATTTGAGGAGATCACCAGGCAGAGCGGCTGCGACTTCGTCTACAACGACAATCTATTAAATACAACACACAATATTGACCTGAATGTTACCAATGCAACACTGGCAGAAGTTTTAGAAAAAAGTTTCGCCAACCAGCCAGTTACCTACACCATTAGTATGAATATGGTAGTGGTTAAAAGAAGGATCGAAACCAAAATCATTCCGCAGGCTATTACTATTACCGGTAAAGTTTCAGATAAACTGGGACAAGCCTTGCCAGGTGTAAATGTGCGACTTAAGGGTTCGAAGGCAGGTACACAAACCGACAGTTTCGGCAGTTATTCCATCCGGGTACCCGACAATACAGGAGTACTGGTGTTCTCCTTCCTTGGTTTTATCAGCCAGGAAGTTACTATAGGAAACCAAACGCTCATCAACGTAACACTCACCGAAGATCCAAAATCTTTAAGCGAAGTTGTAGTAGTTGGTTATGGAACACAGTCCAGAAAAACCGTGACCGCCTCTATTTCAAAAGTTGAAGGACAGAATATTAGCAGGCAGCCCGTGGGAACGCCAGGTGAAGCGCTGGCAGGATTAGCGGCAGGTGTACAGGTGCAGTCTGACCAGGGTGCAAAACCGGGCGCCCCTCCTACCATCCGCATCAGGGGAATTGGTTCGCTGAGCTCATCCAATGATCCATTATATGTAGTTGACGGGTATCCCCTGCAAACAGCAGCTAACTTTACATTGATTAATCCAAATGACATAGAGTCAATTGAGATATTAAAAGATGCAGCTTCTGCTGCCATTTATGGTTCCCGCGCCGCAAATGGCGTGGTACTGGTGACCACAAAACGTGGTAAATCCGGGAAAACTGTATTTTCCGTATCGGCTTATACAGGATTACAAAAGGTGACCAAACTGATGGAAACGCTGGACCGCGACCAGTTTATAGATTATATGAAAGATGTATACAGGATCAGAAGTTTGCCTTATCCAGCAATATTTGACGGCAATACGTCTACACTACCTGACGTAAACTGGCAAAAAGAAGTTTTCAGAACAGCCCCAACAACAAATTTTGAACTAAATGCATCCGGTGGAAGCGAAAAAGTACGGTTTAACACAAGTATGGGTTATTTTAAACAGGAGGGTGTTTTGATTGGCACAGATTATAGTCGTTATACCATCAGGATGAACCTGGATGCCGACCTGGTGAAAAACCTCAAGTTTGGTTTTTCCATTGCGCCATCCTATTCACAACAATACAGACAGCCAGCTTCAGGACAGTTCAATGGATCATCTGTGGCCGATCAGATTGTTGGTGTACCCGGACTGGTTGCAAACTTAACACTTCCGAGCCCGTTGAACCAGGCATTAACTATGCTTCCTGTAGTTCCTGTTTACCGTGCAAACGGCGATTTTGCACAGGTATATGATCGTGAATTGGGGTATAACTTATCGCCTACAGCGATATTCTTTCCCTCTAATTACGTGAACCCGGTTAACGTAATCAGTCAGGCCATCAACCGTTCCCGTTCATTCAGGACTTTAAGTAACGCTTTTCTGGAATACACGCCTGTTCCCGGACTGAAGCTAAAAACCTATCTTGGGGCGACTTTAGAAAATGAGCAGGTACATGGCTATGTTCCAGCTACAATGGCGTCCAATGTTGCGCCAACAGCATCTTTTTCCAATCCTGTGCTGAATGCTATTTACGCCTCGGACAATACCCGCCATAGTTTTGACTGGGTTTGGGAAAACACGGCCACTTATGATAAGACTTTTGGTAAACACCATTTTAATTTATTAGGACTGTTTTCGGCGCAGAAATATACCTCTAACATCCAATATACAGCAGGTGTGCCAAATACCTTTGTAACTACAGCTATTCAAAACCCGTTGGCATCGCCAAACACTGTAGGTATTGAAGGCTTTGACGCCAATAACTTTGTTTCCTATGCTGGCAGGCTTACCTATGATTTTAACCAGAAGTACCTGTTTACCGCGGCAGTAAGGCAGGATGGTTCATCCAGATTTGGCCCAAATAACAAGTATGCGGTGTTTCCATCTTTTTCTGCAGGCTGGCGTTTAACGGAAGAGCCATTTATCAAAAGCTTTGCGGACAAACTTAAGATAAACGAAATTAAAATCAGGGGCGGATACGGAAGAACCGGTAATGCAAATATTGGTAGCTATACGTATCTAAACGCCATTACCCTCAACAGGAATTATGCCGCTGGCAGTACAAGGGTGTTCGGTTCACAGCAATCTGGCTTCGCCAATCCTGACCTTACCTGGGAAAAAAACGAACAAACTAATTTCGGAATTGACCTGGGTTTTATGCAAAACAGGATTACCTTCTCGGCCGACTATTTTGTTCGTAATTCTGACGGGATGCTATTGAATAAAGACCTGCCATCGATTGTTGGTTATGCCACTACCTACCAGGCCAATTTAGGAAAACTTCAAAATAAAGGTTTTGAATTTAACGCGACTACAGAAAACAAAATTGGGCAGGTACGCTGGTTGGTAAATGCCAACTTATCGACTTATAAAACGAAAGTACTTGATTTAGGCGGTCCCTCCTCCTTACCTGCTGTAGCGGCGATTAATGGATGGAACAACGTTTACCAGGTAAAAGTTGGCCAGCCTTTGGGACTAATGTATGGTTATACTGTTGACGGTTTGTTTAAAAACGCGGCGGATCTGGCTAACCATCCACAGGTAACTGCTGGCAATAAAATAGGCGACTGGATGATCAAAGACCAAAATGGGGATGGGAAAATTGATATCAATGACCTCACAGCGATAGGTCACGGCCTGCCCGACTTTACTTACGGCTTAACTAACACCTTTCAGTACAAAAACTTTGACCTGAGTATCCTGGTGCAGGGCACCCAGGACGTAAATATTATCAACGGTAATCTAAGGCAATTAACGGGTGGTAACGGAAACCTGAATACCACTACGCTTTATTACCAAAATTATTTTGATCCGGCACAGCCTAACCGTGATGTAAGATATCCGCAGCCAGGAAGCGGCAGCAGCATCAACACTGCCAACGCATTGGTACAATATGATGTTGAGAATGGATCTTATCTGAGGGTAAGGAACATTACTTTGGGATACAGCCTGAGTGAGTCGGCAGTGAAAACGATCGCGGTAAAAACACTTAGGGTTTATTTAACAGCACAAAATCCAATACTGGTTACTAAGTACAGCGGTTATAATCCGGAGACAAGCGTAAACGGATCGAGCCCCACAACCCCGGGCGTTGACCAGGGCACCTACCCCACCGCACGTACATTTATTATTGGCCTAAACCTTGGATTTTAACTTTACTAAACGGATTCAAATGAAACACAAAATTAAACCATCCATCATCATACTTTTTACACTGATGATCCTGAATTCATCATGTAAAAAATCATTCGTGAACTTAACCCCCGAAGGAATTGTTCCCGTCAATACATATTATGCAACCGAAATAGACATCAGAAGTGCCTTGTCGGGAGTATACAATAGTCTGCGACCAATATATAACAACCAATGGGCTTTTAGTGAACTGCCTTCTGATAATACTGAAACTACTGGCGAGAGCGAAGCCGGATGGGGTGAAGAGGATAAACTCAACTGGAACTCTACATCGGCAAACCTGCAATTGGCATGGTCGAGGCATTACTCCACAATATCTTATTGCAATATCTTATTAGGACGAATTACACCAGTCCCTATGGCCGAAACAAACAGAGCCAACTACATAGCACAATGCAAATTTATCCGCGCCCTCATGTATTTTAACCTTGTGCGAATGTTTGGTGCCGTACCTCTGGTACTTACAGAGATTACCTCAGAAGAACAGGCCTACACCTTCAACAGGGTACCGGTCACAGACGTATACACGCAAATTGAAAAAGACCTGAATGAAGCAGCGGCCGTTCTGCCCCTTAGTTATCCTGCTGCAGATATTGGAAGAGCTACCAGCACCGCGGCGAAGGCCTTATTGGGTAAAGTTTATCTTTTTGAAAATAAAATGGCCCTTGCAGAAGCCAAGCTGGCAGAGGTTGTTCCCCTGGCACCCAGCCCTCTGCTTAGTTATGACAGGGTATTTGGTTTGGGCAACGATAACAATTCGGATATTATCTTTTCCATACAGTACCTGGCTGGAGGTTTTGGCGAAGGAAATGGCTTTGCCAGTGGTTTTGTGCCACAAGTCTCGGGTACAAGTATTATCGGGGTTTCCGGGGCTAGCTTTAACATGGGTACCCTTGACCTGAACAATGCTTTTGAGGCAGGCGATTTACGTAAAAATATATCCATTGGCGTTTTTCAGTCAGGATCGATTACCTATTACTATGCAAGGAAATTTGTTTATCAAAGTGTAGCTGCAGGCGCTGAGGGCGACAACGACTGGCCGGTATTGAGATACGGCGACGTATTGCTTATGTACGCCGAGGCGCTTAACGAAAACGGAAACACAGCAAATGCACTCATACAGCTGAATAAAGTGCGTACCCGGGCGGGATTACCTGAGCGTACAGGACTAAGCCAGGCTGACGCAAGAACGGCCATAAGGAATGACAGGCGTGTGGAATTGGGATTTGAAGGAGAAAGATGGTTTGACCTCATTAGATGGAACACATATGTTGCGGTAATGCAAGCCTATAAAAATAAATATGTACCCATATCAGGTTCATTTGCAAACATAGTTCCTACATTGAACCTGTATCCAATTCCTTCAAGAGAAATTACCCTCAATCCCAATTTAACACAAAATCCAGGTTATTAATTGATCCGTATGCGCTATAATATTATAAAGGTTACTTTACTATCGGGGTTAATGCTACTTGCAACAGGCTCATGGTCACAGGTAAAACACCGGGACTTGCTGCAGAAGAAGTATGGCGAAAATCAGATTAGAAAGGTTTTTTCGGGGCAACAGCCCTGGAAGCCTTTCCCCCAAACTGTTGCAGAATGGAAGGCAAAACTTCCAGATTCTGTAGTTAGCAGGCTGATAAATAATGGAGAGGAAGCACTAAAAGAAAACTTTCAAAATATACCTGCAACAGTAGCACTGGAATATGTACGAACTGGCAACAGGGTAAATTATGAAGGTCTTTCTTTTGTAAAGCGCAACCAGCTATATGACCTGGTGCTTGCAGAAAGTGTAGAGGGCAAAGGCCGTTTCACTGACCAGATTGTAAATGGAATATGGTCTATTTGTGAAGAGTCTTTTTGGGGTATTATGGCCCATGTGGGCATGCAGAAAGCCGGTTCTGGGCTCCCAGATGTATCAGATCCTGTAGTTGATCTATTCGCTGCTGAAACTGCCGCAGACCTGGCACTGGCAGATTACTTTGTAGGCCCGCAACTGGATAAGGTTTCAAAATTAATAAGGCCAAGAATACAGCAAGAAGTGAACAGAAGGATCTTTGTACCGATGGAAACCGCAAAATATGGCTGGATGGGGATGGGAAATCCGGAGGCTAAATTGAATAACTGGGCACCCTGGATCATGTCAAATTACTTAGTTGCCACCCTCCTGCTGCAGAAAGATGAGGCTAAAAAACTGCAAAGTATAAATATGGCCGTAAAAATTACGGATCAATACATTAATGGTCTGGGAGACGATGGCGCCTGCGAGGAAGGCCCAGGGTATTGGTCGGCCGCAGGCGGCGCCGTATTTGACGTTCTAAATGTACTAGATGATGCGAGCAATGGGTCAATAAATATTTATCACGAACCCATCATCCAGAATATGGGGGCATATATCTATAAAACCCATATTGCCGGTAAATATTTTGTAAACGTATCAGATGCTCATCCCCTGGTGAACCCGGATGGGGTGATGATATTCAGGTTTGGCAAGGCAAATGGCGATAAGCAAATGGCCAGCTTTGGAAGTTGGGCCTATCATCAATACGGAAATGATATGGGCACGGGAAAAGAGCGCTTCCGTAATATACGCGCGCTGTATAACCTCTTTGCTTTGAATGAAGTGTCAAAATATAGCCCGGTTTATACTGAGATCAAAGATGCCTGGTTCCCCGATGTAGAAATGATGATCACACGACTGCCAGGTGGTTTGTTTTTATCTGCACATGGCGGCCATAATGGCGAAAGCCACAACCATAATGATGTGGGCGATTTCACCGTGTATGCAGACGGTGACCCGGTAATTATCGATATCGGATCGGGTACCTATACTTCTAAGACCTTCTCAAACCGGAGATACAGTATATGGTATAATAATTCAGCCTTCCACAACCTGCCAACTATCAATGGCACACAGCAGAAAGATGGGAAGGAGTTTACTGCTTCGGAAGTAAAGTATCAGGCTGGAAAAACACCCGCACTAAGTCTCAACATAGAAAAAGCATATCCTGCAACAAGTGGCCTTACCAATTGGAAACGCGAAATCCGCACAACTAAGCAGGGACAGATAGAGATCAATGACAGTTATGCAGCAAAAACTAAGCTAAAATCCCTTACACAGTCATTTATGACCGTATGTCTGACAGATTTAACCACACCAGGAAAGATCATCTTTACCACTGCCCATGGCAAAAGGGTTCTGTTATCCTATGACTCAAAGTTTTGGGAGGTTAAAAAAGAGAAGATTGCTTTAACTCAACCCGAAGACGAGTTGCTGAAACACTCCTGGGAGCAAAAAGATATATATAGGATCATGTTTACCGCAAAGGACGCGCCTGAAACATCAACCTTACATTATCTTATTTCAAAATAATGATTAAACCTGGACTGCCTGTTCTGGCTCATCCGGGTTTTTCAGATTAGAATGATAGATTTGTATACAGGAGTATCCTATTAAAATAATATGCATGCCGGTAAACCAGAACTTCAAATTATGATACGTAAAGCCAAACCTGCTGATGTGAGAAAAGTAGTACCTCTACTGATTCTGGCAATGGGCGACCTAGCTGCCAAATTTAGTAACAGTAAAGACGCTGCCACTACTAATTCATTATTTGAACATTTCTTTTTAGAAAAAGACAACCAATACAGTTATACCAACTTTCTGGTTTACGAGGAGAACGGCCAGGTTTATGGTGCGTTAAACGCCTATGATGGTGGAAAACTCACCGAACTCCGTCAGAATTTTTTGGAATACCTTTTAGCGCACAATGGTTTAAAGGATTTCAACCCAGAACCTGAAACACAGGCAGGGGAATTTTACTTTGATACACTTGCGGTGGACCCTGAGATGCAAGGAAAAGGGATTGGTAAACAGTTAATTGATGCCGGAATTGAATGGGCAGATGAATTTGGAATAAAGAAGGTAGGATTACTTGTTGACGTAAATAACGACAAGGCTCTTAAATTGTACAAGAACAAAGGCTTTGAAGTAGCAAATGACACCAGTTTTATTGGCGGAACATATCACCACATGGTATTTAACATTATCACAAGTTCTTGTAGCTAGTAATACCCGGTGACAGCGGGCAATAGTAAAATATTCAGAAGCCCTATGTAAGCCAATGGAGCTATTTGCCATTTCAACACGATCGTATCCTGATCATAGCTTAGTCGTAGTTTGTTGTAGGTAAGTCTTCGCGAATGGCACTATAGTAACACTATGACTCCACTGTTTTCAGCTAAATTCAGTGGAGTCATAGTGCTGCTTCTGTGGAGCTAGTGTGGAGTATCCTATACCAAGCTACGAACAAAGATGCTTCTAAAGCCCTGACAAAATTATACTGCAGTCACAGCCATCTGGTATAGGAAGCTAAAAAAACTTTAGGCATTTACGGGAAATAATAGGAAGGTATAGGAAGAGTGGGGCAGCGACTCTTGTCGAGAGGTTCAATCGTAACTTCTTGACGTACATTTGCTTAAACAAATAAATAAAAAGTTTATGGCAAAATTTGAGAACAACGTAGTGTCGGGTACAATAGGCAATCTTGTATTCAAAAATGTAAATGGGAAACAGATTGTATGCTCAAAACCGGCACCCGGTAAGATGAAACAAACCGTGGGTACAAAAAAAGCAGCGACGGTCTTTGGGAAAGCATCCTCTCTTGGCAAGGCGTTAAGAAAAACGCTTGATGTACAGTATGCCGACCTGTTCACTGTAGAGACCGGGAATGAAATCAGAGCACGTCTGAACTTAGCATTACAGTCCAGCAGATTGCCACTCACAGGCGGTTACAAATTTGATGAAGATAGCTTTGCAGGCCTGGCAAGTTTAGAGTTTAACCCCAAATCAAGGGTGAGGTCCGTTCTATCAAAGCTCCCAGAGGTTACGGTCAAGGGCAATGCGTTAAGTGTAGCACTCTCCAAAAAAGGGCTTCCGGCTTCCATTAAATTTCCGCGCAAGACATTCTGGTGCGAGATTGTGGTTGGGGTTTCGTTTTTCAGGTTGGAGGACGCACTTCTGGTCGATTTAGCCGAACTGCAGAGCATCGTAGTGAACAAAAGTATGACTGAAATCGAACCTCAGACCTTCAAATTTGATGTTCCACCAGGAACCCTTTGCGTGGTCAGTCTCTTCCTAAACTATACCATATCTAATAGAGCAGCAGGTCGACTTTTAAAAGACCGCACATTCAGCCCAGGATGTTTTTGCGCAGCAATAATTACTCCCGGCAAATATCACAACAGCGACCAGCGGATCTGGAGAAAATCCATTGAACTTGATTAGCTTTCCTAAACACCTCCACCTCCCATAATTGCTTAGGGAGGTGGAGGTAATTTTAGCACTTTCTACATCCTCCACATAACGGTACGGTGCAGCAATTAAATAATTGAGTTGTTCTGCAGTATAACCTTTCGCAATTCTGCGCATCATCAGGCGATACAAGGTTTCCAGCTCATTGGCCGGCATTTCCTTTTCGATTCTCATTTTTGTTTGAAATTTAAGGTTTAATAATTGGACAATTTTTGGCAATGCGCGGCCATAACGCGTTTTCTCATCGTTAATTCATCATAAAAATTAGTTGTTAAAATTTAAACTGACAGCAATGCAGCGTTGCTATCCTGCGAGATGCAGGATAAACATACCCGTGTTTGTGTTTTGGTGTGATTTGAGCCGGGACTCTTCGGCGATTGAGATTTCTGCTACATACCGGGCAACAATTACATCATGTGCATGGCAGGTATTAACCTTTTTGTAACCAGAAATGGATTGAATGTTGCCGTAAGCGGTATTGATTTTCTTCTTTTTCATGCGGATACTATTGATTTAATTTTTTTCAATAGAACCTTACAAGAAGTGAGGATAGATTCTGTGAAGATACAGGTCCGGCAGCAGTTCTTGTAGCCTGTAAAACCCGGTGACAGCGGGGAATAGAATCTATTCTGAACACTACAATAAGCTGCGCCGGACCTATATTATTGCAAATATAGATAACCGGGCGCTCTACTTACACTCGTGTTCTTCAAATTGTCACATTTTACAGACGAGGTTCTTTAAATAGAACACCTCAAAATTTTGATGAAGTGTTATAAAAAATATGTTTTAATTAACTTGTATTCATATACGTTTCTTTTGACGCCACTAATTTACTGATTAGTCTTTAATTGCACAATAAAGAAATTAAATTATTTATTTACGATGCTTTATGACGCACCTTTTTCTTCAATACATTCTATAGATGGATTAATCGCCTTCCAATATAGATTGAATTCTGGCTACCAAATTTTGCTATCAAATTAGTCTGCTGGAGGTTAAGAGACCATCCGAAACCAATTCCGCGGTATATAATTATCCAATGCTTTTAAATACTAGCGATTGGCTATGTATGGTATCCGGCATACAAGCAATATATCAATCAGAGATACCGCCCAACAAAGGTGCTGATCTATGCGTGGGTAGTTCAGGGGTAGATCTGGACCGGATCTGAACCGCTTATGCCCGATACCGTCCCCAGCCGGTTGGTACTTCCCTCCTCCCCAAGACAATTGCCTCGCGTATTGTACCAAGTAATCGCCCGATTAGTTTCAATTTTATTACAATCATAAATGCTCTTACCCGACAAAGGATAATAGGCAGCTTTTTAACGGAGGAAGTGAATGGCAGAAGGCTTCGAATAGCATAAATCCAATAGATAACCTTTTCATACATGATCTAATTAAAGACCAAAATAACCTAATTACCTCATGTGATGAGCAGAACCGCTTACTATAGTTCTGAACAAGCATTACATTACTATATTATCAACGTGTTTTGTCGATTTTTTCCGTCAGCTCTTTGAAAAGATTTTTGATTTCAGCTGATTTAGAAATATCTTTTCCATGATGTACTCTCCCGTAGGCATCAGCTGACGATATTACATTTCCATCTTTAAATACATAGGATTGAGTAACCACGCTATCTATTTGCATTTTTTTTATCCCAATAGGCATTTTGTAAAATGTAGTTCTTTCAATCGCAGCTACAAGCTCTTTCTTCTTTAAATAAAGGCGATATACTTTTTTTCCTGTTTCACCATAATACATAGCTTCCAATTTGAACCTGTCATTCTGATTGCTATATACCATTAATTCGCCACCTTCTGCAGAGCCTCCTGCCAGGTCATACTTTTCAAAGCCGTGATTTTTAGTATGCCTATCAATGCTATCCACGTAATTATTAATCATGGAGGCGTACATTACCGTATCTATTGGTTTATTTAGTGCCTGATTTGCTCTTTTTATAGGATGCGCTCCACCAACTCCTATATTCTCTTCATATCTGGGGTTGTTGCAACTACTCAGTAAAGTCAACGCGCTAATGATCGCTGGGATTTTCCATCGTAGCTTTAGCTCCACGAAAAGTTGCTTACGCATCATTTAATCTAAATTGCAGCAGACGAATAGCTATTTCCTGGCTGCTGAGCCGCATAATTTTTGATAGATCAGACCCAATTAAATCCAATGTATAATCAATACTGAAAAGTTGATGGTACCGTAGGCCATCTTTCTCAAATAAAAGATCGTCCTCCGTTTCTTCTACTGGAAATACAAACACATCTGAATCCAGATCTAAGCAACTCTCCATATAAATTATCAAGGCTTCCGAAGCCGCATACGTTTTTTCAAGCTGAGATCGCATTGAACCATAGTCGTTACTCATCAAAATTTCAACTAGAGCTGGTAATTTCATTTTATTCTGTTCAAAATCCCATTATTTCCGTCCGTAAGTTAATCAAATTTGAATTTCTAATAAAAATTCCTTTACTGAAAAGATTATTTGATTTCAAAAACGCCATTCATGAAATATATACTCCTATTGGGTTTGTTTGTCCGTGAAAACCCCAGAAAAAGGTATTATACGTATGACAAATTGCATTTCTATGTTGAAACACGTGAGGCAGAAAAAATTTAATACCTATATTCGCAACATCTAATGATGAAGCTTTTAAGGAATAATTTGTTAAAGAACATTTTCGGTATCGTACTATTATGTATGATGCTAGTGAAAATGTGTGCCTATTCAATTTCCTGCTTTTCGTCATGTACTGATCCCCTTGCCATTGAGAAAAACGCGGAAGAAGGGAAAGATAGCAAAGAATCGCCATTTGATAAAGCTGATAAAAAGCTATTTAGCTGCGATGCCTATGCAGATTACGTACATATATTATGGATAAATTATTTGCCTGTTAGCATTTATTCCTATAAGATGATGATAGGCAGTCATCCGGTTAAAACAGTTCCGACCCCTCCCCCCGACTCTATTGCATAAGTAACGGGTATTCCTGTATAATTTATACTTCTTTTTAAAGTTTAGCACGTATGCGGCTAAACCGATTAAGGTTAGAATTATCCTTTACCCACCGTGTTTCTTGCTATACACACGAATCCTGAATAAACTAAAACACCTATATCCAAATAAGAATGAAGAAAAATCATGCGGCCGGCGCTCCTACGCCCTGGCAAAGGCTCGTACGTATACTGTATTACGAACGCTCCACTATAAATTATATTTATATCTACGCTATGCTTAGCGGACTGATAGGATTAACCCTCCCATTGGGTACAAGTGCGGTTTTTAACCTGTTGTCTAACGGTGCAATGTACAGCTCAACTTACATACTTATTGCAGTTATTCTGATTGGCATCGTCATCGGCGGACTGCTGTTAATCGGTCAGCTCACTTTGGTTGAGGTCATTGAACAAAAGATATTTGCCAAAGCCGCCGTAGAATTTGCATTTCGTTTACCCCGCATAAAGAAAGAGGCCCTTGAAGGCGAAAATCCTGCTGAACTGGTGAACCGTTTTTTCGACATCCTCACCATCCAGAAAGGTCTCACAAAATTATTAGTTGATATCGTAGCGGCAGCGGTACTGATATTTTTCAGTGTAATCCTGCTATCCTTTTATCATCCGGTATTTATGGCCTTTGGTATTTTCGTGCTACTGGTAATTGTTCTGATACTGGTTTTATATTACAGACGTGGAGTGGAGACCAGCATTGATGAATCAGAATATAAATATGAAGTTGTAGCCTACCTTGAAGAGGTAGCGGGAGATCTTGTGAGCTATCGTCATAATGATGCAAAGCGCAGAGAGGTAATTACACGCACTGACGAAATCACTGCTAATTATATACATTCGCGTAATGATCACTTTAATGTGCTGAAAAGATTCTTTATCAGTGCCGTGGCGATGCGGACGATCTTAATGGGATCATTGTTACTATTAGGCTCCTATTTTGTTGTAGAACGGCAAATGACGTTCGGACAATTTGTAGCCGCCGAAGTTATTATTGTGCAAATCAGCTATGCGATAGAAAAACTGATGACCAATTTAAACACTGTTTTTGATATGGTAACGGCAAGCGAAAAGCTGGCGATAGTAACTGATCTGGAACTGGAGGAAGGAGAAACTACACATGGCTAAGATGAGTAAGAATTTAGCCCAGATTAAAAACTGGGAAGAACTTGCTGTTCAATGCAACAGCAAAATTTTGGTTGCAAAAGGCCCGAGAGTGCTGGGAAAGATTATGCTGATTGTACTTTTCCTGTTTATCATATTGTTATTGCTCCCGTGGAGACAGACTATTCCTGGGCGCGGAACGGTAACGGCGTTAAGGCCAGAAGACAGGCCCCAGACTGTACAAAACCAAATTGGTGGCCGCATAGAACATTGGGCAGTACGTGAAGGACAAGAAGTGAAAAAAGGAGATACAATTTTGGTGATCTCGGAAACAACGCAATCTTACTTTGACCCGGAATTACCTGCGCGTCTAAATGAACAGCTGGATGCAAAACGGGGAAGTGAAACTGCGGCATCACAAAAAATGGATGCCACCAACTCACAGATCAGGGCTATGACCAATGGTTTGCGTTTTCAATTAAGCGCTGCTGAGAATAAAGTAAAGCAGGCACGGAACTATGTAAGAATAGACAGCGCCGACCTTCTTGCAGTGCAGAAGTTTTACGAAACTACGAAAGTGCGGTTAGAACGTTATGAAGCAGGTTACAAGAATGGACTCTTTTCACTCACAGACATCGAAACACGGAGGCTAAAATTACAGGAAGACAATGCAAAAGTAATTGGACAGCAAAACAAGCTGAGCAATTCTGCACAGAACTTACTGAATTCGAGTATAGAACTGGACAATATCCGTGCAAAATACCAGGAGTCACTGGCTAAGGCACAGTCTGATATGAGCTCTGCAATTTCAAGCAGGGCAAGTGCACAAGGTGAAATAGCGAAACTGAAGAACGATATATCCAATATCAATATCAGACGTGGTTTGTATGTGGTAAGGGCACCGCAGAGTGGGTTCGTAGTAAAAACGCTAAAGGCAGGTATAGGCGAAAACATTAAGGAAGGTGAATCTGTAGCTACACTGCAACCAAAATCACCACTGGTAGCAGCTGAAGTTTACGTTAGCGCGATGGATGTACCATTAATATTAGACACAAGTGATGTTAGGTTACAGTTTGAAGGCTGGCCATCAGTGCAGTTTTCTGGCTGGCCATCAGTTGCTGTAGGTACATTTGCGGGAAAAATATCGGCAATTGACCGCGTGAGCAGTACTGGAGGTAAATACCGTTTGCTGATCAGACAAACTACGCCAGTACCAACTAAAGATGAACCCTGGCCCCCACAACTACGTCAAGGTTCAGGAGTTTATGGTCGTATCATTCTAAGATCGGTGCCACTTTGGTACGAAATCTGGCGTCAGCTCAACGGGTTCCCACCAAGTCTGGAAAAAGAGCCAACCGCAGTAAAGGATAAAAAAATCTAATGGAGGTCGTCACATGAAGATAAATTTCAGGAGGTTTCCTGCCGCAGCAATGTTGTTTATAATGCTGCTGTTAACATTAAAAAGTGTAGCCCAAACCTCAATCGCAAATGACACAACACGGGTGTTTAGCCTTGAAGACCTGCAGGTATTGGTTTTCAGGTATCATCCAATTGTGAAACAAGCGGCCTTGTTAAGTGAATCAGCAAGGGCTAACGTATTGCAGTCTTTAGGCTACTTTGATCCTGCTTTAAAAGCTGGGTTTAACCGCAAGCTGTTTGGAGATACAGAATATTATAATAATTGGAACAGTGAACTGAAGGTGCCTCTTTGGCTGGCAGGTGCAGATTTGAAGGTAGGTTACGACCGCAGCGTTGGAACTTATACTAACCCGCAAACGCGAACATCGCCCGAGGGCTTGTCTGGTGTGGGCTTAAGTATACCCCTGGGGCAGGGTCTAATTATTGATGCACGCCGAAGCACATTACGTCAATCCAAAATAATGGTTCAATACGCGGAGGCGGAACAACTTAAACAGATTAACAGTGTTTGGTATGCAGTTGTTAAAGATTACTGGAATTGGTACTATGCCTATAGACAGTTTGCGTTGCTGAATGAGGGGGTTGAACTTGCTGAGCGTAGGTTTAGGGCATTGAGCAGACAAACAGCAATTGGTGATAAACCGGTGATCGATTCGGTAGAAGCCTACATCACTGTTCAGGAGCGTATTATTCAGAAAGAAAAAACCAGAATAGAGCTGCAAAATTCCAGGCTGGTATTATCTAATCATTTGTGGAGCGAAGAGGGCAACCCATTGGAACTTCCTACAGCGGCAGCACCTCAAAATCTGGATGAGAATATAGCAAGACCCAGTCAGACGGTACTTGATACATTGATTGGCCGAGCCGCTGGTGAGCATCCTGAACTATTGAAGTTGCGCAGTAAAAGCGGGCAGCTAGCAATAGAAAGAAGTTATCGTCAGGAGATGCTTAAACCCAAACTGAATGTAAGTGGCACATTGATATCTAACCGGAACAGCTTTAAAGGCAATGTACCTGATTATTATGATTTCAACTGGAGCAATTATAAACTGGGTATTGAGTTTGCATTTCCCTTGTTCTTGCGTGCTGAACGTGGTAAGTTAAGGGAGGTAAAAATTAAACAACGAGAATTGGATTATGATCTGCAGCAAACAGGAAGAGAGATTAAAAACAATATCCTTGCGTCTTATAATGATCTAACCGCCTACTCTACTCAACTTGCCCTGCAGGTACAAAGTATCAATAATCAGCAAACGCTGCTGAAAGGTGAAACACAAAAGTTTGACCTGGGAGAAAGCACATTATTTCTTATCAATAGCCGTGAAACAAAATTGATTGATATGAAGATCAAGCGTGAAAGCATGATATCTGGCTACCAGAAAACCCTTGCGGAATTGTATTACAAAGCAGGTACGCGGCAGTTTTTAATGCAGTATTAGTGATATAAGAATACCATCTAATGTAAAAAGGCAACTTAATAATAGGTTCCCTTTTTACGTTGGATGTATTTACCCAGACTTTAGTCTGTCACTCTTGAGTATATACCGACAATCATTTAGTCAGCTCGTAAATTCTGTCAATAACTACCTTGTCAATTTGCTCATCGAACTTACGTGCAAACAAGTCTTTTGAACCCATTATCTTGTCGATGTCTTTCAATTTCAGCACGTTGGGATGTGCTGTTTTTACTTCCCATTCAGTGTAACGCAGGCTGTCACTTTCGATATCAGGAACACAGTTGGCCAAAATGGTTTGAACCCAGATTTCGTCACCACTATGTGTATATTTAAAGGTCTTTAGAAAGCCTGGATGTTCTTCAAGAAACTCAAAAATTCTGTTCATCGCCGTACTATTAATATTTACCCAATTCCATCCCCCATAATATTGAATGGGGTAGAGCTTGCGTTTAATGCCGGCAAGCTTATGGAACTTTCTCACTGCGGTATACATCTTCCTTTTGAGCATGCCTAAATTTTTAGCTTCGAAATGGATTCCATGGTAATAATTTACCCTATCATAACCCCCATCCTGATCCGCCCAGGCTTTCTTGGGAAGGGCCTCGAAATTCATAAAGTTTATTTTGATATTTGCTGTCAAAAATTCTTTGATAGCCGCATTGCTTTTAATGGGAAGATCCTGACCGCTGATCAGCAGATAGTAATCATATTGGTTTTTCCATGCAGCTGTAAACAATTCCACAGTAGCGTCAATCTGAAGGTGACTTCCCCAGTGGACCTCATGCCGTTTTACGAAGTTTACATTCGTGTATGCACTAAAGAGATTGGTATCCAGCTCCCACTTTTGATCAGCATGTATATAAATATCAAAATCTATACTGAGCCGGTTAACCAGTTTCTCCAACTGCCAAACGTTTTTATGTGCTAATATCAATATTGCTATCTTCATTTAGGAAAATGGGAATAAACTGACCAATTAATTAATGTCAGTTATAGAAAACAACACCTGAAAAGCACCATAGTTTAGGTGGTAAACACCTGATCAACAACGTATAAGTACCTTTTTTTCATGCATTATCAATTAACCCTGTGTTTGATTTGTCCTGTAATGGAACATTACCTTATCAAAACATATCTTCAACCATTCAGTATATTGCTCATGTTCAGCAACCAGACTGGTTCGCAGATCATCCATTTTGATATATTTATAATCAGCAACTTCACCTGGATTGGGATATGGTAATGCATCAGAAGTACCAAAATATACATGGTCGTATTCATTTTCAATTAAGCCATTATCAAATTCAGCCATATAGGAAAATTTGAAAGCAGGGCTTAATTTGCATTCCATGCCCATCTCTTCTTTTAATCTTCTGGTAACCGCGTCATCGGTTTGTTCCCCTGGTCGTGGATGACTGCAGCAGGTATTGGTCCATTTTCCCGCAGAGTGGTATTTATCAAAAGCACGCTGCTGCAATAAAAGTTCTCCGGCACGGTTGAAAATAAAAATAGAGAATGCTCTGTGAAGTTTGCCTTCTATATGCGCATCAAGTTTAGGCATGGTGCCGATCGGCTGATCCTCTACGTCTACAAGTATTACTTCTTCTATCATTTAATAATTTGTATTGTTATCCCAGTTTTATAGTTGTAAATCTCACTTAGCGGGCGATATTACATTGTATTTGTCTTGTAACGAATGATGGAATCGAACATCAATCCAAACTTATGTGTATTTGAAATCCGGATGCGTTCAGACATCACTTTTTCGGCACTGCTACGTTTAATTTTATTAAACAATTCCTTATAATATACGTAAGCAAGGTAAACACCGTTTCTGGATGATGCAGGTAACTGCCGGATTCCTGCAAGTGCTTCTTTAAATTCTGCTTCTATCTCCGCCTCAATGAGCTGCTTTTCAATATTTGAAAACCGCGACAAATTTACATTTGGAAAATAACTACGGCTTAAGGTATAATAGTCCACATTCACATCTCTAAGGAAATTAACTTTCTGAAACGCAGAACCTAGTTTCATTGCAGAGCCCTTCAGGTGCTCGTACTGTATTTTATCGCCCTCAGTGAAAACCTGGAGGCACATCAAGCCCACTACCTGTGCTGAACCAAGAATGTACTGGTCGTATTTTTCTGGTGTATACTGTTCTTGCTGCAGATCCATTTCCATACTTTGGAGAAAGAGCTCAATCAACTCATGGTCAATTTGGTATTTATTCACCACTCTTTGAAAAGAGTTAAGGACGGGGTTGAGACTGATTTTATCCTGAATGGCCTCAAAACAGTCGCGCTTGAATTTCGAAAGTAAGAATCCTTTATCATGATCATGGAAGCTGTCTACAATTTCATCAGCCAGTCTAACAAATCCATATATTGCATAAATCGGTTGACGCAGCTTATGATTGAGAAAATAAATACCTAATGAAAAGCTTGTGCTGTAACGCTTGGTGATCATTTTACTGCAGTCTTCGGATAATTTGTCAAATATCTCTTTCATCGTTATTTATTAAGGTATTTTATTAGTTGCTTCGCTGCTACGTTTCCTGAAATTATTGAAGGCGGCACACCTGGGCCCGGAACGGTAAGCTGTCCTGCGTAAAAAAGATTAGGTATTTTTTTATTTTTTAATGAAGGTTTAAGGTTTGCGGTCTGCATCAGTGTATTTGCTAGGCCGTAGGCATTTCCCTTGTAAGAATTATAATCTTCAATAAAATCGCTTACACAGTAGCTTTTTTTATAGTCAATATGATTACGAACAGCGGTTCCCGTATAAGCCTCAAGACGGTCCATAATCGCATTGAAATAGTGTTCTCTTATTGTTTCAGGGTCTTTTACATCCGGGGCAAGCGGCATTAGAACAAATAGGTTTTCATGGCCTTCAGGTGCCACAGAATTATCACTTACGCTGGGACAACATACATAAAACAATGGTTTAGACGGCCATTTCGGATCTTTATAGATTTCATGAGAATGCTGTTTAAGGTCCTCATCAAAAAACAACGTATGATGGTTCAGGCCGTTGATCCTTTTATTTAAGCCAATGTAAAAAATCAGGCATGAAGGTGCAAATACCTTGGTATCCCAGTATTCTTCAGAATAGTTTCTATAAGGTTTACTAAGTAAATTTTTCTCTATGTGATGATAATCTGCTGCTGCCACTATACCATCATAATCCTTGCTTCCAATGGTAGTGGTAATGCTTTTTATAGCAGCCTTTTCAACATTCAGGGCCGTTACTGCTGCATTGGTATGAAATTTCACCCCCAACTTTTCTGCAACCGTCTTCATACCATCAATCACTTTTCCAAAGCCCCCCTTTGGGTACCATGTGCCAAGTTTAAGTCCAGCGTAATTCATCAAACTATATAATGCGGGAGTATCTTCGGGCATTGCACCAAGGAAGAGCACAGGGAATTCCATCAGGGCAACCAGCCTGGGATCTTTAAAATGCTTTTTCACATGCGAACTAAACGAAGTGAATACCTGCAGTTTGAACAGGCCCTTTACCAGATCTACATCTGCAAATTCCAGCAGTGAAAGCCCGGGCTTATAGACGAGCTTTCCAATTCCAATATTATATTTGTATTCCGCTTCGGTTAAAAAACTCCTTAATTTGGCTTCACTACCGGCTTCAATTGATTCAAAAAGTTTGCACAGCTCCTCAAAATCAGCAGGAATTTCCAATACGTCATCTTTCCCGTAGACTATGGTAAAGCCTGGGTCGAGCAGTTGCAGGTCATAAAAATCTGCTGCTTTATAACCAAAATCATTAAAGAATTGTTCAAATACTTCAGGCATCCAGTACCAGCTTGGCCCCATATCAAATACGTAGCCGTTATCGGTAACCAGTTGTCGTGCCCGGCCACCAACGTCTGCATTTTTTTCATAAATATCAACCTGATAACCCTCCTGGGCAAGGTAACACGCGGCACTAATACCTGCGAATCCCGAACCTATAACAGCAATTTGTGATTTTTCTTTTTTAGATATAATAGACATACGGGTTTATAGTTCTCCTTTTATTTTTGATTCATGAAAGTCTTCCAGCTTAGTGAGTAACCTTATGAGATCTGATTTTTCAGCCTCCGATAGAGGCGCCGTCACGTTATTTGATGCTTTTCTAATCCGGTCCATACTTTCATTCAAAGCATCTGTTCCCTTTTGTGTAATATGGATCATTCTGTTTCTTTTATCCGTGTCCAGAAGCTCCTGCTGCACAAGCCCGTTACCAATTAAACGGTTGACAATTTGCATTCCAACAGGTTTTTCATGCACATTAAGTTTGATCAATGCGCTTTTGGTCATACTGCCGAAAGAGACCAGGCTAATCAGATATATAAATTCATCAGGAGTGGAAAACAAAGTATTCGCAATTGCTGCCTTGGCATGCAGTTTTGCGTACCTGTAAAGGTGTACCAGTGAAGTGTTGATTACGCTGTCGGCAGAACGTCCATTTATCTTTCCCCGCCATTCCGGTTCTGCGACATCAGCCGGACCTGACACGTCCAAGCGGACATTGAGCCATTTACCAAATGCGTTTACATCCTGACCGCCGTGAACATTTTCCAATTCATATATTTTCACCATGGATATGAGGTCGGTGATTAAATCGTAGTACATCGTTTAAAATAATTGGTATAATAGTATATTAACACGCATTCGTAAAGGTATGTAAATATACTAATATACCAAATACGCTTTGCCTTCTCATTCCTGGTAGGAGTATTTTTAACTAATCATGGCGCAATAACCGGACTTAACGGTGTCAACGTAACCTGGCCTACTATTCCAGAAGGCTTCGGTTCCCAATTGATAGTAGTGAAAAGTCCATCCTCCCCACGGTTCTCCCGTCTGTATGCAGGGAAATTGGTATTGTAAAATATTTTATAAGGAATCTTGTTCTTGTCCATGTAAATAATACGGTTTGCCATCAGGTTTGCTACCTTGATTTCAAGATGGTTTGTGGACTTTATCAGGTTGGCTGGCAGGTCTATAGAGAAGTCAGGACCAATTAATATCCCCAGTTTATTTCCATTGAGCCATACCTCGGCACTTTCATATACCTTTTCTATATGTAGGCGCCAAAAGGCTGCCGGGTCTGCAGGTTTATTGAATGTAGTTGTATATGAGGCTAATCCAGAAAAGGACTTGGTGCTTGCGTCCCCCAGGTCTGTCCATGACAATAGGTTATTTGTTTTGATATCTGCTGGCAATTTTGGCCCTCCTTCAATAAAATGAATATTCCATTCATTGCCAATCTGGACAGGTTTACCAAAGTCATTGTAATAAAAATAATGTGCACCTTTTACGTTTTGTTCAGATGTTTTAATTATGCAGCTTTCGCCGGGTTGCAACTGCAGGTAAACCTGCGTTCCGCCACGTGCCTGCATTTTTGTTTGGGCGAGACCGCTTCGTTTTGTCATAGGGTTAAAAATTATAACAGATTTAGCATTTGGCATAATGGGCACCCAGCTTTGGAACAGGTCTTTTGTAGTATTGGCAATGAAATAACTGTAGCCGTCTTTTTGTTGACGACGAATAAACTGCAACCCAAGGTCGCTCATTGTTTCACGACCTACACCAGCACCATCCAACAATACCCCGGGATCCGATGCTACTACAAATTTACCTTTACCAACAGTCGCAATTTTTGCTCCTCCTTCAGATGAGACGAACTTTAACGATGCTACAATTGCCTGGTAGGCTTTTCTTCTTTCGTTCAAATTGCTGAAGCCCTGTACATCTGAGGGAAGGTTTTTGTACACAAGAATGGTTGCCCCATTTTTAGCCAAAAGCATCAGCCTGTTCATCGTACTGAGCGGAATATATTTACAATCTGGCAGGACAATAGTTTGATAAATTGATCCGCCAGTACTTAGCTGGCTGCCTGCAGATTGGACACCGAGTATTTGTTTGTCAGAGATAAAATCAAAGGAATATCCCTTGTTCAACATTTCTTTTGATATATTTTCAAATCCTGTACCACTAAAATCTGGTTTAAGCGCATCGTAGTGTTTCAGCAATGTTTTACCGCGTTCAGAAAAACTGTCAAATAAAGGATAGTAAACCAGCACATCATTACTGGGTTTACCTTCCTGTAAAAACGACTGGCAACGTGCAATATAAGTATTGAGCGCGTTGAAATGCGGCCAAAATGGATTGGTCTGGTTAAAATGCACCGCGGCATAAAATAACCACCCTGGCCAGGGCGCATCTTTAGGGGAATAACTTACCCCGTGATAAAATACATGGTTCACACCACCCAGGAAAAATTTGTCAATCATGGTTTTTACACCTCCAAGTGAGGATAGGAAGTGGTCGTTTAGCCACGTTGCACTCTCTGAAGCCACAAGCTGCTTTCCGGTAACATGGGCAGCCGAGGCTGCAAATTTAAACCGGAGAACATCCTCCCCTTCAGTTTCCGGAATACCTACAGCGGCGTAAAGGTCAAGTATATTGGCAGGTGAGCCATGGGACTGGTTGCGTACCAGTGCCCCTTTTGCGCCACCCCATGTTACCCATGGGCGGGTAAAGTTATCAAGTAACAGGTCCGCAATAGTTTCCCGGTAATCGCACAAAACCCTGTCACTCGTTTCCTTATCTCCTTTTCCAAATAACGCAGGAAGATTCCTCCTCAAATCATAACCTCGCCGTTTAAGAAATTCATCAAATAATATAGGACTAAAATCTGCCTGCCCCTGGGCATCATCTACCTCATAAGAATCATTAAAAAACGCCCTTATCCCGGATATATCATGCCCCTGAAAAGCCTGATCAAAGCGACCAAGATAGTTTTTCAGTGCTGATGATGAAAAATGGTCTATCACCAATCCTTCACCACCCGGGGCTGCCCTTTCTACCATTTTGCCATGGTCACCCTCAAATAGCGCATACAATGTCCATTTACTGCCTTTGGGGGCCACCCAATTTAGTTTACCACTGTGGTTAACCTGAGCGGAAAGGTCAAGTATTTGCCCGTCTTCACTAAAGGCCATCAAAACTTTTAGCGGCAGCTGTTTTTCAAACCGAACCTGGTCCAGCGCCAATAATTGTAGGTTCTCGTTTTTTGCAATGGGTGAAATGACGCTCCCTGCAGCAGGTGTTTTGTCACTCGAACGAACCAGTGGCTGCTGCGTGAAAGTAATTAACCCGTTCAATTGCTGACCACCTTTCACCTCATATGTTTTCCAGGACAGGTTCTTACTGGCATCGGCGTCCGTTACGCAGGGCCCACCAAATGGCCATCCGGTCGCATTGGCCATATCGATACCAAGGTTAAGGCGTTTCCCTTCCAGCAAAGTATAATCGAGCATCTCCATCCACTTCGGTGTCAGATACGGAATGAATTCCTGCTCATGACCTTTAACCCCATAGATAGGCGTAATCTCGAGACCGCCAAGGCCCGCCGCACTATAGCTTTCCATATTCCAGCGGAGATCCTGTTTATTAACAGCACTGCCCTCCCACCACCACCGCGCCCAGGGCTTGGCTTGCGGGGTAACTACAGGCCATACAATCTGCGCCTGTGTTTCCAGGACTCCCAATAAAAAGACGAATGTAATCAGTGCTTTTACTTTGTTAACGTTTTTGTTCATATGGAGGTTTGCGTGTAGAGTCTCTAAACTCTGGTATGATATATTTGGCTAAAATTTCAAAAGCTTGTTTTGCCCTGTATGAGCCGTAATTACTTTGCGTGAACACAACAGTAAGATTCAGTTCAGGAATGATGAAAATATATTGACCGCCATTTCCAGAAGCAAAAAGCATGTTATACTGGAAATTGGAGGTTTTCAGCGATTCACGGTACCAATAAAAACCGTAAAAGGTTTGTTGTGGCAATGCCGCTTTGCTTCTGCTTGATTTCATGAACGAAAAATCAGGAATTTCGATGTCGCAAAGGGTGGACTGCGTAACCCATTTTTTAGATACCACCTGTCGCCCCTTCCAGCTACCACCATCTCTTACCAACTCACCAATTTTCATCATATCGCCGGGAAGAAAATAAAATGAACCTGCGGTCATTCCGTTTCCTGAAGGGTCGGTGGTCCACCTGTACTTTGTAATACCAAGCGGCTCAAATAAATATATACGGGCAAAATCCATCACAGACATTTTTGCTGCCTTACGGATTACACCACTTAAAATCACAGGGTCAACAGAAGTATAGGACCAGGTTGCCCCTGGTTTGTTTTTCATAGGCAGGTCCAGGGAAAACTTTACCCAATCATTGCTTAAACTCATCGCGTCCTCGCAGTCCTTTGTGTCATTAAACTCCTCACAATCAAATCCAGCCTTCATTTCCAGCAGATTTTTCACTGTTATCATCCTTTTTAAACTATCGCTGGCAAAAGATGGGACCTCAGGAAAAAACTCAAAGACTTTTTGGTTAACATCCTTGATGAAGCCCTTGTCTATTGCGATGCCAATTAATAGTGAAGTAATGGATTTAAATGAAGAGCGTGAATCATGCAGAGAATCACGGTTGAAGCCATTAAAATAGTGCTCATATGTCAACCGACCGTTTTTTGAAACCAACACGCTGTTAATTCCCTTATATTTATCGTTACTGATGTCACCCGTCATTTCTGAAAGACCCGAACTTAAATTCCTGTCATCCTGCGCAAAAATGCAGGAATTTAGCAGTAACACCAACGATGCAAGAAAGATTGAGTGTTTCATTGACACGATATATATATATTGACAATATACTAAAATGTTTTATATAGCAAGATGAAGGTTCTATATGTAAATATTGGCCTGAAAATTGTTTAAACATCAATAGATAAATTAAACAATATGAAAGCTGCATTGACGTCCTCTTTTTTCCTCGATAACGGTTCTTTATGTATTATAGAAACCACCTGGCTGGGACAATCCCAGTGGATTCTGCTTCACAAAAAGACACTGGATATCAAGACGCTGCAATTTGGGTCAAAAGACAACTCAGCCGAAGTAGAGGAACGTTTTTTTGATCTGGGTTATCTGAAATTTGATTCGCGCCAGGGAGTATTCATAGAAAAATACAATGCTGCGCTGCATCACCTGGACAATAAGAGCGGCGAAAAGGTTCCCGAAGCTTATATGAGTGTGATATACAACTATCTCAATAAAATTAATATCCCTTCGTGGGAAACAGCGGTTTCGTACCCCGCGATGTGTTAATTTCGCTGCATTTTATTTATATTTGATCAGGCTTTTATTCCCCACCTGAAATTGAACCTATCTGCGCTGTCCCTTCTTAAAGAACATTACAAATCCGCGCTTGCGGTAAGTTTCCTTATTATTATATTCCACTTTAGTTTACAGCAAAATTACCAGCTGTTCCACACTGTTGTGGAGTTGTTTTCCATCATTATAGCCTTTGCTGTCTTCATTGTAACATGGAATTCACGTGAAATGATGGACAATAAATATTTGTATCTGGTTGGGATTTCGTATTTGTTTATTGGCTCGCTGGATTTCCTGCACACCATGACATTTAAGGGAATGAACCTATTGCCCAACAACGTGTTTTATGCCAATCAGTTTTGGGTCGCCACCCGCTTCCTGGAAGCGGTTACATTGTGCGCCGGCTTTTATGTTTTTAAAACCAGCAGGAAATTAAGTGCCGAATTGATTTTTCTTTG
>Ga0247815_10000743_pt1 | contig 25536 bp, 19 predicted proteins | sample UWRJL194509B1_FD_181014 | JGI IMG/M metagenome (GOLD analysis project Ga0247815, IMG submission 181014) | Plant litter microbial communities from Arlington Agricultural Research Station in Wisconsin, United States - UWRJ-L194-509B-1 | ecosystem: Environmental > Terrestrial > Plant litter >...
TGGTAAAAATAATAAAGAATTTCTTTATTTGAAGTTAATAACGATCAAAGTTTTGACTTTAGTACCATAAATGTACAATTAGATGTTGAATAAAAAGTTTATTTAACTGCAAAGCTTTGTTTTTTTAATTTCGCAAAGACGCAAAGTCGCAAAGGAATAAAAAGCTTTAGTTCTCAAGCTTTACAACTGTTGGTCTTAAAATTTGATTTAACCGCAAAGCGCGCAAAGTTTTTATAACAGATTGTGTTTAGATTATGTTGACAAAAGCAAAGTTCGCAAAGCTTTGAGAAAAATAGAAGCTTAGAAAAATTTACGACAGAGTATACAAAGATTCACACAAAGTTAATTAACATCCAGCTTTGCGAACTTTGTGTTTTTACAAAACCTTCAAAATTTAAAAAACTTTGCGCACTTTGCGGTTAATGTCAATAGTTAAATTTCCCATTGCAAATTACTTCGTTTCCCAAACCAATGATAAATAATACAATCCGCCAATAGATGGCCCGCCTAAAATAGAATTGTAAGGTTTGTTGAGAATATTGGTTCCTCCAAGTTTGGTTGTAATACCTGCTTTTTTGAAATTATAATTGATTTGTGCGTCCATCGACCAGTAAGCAGGAACGGTTCCGCTGACTAAAAACGAAACATAATCAAAGTTGTTTTGATAACGGGCCGTTGCGCTTGCGCCAAGATTTTTCCAAATATTAGCTGCGATTAATGTTCCGTTGATGTTGAATTCCGGAGTGTTGAATCCGTCCTCGAGACCGTCTTTGTCATCTGTCCGGTCGAGTTTGGTATATGTAACATTGGTTAAAGCGGTGAAAGTTTTATCAATGCGATATTTTAAACCTAAACTTCCTCCGTAATTGTAAATTTTACTTTTAGAATTCGTCCACAAACGGTATCTGTTTTGTGTGTTTTTAGAATATAATGCAGTCGGAATCTGGTTAGGATCTGTAGTGTTGGGAATACTGGCTTCGACTTGTGCAATGAAATTTTTATACGAGTTGTAATAAAAATCGGCATCGATAAATAGATTTTGTTTTAACGCAATTCCCCTAAATCCAAATTCGAAAGAATTAACAAACTCCGGTTGTAAATAGGTATATGGGTTTTTCTGAATCGTGTTTTTATTCTTTTCAATGGCTTGCGCCTGAGTGATTCCAAGTGTGTTGACATCATTGTTTACCTTCGATTGAAATTTATCTATCGAAGCTTTGGTATACGAATTCTCAAAAATACCGTCCGACATAATACGCAATCCGCCCACACGTTTTACGCCGCCGCTATTTACGTTAGAAAAACCTTCGAAAATACTTGGGAAACGATAGCCGTTTTGATAAGAAGCTCTAAAACTAATTTCGTTTTTGGGAGCATAAATGGCAGTAAGCTGAGGCGTAAATTTTGTGTTGAAATAATCGGCCTTGTCCATTCTTATGGTGGCGCCCAAGCTTATTTTTCGATCTAAAAAATCTTTTTTCAATTGGGTAAAAGCACCCGTTTTTTGATAAGTCAAATTTTCAGAAGGATTTACGGGATTAATAAAGTAGTTTCCGTCAGGTACAATGATATAAGTTCTGTAGTCGAAACCGCTCAATAATTGGGCATCTATTTTTTCGAAGAAAGTGAGGAAAGCTTTATCCCAATTTAGTAAACCTTCGGCATGAACCAAAGTCGATTTTACGCGAAGTGCTGCACCATAATCCCAATTGTTGATGTTGATTAATTCCTCTTTTTTCTGATTGTAAGCGTCAGTTCCGGGTTCAAAACGACCTTGGTCAGATGTGGTTCTGGCTATTTTATGCGCGTCGGCTACAGCAGATCCGTTTGTTATGGCATTTTTATAAGCGACAGAATAATCAGCAAACCATTGATCATCTGATTTGTAAGCCCGATCCATATTTTCGGCAAGAGAACGAAGATTATATGAATTTCCGGTATTCTCGAAAGTGGCATATCCTTTTGCCTGAAAAATTGGAGTATGATAATCAAGGGCAATTTGGTTTAAAGTATAATTGTCTAATCTAAATCGGTTTGAACGTTGGTAGATTGTATTGATTAATGCTGTTTTGTAAGTCACAGCCAATTCATTTCCTTTTTTAGGACGGAAGTAAAAACCAACATCGGCTTTATAATTTTTTATACCATAATCAGAAATATCCGTTTCGCGATAACCTGTCCTGGCAACCACATAATTTTTACCATTTAGGTTTAAAGTTTTTCTGTTGGCCGATTCGTTTCCGTAGCCATTTACTTCGTCATAAGCCGGATTATCTGCTCCGTATAAATTGGTTGAAGCATTGGCGTTTGGAGCCAAATCTGTCCGGTCATCAGCAACCCAATCTGTTCCGCCTGTTGTGGAAGCATTAATTTTAAAGGCAAATTTTTCATTGAATGCTTTTGCAAAACGTAAATTAAACTGCGAATAAATTTTCGGTGAAAACCGGTCAATATTTCCAACATGATTTACGCCGGTCAATTGCTGAATGCTAATGCCCTGATATTCGAAAGGATTTTTGGTCTGAATATTGGCTAAACCATTTATAGCGTTCATTCCGTATAAAGCTGCAGCCGTTCCCGGAATAATTTCTATTTTGTCAATATCAAGATCATTTGCGCCCAAAGCGTTGGCAATTGGAGCGCCCAAATGTGGTGCCTGATTATCTATTCCGTCAATCAGTTGTGCAAAACGTACGTTGGTCGAATTCGCAAAACCTCTTGTATTGATGACTTTAAAACCTAAACTTGGTGTGATGATCTGAACGCCTTTTATATTTTCGAGTGCTTCATAAATACTTGGTGATCCCATTGTTTTGGCTTCCGCCGATTTTAACTGCTCGATACTTATAGGAGAACGCATTATTTTTTCGGAACGACGGGAAGCTGTAATTACAATTTCGTTCAACTCTTCTTTTTTGATGCTATCCTGGCTTGTTTTTGAATTTTCTACTTGAGAAAAACAATTAAAGCTGATTAAAAACAGAAAAAGATAAAGTTGAATTTTCATGATTTGGATTATTATTCAGTATGTTTAGAAATGAATACCGAAGTGCTTAAAGAATGTTTTTTTTCGCTGTAATTTTTATAAATAAATAATTTAGGGTCTTAGAATTTTAGGTTTTGGGTTTCTTTTTGGGCAAAATCTTTAATCCGTTTTTCGATTTCATAAAATACGGTTATTGCTTTTTCTCCCGCAGGAGTTAGTCTTGCGCCGCCGCCGCCTTTTCCGCCAAGAAGTTTTTCTACCAACGGATTTTCTGCCCGCTGATTCATTTCTTCGACCAATTGCCACGCCTGACGATACGCCATTTTCATTTCTTTAGCCGCATTGGTAATAGATCCGGTTTTTCGAATATTTTCTAATAACCAGATTTTTCCAATTCCTAAAAAAGGACCTTCAGCTTCTTCAATCCAAAGTCGTACTTCAATAGTGTATTTTTTATTATTTTCCATTTTTGTACTTTAAAAAACATCTTTAAAAATAGTCTATTTTCAGTAAAATGATTCTTCTAATTCTAAAAGTGTTTAAAAAAGACCAATTTCTGCTCTAAATATCAGAGTGCAAATTTGAGTATTTATGGGTTTTTAAAGAATGATTTTTATCACATTTTTTAATCTAAAAAAATTACTTTGGTACAATCCACAATAAACGTAAATTTGCAAACTTATTATTCAATATACTAAAACTTAGCAACTCAGTTACTCAGTAACTCAGCAACTCAAAGAAATGAAATACAATCCAAACGAAATCGAAGAAAAATGGCAGAAATATTGGGCTGAAAACCAAACTTTTGCTGCATCAAACAATTCTGAAAAACCAAAGCATTATGTACTGGACATGTTTCCTTACCCGTCTGGGGCAGGATTACACGTAGGACATCCGCTGGGTTATATTGCCTCAGATGTTTATTCTCGTTTCAAAAGACATCAGGGTTTCAATGTTTTGCACCCAATGGGTTATGACAGTTTTGGTTTGCCGGCAGAACAATATGCGATACAAACAGGACAACGTCCGGAAGATACAACCCGTGTAAATATCGACGGCGGAGTAGATAAAGAAGGAAAACAAATTGCAGGATATAGAAAACAATTGGATAAAATTGGTTTTTCGTTTGACTGGAGCCGTGAAGTGCGTACATCAAATCCTGATTATTATAAACATACACAATGGATTTTTATCCAGTTATTTAATTCGTGGTATTGCAGAAAACAAGGAAAAGCGTTTGATATTTCAGAGCTTGTAAAAGTTTTTGAAGAAGAAGGAAATGTTTTGGTCGAAGCAGTTTGCGATGACAATGTTGCAATTTTTACAAGAGAAGATTGGAATTCGTATTCTGATGATCAGAAAGAAAAAATCCTTTTGCAATACAGAATGACCTATTTGGCTGAAACCGAAGTAAACTGGTGTCCCGGTTTAGGAACTGTTTTGGCAAATGACGAAATTGTAAACGGAGTTTCAGAGCGCGGAGGATATCCGGTTATTCGTAAAAAAATGACTCAATGGAGCATGCGAATTTCGGCTTATGCAGAACGTTTGTTGCAAGGTTTAAATGATATCGACTGGAGCGAATCTATAAAAGAATCACAAAGAAACTGGATCGGAAAATCGGTTGGAGCTTTAGTGACTTTTAATGTAAAAGATCATAACGAAGTTATTGAAGTTTTTACAACAAGACCTGATACAATCTTTGGAGTTACTTTTATGACTTTGGCACCGGAACATGATTTGGTAGCTAAAATTACAACTCCGGAACAAAAAGCAGCAGTTGAGGCTTATATCGAAAAAACAGCAAAACGTTCAGAGCGTGAGCGTATGGCCGATGTAAAAACCATTTCTGGAGTATTTACCGGAGCTTATGCAGAACATCCTTTTACGAAAGAACCAATTCCGGTTTGGATTGGGGATTACGTTTTAGCAGGTTACGGAACTGGTGCTGTAATGGCGGTTCCTTGTGGAGACGAAAGAGACTATGCTTTTGCGAATTTCTTTAAAGGTCAGGACGGAATGCAGGAAATCAAGAATATCTTCGCTAATGTTGATATTTCTGAAGCGGCTTACGGATCTAAAGACAATGTTGAAATCGCTAATTCTGATTTCTTAAATGGATTAAATTACAAAGCGGCAACTCAAAAAGCAATTGCCGAATTAGAAAAAATAGTGCAAGGAAAAGGAAAAACAAATTACCGTTTGCGTGATGCTGTTTTCTCTCGTCAGCGTTATTGGGGAGAACCTTTCCCGGTGTATTATGTAAATGGTTTGCCAAAGATGATCGATGCAGAACATTTGCCAATTATTTTGCCGGAAGTAGAGAAATATTTACCAACCGAAGATGGTTTGCCTCCGTTAGGAAACGCAACTGTTTGGGCTTGGGATACTCAAAACAATAAAGTTGTCAATACAGATTTGGTAGATCATGCAACGATTTTTCCATTAGAATTGAATACTATGCCAGGTTGGGCAGGAAGTTCTTGGTATTGGATGCGTTATATGGATGCGCATAACGAAACTGAATTTGCAAGCAAGGAAGCTTTGAAATATTGGGAAAGCGTAGATTTATATATTGGAGGAAGCGAACACGCAACCGGACACTTATTGTATTCTCGCTTTTGGAATAAATTCTTAAAAGACAAAGGTTTTGCTCCAACCGAAGAACCATTCAAAAAACTGATCAATCAGGGAATGATTTTGGGAACGACTGCTTATGTTTACAGATTAGAAGGAACCAATACATTTGTTTCTAAAAACAAAATTGAAGGCCAGAATGTTCAGCCAATTCGTGTTGATGTTCATTTCGTAAATTCTTCTGATGAATTGAATCTTGAAAAGTTCAAAGCATGGAGAGAAGATTTTAATACTGCCGAATTTATTTTGGATGAAAACGGAAAATACATTGTTGGTCGTGAAGTCGAAAAAATGTCAAAATCATATTATAACGTAGTTACTCCGGATGATATTTGTAATGAATATGGTGCTGATACATTACGTTTGTACGAAATGTTTTTAGGGCCATTAGAACAAGCTAAACCTTGGAATACTGCCGGAATTTCGGGAGTTTTTGGTTTCCTTAAAAAATTATGGAGATTATATTTTGATGAAAATAACGGTTTAATCGTAAACAACGACGAACCAACAAAAGACAACTTAAAATCATTACACAAAACCATCAAAAAAGTAGCAGAAGATATCGAGAGTTTCTCTTTTAATACTTCGGTTTCTCAGTTTATGATTTGTGTGAATGAATTGTCGACTCAAAATTGTCATTCGAGAGCCATCTTAGAACCATTAGCGATTTTGGTTTCGCCTTACGCGCCGCATATTGCTGAAGAGTTATGGTCACAATTAGGTCATACAACTTCTATTGCAACAGTTGATTTTCCTGTTTTTGAAGCCAAACATTTAGTAGAAACCAATAAAGAATATCCGGTTTCTTTCAACGGGAAAATGCGTTTCACGATCGAATTGCCTTTGGATTTAACCGCAGCACAAATCGAAGAAATCATTATGAAAGATGAAAGAACATTACGTCAGTTAGATGGTAAAACACCAAATAAAGTGATTATTGTTCCCGGGAAAATTATCAATTTGGTTGGATAACCGAATAAAATCCAATATTAAAAATTCCAAATTCCAATTTTACGATTGGGGTTTGGGATTTTTTTTGTACCAGTTTGTCATTCTGAGGGGGAGGAAGAATCAGGCTAGGAACTCAATTTCATTAAGTTAAGCTTTTATAAATAAAATTATTGTAAATCAAATCCGTTTTTATCTGCGTTTTTACGAAGTAAATCTGTTGTATCCGCGTCAAAATTAGACGCTGATTTTACTGATTCGCTAAAGCGAAAACGCTGATAAAAACGGATTTTTTTCTAATTACTTTCGTTTAAACTGTAAATAATTTTATAGATTCCCCTTAATTTAATGACATTGACTAGGAACTCTTTAAACAAAATCGACAATATTTGTTGAGCGATGCTTTTGATCATTAATTGAGGATAATAATATTGTAGATTTTCTTTGCTTTTTTGTCGCAAATTATACGAATTAACAAAAATAAAATTCGCGAAAATTGTGTAATTCCTGGCGATAATTAAATGCAAAAAAAAAGCCTCGTAATATACGAAGCTTCTTTTTTCCAAAATTAAAATAAAAATTCTACTCCTAAAATTTATAGAGGGAAAGCATAAGGTACAAGAGTTACCACAATGATTCCGTCATTGTTTGCTTTTGCAGTCGATTCTTTTACTACTTTACCGCCAACATAAATTTTGGCAGTTAGGGTTTGATCTTTAACTCCGCCATAACCACTTGCGCTGGCTGTCACAGCATTAACACCTGCATCAACGGTGATTTCTTTTGTCCAAGGCAAGGTGGTAACGTCCTCATTTAATGGATTTCCACCCTTATCAAAATAAATTGTACTAAGTTCTCCTGAAAAATTTCCGGTTAGCTCATATTTTACATCTCTTGAAACAGGTGCTGAGTCATTATTGTTATCGCTGCTGCAAGATCCTACTGTAAAAGCAAGGGTGAATACAATCGCTAAAGTTTTTAAAACTGATTTCATAATATAGTTTATTAGTTAACATTCATTTAAAACAAAATTAGACGCTTATGAATCAGATGGCAATACCTGATAAAATGCATTTTGAATTACCTGATATCAGGTAAAAGTGATATAATTACTTTTTAAACATTTTTTAATTTGATATTTTTGAATAAATACCACTTTATGAAGAAAATCTACTTATTAATACTATTTCTTTTTTTATCTGCCGTTTCAAATTCGCAGGTAATTCTTTCTCTTGATGATGATTCGGTTTATATAGACAGTATTGCTAAAATCACTAAAAACACAAAGTCAGATAGTATTAAATGCTTGTATAGCTTTAAGTTGTCTAAAATGTATTTGATGGTTCAGGATGCTAAAAAATCAAAAGAATATTTAGAGCAGGCCAATAAACTAAAAGGCAGATTTCCTTTCTTAAATGATGCAGGAATATTTTATAATGCTTCTCGTTTCTTAGAAAAAGGAGATGTTGATGGTTTCGAAAAAACGTTGCTTGAAGGAAATAACAAACTAAAAAAATATTACAATACCGAAGCGTTTCGAATTCGTGCTATCATTTTACAGAATTACGGTATCATGCAGCAACGAAAGAACAACGAAAAGGCATATATGAAACTGCTTATTAATGAAGCCATTCCTGCTGCTAAAAAAAGCCGTGACTATGAATTGATAAGCGGATTGTATAAAGCGGTTGCTATTATTTTTATGAATAATAACGAACGCGAAAAAGCGAGTGAATATTTAAGTGAAGCCCAGAAATATATCGAAAGAGCTATTAAAAAATCACCAACGCTGGCTGAGTCAAAAATGGAAACGTATATTATTAATGCTGAAAATTTAGTAGAGTTACAGCATTTTTATGATGCCCAAAAAGTACTCGATAAAGCATTTTCGACCTTGAAAAATTTCCCTGAATCGAATTTAAACGATTCTTATTTTTATTCTGAAGGATTGTATTATGCAAGGCTAAATAAAAATGCAGATGCTTTGGCGAGTTACGAGAAAGGTATTAAATCGGCAGAAAAGCATCAAAACCAAATTGCATTAAACAGGCTGAAATATGCAGAGTACGAAGTAAATTTTAAATTAAAAAACTATGATAAGGCAAAAGCCAATCTGGAGTATCTTTTAGAAAAAACACCTTTTATTGTTGATCAAAAGAATTATTATAATAAGTTGTCTGAAGTTTATAATGCAACCAAAAATTATGATAAGGCTTATTTCTATTCAAATAAATCGAATAGAATAAATGACAGCCTGAATGATACTAAATTTAAAAGTGAAATTGTAGAGCTTGAAGCAAAATATAAAAAAGCCGAAAGTGAGAAGAAAATAACGATGCTGCAATCACTAAACGACAAAGCTGCTTTGATGGTGTACAGCAACCGTTTGAATTCATTGCTTTTTGCAGGTTTGTCTTTTCTGTTGCTTGTGATTGTTTTGTTCTTGTGGATTTTCAATAAAAACCAAAAGAAATTAAGTGTTCAAAAAGAAATTAACCTTAAGCAAGAATTGTCTGCTTTTGAAAATCGCCATAAACTTTCAGTTTCCAAGGCTTTGATTCAGGGAGAAGAAATGGAGCGAAAACGAATTGCCAGAGAGCTGCATGATGGTCTGGGAAGTATGCTTTCGAGTGTGAAAATTCATTTGAACCTTGCGAAAAAAGAAAATGCTGAAACTGTAAACGGAGTAGATGCTATGCTCGATAATTCGATAAAAGAACTTCGAAACATATCGCAGAATTTAATGCCCGAAAGTTTGCTGGAGTTAAGTTTAGAACATGCTTTAAGAGATTTATGCGCTGCAAATTCTAATGCTGTTACTAAAGTTGAATTTCAGTATTTGATAAAAAAATCAAGACTTCCTAAAAATTCCGAAATCATGATTTATCGAATTATTCAGGAGTTATTGAATAATGCTTTAAAGTATGCAAAAGCTTCTCAGGTTTTGGTTTCATGCTCTCAAAACAAAGACGTGTTTTTTATTACGGTGGAAGATAATGGAGTTGGTTTTGATGTTTTGGATCCGAAAAATAAAAACGGAATGGGGTTGAAAAATATTAAAAATCGCGTGGAATTCCTGAACGGGAAATTAGAGATTGATAGTAAACCTAATCAGGGAACATCTGCTTATATAGAATTAAATGTAATCAACGAAAATCAGGAAAATGAGTAAAAAATATAAAATGGTTGTGGTTGATGATCATCCTATCGTGATTTCGGGTATTTCAGGGCTTTTATCTGATTTGGAAAATATTGAAATTATCGAGAAAATGCAGTCCGGCGTTATGCTTCTGGATTATGTAGAGAATAACGAAGTAGATTTGGTTTTAATGGATATTTTTCTTCCGGTAATAACCGGTATCGATTTATGTAAAGCGATTAAACAGAAATTTCCACAGGTAATTGTTATAGGAATGAGCAGTCAGTCTGAACGAAGTTTAGTAATGAAATTTATTCAGAATGGAGGAAATGGTTATATCCTGAAAAGTGCTTCGTTTGATGAATTTAAAAACTGTATCAATAAAGCAATCGAAGGCGAAATTGTGTTTAGTGATGAGGTTAAAATAATTGTAAGTCAGCCTTTATCTGAAGATCTGGATACTATTCCGAGTTTGAGCCGAAGAGAAAAAGATATTGCCATTTTACTTTCAAAAGGAAAACAAACCCAGGAAATTGCCGATGAGCTTTTTTTAAGCTTTTTAACGGTGCAGACTCACAGGCGAAATATTCTTCAAAAATACAAAACCAAAAATGTCGCAGAATTAATAACACTGCTGCTGAAAAACAATCTTTTAGATTGAAAAAATGTCCTGTAAAATGCCAAAATGACATTTTTTGAAATTGGTTCAGAAATTGCAGTTTCTTTTGTAACTTTAGTAATCAATCAAATAAAAGTAAAAAAATATGGGAAGTGGATATTTAATTATTGCAGGAGCAATTATGTTGTTCAGCTGGTTAGTGAGTTCAAAGCTCAAAAGTAAATTTGAATTATATTCGAAAATACAATTAAGAAACGGAATGAGTGGTGCAGAAATTGCCGAAAAAATGTTGGCTGATAACGGAATTACTGATGTTCGAGTAATCTCAACTCCGGGGCAATTAACAGATCATTATAATCCTTCAGATAAAACAGTAAATTTAAGTGAGGCAGTTTACAATCATCGTAATGCGGCTGCAGCTGCTGTTGCGGCGCACGAATGCGGTCACGCTGTACAGCATTCTATAGGTTACGAATGGCTGACTTTACGTTCTAAACTGGTGCCAGTTGTGAGTATTGCCTCAAATTATGTACAATGGATTTTGCTGGCCGGAATTTTAATGATCAGGACTTTTCCGCAATTACTATTGGTAGGAATCGTGATTTTTGCCGCAACAACATTGTTTACTATTATAACTTTGCCTGTAGAATATGATGCCAGTAACAGAGCGCTTGCCTGGTTAGAAAATAAACATATGCTGACACAGGAAGAACAGGCAGGAGCAAAAGACGCTTTAAAATGGGCTGCAAGAACGTATGTTGTAGCGGCTATAGGATCTATTGCAACGTTGCTGTACTATATCTCAATTTATTCCGGAAGCAGAAGGAATTAAAAATTTAAATTCCAATTTTTTAAATTCCAAATTCCAAAATTGGAAATAAACAAAAACCCGACAGGTCTAAAAGCTTGTCGGGTTTTTGTTTTTATATTGATGTGCTTTTAAGCAAGAATATTTTCTAATGTTAAATAAAATAAAATCCATATTCCGGATATGATATAAACGCAGTTTAAATATTCTTTGTTTTCAGATTTGAAATACTTAAAGAAAAGAATCAAAGTGTAAACTATGCTTATTGGAATCAGCAGTAAAAATAAAATACTGCTAAAACCAGAGCCGTGTGGGCTGCCAGTTTCAACGCTTCCAACGAAACAAGTTATAGCAATATAGATTGTAAAAAACACTATGGTTTTAATCTCAAGTCTGATAGAATGTAATTTCAAGATTTCTAATTGGAATTTGGAATTTAAATATTGGAATTTTAATTTTTTTAAAGTTGAATTTGTCTGTCAATTTGTTGATCTAATGAAATAAAGGTTTCGGTTCTAGAAACACCTTCTATAGCCTGAATTTTAGTGTTTAAAAGCTGCATCAGGTGTTCGTTGTCGCGACAAATGATTTTTATTAATACAGACCAGTTTCCGGTTGTATAATGACATTCGAGAACTTCGGGGATTTTTTTGAGATCTTTTACGGCTTCGGAGTTTCTTGAAGCTTTATCTAGATAAACACCAATGAAAGCCATTGTGTTATAACCCAGAACTTTTGGGTTTACCGTAAATTTAGAACCTGATATTACTCCCGATTGTTCCAGTTTTTTTAAACGCTGATGAATCGCAGCTCCTGAAATGCCTATTTTATTGGCAATTTGTAAAATAGGTTTTCGGGCATCGTCCATAAGGTATCTAAGAATTTCTTTGTCGATACCATCAATTTCGATTAAAAGGGAGTTGATTTTCATAGTTGTGGTTTGAAACTTATTTAGATGATTTGGTTTAAAATAGAAATCAAATTTAGGAATAAAACTTTAAAATATTTAAAAAATCAAGATTTGAATTGTTTTTCTTAGCGTTGAGTTTTTTTACCATTAAGAGATTAAGAAAATAAAGAGGATTGTAAATTACTTTTAAGACATCATTAAGAGGTAAAGCTTAATTTTTCTTAATCTCTTAATGGTGAAAAACAAAAAATTCCAAATCCCAACAAGTAAGTTGGAATTTGGAATTTATATTTTGGAATTTTATTAAAAAAAAGGATTATTTTCCTTTGTTTGCTTCTGCGATGTATTTTTCTAAAGCCATTGTCATAGAAGGAGTTTCAGGAGTTGGAGCAAGAATATCGATTCTTAAACCATGGTCAAGAGCTTCTTTTTGAGTTGTGCTTCCAAAAACTGCGATTCTGGTATCGTTTTGCTTAAAGTCCGGGAAGTTTTTAAATAATGATTTAATTCCGGTTGGACTAAAAAATGCCAAAACATCATAATAAACATCTGCAAGATCAGATAAGTCGCTCATTACCGTTTTGTAAAAAACAGCTTGTGCCCAGTCTACTTTTAGATTGTTTAACGTTATAGGAGCATCAGCATTCAATTGATCAGATGCTGGCAACAAGAATTTTTCGTCTTTGTACTTTTTGATAAGAGGTGATAAGTCTGCAAAATCTTTTGCTCCAACGTAAATTTTACGTTTTCTATACACAACATACTTTTGCAGGTAAAATGCAACAGCTTCAGATTGGCAGAAATATTTCAATCCTTCAGGAACTTTATAACGCATTTCATCTGCTACTCTAAAAAAGTGATCCACCGCATTACGGCTTGTCAAAATTATAGCAGTATAATGATTAAGATCGATTTTTTGTAATCGGATCTCTTTTGCATTAACCCCCTCCACATGAATAAATGGTCTGAAATCAATTTTTATTTTGTGTTTTTGTTGGAGCTCAAAGTAAGGAGAATTTTCCACTTTAGGTTCAGGCTGTGACACCAAAATTGTTTTCACTTTCATATTGTAAACTTTTTCTAAGCACTTACTTTTGTAATCCAATAATAGAGAAAATAATAAGGTGCTATTTCAAGAGCGCAAAGATATAAAATAAAATAAAATAACTTGCTGATTATTACGTTTTGATACGTTTTTATTGAAATAAAATATGAGTAGAGACTGATACATAGCGAAATACCTATGATTGCCAACGGTATAATTTTAGGAATATTGTCATAATAAAACAAAATAGCATTAATAGGGAGCACTAAAACGCCAATATAAGTTCTGTAAGTAACTTTTTGTAAGTTAAAAAGGTCGGCAAACTCCTCGATGTTGAATGAAGTTGCAACAATTTTTTCGATTAAAAACTTCGCCAGAATAAAATAAAGTAAAAATGTAGCGATCTGAATAAACAGGATCCAGTCGGTTTTTAGAATGCTATACGTTCCCGTTTTAAGATCTTCCGAAAAAATATGCATCGTCAACTGAATGAAAAAAGCATACGAAATAACCTGTACAAAAAACAAACCAACAGTAAAACTGCTTTTCAGGTGATTGTTATCACGATAAATTTTGGCGTATTTGTCTGAGAAAATAAGCTTGCTGAATTCGCTAAATCTGGTTTCATAAGCTGATTTAGTCATAGCAACAACAGCAAAGGTCAACACAAATAAAAGTGTCGCCCAGTCTTTGTTTTCGATAATTCGAGGGTGAAGTTGTTCAATCATAACGACACAAAATTAGTAATTTTTTGTCTCAATACTTTTATTATATATTTATTATGAATCAAATGCCATAAAAAGTTTACTTTTGCGAGGAAATTTACGCAGAAAAATGAATGATTGTATTGTCATAATCCCCACTTACAACGAAATCGAAAATATTGAAAGTATAGTTAGAGCTGTACTCTCACAACACAAACCCTTTCATCTTTTGATTATTGATGATAATTCGCCCGATTTTACGGCCAATAAGGTAATTGCGTTACAGGAAGAATTTCCTGACAGGCTGTTTTTAGAAAAAAGAGCCAAAAAATCAGGTTTAGGAACTGCTTATGTTCACGGTTTCAAATGGGCTTTAGAGCGCAAATACGATTACATTTTTGAAATGGACGCTGATTTTTCTCACAACCCAAATGATCTTGAAAAATTATTTGATGCTTCCCATTTTGGCGGAGCAGATCTGGCTATTGGTTCTCGTTATGTAACAGGTGTAAATGTGGTAAACTGGCCGTTGAGCCGTGTTTTAATGTCTTATTTTGCCTCTGTTTACGTGAAGTTTATTACCGGAATGAAAATTCATGATGCCACGGCAGGTTTTGTTTGTTATAAAAGAGAAGTTTTGGAAAAAATCAATCTTAACAAAATAAAATTTGTGGGTTATGCTTTTCAGATCGAAATGAAATACAGAACCTATTGCGCTAAATTTGAAATTACTGAGGTTCCTATTATCTTTACAGACAGAACAAAAGGAGTTTCGAAAATGAGCAATGCCATTATCAAAGAAGCTATTCTTGGTGTAATTTCGCTAAGATTAAAAAAATTATTCAATACCTTATAATACCACAATGGCGATGAACAGGATTTTAATAAAGAATGCTAAAATTGTAAACGAAGGATCTATTTTTGAAGGTGATGTTCTGATCGAAAACGACTTGATCGTTGAGGTAGCAGACAGTATCAGTCTAAAATCATCCGATTGTAAAGTGATAGATGCCGAAGGAAGTTATTTGATTCCCGGTGCAATCGATGATCAGGTACATTTTAGAGAGCCGGGATTAACGCATAAAGGTGATATCGAATCAGAATCGAGAGCTGCGGTTGCGGGAGGAATTACTTCTTTTATCGAACAGCCTAATACGGTTCCTAATGCAGTAACTCAGGAAATTTTAGAAGATAAATATCAAATTGCTGCCGTAAAATCATTTGCGAATTATTCGTTTATGATGGGCGCAACCAATGATAATCTGGAAGAAGTTTTAAAAACCAACCCAAAAAATGTTGCCGGAATCAAGATTTTCTTAGGTTCATCTACAGGAAACATGTTGGTAGATAACGAAGCGACTTTAGAAAAAATATTCTCAAGCACGCCCATGTTAATTGCGGTACATTGCGAAGACGAAACTACGATCCAGAATAATCTTGCCGCTTTTAAAGAGCAATATGGCGATGATGTTCCGGTAACGGCGCACCATTTGATTCGTAGTGCCGAGGCTTGTTATATTTCATCATCAAAAGCTGTGGCTTTGGCAAAGAAAACCGGAGCACGTTTGCATATCTTTCACCTTTCGACTGCGAAAGAGATGGAGTTGTTTACGAATAAAATTCCATTAGAAGATAAAAAAATTACTGCTGAGGTTTGTGTACATCATCTTTGGTTTACCGATGAAGATTATAAAACAAAAGGAAATTTCATCAAATGGAATCCTGCGGTAAAAACTGCGCAGGACAGAGCAGAACTTTGGAAAGCTTTAAATGATGGCCGTATTGATGTAATTGCTACAGATCATGCGCCTCATACAAAAGAAGAAAAAATGCAATCTTATCTAAATGCACCTTCTGGTGGACCGCTTGTACAACATGCTGTTGTGGCAATGTTCGAAGCGCATCACCAAGGGAAAATTAGTGTAGAAAAAATCGTAGAGAAAATGTGCCACAATCCGGCTAAAATTTTCAAAATCGAAAAAAGAGGTTTTATAAAAGAAGGTTATTTTGCCGATTTGGTTATTGTAAATCCAAGTTTGCCATGGAGCGTAAAACCTGAAAATATCCTGGCAAAATGCGGATGGTCGCCTTTTGAAAATTATACTTTTAAATCAAGAATTACCCACACTTTCGTGAATGGGGAACTGGTTTATAATAATTTTAAAGTAAAAGACCTTCGCAACGGAAAAAGATTATTGTTTGATAGATAAAAAGCTGAAATGAAGAATTGTATAGTAATAATATTGGTTTTGTTTCTTTCTGTAAGTTGTAAAAAAGAGTTGGTCAAACAACCTGCAAAACTTATCGAGAAAGAAAAGATGATTGATATTATGTATGATTTGTCCCTTTTGGATGCAATGAAATATCAAAATCCAATCTCGCTGGACTCAGTTGAAACAGATCCTGTAAAATTTATTTTAAGAAAGTTTAAGGTCGATAGCCTGCAGTTTGCGCAAAGCAATATGTATTACGCAACCGATTATGAAGCTTATAAAGAAATGTTCGACGAAGTGAGCAAACGATTGGCAGTAAACCAAAGAGCTACAGATTCGATCATGAAAATTGAAGATAAAAAAGCAGCTAAAGACAAGAAAAAGAAAGAAAAAGATTCGATTAAAGAAGCGGTTAAGAAACCTTTGAAACAGCAAGCCACTATCGATTCTATAAAACAATTAATACAATCAAGAAAAAAGAGATAGTTTTAAGAACTAAGCGCCTTTTATATATTGATGTACATCTAAAAAAACCGTTCCAAGAGCGGTTTTTATTTTTTCATTCGAGTACAAGTTCTTAGAATAAGAAGCTTTTGCAGTTGCTTTGGTAAGGCGCCTCTTTTGAAAAAACAGAGTAGAGAATGCCAGATCTGCCATCCAAAGAAAATTCATCAATAATGGCTTCGCATGAGTTTTGGGTCTTTTTACTTTTAAAGTATCAGCAATTGTATTTAGTATATCCTGAAAAACAATATTATCAGCAATTAAAGTAAAACGCTCGTTTTTGATGTGACTTTTCATTAGTTCATGTGCAATTCGAACCACATCATTTATCGCGATGAAACCAGTACTTCCAAGTGTATAAAATGAAAGTCCGTTGGCTACTTTTCGGTACAATTCTACACTTCCCTCATCGAAAATTTTTGTTGCTGCGATTGGTCCTAAAATTACCCCGGGATTTATAATAATAACATCAAGGCCTTCCTGAAGTGCGCGCCAAACTTCCATTTCTGCACCATATTTAGAAATTGCATAATCACTGTGGGGTTTCTCAGGATTCCAGTCTGTTTCTTCTGTAATATAAGTTTCGTGCGGTGCAATATCTCCTAAAGCGGCAATAGAACTTACAAAACAGAATTTCTTTATTCCTTTGGCAATAGAAAAATTAACCATATTGGCTGTTCCTTCGATATTGGTTTTTCGAAGTGATTCTTCGTCTTTAGGATCAAAAGAGATAAAAGCGGCACAATGGTAAACGTAGTCAATATCGATAAAAGCAGTTTCCAGCGAAGGAACATCAAGAATATCGGCTTCAAGCCAATTGATTTTTTCGAATAACTCTCCCTTTTTATATAAATCAAAAACCGATTTAGTTTTTTGAATGTTGTTTTGGTTTCGATAAATAGCCCGGACATTTTCTCCATTTTCAATTAAATGAAGCAATAAATGCGAGCCTACTAAACCTGTTCCTCCAGTTACTAATACCATTTTGTAAAGATATTGAATGATTTACTATTTCGAAATTATTTCTTTTAATTGATTCGAAAAGTTGTATAATATTTTATTTAAAATGCTTTAAAAAGAAAGAAAAATATTACTTTTGTATTCGTTTTAATTTGTTTGATATTAAGTGATTATGTTTAATTTAAAGAATTATGCAAAATGACAAAATTTGATGTAAAAAGGAGAAGGGTAGTATTGTGGTTTTTGGGAGCAGCATGTTTTGTGTTGTTTTTGCTTATTCACTTATCAGATTCGGATAATGATCTGGCTAAGATTTATTTTTTATGTTTTAGTATCTTGTGTTTTTTCATAGTAACGCTTTTTACTATTTCGTCTTATTTACGTAAATAAGGATTTTGCGGTATAATTTGACTAGATTTTAAGATTGTCTCTCAATTCATTTTTGAGCTTTCAATTCACAATCGTTATATTTGCACAAATTATTTTAAAAAATGAAGAATCTAGTTGAAGAATTAAAGTGGCGAGGGTTATATCATGATAGCATGCCAGGAACGGAAGAACAATTGCTTAAAGAGGTAACAACGGCATATATAGGTTTTGATCCAACGGCAGATTCGCTACATATTGGTAGTATGGTTCAGATTATTTTATTGGTTCACTTAAACAGAACCGGTCATAAAGCTATCGCCCTTGTAGGTGGTGCAACCGGAATGATTGGTGATCCATCTGGGAAATCTGACGAAAGAAATTTGTTGAACGAAGAAACTTTGGCTAAAAATGTTGCGGGAATAAAAAGTGTTTTGTCTCGTTTCTTAGACTTTAATTCAAAAGAAGCAAATGCTCCGGTTATGGTAAACAACTATGACTGGATGAAGGAATTCTCGTTTATTGATTTTGCCCGTGAAGTTGGAAAACGTATCACGGTAAATTATATGATGGCGAAGGATTCAGTAAAAAAGAGATTTGCCGGAGAAGGTGAAGGAATGTCTTTTACAGAGTTTACTTATCAATTAATTCAGGGATACGATTTTTATCATTTATATAAAAACAACAATTGCGTTCTGCAAATGGGAGGTTCTGACCAATGGGGAAATATTACCACAGGTACAGAATTAGTGCGCAGAATGGGTGGAGAAAATGCAAAAGCTTTTGCTCTAACAACTCCATTAATAACAAAAGCAGACGGATCTAAATTTGGAAAATCTGAAGGTGGAAATGTTTGGTTGGATGCTGATAAAACTTCGGTATATAAATTTTACCAATTTTGGGTAAATTCAACTGATGTTGATGCTGAGAAATACATTAAAATCTTTACTTTCTTAGATAAAGAAACGATTGATGCTTTGATCGAAGAGCACAAAACGGCTCCGCATTTAAGAGTATTACAAAAGAAACTGGCTGAAGAAATCACGATTTTTGTTCACTCTGAAGAAGAATTAGAGAAAGCAATCCAGGCTTCGAATATTTTGTTTGGAAATTCTACTGCGGACGATTTGAAGAAATTAGACGAAACAACTTTTTTAGAAGTTTTTGACGGAGTTCCACAAGCTGAAATCGCAAAAGCGGATTTAGAAAACGGATTGGATATTGTTACTGTTTTAAATGAAAAAACGGGTTTCTTTAAATCAAACGGAGAAGCGAGACGTGCACTAACAGCAAACTCAATCTCGGTAAACAGAGAAAAAATAAAAGAAGATTTTGTATTGACTCCAAATGATTTGATTAATAATCAGTTTGTGTTATTGCAAAGTGGTAAGAAGAATTATTTTGTTATTAGAGTGGTTTAAAAGGTTTAACTGTTTAATCTGTTAATTGTTTAATCGATCTAGCTGAATCTTTTAAATTAAATATATATCCCAATGTTCTAAAAGAATGTTGGGATTTTTTTATTGAAAAAAAATCATTCCTTAGGAATGTTTCGTTGGTAGAATTAATTATGCGTTATCGATTAAACGATTAAACAATTAAACAATTAAACATTAAAGCACCATCAAATTACAACCACGAATATCCGAATTATCAAAACGTCCCAATACCTCGAAAGAGTTGTTGGGATTTTTTTTGCCCAAATCCTGCGTAGCTATAAAAGAGCAAGAGTTGATGTTGGCTAAATCAATAACGTTTATTCCACCTGTTTTTCCATCTTTCACGTAAGTGAGAGCATCTTCGGGATCACGAACTAAAATGTGCATCCATGACGGACATTCGAATACGCCTTCGCCTAGAGAATACGCTTGTCCTAAAAGTTCGGTCATGCCATATTCTGAGTGAATTGCCGAAACACCAAAACCTTTGCAAAGGATCTCGTGCAATTCTTCGCGAATCATTTCTTTACGTCTCCCTTTCATTCCTCCGGTTTCCATAATTATGGTGTTTTGAAGGTTGAATTGATGCTTTTCAATTAAATCCAATAAGGCATAAGTAACACCAATTAAAATAACATTTTGACCGGATTCGTCAAGAGCGGTGAGTTTTTTAATTAAGTCGTCGTGATTGTGTAAATAAAACCCGCTTTCAGGCCGATTGGATAACTTTATAAGATCTTCGACCATATAAATTAACGAAGAGCCATCTCTTTCGAGATAAGACGGTAAAAGGGCTAAAACAACATAATCTTCGATATTGCCGTAAAACTGAGAAAATCCATTGCGGTAACTTTCCTCATATAGGGAAACATCGGTCACTATATGTCGGCTTGTAATCATTCCGGTTGTTCCGCTGCTGGTAAAAGTAACCTGAGCCGGATCGTTAGTAGAAACCACATTATGGCTTTTGAAAAACTGAATAGGTAAAAATGGAATTTGCTGCAATGATTTTACCTGTTGTGGATTGACTTTTAGGAAATCGCAGAAATCACGATATACGACGTTGTTCTCATGTTGAAAACGAAACACTTTTAAAGCTATCTTTTCAAATTGTTTCTGACTCGAAATCGTAAATATATCGTTGGCTGTAATCAAAACTTTTTTTGTGCAAAGATATTGTTTTTAGTTTTTAGTCGCGGTTTTCAGTTGCAGTTTTTGGTGTGTTGTGAAACTGTGACTGTGACTGAAAACTAAAAAAAGCTCCTGAAAAGGAGCTTTTTTTATAACTTATCGAATAATGAGCTTTCTTGTTGCAGAAGCATTTTCTTCGCTTATTTTAATGATGTAGACACCGGGAACCAGCTCTGATACATTTAATTCTTTTGAACTTAAATGTGTCTGAAGCACTTTTTTTCCCAAAACATCAAAAATTATAATTTCTTTTTCAAGGTCATTTTTAGACGAGATATATACTTTTCCGTTACTAACGGGATTAGGGTACAAGCTTAAACCCTCAATGGTGCTTGCACTTTGAGGTTTTGGTAATTGCTTACTATCTTGTGCCGAGACACTTATAGTAAAGAAAAAAGCCAATAAGAATGTAATATAAAAGTAGTTTTTTGCCATCGCATTTTTTTGATTACCGTAAATATACAAAAAAAATTACAAAAAGCACGCCAAAAAAAAACATCCTAAAAATTTAGGATGTTTTTAACATTTATATGATTACTAATAACTTATAGTTTTGCTAATAAGTTTACACCATCAACTGTAGCCCATGCACCACCAGTTAAAACAGCTCCGGTAGCAGTAGTACTAACTGTCCAGTTTGTTGCAGGAACAAAACTAGCTGCAGTTACTGTGAATGAAGCAGGAACTCCTGAAATGAAAGTAAGAGGAGAGTTAGTGATTTTCACGTTAGTTAATTTGATTTTACCAGCAGCAACTTGGTGATCATAAGTAGCTTTGTCTAATATTTGAATCACACCACCTTCGTAAGCTTTTGGAGTAGTTTGGCTAACATAACCATCTATTACAATGTTGTTGTAATCACCATTTCCTTCTTTTTTAAATTGGATAGCATCCAATTGAATTTCGTTTTGTGCTTCTGTAGTTGTACCAGCAGCTCTTCTAAGAGTGATACCAGTAACTTTTGGCCAGAATGCATTGTCAACACTTTTAGCTTCTACTTCGATACCGTAGTTAGCAACACCTGTTTGGTATGCATACCAGTTTGAGTTTTCTTGACCTCTCCATCCGTCTTGCCAGTCAAAAGAGTCATCAGTATTACCGTAAGAGATTGAGTTTGTTAAGCTTGCTGTTCCTCCGTAAAATTCAAAACCATCATCATTACCTTTGTAAGCAACCAAGTGATCTAATACAGTTCCTGATCCAACAGAGTAGAATGAGAATCCATTATTTTCTTTACTGTTACTTGTAATTACTTGTCCAGCATATTCAACTCTTACATATTTCAATGAACCACCATTGTGTGCTGCATTTGAACCTCCGTATGTTAAGTTTAAACCATCTTCTGAAACTGCTGTTTGTGGAGCAGGAGCAGTTGCTGAGTTTACAATTGGAGCATCTCCGTACATAATGATACCAGCCCAAGAACCACCTACTTTTGATTTTTCAGTGAAAACGATTGGAGCATCAGCCGTACCGTTAGCGATTAGTTTTCCTCCTTTTAATATAATAAGACCATTTTCTCCTGTAGATTTGTCAGCTGTAATTGTACATCCAGGTTCGAAAGTAAGAGTTACACCTTCGCTAACTTTAACCATCCCTTTTAATGTATAGTTACCGTAAGCGTAAGTTTTATTTGCTGTAATGTTTGCAGAGATTTCTCCTGTTACTGGTTGTTTTACCGGTGTATCGTTATTGTCGTCACTTGATGAGCATCCTGTAAAGATACTTCCTAAAACTGCTAAGCAGAATACTAATTTTTTCATAAGTTTTGTGTTTGTTTTATTTATTTCAATCTTCAACAAATTTAATCCGAGTCTCTTCTAATCTATTTAAGAGAATGTTATGAAATTAACACCTGCTCTTTAAGTTTGTGTTTGGTAATTGTTAAGTGTTTTTTTAGAATGTGTAAGATATATTCATAGAGAAACCAACTCCTTTTTTGTATTCTCTTACTGTTAGATCGGTTTCGGTTATTTCGATTCTGCTCTTATCACCCATTTGTATTTTATAAGCCGGGTTTAATATATTATCTATAGAAAATTTAACATCAAATTTGTCTGAAATTTTGTTTTGCCAGATGAAATCAAGCTTACCAAACGGCATTTCATAATAATTATCTAGTCCATTTGTACCTACGGCATAGATTCTTTTACTGTAAAGATTGTAAACCATAGTCATAGAGCTTTTCCATTTTTCACTAAATTCAGAATCGTATCTAAGATCAGCATTTAGGATCCAGGGAGAGGCTCCTTGTAGTTTTCTGGATGGATTATTATCAACTGCAATAGTTTCGGGATTGTTAACTCCATTTTCAAAAGTTTTTTCGATAGTTACTTTTGTATCCATTAATGCTGCATTTGCACCTAAAGAGAAATTAGATAATGATTTTGAAATTCTTTCTAATTGAAATAAGAATTCGAATTCAGCACCATATAGTAAAGCTTTATTAGAATTACCATATGTTATAATTTGTCCACCACTTCCTGCTGAGTTTGTAAATAATCTCTCGATAGGATTGTCTATCATTTTAGTAAAAATTGTAGCAGAGATTAATTCTTTACTGGTTGGGAACAATTCGTATTTTAAATCAAAGTTATAGTTAGCACTATTGGTCAAAAATTCATTACCTCTTTCTATAGTACCATCAGGATTTACAAACTCAAGAGGGTAAGACTCCATAATTACAGGTCTTGTAATTGTTTTCGAGGCTGCAAATCTTAAGTTTGAATTCTCATTTATAATGTATTTTGTATTTACTGATGGCAAAATATCTGTTTTATCAGTAGTTATTATTTGGTATGGATCTTCAAAACTTCCTGTTGACTTGTATTTTGTTTCTCTATGAGTTTGTTCAACTCTTGCGCCTACGTTCAATTCAAATTTTTCAGAAAATTTTAAGGCTAAATCTAAGTATCCAGCATTAATAAACTCTTCCAGCATTGCTTTGTAAGTTGAGTTTGTTCCTTCTCTATAAGTGAAATTGTCGTTTAAAATTTCGTTTTTTAAAGTAGCATCAGGAGTATTAGTTGGGAAAGTAGCACTATTTGAGTTTAGATTTTGTGATACCAAAAATCTAAATTCAGATCCCATTTTGTTCATATAACCGCTATATCCCGCTGTAAGTTTGTGCGATTTGCTTAAATCTTCATTTCCAAATTTCCAACCATATTCTAGTAAACCAGAGATGTGTTGGTCACCTTTAAAATCAAGATATTGTCTGGTTATACTGTTTCCAGTATAGGATATCGAAGTTGTATTGTCATCCATTTGAATACCTTTGAAAGATTTTCTGTCAGGAAGTTCATATTGTGTTGTAGAGAATGAGATACCAGATTTTATGGTGTGTCTTTCATCTTCGGTTATTTTATAATTACCAAACAATTGTGTATTAAAAAAAGTAGACTCTTGCAATTGGTTCATTCTGATAAAACCATTTGTTTGGGCTGCATTAGAATTTGTATAACCTAACTGATCTTGTATCAAATTTTCCGTCGATTTTAGATAGATCGTGTTTGATGTAAGAGAAAGTCTTTTTGTTTTATAAGTTAAACCTAATAATGCAGATGAATTTGTGATAAATTTATACTGTGTTGTAGTTAAATCATTGTCATAGTTTCCTTGTGCAGTATTAAAAATTCTATCAGCTCCACTTCTAATTTGATACTTATTCTCATAGTTAAGTGATATCAAATATTGAAATACGTTTTGTTTTTTGCCTACATTGAATTTTTCTGAATGAGTAACTCCAAAACTTGTATTCAAAGGAGCTACATCACTTTTAACGTCAAATCCTGAACCAAATCCGTTTGCAGCCTGGTCTGTAGTTAATGTTTGGTTACTAGGAGTTTTAGTCAATGCAGACGGTAAATCTCTTTCGTTGCCTGAAAATCCGAAGAAATCAGATGTTGAAGTTGCATCTCGGGAAATAAGGAACTTTTTAAGGTTGTTATTGACAGTATAACCAGCTCCAAAATTAATTTTTGTTTGACTTTTTCCAGTAGCAGTTGTTACGATATTAAAAGTAGCTCCTGCAAAATCGCCGTATAAGTTAGGATTGAAAGTTTTGTATGTTTCTAAAACGCTTACAATATCCGTTGGAAAAATATCTAAAGGAATGATTTTTTTAAATGGATTGTTTGATGGAACAGCCAAATCATTAAGTAAAAGACTATTGTAACGATCTTCCAGACCTCTTACGAATAAACCTCTTCCGTCTACTTTAGTGATTCCGGTTATTTTAGTCAAACCTTCCTCGACGTCGCTAACTCCTTTTCGGGACATTTCCTGCGCACCAATACTTTGTTTAATTACAACAGCATTTTTTTGGTCCAGTAATAAGGCCGTTTCTTTTTCTCTGTTTGCAGTAGATTTTACAACAACATCTTTTAGAGTATAACCTCCAGATGATAGCACCTGATTTACAGTAATAGTTTCATTTGCTTTAACAATTACTGGTTGTTCTACAGATTCATATCCAACGAAACTAAAAATAAGAATATAATTTCCCGGATTTACACTTAACGAATATTTTCCGTCAATGTCAGTGTTCGCGCTTGTGTTAGTCCCTTTTACTAAAACATTTGCGAAAGGTAAAGGTTGATTGTTGGTTTCTTTGTCGGTTAATACACCAGAAATCGTACCTTTGTTTTGAGCGACCGAAATCGTACAAATAAATAATGTGATTAATAGAAATTTTAAATTGAATTTCATTTTTGTGTTGTGTTTGATTTATTTTTGTGCAAAGAAAGAAACGCTGTGTAAAGTTCATGTTAGGCACTTGTTATGTTTTTGTGTCTTGTAGATTATCAAATTGTTACCAGATTAAATTACCGTTAACCGCAATTTTTAACGGTTATTTTGTTAGTATATTTACGCTGTGAAATAAAAAACATCGAATGTTTAATGAAGAAAATTTGATGTAAAAATCTCAATTTTTGCTATTTATGAAAAAAACACAAACCAAGATTTTATTAGTTGACGATGAACCAGATATCTTAGAAATCGTTGGCTATAACCTTGCTCAGGAAGGCTACCAGATTGTTACAGCTTCAAATGGAAAAGAAGCAA
>Ga0247815_10000744_pt1 | contig 25516 bp, 23 predicted proteins | sample UWRJL194509B1_FD_181014 | JGI IMG/M metagenome (GOLD analysis project Ga0247815, IMG submission 181014) | Plant litter microbial communities from Arlington Agricultural Research Station in Wisconsin, United States - UWRJ-L194-509B-1 | ecosystem: Environmental > Terrestrial > Plant litter >...
ACCTGAGCGGGCATGCGATCCACTGCCATGGCCACAGCCATGTGTGCGCCCGCGCGATAGCTGGCGGCGGCACCAAAAAAGGTGAACACCACCATCAGCAGAATGGCCGTCGGTTCCGGCCAGCTCGAACCGCTGCCCAGTACGTAACGGGCGAAAATGCCCCAGGGAATGATCAGAGTCATGATCAGGATCGACATACCGGCGATCCCGACGCAGACCCGATACAAAATGTCGTTAATGCTTAGTAGCGTGTTTTTCATGGGGGCTCACCACGGCAGGCGCGAGCGAGTTGGCACTCGCCCCTGCGGCGTTATCGAACGGACTTATGGGCAGATCAGTTTTTCGCCGAGGCCAGGGCCGGGTCGGTTTTGACAGCCTCGATGCGACCGATCAGGTCTTTGTAAGGCGCGCCGTATTTATCGCGAACCGACTGAGTGGCGTCATAGAAGGCTTTTTTCTGCTCAGGTGTCAGGGTGATGAATTCCACGCCAGCGGCCTTGAGCTTGGTTTCAGCCTCTGCCGACGACTTGTCCCACAACACGCGCTCTTCAGCCTGCGCTTCTTTGGCCAGTTTTTTCACCAGGGCCTGTTGATCAGGAGAGAGCTTTTCCCACGTGCTTTTCGACATCACGATCGGCTCCGGCAGGATCAGGTGCTCGGTCATGGTGAAGAACTTGGCGTTCTGATAGTGGTTGTGCTGGAAGTAGGTCGGCGGGTTGTTTTCTGCGCCATCGATTACCCCGGTCTGCAGGGCACTGAAGATTTCGCCGGTGGCCATGGCGATGCCGTTGCCGCCCATGTCATTGATGGTGTCGATGAATACCGGGTTGCCTTGCACGCGGATCTTCATGCCTTTGAGGTCAGAGATCTGGCGCACCGGCTTCTTGGTGTACAGGTTGCGCGTGCCGCCATCCATCCAGGCCAACGCGACCATGTTGAATTGCGAATTGGTGATCTTGTCGAGGATTTCCTGGCCGATTTCGCCGTCGATAATCGTGCGCATATGCGCCTGATCACGGAACACGAACGGCAGGTTGAACACGTTGACGTCCGGCACTACCGGGCCGACGATCCCCAGGCTGACCCGGGTCATCTGCACAGCGCCGCTCTGGACTTGCTCCACGACTTCTTTCTCGGAGCCCAGCACGCCACCCGCGTACATCTTGAAAGTGATCTCGCCTTTGCTCTGCTCTTCGAGCTTCTTGCCCATGTTCTGTTCGGCCACGACTGGCGCATAGCCGGCCGGGTGAACTTCAGCGAATTTGATTTTGACTTCCGCCTGAGCCAGGCCTGACATGCAGAAAGCCAGCGGAAGTGCTGCGATCAGAAGCTTGCGTTTGAAATCCATGGATAACTCCAGTCTTGTTGTTGTTTTTTTAATGGTGTGCAGCGGCATTGTTGGGAAAAAAGTGGGGGGTTCAGCCCCTGAATTCTGGCTCCTGCAGGCCCTGGACGCCCGGTCGCAACGCAAACACGCCACCGGCCAGGGGTTGATCACTGATATCGCCGCCAGGGCGAATCGACGTCACAAACAAGGTGTCCAGATTCGGCCCGCCAAACGCACACATGGTGGGTTTCTTCACCGGGACCACAAGAGATTGATCGAGCTTGCCCGCAGGCGTGAAGCGATGGATCAAGCCGGCATCGTTGCCGCAGATCCAATAGCAGCCGTCAGCATCGACTGCTGCGCCATCGGGCCGACCCAGGTAGTCATTCATGTCGACGAACAGGCGGCGGTTGTGGGGCGTACCGCTGTCGGTGTCATAGTCGAAGGCCCAGATTTTCTGCACGCCGGGGTGCGAATCCGAGAGGTACATGATTGCCCCGTCAGGGCTGAACGCCAGGCCGTTGGGGACGATGAAACCGTTGAGCTGCGCGTGCAGTGGCTCGGTTTGCCCGGCGTTGTAGCGATACATCGCGCCGACCGGTTGGCCGGCGGCCATGTCCAGCAGCATGGTGCCCGCCCAGAAACGACCCTGGCGATCACAGCGACCATCGTTGAAGCGCATACCCGGTTGCGCATGCGCAACGCTGGTCAGCGGCGTGCCGCTCAGGGTGCCGTCGTCGGTGGCGACGAGTCGGAACAGGCCGTTTTCCATGCCCGCAATCCAGCTGCCGTCGCCACAACGCGCAATGCAGGCCAGCATCTGCGGCGCTTCCCAGCTTTGGCTGGTTCCGTCCGCCAGACTCCAGCGGTGCAGGCGTTTTGCCGGGATATCAACCCAGTAAAGCGCCTGTTCACGGGCGCTCCAGACCGGGCTTTCGCCGGTGGCGTTACGTGCGTCGAGAATCAGTTCAGCATCCATGGCAGCTCGATCCACTTTGTTTTTATTGTTGATCCGGGTGTTTCAGTTGTCGCCAAACGGTCCTGACGCGACGAACGCGCCGCCCTGATAGACCATGGCCGGATCATCGGCGGCTGGCATGGGTTGGGCCTCGACTTTGTCACGGAAGACTTCGGAGCTGTCCTTGGGCTGATAACCCAGGTGCGCCGCAAAACGGTTGTCCCACCAGACGTCACGATTGGCCGACGCGCCATACACCACGGTATGGCCGACATCAGGCGTGAACAGGCTGCGTTCGATCAGGTGGGTCAGGTCGTCAAAACTCAGCCAGGTGCTCATCATTCGCCGGTTTTGCGGTTCCGGGAACGAAGAGCCGATGCGGATGCTGACGGTCTCGATGCCATAGCGATCGAAATAGAAGGTCGCCATGTCTTCGCCGTAGGATTTGGACAGGCCGTAATAGCTGTCCGGCCGACGCGGCGACTGGGCGTCGATGGTTTGATCCTGTTTGTAGAAACCGATCACGTGGTTGGAGCTGGCGAAGATCACGCGCTTGACGCCATGACGGCGTGCGGCTTCGTAAATATGGAAAATGCCGCTGATGTTCGGGCCGAGGATTTCCTCGAACGGACGCTCTACCGAGACGCCACCGAAATGCAGGATCGCGTCTACGCCTTCAACCAGCTGATGAACGGCGGCTTTGTCGGCGAGATCGCAGATCTGGACTTCTTCATGGCTGCCGGTAGCGGGCGCCATTTCGGCAATGTCGGACAGTCGCAGTACCTTGGCGTAAGGCTTCAGGCTTTCACGCAATACCTTCCCCAGACCGCCAGCTGCGCCAGTGAGAAGAAGGCGATTGAAGGGATTTTGGACGGTGTGAGTGGTGGTCATGGAGAGTCCCTGGAATTCTTATTGATGTCATCTGTTGTCGTATGACTTGGCTCGGATTATCGACAGTCATTCTCGATTTTGTCAACGCGACTTAGGTCGAAAGGTATCGTAGGGCCGGCTTTAGTCGGGAGGGCATTCTCCCGACCAAAGCCAGTCCTTCGATTTGCAGGCTAAGTCAAAGCAGCGACAGCGGATAGCTGATGAATATACGGTTTTCGTCGAACTCGTTAGTGCTGTAGTCGCGACGGATGCTCGAGTTACGCCATCTCACGTTGAGGCTCTTGAACGTGCCGCTTTGCACGGTGTAGGCCAGTTCCGATTCACGGCCCCATTCCTTGCCGTCGGTGATTGCGCCGGTGTGCACGTTATCACCGCTGATGTAGCGGTTCATCAGGGTCATGCCCGGTACGCCGAGGATGGCGAAGTCCAGGTCATGACGCAGCTGCCAGGATTTTTCCTTGGCGTTGTCATAGCTGGAGTTGTAGCTGTCGTTGGCCAGGGTGCCGCCGCTGGTGCCGTTGACCCGGAACCAGCCATCGTCACCGCTGACTTTCTGCAGGCCGACATACAGCGTGTTGCCTTTGTACTTGGCGGACAGCAAGGCGTAGGCGGTTTTGTTGTCCAGATCGCCGGCCAGTTTGCTGCCGTCTTCTTCGCCCCAGAAATAACCCAGGTTGGCGCCCAGGGTTACATCGCCGATTGGCTGGCTGTGCAGGACGTTGAGGAATTTCTGTTGGTAGATGTCTTCCAGTTGCGCGTACCACACACCGACCTGGGTGCGCTTTTCGTTGAAGGCATATTCGCCGCCACCGAAGTTGAAGCGATCCGACGTAAAGGCGCCGCGCCCGTTGAGCGACATGTCTTCCATGCTCGCATCATTACGCGGGCTGTTGCCGCGGAACTGGCCGCCGTACAGGCTCAGGCCGGCGAATTCCTTGGAGGTGACCTGACCACCGCGGAAGGTTTGCGGCAGGGAACGACCGTCGTCCGAACGCAGGATCGGCAATACCGGCATCCACTCGCCGACTTTCAGTTCAGTGTTGGAAATCTTCGCCTTGGCAGCGACACCCAGACGCCCGAAGTCATCGGCCGGGCGGCCATCATCATGGATCGGCAACAACTGTGTGCCGCCGGTGCCCTTGCCGCCATCAAGCTTCACCGAGTACATCCCCAGCACATCCACACCGAAGCCTACGACACCTTGGGTAAAGCCGGATTTGGCGTCCAGGATGAAGCTTTGTGTCCACTCTTCAGCCTTGCCCTGGGGCGATGCGCTGTTGGGGTAGGCGGGGTTGGTGAAGTTCCGGTTGAAGTAGGCGTTACGGAAGTTGAGCGTGGCTTTGGTGTCATCGACAAAGCCTTCGGCACTGGCCATTAGTGGCATGGCCAGGCTCATGCTGCCCAAACCCAACAGGACCAAAGACCGGGTGTTTTGAGATCTCATTATTGTTGTGCTCCCTTTTTTTGCAAAGCTGTCCCCCACTGACCGATAACTACGGCCATTAAGCTGGAGGATTGTGATGCCCCTTATGCCAGGGCTTTTGACTCAAACCGCCGATGCGGACGAGCCTTTGCTTCAGGTCTAGCCTTTAGCGAATTCGACAGACGTTCATCCCGTGGTTAATCGGGATAAAGGAGGGGATTGGTTAGTTGGCACAAGGTTTTTTGTCTCGGCGCGAAGGCGGGACAAAGGGGGAGCGGTAGAGACGGAGGTCGTCATACGTTGGATTCCCTGATTATTGTTATTTTTGTTATCTGTTGTCGTACAACTTTGATGGATTATTTACAGCCTGTAGTAGGTTTGTCAATCCATCTATAGACGAAAGTCTAGGGGGCGGCGGTCCTGACTGTAGAGGCTTACCGGATAGTAAGGTGTGCCAGGCCATAAAGCCTGGCTGAATGAGGCTATTCGCGAAAAATCAGCGATTGATGAGCGGCACCGCCGGTGCGCGCGCCGTCGCCCACCGCAGTGGCGACATTACCTGCGGCCACAGCCGCATCGCCGCAGGCAAATACACCCTGTACGCTGGTTTCTCGCAGCGCGTCGACGTTGATGAATGCCCCCATGGGCCCTTGTTCGAACTCACACCCCAGTTGCTCAGCCAAGGGCGAACCCATTTGGCAATGTGGCAGAGTGAATATTCCCGCCAGCTGGACCATCCGCCCGCTGCTTAGCCTTACATCAGCGTGCCCGCCCAACGACATTACGGGTTCGCGCTCCACGGCAACGCCGCGCCGTTTCAGGCTTGCCAATTGCTCGGCATCCGGCTCGAACGCTCCGTTGAGAAACAAGGTCGTCGGTCCCCAGTCGGGCAGCATCAGCGCGTGGTGAATGGCAAGCGGCCCTGTTGCCAGGACTCCGATCGGGCCACCGTTCAATTCGTAACCATGACAATAGGGGCAATGAAATACCGTCTTTCCCCAGCGTTGCGCCAGACCTGGAATGTCGGGCAACTCATCGATAACCCCTGTTGCCAGAATAAGCCGCAAGCCGGCGAACGATTGCCCATCAGCGGTCGTTATCTCGAACTCATCACCTTGGCTGACCGCTCGGACGGCTAACTGCGAAACCCATTCGACTGTCGGGTAAACCAGCAACTGCGCCCGCGCATCATTGGCAATCATGGCGGGGTCACGTCCATCCTGCCCAAGGAAGCCATGGGAGTGATTGGCAAACCGATTGCGGCGTTGACCACCATCGATCACCAGCACCTTGCGGCGCGCCCGCGCCACCTGCAAACCAGCGGAAATACCGGCATAGCTGCCGCCAACGATGATCACGTCGTACACCATGATTGAAACTCCGTGCGCTCAAGACGCTTGATCAATTCTCGATACACCGTAAGTTACGTGAAAGCGCGCTGTCAACGCTCTCGTAACTTTCGATGTATCAATTCATACTCAGTGCATCTTTTGCCCGGAATCGTCGTTCATGAGAACCGACACTCGCTTGTCCCGGATGCTGCACGTGTTGATTCACATCGCTCGTCACGAACAACCCGCGACTTCCGATACCATCGCGCAGATGCTCGGCACCAATCCGGTGGTGGTCCGCCGGACGATGGCTCTGCTTAAAAATGAGGGGTATGTCCGCTCGGAGAAGGGGCATCGCGGAGGTTGGACGCTGGCGAAACCTTTGGCGCAGATAACCCTGCTGGATATTCATCAGGCATTGGGCTCGTCTTCGCTGTTTGCCATCGGACTGTCCACTGACCACCCCCAATGCCTTGTTGAGCAAGCGGTGAATGCCGCGCTGACCGATGCATTTGATGCCGCTCAGGCGCTGCTGATAACGCGACTGGGCAGTGTGACGCTTAAACAGCTGGCCAACGACTTCGAAGAACGTTATCGGAGTCTGTGAATGCCCCACTGGGGGCGCACTCTGGCTTCAGGACGAGGAGGGTGAAGATGACGATGTGGCAGACCGTTCTGAAGGCTGATTGCGCTCATCCATGAAGTCGACAGTGACATTTTCTGCATCAAACCAGCTGTTCCAGCTTTCCCCCGCCGGAGTGACGATGCGTGTTCTACCCACAGCCACGATATCGACATATTTGACGTCATCAGGTAGTGCCAAGGCTTCGGGTAGGCGTATGACCTGGCTTCGGTTGCTCTTGAATACCGTGGATTGTTCCATGACCTCTCCTTGGGATATCCCATGCATCCCAAAGAATGGGGGCACGCCGATTCTATCAAGTGGCATGCCAACGGTGGGGTCCTTACAGAGTCCTATAGTGGCCACTGAACCCGCCCCCCAAAAAACCAGTCAATTAAAGACCCCAATCATCGCGGGTGTGCTGTACATGAGCCGACTCAGGGAAAGCTGTCGTGGTCGATCGGCCTTCGTCTACTGACCCAAGGGGTTGTGACATGAGCAAGTTCGAGCATTTTGACGCTAATCCGGATGGCCGCGATTTTGCGGTGGGCGATATCCACGGGCATTTCAGTCGGCTGCAAAGGGTGCTGGATGAGGCAGGTTTTGATCCTGTCGTGGACCGGTTGTTCAGCGTGGGTGATCTGGTCGACCGTGGCCCCGAAAGCGAGCAGGCGTTGGATTGGCTGGCCAGACCGTGGTTCTTTGCCATTCAGGGCAACCATGAGTTTCTGGCGATTCAGCATGTCCAGCACCGGCCGCTGGATTACCGAATGTACAAAGCCAGCGGTGGCGCCTGGTTTCTTGAACTCAAGCCCGATGCCCAGGCGCTTTTCGCGGCGCAATTCGCCCGCATGCCTCTGGCGCTGGAAGTGGAAACGGCTTGCGGGCTGATTGGTTTGGTCCACGCTGATTGCCCGTTGCCGACCTGGGATTTATTACGCACGACGTTATTGGGGCACATGCCCGAGCAGAGCGGGCTTGAGGAATTCTGCCAATGGTCGCGCAAGCGTCTGCAATTGCAGGACATGAGCGGTATTCCCGACCTGCGCGCGTTGATCGTCGGCCATACGCCGCTGCCAGCGCCGCAAACCTTAGGCAATGTGTTGCACATCGACACCGGAGGCTGGCGCTCCAACGGCAGCGGTTATTTCACGCTGGTTGATCTGGCGACGCTGGAAATGAACTCGCCGCTTCCCTGACATAACGCAGGATCCGTTGGAGCGAGGCTTGCTGTAGGACCGGCTTTAGCCGGGAGGGCAATTGATGAGCGGCTCGCGACTAAAGTCGCTCCTACGGCCTCTTCGCTCCAACAGAAAGCATTCGATTCCCTTCTGACATGAGCGATACCCATGAAAATCGGCCTGATTTCCGATACCCACGGGCTGTTACGCCCGCAAGCCCTGGAGGCGTTGCGCGGCTGCGCCCGGTTGATTCACGCCGGCGATATCGGCAAGCCGCAGATCCTCGACGCCTTGCGCGCCATTGCGCCGCTGACCGTGGTGCGTGGCAATAACGACCTGGACGACGCCTGGGCCGGCGATGTGCCGCATTCGGCAATGCTGCGTGTGGGCGACGTCGGCATCTACGTCACCCATATCCCGGCGGACGTACCGCAGACGCTGCCAGCCAACATCGACGTGGTCGTCACTGGCCACACCCACAAACCGCTGATCGAGCAACGGGACGGCGTGTTGTTCATCAACCCGGGCAGCGCCGGTCCGCGACGTTTCAAGCTACCGATTGCGGTGGGCTTGCTGCACATCGACGAGCAAGGCGTGCGTGGCGAGTTGATTGAACTGACGCTGTAATTACTTGGCGATGGGGTCCAGCCCGCTGTTTTTGATCGCCGGAGCCGCCGCCAGGGAGCCCAGATAATCCAGCAGCTGTCTGGCCTGCTCCGGGTGAGCGCTGCGTGACGACACACCGCCGGAATACAGGGTCATCTGCTGCGCCTGATCAGGGATCAGGCCGATGATATCGATGCCTTCCACAGGCTTGAGTTCGCTCAGCTGTTGAAAGCCGATCTGCGCATCGCCACGGGCCACCACTTCTCCCACGGGAGTGGCCTGGATCATGTGGCTTTTGTCCTTGATCCGGTCGGCAATGTGCATCTGATTGAACAGCACGCGGGACAGGTAAACACCACTGGCGCTGTCGGAATAGGCAATGGATTTGGCGTCGATCAACGTTTGCTTGAACGCGTCCATGGTGCTGATATCGGGTTTCGGGTCGCCGTGACGGATGGCCATGGCGATGTAGGATTTGCCCAGGTCGACGCGGCTCTTGGGGTCGACCTGACCATCCTTGATCAGCTTGTCCAGGGCCGAGCTGACCATCAACACTACGTCGGCGGGCTCATGACGTGCCAACCGGTTGGGAATGGCTTGCGGCGTAGCGCCCATGGACGGCGCGACCTCAGCCACCAGGCGTACGCCGGTGCGCTGTTCGTAATCGGCGCTGATCGCTTTGAATGCACCCATGATGCCCCCGGAGCTGAGAACAATAAGCTCAACGGGTCTGGCCACCGTTGCAGCGTGAACAAAGGCCACCGGAACGAAAGAAAGGGCGGCGCTGAGCAAATAAGGAAGAATTTTTTTCATTTGAAGATAAACCTGGCAGTGAAAGGAACGCGGGGGATTATGTGGGAAAGTCATCCTCCACGCGCGCTTATCGGCTGACTGCCAGGGCCATTGGGCTTTTTATCCTTCCTCGCTCGCGCGGCACTCGATCTGGTAGCGTTTGGCATTTTTCCAGGCCGGGTAGTCGATGCGGGTCTGCTTGACAGCCTTCGCGAGCGTGGCGGCCTCAACAGGAACGTCGCCCTGTCGAGCGTCTGGGCCCAGGCCGTTGTTGATTTTCTTGTCATAGACCGCACAGTCAAATGTTCCGGCCCAACTCAATATTGGCGTTACTGTAAAGATCAAGAAGGCCGACAGGATTTTCGCTTTTTTAGAGAACATGCTTAAAGCGCTCTTAAAGGGAGTTGATGGTCATCGTTAGTAGGCCGATTGTTGTACAGGGTAATCCAATAAAAAGCCTGGATGTTGTGTTTCAAAAATGCAACGCAAGTGCTGTTTCGCGAGACGCATAGAGACACATTGACACAGCTGTTAAACCCAAGTAACAAGTACCGACAACCATCCATCGCCTCGACAGGCCTAATGTCATATTGACTGCCACACTGCTGTGTAGCAGGGAACTGGAATCCCTGACAGGTAGCCCAACTAATGATCGACGATCATTCGAAAGGGACCTCGTGTAGTATTCATGGTGGTTCGCGTGTAAATGAAACGTTAGAGTGTCCCGTTAAGAAGACTATTACCGGCTCGATGCCCGGTGCGGCAGCTATTACAACAGGGCGTCATGAAAATGTTGCCGACGCTACTGCGTCTGCCAACAAACCGGACGCCGGCCGTGTTGCGGTACTCATGTGTACCTATAACGGTCAGGGCTTTCTGGAAAAACAACTGCAGTCCATCCAGTGTCAAAGTCATGGCAACTGGCATGTGGCTATTTCCGACGATGGTTCCAGTGACGCCACACTGAACATCGCCAATCGTTACCGATACTTGTGGGGTGAAGACAAAGTCAGCCTTTGGCAGGGGCCTTGTCAGGGCTTTGCCAGAAACTTTCTGTCATTCATCTGTAATCGCCAGCTGCATGCCGATTATTTTGCCTGGTGCGACCAGGATGATATCTGGGATCAAGGCAAACTTGCGGCCGCAGTCGGCTGGCTGAGCACCGTTGCCCAAGACGTTCCCGCGCTCTATCTGGGGCGGACCGAGTTGATCAGCGAAGGTGGCGAGCCCATGGGCTATTCGCCGCTGTTCCGCCGTCCGGCTTCGTTTACCAATGCCTTGGTGCAGAACATCGGCGGCGGCAACACCATGGTTTTGAATCGGGCGGCGCGTGCCTTGCTGCAAGAGGCGGGGGAACATCTGCACATCGTGTCCCACGACTGGTGGGCCTATCTGCTGATTACCGGCGTAGGCGGGCAGGTGTTTTATGACCCCAGGCCGTATGTGCGTTATCGCCAGCATGGGGGCAACCTGGTGGGCGCGAACTCCAGCTGGGCGGCTCGTATGGTGCGTTTGCGCATGTTGTTCAAAGGGCGTTTCCGTTCCTGGAATCAGATCAATATTGCGGGGCTGGAAACCGTTCGTCACCGCCTCACCGAGGAAAACCGTATCGCGCTGGATCGCTTCAAGGCCATGCGCGCGCAAGGGCTCGCTGGCCGTCTGCTGAATCTCAAGCGCTCGGGCGTCTATCGCCAGACGCTATTGGGCAATCTGGGATTGATCATGGCTGCGGTCATTAGAGAAATTTGAGGAATAACAATTACCGTCCGATCCATCTTCGGGAGCAACTGATAAACGTGAATCCTCATAGCGCACCAGGGGCCGGGCCCCTGAGTCTTGTTCGTAGCTTGTGGCACCATAAACAACTTATTTTCGTCATGACCAAGCGAGAAGTCATCGGTCGTTATCGCGGTTCGGTCATGGGCCTGGCCTGGTCTTTCTTCAACCCGATATTGATGCTGGCGGTGTACACCTTTGTATTTTCCGAAGTGTTTCAATCTCGCTGGCCGGGGCAGGAGGCCGGTAAAGGTAGTTTTGCCATTTTGTTGTTCGTAGGCATGATCGTGCATGGTTTGTTTGCCGAGTGCGCCAACCGCTCTCCTGTATTAATCATGTCCAACGGCAACTATGTGAAAAAAGTCGTGTTCCCACTGGAAATTCTTCCAGTTATAACTTTGGGTTCGGCTATTTTTCACACCGCCATCAGCCTGATCGTGTTGTTACTCGCACAGTTCATATTGACCAATACGCTGTATTGGTCGGCGCTGTTCTTTCCCCTGATTCTCTTGCCACTGCTCATCGCTACATTGGGATTCAGCTGGTTACTGGCCGCGCTGGGGGTCTATCTGCGGGATGTAGGGCAGGTGATCGCCGTGCTGACCACGGTGCTGTTATTTCTCTCGCCGGTACTCTATCCGGTTGCCGCGTTGCCTGAAGCTTATCAACCCTGGCTCAAACTTAATCCACTGACTTATATCATCGAAGAAAGTCGCAACGTGCTGCTGTTCGGGCAATTACCGCACTGGTACAGCCTGGGCGTCGCCATGCTGGTCGGGTTGGCGATTGCTGCCATGGGTTTCTGGTTTTTTCAAAAGATGCGCAAGGGGTTCGCCGATGTCCTCTGAAGAAAGTGTCATCAGCGTGCGTGACATCTCCAAGTGTTTCTACACCTATGACAAGCCCTCGGACCGCTTGAAGCATTCGATCATGCCGCGCTTGCAACGCAGGCTGGGCGCGCCGGTGTCCTCTTACGGACGAGAGTTCTGGGCACTGCGCAACATTGATTTCGAGGTCATGCGCGGGGAAACAGTGGGGATTGTCGGCCGCAATGGCTCGGGTAAATCCACGTTGCTGCAAATCATTTGCGGCACCTTGATGCCGACCGCCGGAAGTGTTGAAACCCGTGGCCGGGTAGCGGCGTTGCTGGAGTTGGGTTCGGGTTTCAACCCGGAATTCACCGGTCGGGAGAACGTGTACCTCAATGCTTCGGTGCTTGGCTTGAGTCGCGAGGAAGTCGATCAGCGTTTTGATGCCATCGCTGATTTTGCCGACATCGGTGACTTCATCGAACAGCCGGTCAAGGCTTACTCCAGCGGTATGATCATGCGCCTGGCCTTTGCCGTTCAGGCGCAGATTGATCCGGCCATCCTGATTGTCGACGAAGCGCTTTCGGTGGGTGATGCACGCTTTCAGGCCAAATGCTTCGAGCGGCTGCGGCAGCTGAAAAACAACGGCACGAGCATTCTGCTGGTCACCCATTCCAGCGAACAAGTCGTGACCCACTGCAATCGCGCGATTCTGCTGGATCAAAGCCGGGTAGCCATGATCGGGCCGTCCCGGGCGGTGATCAATCGGTATCTGGACATCCTGTTCGGGCGGGACAAGCCCGCTCAGCAGAGCATCGCGAGCGCCGCAGTGCCGGATGGATCATCGCCCGGCGCAGGCGCCTCAAACCGCAACAGCGACGACATGGGCCCCACGCTGGACTTCCAGACGGACGCGTATTCCCGGCGCAGCGGCTATAACGCCCATGAATACCGCTGGGGCGACGGGGCCGCCAGCCTGACGGATTTTCATCTGTGCGCCGGTGGCCACGCATTCCCGCCGCAGATTGCCCCGGGCGAAGAGGTCGTGCTGCATCTGGCCTTGCGCTTCAACCGCACGGTCATCAATCCCATTCTGGGTCTGACCCTGAAAACCAAGGAAGGCGTCACGGTCTACGGGACCAACTCCTACCTGCTGGAATGCTCCAGCGCTCATGCATTGGGTGACGCGGGTTCACAGGCCCGGGCGTGCCTGAAATTCGTCAATCGGCTGGCCACAGGCGATTACTTCATCTCAATCGGCATTGCTTCCAGAGAAGGTGAAGCCATCGTTCCCCATGACCGTCGTTATGACTCCATTCACTTTGTCGTGTCTGCAACGCCGCAGTTACTTGGCCTCATAGATCTGGCCGCTACGATGGATATCGATCAGGTGTCGAACAATGCTCAAGCTTGAACAACAGGGATATGTTTTTGATCAGGACATGGGCATCTGGTTGCGCCCCGATTATCAGGGGCTCGCCTACAGCGATGGCGATGAAAGTGAGGAGCGGGTCGCGCGGATCATTCGCGAGGCGGAGGATTTGTCCGTGTTGTCCACCGAGCTGTCCCGGCAGTGCAGCGACTGGGCTTCGCTTTATCACCTGGGGACCGCGCGGGGCAATATTCTGCGCCCTTTCGAGCACTGTCTTGCAGGCCGCATCCTGGAGATCGGCGCCGGCTGCGGGGCGATCAGCCGTTATCTGGGCGAATCCGGCGGCTCGGTCCTGAGCCTTGAGGGCAGCGTACGCCGGGCGCAGATCGCCGCCAGTCGAACCCGGGATCTGGATAACGTCGTGGTGCTGGCCGAGCGCTTCGATGATTTTGCTACCGATGAGCGCTTCGATGTCATCACGCTGATCGGCGTCCTGGAATATGCCAGCGTGTTCAGCCTTCAAAGCGACGCGGCGCAAGGCATGCTCGAACGGGTTTTTGCCCTGCTCAAACCCGATGGAAAGCTGTTTCTGGCCATCGAAAATCAACTGGGCCTGAAGTACTTTGCCGGCGCGCCTGAAGATCATCTCAGCGTGCCCATGTATGGCATCGAGGGACGCTACGTCAAAGGCCAGCCGCAAACCTTCGGCCGGCACAAACTGGCGAGTCTGATCAACGCGGCAGGGTTCGATCATTCCGAGTTTCTCTTCCCGGCACCGGACTACAAGCTGCCCCATTCGATCACCACGCAACATGGCTTTGAGACCCAGGCATTCGATGCGGCGGCGTTGGCTTGGCAGAGTGTCAAAAAAGACCCGCAATTGCCCGGCGCCACCGCTTTCAATCTGGAGCGTGCATGGCCCGTGGTGATCGAAAACGGCCTGGGCATGGAGTTGGCCAACTCGTTTCTGGTGGTGGCTTCGCGATCTGCCGAGCGGGTCGTGGGCCCGGAAATGCTCGCCTATCACTACAACACCAGCCGCAAACCGGAGTTTTGCAAGGTGACGCGTTTTGTCGAAGCGCAGACCGCTATTGAAGTCCGGCACGCACCCTTGCGCGAAAAACCACAGGAGGATTCGGACGGGGAATTTCGGCATGTACTTTCCGGCGTCGATGCCTATGCCAGCGGCAAGCCCTTGAGCAAACGCTTCCTGAACATTGCTACCACGCCGGACTGGAAAATCCAGGATTTTGCCCTGTTCGTCAGGCAGTACCTGGATATCCTGAAAACCCTGCTTGAAGCCCAAGGGCTGACACTTTCCCTGGAACATGCCAATGAACGTTTACCGGGCACGTTCATCGATGCGGTGCCCCATAACATCCTGATTGCCCACGACGGTACGCCAGCGCTGATCGATATCGAATGGGAGGTGAGCAATGGCGTGGAGCTGGGGCATTTGTTGCTGCGCGCATTGCTGTTGCTGATCGCCAACGCCACGCCGTTCTATCCCAGCATCATGCCGCCCAGTCGCCGGCAATTCGTTGCGGAGAGTTTGCGCCTGGCTGATGTGCCGGTTTCCGACCGCGATATTGATCGGTACATCGCACGCGAAGCGCTGTTTCAGGCCTATGTCACCGATGGCGCCGCCAGTGAGTTCATGGATTGGCAACCTGAGCAGCCGATCAATCAGAAGACAGCTGCGGTTCAATCACCGGCCCAGGCCAAGCTCTACTACAGCAACGGCGACGGCGAATTCAAAGAGCATTTTTCTCTGTCCATCCAGTTGCAACCCGGCCAGCAGACGCTGCGCTTTCCCTTTGCCCAACTGAGTACGCGACCCAAGCGTTTAAGGCTTGATCCGGTCGACAAAAAAGTATCGTTCTCGCTGGACAAACTGCGCCTGTCCACGCCAGATCGGGATGTCTGGACTTGGGATGGCCAGGTCGAGCATCTGCTCTCGACCTCAGGCCTGATGAAGGTCGAAAAGGCCGGCGGCCCGGTGTTCTTTCTGAGCCTGGATGATGATCCCTACCTGGAACTGCCGGTCGATCTGGCGCTGATCGAGGACCCCGGCGACCTGACCCTGGCGCTGGACCTGGTGCTGTACACCGACGAAGTCATGGCGCGGCTGATCAGCGTCGAGCTCAATGAAGTCAGCCAGTACCAGCATGAGTTTCGCAGCGCGCTGGCCCCTTTGAGCGAGCAGATCCAGAAGCTCACCCAGAGCATGGGCGAGCTGGACAAGGTCACGCATTCCCTGGCCGAAAGCGTTATCGAGTCCGAGCATGAAACCATCGAGACGGTCGAACGCCTGTTGAATGGTCACAATGAAACGCTTATCCAGGATCTGGAAAACGCACATCTGCAACAGAAAAAAGCGCAAGAGGAGCATATCAACCAACTCCAATGCAGGATCACGGAGCTGGAAAGTGCGCTGCTCACCCAGCAGATAGAAAAGGACACGCATATCCATCACCTGAACCTGCGGATCAAGGCGCTGGAGTCCTCTTACAGCCGCAGACTGGCTGCGCCCATCAGAGGCTCGTTTCATGCTGCGCGGCGCCTGAAACGGGTTTCGGCGTTGCTGCCCTCGATCATTCGTCGAGGTGGTGGTTTCAGGGCGACCACGCGCAAAGCCATCAGTGTCTTGAAGCAGCAAGGCGTGAGCGGCCTGATCGCACGACTGCGCTGGTTCAGTGGCACGGATCACACCAGGGTGAGCACGCCCGCCGTTACGCCGGACAATCATGATCGGCACGACTACGCCGCCTGGATCAAGCAGTACGACACGCTGGATGCCCAAGGGCGCTGGCAGATCACCGAACACATCCGCAGCTGGGCAGACAAGCCGCTGATTTCCATCATCATGCCGGTGTTCGACCCACCCATCGATTTGCTGCGCCAGGCCATCGACAGCGTGCGCTACCAGCTCTATCCGAACTGGGAACTGTGCATCGCCGACGATGCCTCGACCAACCCCGCCGTTCGCCAGTTTCTTGAACAGCTTCAGGGTGACGACCCACACATCCATGTGGTGTTTCGTGAACAGAACGGCCATATCTCGGCCGCCAGCAACTCAGCGATTGCCATCGCCCAAGGGCAATACCTGGCGTTAATGGACAACGATGACCTGATTGCCGAACACGCGCTGTACTGGGTCGCCCGCGCCCTCATCGAAAACCCGGATGCCGGGGTGATCTACTCCGATGAAGACAAGATCGACATTCGCGGCCGGCGCAGCGAACCCTACTTCAAGCCGGACTGGAACGAATTCCTGTTTCGCTCGCAGAACATGATTTCCCATCTTGGGGTGTACCGACGGGATCTGGTGGAGCAAGTGGGCGGGTTTCGCACCGGCTTCGAGGGCTCGCAGGACTACGACCTGGCGCTGCGCTGCATCGAGCTGATTGAGCCGACGCAGATTATTCATATTCCCCGGGTGCTGTATCACTGGCGAATCATGCCGGGCAGTACGGCGATGGCTGGAGGGGAGAAACCCTATGCGGCGATGGCCGGCGTCACAGCGCTCGATGAACATCTGCAGCGCAAAGGCATTTCGGCCCGTACCGAATTGTTGCCTATCGGCATGTACCGGGTACGTTACGAGCTTGCGCAACCGCAGCCCCTGGTCAGCTTGATCATCCCGACCCGCAACGCCTGCGGTCTGGTCAAACAATGTATCGACAGCATTCAGGCGCTTACGCTTTACAAGCACTACGAGATTATTCTGGTCGATAACGGCTCTGATGAGCCTGAATCGCTGGAGTACTTCGCTCAACTCACACAGGAGCCCAATGTCAGGGTGCTGAGGGACGACGGACCTTTTAATTACTCCGCGCTGAACAATCAGGCAGTGCAACAGGCGCGTGGTGAATTGGTCGGCCTGATCAATAACGATATCGAAGTGATTACGCCTGAGTGGTTGAACGAAATGGTCGCCATTGCCCTGCAACCCAACGTCGGTGCAGTGGGTGCGCGGCTCTGGTTCGCCGATGATCGCCTGCAACACGGCGGTGTCATTCTCGGCGTCGGCGGTATTGCCAACCACTCCCATAAATTCCTGCCCAAGGGCGAGCACGGTTACTTTGGGCGTGCGGTTTTGATCCAGTCACTTTCAGCTGTAACCGCGGCGTGCCTGATTATCCGCAAATCCATTTACCAGGAAGTAAACGGGTTGGATGAAAAAAACTTGAAAATCGCGTTCAACGACGTGGACTTTTGTTTGCGCGTTCAAGAGGCGGGTTACACCAATGTCTGGACGCCCTTTGCCGAACTTTACCATCACGAATCGGCTACCCGAGGCCTGGAAGATACGCCTGAAAAACAAGAACGCTTCCGTTCAGAGGTCGAGTACATGACCCGCAGATGGCCTGAAATCAGAAATGACATGGCGTATAACCCAAATCTTAGTCTGGATCATCATGACTTTGGGTTGGCGTGGCCGCCGAGGATCTAGAGAGATTTGATTTTATACCAACTCCACCCACCATCTGACAACAGCAATGCCAAAGTCGGGTTATTGTTCAAGGCGTTTTTATCAGCATCAGGAGCCGTGATTATCTGCGCACCTGACTTGCGAAAGTCGAAAGTGCTTGGATTGATACTTACAGTGACAACGTCAGCCTGCGGCGTACTCAGAACGTAATCGTTTGGCAGGGAGTCAGAGCCACGGTAAATGAGGTGCTGATAGCGATTATAGGTATTGGTTTCAGAACCCGCAGGATCCAACCGCGACCATAAAGATTTTTGGGGATAGTAGAAAATTCCGTTGGCCACCGAAATACCTGATGAAAGTAGGACCATGGCAGTTATAGTGTTTTCCAGCACGAGCACGCGATGGTTGCCAATCAGCGTAGCCAGTTCTGGACTTCGGCTTTTTAATGGTTGAACGTTAATAGTTTGCGGCGCGATATTGATGGGGTTGAAGCTTGCTGTCGTGGCAAGGGAAAGCCCCAGGCTCATGTACATGAAAGATTTGAATTTATTGGCGATCATGCAGTAACTGATCGCGCCAGTCACGAGCAGCAAAGCGATGATAATACTGTTGTTCAACCCTGATAAAACGGATTCATCCCATTGCCTCATGCTGCGGTAGACAATGTACATCCAGGCCAAGGCCGCTGCCAACCCCAGCGATTCAGTCAGCGACGAAGCATTGGCAGGTTGATGTCTGCGGGTAAATAAAAGATGGGTCAGCATGAGGCAGGCAAGCCCCAAGGCAATATCAGCGCGATGGGCGGGAACGCGTCCCCATAACGAATATCTAGCCCATTCAAGAGGCAATCCGACAAACATGTAAAACATAATGAACGTAATGATTAGCACCAGTGACCACTCAAGCGCGGTGACCGTTTTTTGCAGCAGCCGCACAACGAATAAAACCGACAGTGGGACTAAAAAATAATAGAAAGATGCAATTTCACTTTGATTGCTGAAAGGGCTATCCAATTGCTGCAACGTAGACATATTGGTGAATCCGCGCAGCAGTGACGGTAGCGTTACTGTTCCTCCGGCTGAAATGCGCTGGCCCGGATATACGGTTTGCTCCATCAACAGAATGGCTGATTTTGCATCCAGCCACCACAAAGTTACTATAATGCCAGTAATGCACAAGGCAAATCCGTAGGCTGTAATTCTTCTGAATGTCAGTGCTCTGTAAAGCTTTTCACGGACCATCACACCGATAGTGACAGCGATAAATACATAGCCGATAGAAACTTGCCAAGGAGGATATAAGATGAAGACAAACCCGGCCAGTGCCACCCCAAGCAACCCCGCCAGCAAAATAAGTTTATAAGCCCTTGTCGTCTTCAGTATTTGCAGTGTGCAAAGGAATATCAGACATGGAAAAAATACGGCATAGGCGGGCCAGTTAGACCATGCCACGACATAAGGCGCGCAACAAAATAACGCCGAAAAAAGGAAACCGTGCTTCCAATGTTCCGCGCCAAGCCTGTTTAGAACAAACGCCAGGCCTAGGAAGCAGCTCACCAGCGAGAAGCACCAATTCCATGACAATGCCCGTCTCAGGTCAAACACGAAAAAGCCCCAGGTAGCGGGTTTGGCAATTTCGGAAACATGCGTAACAGGCGCACCGGTCATACCGATGACCAACATATTCTGGCCGTCCTCACCCAGATTTTTATTGAGGATGGGATTGCGGGGGGAATGATTGTATTGAGCAATAGCCAGCGGCGTCAGAACCAGCCATTCATCACTTCGCACCGCGCGGTTCTGCCCCATTATTTGCGTTGAGTTCATCTGCACAAAGGGTGCGTTGGGCTGACCCAGGCCCAATGAGGAACCGGTCAATCCAAGACTGACGAAGAGTGATGCAACCAGCAAAACACAACCGCTGAACACCACAGGTTCCGAAAGGTTGAGCCTGAATCGTGTGTTGATGAACAGTGTCAATGGGCGAGCCTGGATAAAGCACACCGCTAAGAAGAGCAGTGCGCAGGCAATCACTATCTTGACGTTGCGGATAAGTAGTTTTTCTTCCCGGGCATTCGACGATATGGAAATTTGTTTAGCTGCTTGCGAAGCCGTCAACTGAATCCATTCGCCTGCGCTGGTCTGCGCCTGAGCCGTTACCGAGTAAACGCCAGGGCTGAATTCATCCGGTATTTCAGATGACACTCTCCAGCCCGAAGCAGACCATTGCGGCCGGGCATAGGCGTTGGCGACATCCGGCCGCTGAAGTCGAGCAAATGAGCCTTGGTAGACGAAGGTATTGTCAAACAGGATCTTGATGGCGGTTATCTGCTGATTTGCCTGCTCTGGTGCTGCCCATCCCTGGACGTTGACACGGTTATCAGTAAGCGTAATCGTGTCTATGAAGCCTTCGCCCTTGGCATTATTCAGGTTTGCCGAGGCAAAGGCCCCTGCGCAGTGCGATAACAAGACAAGCGTCAGAGACAGTATCGATAAAAACCTGCTCATGACCTTTCGATATACCATAGCTTTCACCTTCCTTGATCGCGTGTTGTTAACCAGCTCAAGCCCTCACTGTGATGACAATCCCTGTGATGATAATGGCTACTCCAATAAAATATTGAACCTGAAACCTTTCCCCCAGTATTAAATGACTGGCAAGCGGAACTACAACAAAGGACAGCGCCATGAACGGATAAATTTTCCCCAGATCGATTTTCTGCAATAACCAAACCCAGCCGATGGTGGTCACGCCGTACAAAATCAGGGCCGTTACAAAGTAAATCAACGCGCCTGGATTGAATAAAGTTGCTGATCGATGAAATTCCATCGCGCTGAACTTGAACAGTATCTGTCCGGCCGCAATACCGAATACACAAATTAACGCGATAAGATAAGTCATGAGTGGGTGATTTTATCCAGTTCGGTTTGGGTTAGATAATGTTTTCGCAGGTGAAAAGGGCGCTTGGGTACCGACTGCACGTCATACCCGATAAACGCTAGGATCAATTGGGTTCCCAACAATATGGGCAAGGCAGAAAGCATTACCGTGCCGGCCGAGGTAATCACGCCTGAGGTGGATGACTCTATCCAGTGCGAGATACCGAACACGGTGCCGAATAAAAGTAACATAAGCCCAATCGGCAGCTCGAAAGATGCCAGCGACATGTCCCTTAAATAGTAGTTGTAGAAAATTCTTTTACACGCGTTGCGAAGGTGCTTGCGTAAAAACTCTCCGGCAATCCTTGATATTTTAAGATTGCTGACCTCATCTTCGTATCGAGCGTCCATTGGAATATCAACCACCACGGCCCGAAGAGTATTGAGCCTGAATAACATGTCGGTTTCGAAAAAATAGCGGGAGCTGATCTTTTTAATCGGCAAATGTCGCGCGACATCGCTGTGAATGGCGGTATAGCCGTTAGTCGGGTCGAACAGGTCCCAGTAGCCTGAGGACAGTTTGGTCATGAACGACAAAACCGTGTTGCCTAGTAGCCGACTTTTGGGCATCTGGCGAATTTCTTCGAGGCTGAAGAAGCGATTTCCCTTGGTGTAGTCGGCTTCGCCGGACACGATGGGCGCAATAAAATCGGGAATAAGCCTGGGGTCCATCTGGCCGTCGCCGTCGACCTTAACGATGATGGTCATGCGGTCTGCTATGGCGGCTTTATAGCCGGACATGACTGCACCGCCCACACCTCTATTTTCGGGATTGAATATCACCTTGACTCGCGGGTCTGAGCATTGATCCTGTACGAAAAGCCCGGTGTGTTCAGGGCAGCAATCATCAACGACATAGACGCGACTCACTTCGGGGCCTATGTGGTTGATCACCGCAAGAATATGCCGAGTGACCTTGAAGCAAGGTATGACTACCGCTATTTTGGTATCGAGGCTTATCACAGTTGACGCCATTGTATTGGCTGCCTTTGTTTTCTGATTGTGTTGATTCAGAAAAGCAAACGCTATAACTGATAAGCGCTCATCTGTCGGGTGGTTGGGACACTATACTTTTTCGGGTTTCATGACGCAACTGCTGGGAAGATCTGGAATAAATACGTAAGGGTTGATTTCAGGTTCATTACCCGCTTAAACAGCTGTAGTTTTTCTGTTACAGCGTATCGTCCGTTTTTTTAACAGTGGCATGGAAAGCAAAGAACAGGTTGAGATCGATCGATGGTATCGGAAACGGCCACCAATGCTCTGTCGAATCAGCATAATAATGCCTAAGTATCGAAATCAAGTTATTGCAGGAGTTTACGTGCTCTCTAGCCATAACATAATCATAGGCGATACCCTGAGCCAAGGCGTTTTTACGGGGGCCGAAATGTCTGCCCAAGCGCCATGCAATTCCAGGGTCGGTGGGTATCAGGATTGAAAGGGTTCCTCCAGGCTTCAGCACCCTGATCCATTCCTTGAGTGCGAGATGAGGCTGGTAAATATGCTCCAGCACATGGGAGGCAATGACTCGGTCAAAGGTGCTATCGGGATAGCTCAGGTGATCGCCAGACTGCACTGCAAATTTCAATTTCTCTTGCGGATAACTGGCCAGCTTCTTTTCGGCGATGCTCAGGGTTTTGGGGTCCAGGTCGCTGAGCGTGTACTCGTCGAACCCATGTTTTACAAATGCCAGGTGCTCACCGGTACCTGCGCCTACTTCCAGAACTTTACCAATGTGGTCCGAAGCGCGGTAATTTTTCTCCACCAATCTATGGCTGGCTCGCATCACGAACCCCTGCAGTGGACTTGAATAGTTCGAATCGTCGTAGACTTCCGAGAAGCGCTCTCGGTAGTCGATCCAGGCCTTGTCTTCCCTTTCGGTTTGCATCGTGCGGCTCCTCAATAATTTACCTAGGCATCTGTCATGCCGGACAGGTCGATGAGTAAATGTAGTCGATGGTATGCAGTTGGCATCATTGACGCGACGAAATGCTTACACGATAAGTCATCTAAGCTTTAGAGTATTTCGTAGCTGTGCGCGATGGATTAGTTTTTGGTTTACCTCGCTCCGGTTAACTCATTTCCCCCAGCTATAATGTCTCATCATCAACAGTCGGATTGAAGTCACTCATTAACCCACCCTAGATAACACACATGACCACACCCTCAGAAACCGATACATCGGGTCTAAGGTGTTACGACAAGGTTGTCGATGCTGTCACCTACAAGGTTCCACGCGGTATCACGCGCGACGCGCGAGGTCGGGTGTGGATTGTTCGTGTGATCAAGAATACGCGGCTGGTGGTCAATGCCAGGTTTACCGATGCGCGGTTTGGCAGTGTCCGGCATGCGCTGGATGCGGCGATTATTCACCTGTTGCACAGTGGGCACGCGTCGCTGAGTGATGAAGTGTTGCAACTGAGTGACACGGCGGTGGTGCATTGGCGCAAGCGCAGCGGGATTGGGCTGTGCGCTGTGGCCTATGTCAGCAGTCCGGGGCGCGGGCGTGGCGGGACCTTTTTCCTCTCGACTTACAAGCGCGTGGCCAGCGGACGCGGCATGGAGAAGTTTCGCGTGCGGCTGATCGAGGTGCTGCAGAGCGCTTATATGACGGCGCAGCAAGTCCCAAATGGGCCAGAAGTGACGCATCAACAAGTGGCCGCGCAGATTGATGCGTTGTTGCTGAGCGATGATTTCAGATTATTCCTGGCTGCCGGCAAACGAAAAGCCGATCACATTGTCGTTGCCCATTATATTGCCAATCTTGATGGGCAATAACTCACGTTTTATCCCTGTGTTCAAAATAGCAAGTGATTGAATGTCGCAGGCTGGCGATGATTTGACGAGTAGAACGCTTGAAAACTATTAGTCTTTCAGAAGAATCATGGAGTTTTATAAAGGCTATGTAATGACTTTGTATTGAATTGCATACAGGGTGATGGCCTATAGCGACTATATGCTAAGTTGATCAATATGCTGTAAAGTTGTTATGGTTTCGCAAGTTTCCAACTAAGCGCATGGCAGGATGCTATCAGGTTATAGGTTTTTTTCAGGTTGCGTGCAGATGACGCTGCACCCTGAATTCAAGGTGAGCAGGACATAATCGATGAACCCTGTCGTTTCGTTTCGTATGGATCCAGCACTTTTTGAGCAGCTCAATCTTCTGGTGGCAGCGACTGACCGGGACCGGCCGTATCATTTGCGACAAGCGCTGGCTAACTATATCGAACAGCAGATCTGGCAGATTGGATCCATTCAGGAAGGTTTGGATGATGCAAAGGTAGGGAACTTCATTGAATTGACTGATATTGAACGCAAGTGGGGCCTGGAGTGATTCTTAGATTAACGCGTAAGGCGAGCTCGGACCTGGACGGCATTTACGAACATTACAAAGAGCTGCTGGGACCTGATCAGGCGAAGGCAGTCGTAAATGATGTGGTTCATGAAGCCAAGGCCCTGCAGGAACCTGGGCTTGCCAGCACCGGTCGACCTACCGACGTGCCCGCTGTCAGGGAGTTCATCCATCAACGCTGGCCCTTCCTGACCAGTTTTCAGGTCACCGCAGGCTCGGTTGAAATACTCCGCTTTCTGCACCAGAACGGTCAGCCGCTCAATCAGCCGCTTTTTCAGCAGGATCAGAGTGAATCTGATGCTGGCGTGTCTGCTTCAGGCCTCAGAACTTATGCCAAGGTCGTGGACGGTGTCACCTATAACGTGCCGCGCGGAATCAACCGCGACGCCAAGGGTAACGCCTGGATTGTGCGGGCGATCAAAGACAAGCAGTTGATCCTCTCCGAGCGTTTCAACGATGCCCGTTTTGGCGGCACGTTGCGGGCATTGGAGTGCGCCATTGGCCATCTGACCCACAGTGGCCATGCCTGGCAGGGCAGCGATGTTCTGACCTTGAACCAGCGCTCAACCGTGCATTGGCGCAAACGCAGTGGCGTTGGGTTGTGTGCGGTGGCTTATGTCACCAGCAAAGGTCCGGGTCGCGGGGAAACATTCTTTCTGTCGACCTACAAGCGCGTGGCCAGCGGTAAAGGTCTGGATAAGTTGCGCAGCAAAATGCTGACGGTCCTGCAGCACGCCTATCGGGTAGAACTCGACTGTGACGAAGTCCCGCAATGGGCGCTGGATGAGATGGGCGCAGAGCTGGATCGGTTATGGAAAGACGTGGCTTTTGCGGCATTTCTTGCAGCCGGAAAGCGCAAGGCCGATCAGATTGCGGTCGCCGATTATCTGGGGCAAACCTCAGGCACTTGCTAAACCTTATGCCCAGAAACAATTAAGCCCGGCAAAAGCCGGGCTGGAGAAGAGCAGGGAAGGGATCAGCTCAGGCGATTTGCACCAACGCGATCAGCACCATCAGCAGCGACGCGGTTTGCACCAACGCGGTCGGCACCATCAGCAGCAACACGGTTTGCACCAACGCGGTCGGCACCATCAGCAGCAACACGGTTTGCACCAACGCGATCAGCACCATCAGCAGCGACGCGGTTTGCACCAACGCGGTCGGCACCATCAGCAGCAACGCGGTTTGCACCAACGCGGTCGGCACCATCAGCAGCGACGCGGTTTGCACCAACGCGGTCAGCACCGTCAGCAGCGACGCGGTTTGCACCAACGCGATCAGCACCATCAGCAGCGATGACAGTTGCGTTCAGTTGTTCGTGGCCATTCACGGCTGGCAAAGCGAAAGCGCTCGAAGCCAATACAGAGAAAGCCAGGCCGAAGATCAGTTTTGAAGTTTTCATGGTAGTTGCTCCAGATCGAATAATGGGGTGTTAACTCGGTATGGAGGCAATGCTACGCCGCTGAGATTTATTGAGAACTCAATGCGATTGGTACCCATCATTGCTCAAATTGATAGTTGATTCGCACCTGCCAGAAACAACAAAGCCCGGTAAAAAAACCGGGCTCTGAACTCACTCTGAAATCAGATCTTGAAGTGGCTGACCATCGTTTGCAGCTGGCCGCCCAGACGTGCCAGTTCGACGCTGGAGGCGGCGGTTTCTTCGCTGGCCGATGCGGTCTGCTCGGAGACGTCGCGCACG
>Ga0247815_10000746_pt1 | contig 25491 bp, 28 predicted proteins | sample UWRJL194509B1_FD_181014 | JGI IMG/M metagenome (GOLD analysis project Ga0247815, IMG submission 181014) | Plant litter microbial communities from Arlington Agricultural Research Station in Wisconsin, United States - UWRJ-L194-509B-1 | ecosystem: Environmental > Terrestrial > Plant litter >...
AGAACCAGACAAATTCTATATTATGAACATACACGAATATCAAGGAAAAGAAATTTTAGCAAGTTACGGAGTACGCATTCAACGCGGAATTGTGGCTAATAATGCAGTTGAAGCTGTAGCTGCTGCAAAACAATTAACTGCCGAGACTGGTACAGGATGGCACGTAATAAAAGCACAAATTCACGCAGGTGGACGTGGAAAAGGCGGTGGAGTTAAGTTAGCTAAAAATTTACAACAAGTTGAAGAAATTGCAGGACAAATTATCGGAATGCAGTTGATTACTCCTCAAACTTCTGCTGAAGGTAAAAAAGTAAACAAGGTTTTAGTTGCTGAAGATGTATACTATCCTGGTGAAAGCGAAACGTCTGAATTTTATGTTTCTGTTTTATTGAATAGAGGTACAGGTCGTAACATGATTATGTATTCTACTGAAGGTGGAATGGATATCGAAGAAGTTGCTGAACACACACCACACTTAATCTTTACTGAGGAAGTTGATCCAACTGTTGGATTACAAGGTTTTCAGGCAAGAAGAATTGCCTTTAACTTAGGTCTTTCTGGAAATGCTTTCAAAGAAATGGTAAAATTTATCGATTCATTATACAATGCTTACATTGGTTCTGATGCTTCTATGTTTGAAATTAACCCAGTTTTGAAAACTTCAGACAATAAAATTATGGCTGTTGATGCTAAAGTAAATATCGATGATAATGCTTTATACAGACAACCAAAATATGCTGAAATGAGAGATATCCGTGAGGAGAATCCAATCGAAGTTGAAGCTAAAGAAGTAGGTTTGAACTATGTAGATCTTGACGGTACTGTAGGATGTATGGTAAACGGAGCTGGTCTTGCAATGGCAACTATGGATTTAATTAAATATGCTGGTTTTGAGCCTGCTAACTTCTTAGACGTTGGAGGAACTGCTGATGCTAAACGTGTTGAAACGGCTTTCCGTATTATCTTAAAAGATCCTAACGTAAAAGCTATTTTAATTAACATTTTTGGAGGAATCGTTCGTTGTGACCGTGTTGCTCAAGGTGTTGTTGATGCTTACAAAAACATGGGAGACGCTATTAAAGTGCCAATCATTGTTCGTCTTCAAGGAACAAATGCTGAAATTGCAAAAGAATTAATTGACAATTCAGGTATGCCAATTTTATCAGCTGTTCAGTTTCAAGAAGCTGCTGACCAGGTTAAAGCTGCATTATCTTAATCAATTAAGAAATCAATTATATAAAAATCCCTCCAAGAAATTGGAGGGATTTTTTTTTGGATTCGATTTGACCGCAAAGAGCGCTGCGATTGACGAGAAGTTCTCAAAGCTATCAGCATAAAAATTTGTGATTTTTTGCGATTATAGCCCGCGGCTTCAACCGCAGGGACACAATGTATATATAACGCATCCTTGAACGTTTCCGTGGTTGAAACCGCGGGTCACATTTGAAAATTAGATTTATAATTTTAATCTTTTTTTAAAACGCAAAGTTCGCAAAGCTATCGGGATAAAGCTTTGCGAACTTTGCTTTTATATAAAGTCCTGTAATAAAAAATTGCGATTAAATTCAATGCCTGCTATTTCAAAACGGTAGACAATTCCACAAGTTCAAATGTTGGATCATTTTCTATAAATTCTTTCAGCATTGCAGCGTGGCCGGCACCCAGTAAAACCATTATTTTATCGTCTTTGCTATCGGTCAATTTTTGAACTAAAGAATACATATATAAGTTTCGCTTGTACCAATTTGCCACTAAAGAAGGACCTGTAAAATCATCTGATTTTCCAGTTCTGTTTGCCACTTCTAAGTACCATTGTATATTCTCTCTGTCAGTTTCTTTTTTATTAAAGTAAAGGATAAGTTCCGTTAAAGTACTTTTTGAAATTCTTTCATTGTGATCTTTCTCGAATTGTTCCGTCATTTTTTTGTTCTTTTCCATTAAATCCTTCTGATCCGCTTTTTCCATGCTCATCATTAAACTGTCGTATGGAAAGCGGGTACGGTAATCAATTCCGTATAATTTTTTGTGATTCAGTTTTTTAGCAGTTCGAAGTGCTAATTGCGTAATTTCATTTTTACTATTCTTAAAAAGACTGTCTGTGTTTTTATTATAAAATTTGTCTAATTCATCTTGTTGAGAAAATTTCCATTCGACAAAAATTTTATCGGGCCCAAATTTCTTGATTTTGTCACTTATGGTTTCAAGTTCTTTTTGGCTTTTATCAGACATAATGTTGAACGTGTTGATTTGAGTGATATCATTTCCTGGATTGGCAAAATGAAAAGTTCCGATTAAAAGTATTTGTTTCTTTTTTGTTTGAGCCGTTGATAGATTTAAGGTAAAAATTACGAGTAATAAAATGATTTTTTGCATGATGATTTTGTGTTTAAATTCATTGCAAATGTAGAGGCAGCTTTCGGCCTTTTTTTTGATTTTTGATGAACTATAAATTTCATGGGATCAACTGCATAAATCCTTCTTTCAAAATGTTCGTGTAAAGTTTTTCATAGTTTGTCATCCCAAAAAGAAGGTTTCGTATAAACATCCTTTTCATTTAAAGTCATAATTGTATTTTTGAACTTATAATTGATTATTTATGAAACTTAAAGTTCCTTTTTACTATCATATAATTCTTTTTCTAGGATTGTTTTTAACGTACTGTCTCTGGGATTACGGAATAAACAACCGAATCGAGATGATACAGCAGACCAAGCTTTATTTCTGGATTTCGTCGACTTTTATTCTTTCCGTTTTTGTGGTTTATATCCTCAATTTTTACACGTTCTGCGATTGGTTTCTAAACAAAAAGAAAATTCATTTTTATCTTTTGAGTATTCCATTTTCTTTAGTCATTTTTGCGGGTGTCAGATACTTTTTTCAAGAAGTGGTTATGTTTCAATTTACGGGAGTTCATAATTATTTCGAAAAAAGCAGAGAAGTATTTTTTTACATTAAAGACAATTTTATATTTGGTCTGCCAGCGATTGTTTTTAGTGCGCTGAGTTATTTGTTTTGGCAGTTCCAGCATACGCAGAAACAAAATCAGGAATTGCTTTTAGAAAACAAAAAAGCTGAATTTCAGATGCTGAAAGCGCAAGTTAGTCCGCATTTTTTATTTAATACCTTGAATTCTTTTTACAGTCAGCTGATTTTAAAAGACGATGAAATGGCTGCAGATGTTTTGGTACTTTCCGATTTGCTTCGCTACGTGATTACAGAAACGGACAAGGATGAAGCGGTGCTTTCAAAAGAAATTCAATTCATTCAAAACTATATCCATCTGCAGAAAAAGCGATTTGAAGATCAGTTGTTTTTAGATTTTACTATTGAAGGAAATTATTCAAATGAAAAGATTCTTTCATCGGCGTTAATTCATTTTGTAGAGAATGTTTTTAAACATGGAAAATTTAATAGTGAGGACGAAAAAGCAGTTATTTCAATCCATATAAAAGAAGATTTTTTAGAAATTTCTACTATCAATTACAATGTTGGAGGCGAAAATTACTCTTCAACAGGAATTGGTTTTGAGAATCTGACTAAAAGACTCGAATACACGTATAAGGACAAATTTGTACTTGAAAAAACAGAAGAAAACAATACCTTTAAAACCTACTTAAAAATACCTCTAAAAAAATAATTTATGCCTTTTAAATGTATTATAGTTGATGATGAACCGCCTGCAACGCGTATTCTCGAAAATTATATTGGGAAAGTAAATTTCTTGGAAAAAGTTGGTGTTTTTAATGATTCATTAAAAGCATTGGAATTTTTAAATACACAAATTGTCGATGTTATTTTTTTAGATATTCAAATGCCTCAATTGACTGGTTTACAGATTTCAAGAATTATTTCTAAAGATATAAAAGTGATTTTTACAACGGCCTATCCTGACTTTGCATTAGAAGGATTTGAATTAAATGCTGTTGATTATTTATTAAAACCAATTTCGTTTGAACGCTTTTATCAGGCTGTTTCAAAGTTGAATTCTGAGCCTAAAACTGTAGTGGAATCTCAAAATACTGCTCCCGATTTTTTATTCATTAAAACGGATGGAAAGAATAAATTTCAGAAGATTTTTCTCAATGAGATTTTATATGTAGAAAGTCTGCAGAATTATGTTTGTATTCACACCAAAGAACAACAGATTATTACGCATTCATCATTGAAAAATGTGTTAGAATCTTTGCCTTCATTCAATTTTATTCAGATACATAAATCGTATGTTGTTTCTCTGAAACATATTGAATCAACAGATAATTTTTCTGTGTTTATAAATGGAAAAGAACTCCCGATTGGTGCCACTTTTAAAGATTCTTTCTTTGAAAAAATAGAAAAAAATAAAATTTAGGAGTTTAATTTAACCGCAAATGCAAGGTTTTTAAGTTGTAAGGTTCATAATAAACACAAAAGTTCGCAAAGCTTTATTATAGCCTTGCGAACTTTGCGTAAATCTTAGGGTCCTTGCGGTTAAAAGATATATATCATTATTTTTTATTCTTACCGTTTTTGTAAACTACTTTCTCAACCACCTGTACTTTAGGAGCAGTTTTAGTATTGTTTTTCTTGAAAGGTTTTTTAGCAGCAGGACCAGTTTTAGAAGGTGCTTTATCGCCTCTTCCTTTTTCTGCATCCTTAGCGCTTGCTTTAAATTCCGGTCTTTCTTTAGAAGTTTCCTTCTTCGGAATTTCTGCTTTATGTTTCGCTAAAACATCGTTAGGGTTTTTAGGATTTTCTTTGGTTCCTCTTAAATGAATTACCAATCCGTTCAGGAAGTTACGCAAAACCTGATCGCCACATTCCATGTAGTTTTCATGATCTTCTGCTCTAAAAAAAGCACCTAATTCTGATTTTGTAATTCTAAAATCTACTAATTCTAAAATTTCAACTATTTGATCATCACGGAGCATTAAAGCCACGCGAAGTTTTTTTAGGATATCGTTGTTCGTCATCGTTTTATTTTTTACAAAGGTACGTTTTAAAAGCAATTAGATTTCAATTTTAGATCAAGAACTAACGTGCATCAAATTTTTTTGCCTTTAATTCTCGAATTTTATTAAGATTGGAATTCTTTATTTTAAAAATGCATTCTATACGATATCATCGGTATATTTTGTTTTGATGAAAATTCGTGAATTCCCGGTTATTTTTTAAAATTATAGTCATTTAAAATATTTACAACTTTATCTAAATCTTCCTGAATATGATTCGCTGTTACTACAATTCTATTGAGATTCGCTGCGTTTTCCTGATATTTAAAACTGGCAATAATCACCTTATTTGCTTTTAATATTTCGATGAGATTATCATCTTTCAAATATAATAAAGGATAGTTTTTGTCAAATTTAATCGATTCATGTTGAATTAATTTTTGATCAATATAGCTGAGATTTTGTAGTAATTTTGCGTGTTGTATTTTATAAATCTCTGATGCATCAGCCATAGTCTGCACAAAAGCCGGATTCATCCCGGCTGCCGAAACAAAAGTGTCCAGATTTTTTATTTGATTGATGAATGCCTCGTCGCTCGCAATTACGCCTCCGGTTAATCCAAATGCTTTTCCTAAAGACGAAACCATTATTTTTCTTTTTATCGGAAGATTGATTTCCGAAAAAAGTCCACAGCCATTTTTGCCTAAAATTCCAAGAGAATGGGATTCGTCTATTATTAAAGTAATTTCTTTGTGTTTTGGAATTTCGTTCAAAATTGATAAATCAATTCCACTCGTTTCAAAAGAAGGAACTCCATCAGTAAGAATCGTAATTCTCTCTGATTTTGAATCTAATAAACGCGGACTTATCTTTTTATTAATAAAAAAAGGAAGACTTTCACTTGTTTTAATCGCGGGATGAATATCCTTAAAATAAAAAAAAGTATCCGTATGTTTTCTTATTTCATCGAGTACTAATTTTCCTGCCAGCATTCCTGAAGAAACGGTAACAACAGCAGCAGCTTTTATATGTTTTGCTAAAAAAGATTCTCCACTTTCATAAGCGGTGAGTTTTATATTGGCATTTCGGGAGCTTCCGTACGTCGTTCCCCATCTCATAATGTTTTTTATCACCAATTCCTGAAAGGTTTTATTAGTTGGTAATCCCAGATAAGCGGTGCCGCCAAAATACAAATATTGTTTTTGGTCTATGTCAATAATACGATCCGGAAATTGGTTGATATTCATTATTAATTAGTTTAAAATAACGCCCGTTCCATCAAGTTTAGAATAGCTCACTACGCCATTTTTTATAGTTACTCCAGTTGCAATATCTTCTGCTAAGAGCAGTGCGCCATCCATGTCAACATAATCCAGCTGTGGAAGTAAATGCGCAATTGCAGAAATTCCAACTGTAGATTCCGTCATGCAGCCTACCATTGTCTTTAAACCTAATTTTTTGGCTTCTTCAATCATGCGTTTCCCCGGAGTTAAACCGCCGCATTTTACCAATTTTACATTTACTCCATGAAAATGGTTGAAACATTTTGCAACATCTTCTTCAATAATACAGCTTTCGTCAGCAATTATTGGCAAAACGGAATGTTTGAAAACTTCTTTGTGCGCTTCCCAATTGTCTGCTTTCATGGGCTGCTCTAAAAATTCTACGCCTAATTTTTTTAATTCGATGGCGTTATTTATCGTTTCTTCAACACCCCAGCCGCAATTGGCATCAATCCTAAAAATGGCATCTGTATGTTTGCGCAGTTCTTTTACAATGGCAATATCTTCTTTGGTTCCTAACTTAATTTTATAAATCGGCCACGGGAGTTCCTGCATTTTTGAAACCATTTTTTCAATCGATGCAATTCCGATTGTATAATCTGTGAGCGGATTTTTTTCGGTAGTATAATTCCATAATTCATATAATTTTTTGCCTTTTTTACGTGCATATAAGTCATTATATGCTAAATCCAGAGCGCATAAAGCAAACATATCATCTTTTAAATAAGGATATATCTTTGCCCAAAATTCGTCAGGAGTTTCATTTTCTGAAGCTTCAATAACAGTTCTGATTTTTTCTAAATCTGCCATCATCATCGGAACTGTTGTTTTGTAATAAGGGTTTGAAGTTGCTTCTCCAAAACCGGAAAATCCATCACTTTTAAGTTCGACAATCAGCGAAGGCTGAAAATCTATTGATTCTCTTGAAATGGTAAAAGTGTGCTTTAGTTTTAAGTTGTATTCTCTTAATATGAGTTTCATAGCTGCTATTTGTTTTTTATATTTTTATTCTAATAACCGAGCCAAAGTATTGCTTTTGCAAAATTATCGCGCCATAGTTTTTCATTGTGTTCACCGCCTTCTACGACTTTCAATTTGGTAAGATGAAGGCAATAACAGCGTTTCGTATCTAATAAACGCTCCATTTTATTTATTTCTTTTACCATATCGCTACTTTCTTTGTCGCCGCATAAAAAATAAATTTTTGTTTTGACTTTTGGTATTTGTTCTGTAAAAGTATAGATGTCATTTGAAAACCAAAACGATGGGGAAAAAACTCCCGCCTTGCCAAAAACTCCCGGATATTTAAGAGCGGCATAATACGAAACCAATCCGCCAAGTGAGCTTCCCATGATAATAGTATTTTTCGCTTTTGTTTTGGTTCGGTAATTTTTATCGATATAGGGTTTTAAGGTTGTTACGATAAAATCAAGGTAATTATCGGCATTGCCGCCTCCATATTTTTCGTTTTTAAAAGGCGTTAATTCATCGATGCGTTTGTCATTTCCATGCTCAATTCCCACTACTATTACAGGTGCTTTTAAGCTGTCGAGTTTTTCATCAACATTCCATTCGCCGCTAAAAGAAGTTTTGGCATCAAATAAATTCTGAGCGTCGTGCATATAAATAACGCTGTATTTTTGTTGGCTTGCAGCTGCATAATTTTCAGGCAGATACACCCAGATTTTTTTGGTAGTTTTGAGTTGAGGCGCTTCGATTGTAAAAGTCGACACGTTTTTTGAGACCGTACGCTGCGCATTTCCAAAAGTGGATATAAACAGCACTATCATGAACAAACATCCTCGAATCATCGTACTTTTGTATTTTTAATTTAAAAACAATATTTTAGCTAAAAATAATAAATTTGATGAATACTGAAGAAGAAAAGAGAAGTTTACTTTTAGAAATGATTGCTTTCTCGACAATTGACGGACAGCTGCACAAACGTGAGCTGGAATTCTTGTGGTTAGTTGCTCAGGAACTCCGTATTAATCAGACACTTTTTCATGATCTATTTCATCAGGAAAATAAACCTAAAATCATAAAATCAGAATTTCAACGCATTCAGCAATTTTACCGACTGGCGCTGATTATGCATTGCGACGGTGTTTTGCATGAAAAAGAAGCGACTGCCATACAGCAAATTGCCATAGAAATGGGATTGAACCCTGGTGCAGTAAAACGAATTCTGGATTTAATGAAAAAAGCACCAAACGCAATGATTGATCCTAAAGTTTTATTGAAAGTTTTTCAGGAACAGCACAATTAAGCCAGCTGCTCCTGTAGTTTTTTAATGTCATCACGCAGTTTTGCAGCCTGTAAAAAGTCTAATTCCTTCGCTGCTTTTTCCATTGATTTGCGTTTTTCACGAATCATTTTTTCCAATTCAGGTTTCGATAAATATTTTGTTTCCGGTTCTGCAGCAACAGACAAAGTATGTCCTAATTCATATTCTACCAAAGGATTTTTAGTAAACGCACTGTCGATTTTTTTGTTTAACGCCTGAGGTACAATTCCGTTTGCAGTATTATAATTAATCTGTTTTGTTCTTCTATAATCTGTTTCATCAATAGTTCGCTGCATACTCGCCGTAATTTTATCAGCATATAAAATGGCTTTTCCGTTCAAATTTCTTGCGGCACGACCGATAGTCTGCGTTAATGATCTGTGATTACGAAGAAAACCTTCTTTGTCAGCATCCAGAATAGCGACCAGCGAAACTTCGGGTAAATCTAAACCCTCACGAAGTAAATTTACTCCAATTAAAACATCGAAAATGCCTTTTCGTAAATCCTGCATGATTTCAATACGTTCTAAAGTATCAACTTCTGAGTGAATATAACGGCAGCGAATATTAACTTTGGTTAAATATTTGGCTAATTCTTCGGCCATTCTTTTCGTTAAAGTGGTGACCAAAACTCTTTCGTCTAATTCACAGCGCACCTGAATTTCTTCAATCAAATCATCAATCTGATTCAAGCTTGGCCTAACTTCAATTGTAGGATCTAATAATCCGGTGGGGCGAATAATTTGTTCGACGTAAACACCATCTGTTTTTTGCAATTCATAATCGGCAGGAGTTGCAGAAACATACAGCACCTGATTTTGCAAAGCTTCAAATTCTTCAAATTTCAAAGGTCTGTTGTCCATTGCAGCAGGCAGCCTAAAACCATATTCCACCAGATTTTCTTTACGGCTGCGGTCGCCTCCGTACATGGCGTGTACCTGAGAAACAGTCACGTGGCTTTCGTCAATAACCATTAAAAAGTCACTCGGAAAATAATCTAATAAACAGAAAGGTCTTGTTCCGGCTTGTCGTCCGTCAAGATAACGGGAGTAATTCTCAATTCCGGAGCAGTAACCCAATTCGCGAATCATTTCTAAATCGAAATTTGTTCTTTCTTCCAGACGTTTGGCTTCGAGATGTTTTCCTATTTCCTTAAAATAATCTACTTGTTTGACCAAATCCTGCTGAATTTCCCAAATAGCACCTTGCAGTACATCTGGAGAAGTAACAAACATATTGGCCGGATATATGGTAAGTTTTTTAAATTTTTCAATCACTTGCGATGTCTTGGCATCAAACGATTCTATTTCTTCGATTTCATCTCCAAAAAAGTGAATTCTAAAAGCGTCATCGGCATAACTCGGATAAACTTCCACCGTGTCGCCTTTGATTCTAAAAGTTCCGGGATTAAAATCAGCCTCGGTACGGGCATATAAACTTTGTACGAGGCTATGTAAAAATTTTGTTCTCGAGAGTACCTGATCGCGCTCAATGGCGATAACGTTTTTCTTAAATTCAACAGGATTTCCAATACCGTACAAACACGAAACCGATGCAACTACTAAAATATCACGACGTCCGGAAAGAAGGGAAGAAGTGGTACTCAAACGCATTTTTTCGAGCTCTTCATTGATAGATAAATCTTTTTCGATGAAAACGCCTGTTACCGGCATAAACGCTTCGGGCTGGTAATAATCGTAGTAAGAAACGAAATATTCTACCGCATTATTAGGGAAAAACTGCTTGAATTCTGAATATAACTGTGCAGCCAAAGTTTTGTTGTGCGCCAAAACCAAAGTTGGCCGCTGAACTTCCTCAATTACATTGGCTACCGTAAATGTTTTTCCGGATCCTGTAACTCCTAATAAAGTTTGAAATTTTTCGCCATCGCGGATGCCTTGTGCCAGCTTTTCAATAGCTTGCGGCTGATCACCTTTTGGACTATATTCTGAGGAAACTTGGAAATTCATTTTTTAATGATAAAAAATTAGTTTTGTAAAGATACAAAGTTTGATTTCGATACAATAAAGTGCAGAGGAAATTAAAAACCGGTTTAATCTAAAAAACTAACGATAGCATCGTTTGTTATTTTTGACTGATCTATGGTTAAAAAATGTCCCGCATCTTTAATTATTTTCGTTTTGCTGTGTGGCAGATATTTTTGGGCTCTTTCTAAACTATCTTCGGAATTGATGACATCATTATCTCCAATTAAAACTAAAACCGGATTTGAAATAGATTCTAATTCCTTATCTGAAAACGTTGTCATTTTGAGCATGCTGGAGTTAGATTTAGCATATTTGTTGGCCAGATAAAATTGTTTTTTATAAACAGGACTTATTTTTTCAGGATGTGTTGAAAAAGTCTTTAAAGTTTTACCGAATTTTTTCTCACTCGGAAAAAACTTGAGCATTAATGCCGAAGATGTTTTTCCTACTTTATCAATAAATTTAAACGTTTGCGCCGGACTCAATAGCACGATTTTATCGATTGAATTGCTTCTTTGAGTTGCCAATAACGTGGCGATCCACCCGCCGCGAGATGCTGCAACAATATCAAAATTCTTCAATTTATAATATTTGAAGATTTCGTTGTACAAAAGTATGATTTCTTCTGATGAAAGCGAACTGGCTGTAAGAGTAGATTTATTTGGTTCCATCAAAAAGTCGATGGCATATGTTCTGTGGTTTTTTGCTAATGCTTTTATATTAGGATACCACATTGTAGAGCTGGCATCCATTCCGTGAAGCAAAACCAAATCTTTTCCGTTTTTTGGACCTGCTATAATTACATGTGCCGTTCCAAAACTGGTTTTTACGTTTTGTTCAGTGTACGGAATATCCCAAAGTTTTAGGGATTTGTTGTATGAATTTATATAGGACTGTTTTTCGCTTTTTGTTTTAAAAACGTAATCATCAAATTTTGCTTTTTTGGCAGAAGCACAACTTGCAAGTAAAAATAGAAACGATAATTTGAAGAGTAATTTTGAGGCATTCATATAAATTCAATTTATATTAAAAGTACAAAAATGCAGTCTGAGTTAAGTATCAGAATTTTGATTTAAAATATCATAATTATAAGGTTCGATTTGGTTTTCAAAATTTAGTAATTTCTAATATTTACCTTATTTCGCTTATCGCCATTGGTTTCAATCATGGGAACGGATTGTACGATATACTGTGTTCCAACGGTTGAATCCGCTGGCAATGTTATACTATATTCCGCTGCAGTTTTAGGTAAAGTTTGTAATCACACTGGTTTTTTAGCAATCAAATAATAAAGCTGTACCAGTGCTAAAATGGCATTTGGAATAATAACAGGTAAAAGCCATTGGCTGTAATCGCGGTAATCTCTTAAAAAAATGCCGTAAATCACAAAGCAAATACAACCAAATAGATTAATGATCCGAATTGTTCTGAGGTCTTTCAATAAAAAACCTCCCACGATAAAAAATGATGCTAGATAACCAATATATTCTGCCATGATTTTGTTATTTAATGATAGACAAACCTATCAAAATCAAATAATAAAATCAAGTATTAGTTCTGGAAATCAGTTTTTTATATTTTAAAAGCTTTTTGCTGGGCCTCACTTAAAAAAGTCCAGGCTACGATTCGGCTTGTTTTTTGGCCCTGAGCCATATCTATGGTTTTTACTGAAGCTGCATTTACTTTATTTAAGGTTTTATAAATGCTCGACAAATTTTCTCTTTTAGAAACTAAAGTAGTAAACCACAAACACTGCATCGCAAATTTTGCGCTTTCGAAGATCATTTGTGTAATGAACCCAATTTCGCCTCCTTCGCACCATAATTCTGTGTTTTGACCTCCAAAATTTAATACAGGATTTGTTTGTTTCTTTTCTTTCGGATTTAGATTAGATACTTTTCTAACGGTACTTTGGTTGGCATCTTCGGCAGAAGAATGAAACGGCGGATTGCAAATCGTGAAGGTAAACCGATCTTCGGGTGTTATGATGTTTTTGAAAATAAAACGTGATTCTGTTTGTTGCTGCAGGCTTATGACTTCAATCAATTTTGGATTCGCTTCAATAATTTTACTGCAGTTTTGAAGTGCGCTTGCATCAATATCTACCGCTACAAAACTCCAGTCGTAAATAGCATGTCCTAATATTGGATAGATGCAATTTGACCCGGTTCCGATATCCAATCCTAAAACAGATGAACCTTGTGGAATAACTCCCTCATTGGTTTCTGCTAACAGATCAGCGAGATAATGAATATAATCTGTTCTTCCGGGAATTGGAGGGCAGAGAAAATTTCTTGGAATATCCCAGTTTTGAATGCCGTAATAGGTTTGTAATAATGCTTTGTTAAGCAATTTTACAGACACGGGATTGCTGAAATCAATAGTTTCAATTCCGTGCACGTTTATGGCCACGTGCTGTTTTAGTGCGGGACAATTCGCAATCAGGAGCTCGAAATCATATCGGGAACGATGCAGGTTTCGAGGATGTAAATTTGTTTTTTCGGAATTGTCGGCTGCTTTCATTTTGTGAATTTGAGTGTGCAAAGATAGTGATTACTTTTTTGGAAAAGATCTTGTGGAAAGAATGGTTTAAGTTTCTTACATTGCCAGGAAAATCCTCATAGATTTTTTTTTCCGGATTCGCCAAATCATCCCAGATACAAAATCAGCTTTCGAGTAATCTTATTGCTCAAATTCGTTGCAGCAACAGTTAGTAACTGCCTTTTTCTCTCGTTTAGTTTAAAAATGTAATTACTGCTTCTCCGTTTTTTGCTGCGCTGGCGAAAACATTTTGTAATGTTGTAAATCCGTCGGCTAAATAATCAAACGCATCATCTCCTTCGTCCCAAATTGAAGGATAAACTTCTAATTCGGTCATTTTTTCAGGATTGAATTTTTGTTTTAAATCAGTAATTGTAATTATTGAAATTTCATTATTCAATTCATCAACTTGTTCTGGTGTCAAATAGTGAGCGGGACCATAACCTAAATCTTGTTCTTCGTCTATAATTTGTCCGCTGAATAGAACTCTTACAAGATTGTGTTCCGCAGTGGCTAAACCTTGTCCAGTAAGTAAAAATATAATTCCGTCCCAGGATTTGTCAATATCAGCCAAATTCCCGTTTCCCGTTTCGTCATCATAGATTTTGTTTTCCAGAAGTGAACTGTCTTTTAAAAAATCTTCAAGTTCAGATTTTGACACTCGAAGCAAATTTCCTATCATACTCATAATTCCAATTATTTTGTGTTTAAATTTTATAGTCGCTTTTGTTAGCGGCTATCTTAGCAATGCTGCGTTTTTAGCGACAGGTTAAAACTTCCACCAAGGCTTTTTTGTTTTGTCTTCAATGACGTGCTCTTTATAATTCTTCCAATTATTAAACCCCGAACTATCTGTTCCATTTTCAATAAACTTTTCACTGCTCATGTCATAAGCAATCCAACCATGTTCTGAGCACATTTGGAAGATTAAACTTATCACTTTACTGCCGCCGCGAACATGAAGCATAAAGTTGTTCCCTAAAGATTCTTCTTCGCCGAGATTAAACTCAATATCAGCAAACTCATTTGTCAAAGTTCCCCAAGAGGAGTCTGGCCAATCACTATCTTTAAATGTTGATTTTATGCTTTCAATTATTGTTTGTTTTGATTTGAAATCTGGCCAATTTCCATTTTCAAAATCTACGGGTTCTTTAGAATTCAATATTAGGATATCCCAACTCATATTTTTTTTAATTAATCTTGGTACTTGACATTAACGTTCTGGTGCTATACGGGTTTGGTACTAAATTAACCCCGTTTTTCGGATTTGTAAAATTATTTCAAATATAAATCAGCTTTGCATTTAGCAATTGCTCAAATTCGTTATAGGAGCTGTTTGCAGTAGTCTTTTTAGTCAATCCATTCTCCTTTATTTATATTTGAATCCAAATACTTTCCATTATGAGCATTATATCTTAATATTTTTTGAAGAAAAGTATTATCTGATTTATACTCTTCATTAGTGAATTTCCAAACCAATATATTCTTACTTTCATCATAATTCAATTCTATTTTTGTTTTTTCTTCAACATAGAATTTTCGGTTAATGACTTTATTTTTTGTTTCTTGTAGTGAAACTAGTTTATTTATTATAGTTGTTTTTTTAGGTAAATTAATGTCTGTAATAATTTTACCAAATTCATCTACTTCAATATTAGAAGTATATTCGCCAATTCCTTTTTCAATATTTGAAAATGCAAAACATAAAATATAAAGATATTGCGTTTCCATATTATGCCTTTTACAAAAAAGGCTGTCAATTATTTTTCCCTCTTTGAAATAAATCTTTTTATAAAACTTTTCGCCAACTCTAGATAAAAGATAATCTTTAACTTTTTGAGATATATTTACAGGTAAATCATCAAGACTCGCAGCTGTTTTTGGTATATACGGATAGACATCATAAAATGGGCAATTCATCACAATGACATTTTTGGGGAAAGTTTTGGAATTATAGTTTGGATTCGGTTTTAATTTTACAATTAAGGTATCCTTATTTTTTAAATTTATTTTTTTATTGATCTTTATAAACCGAGAATCATCAAGATATAATCGATAAGTTTTTAAACTATCTAATTTTAAATATTTTAAATTGTAAAAACCATTATCGTCTTTAGTTCCTAGACCCATTCCCATATCCTTTTCATCTATTAAATGAGGTAAGAAATATTTGTGTTTTTCATCATCATCTTAGGTCTCAACTTTAATTATAGTTTGAGCAAATGAATTTAGAAAAAAAAGTAGCGAAATGATGTAAAGAAGTTTTTTCATTATAGGTATTTTGCTTTAAAATTAATGCTAATGTTGTAGAGACTTTTATGTACTATTTTATTCCAATTTTCGGTTTTCTTTTTTCAACTGTTTAATTGAAAAGTGTTTTGAAAATTAATTAAATCCAACTTCATAGAATTACATTCCAACGAAAAGAAAAGATATAATTTCACTTGTAAAATAGCTGATACAAATTTTACTATGAAATATGAAATAGAACTTTTACTTAAAAAGGATTAAATTAGCCATTTCCTCGGATTGCCAAATCTTCAAAAAAACAATTATTTCTCATTAAGCCAATTGTCCCAAATCCGTTGTAGTAGCTGTTATGCCATCTGCTTATTTTTTCAATGAATTCAAAAAATTGTTCTCTAATAAACTGCCCTCACTTTCACGATTATAACTAATTAAGACTCCAAATAAATTATCCTTAATAAGACTATTGTAATAAATTTGAGTTATAACTAATTGATTATTACTAGCATTATATCCCGCTACTTTTATTTTGTGAAAATTATATTTTCCAATTTTAACATTTGAAGTTTTAAAATCAAACTTTGCATTATTAATTTTTGAGCAAGATTGTTTTAAAAGGTCAAGATTCCTTTTTTCGTTTTGTTCAAACGTAATTTCCTTATTATTAAATGGGGTAAAACTTGCGGAAAATGTGTTTTTACTGTCCAAATAAAATCCAATTAAATGAATTATATTTTGAATTGTTACATTATGTGGAAGATTTTTTTTGAGTTCTGTATTGCCTTTCTTTTCTAATGTTTCAAGTTCCTGCACTTTGGTAAGAGTATAGTTTTTAGGAATATTTATTTTCCAGTCAAATCTGTTGCAGACATAACTCCCATCTTTTACTGTCCCATTTACTTGCGAAAAAGCGTAATTTATTGAAACAAAAAGTAATAGTATTGTAAATTTTATTTTCATATTTTCTGATGTCATTCTTTTTCGTTTAATGGTTCTTTTAATGTTACTGCTAACATTCCGTTGTAATAGCTGTTGGCGATTTGGTTTTTTTATTCAATTTAGAGGAATTGTTTCATATCAGTAAATTCATTTCCATCATAATCAAATTTATAAGTTCTGTTTTCCCAATCAGTAGCAATTATATATTTTTCGTGTAGTTCAAAATCATCTTTTCCGCTAATCGTTGTAAATATATCTGCTCCGCCTTTCTGCCATAATATTTTTCCATTTTCATCTAACTTCGAAATTTCTGTTTCTCCGTGAACTATATAAAAATTATCCTTTTTAAAAATCTCAAAACAACTTATTTGGTCTGTTTTAGTTTTCCATAAAAGGCTTAATTCAGGAAACGATAAACAGAATATTTTATCAGCACAGCATATTAAAATTCTGTTTTTTTCAATAATTTTTGAGTTTTCGCTTATTCCTGAGTTTCCGCCTTCGGAACCAATAATTGCACTTTTTATTAATTGTTTGTTTTCGTATATTTTTATACCAACAAAAGTTGAGTTGTATTTATTTTCAGCTTCTAAATATTCAGAATCATATTTATTTGTATTTTCCGCAGAACCAACTTCATAATTTTTATCAGTAAAAATTTCGATGTTGTATTTTTCGATTATACTCATACTTTTAATTTCGTTCGGCTAAACTGACCGCCAACGTTCTGGTACTACACGAGGTTTGGTACTAAATTAATCCCATTCTTCGGATTTGCCAAATCATTCAAATACAAAACCATCTTTAAATTCACCCTAAAACCCCAATCACGCCAAGCGGCTGTTAGTGGCTGGTTTAATTTTTAGTTCAATTTTCAAATTTACATCCGTGTACTATCATTCTTCTGTTTTGGAATTCTTTTTGCAATCTCAAAATATCTATTTCCATTATTCGGTTAAATATAGTATCACGTATATTTTCATCATAACTTGATTTGTCAAACTCTAATCCTAAATTATGTTTTTCGTTAAATTCATTTCTAATTTTAAGTAAGAAGGATCGATTTCCGTACTTATTTTTTTCATATTGTTGTTCAAAACTCTTCTGTATTTTATTCAAGCTATCAAATCTCTTTTTTAAAAAACTATTTTCTTCCGACTGAATTGATAAATAATTTTCAACGTCATTTACATAAAATTTTAATTCATCTCGGTAATTTAAAAGTTTGTAATACATAACATTTGTCTCATCATCATTTTTACAAGAAACAAAGATTAAAAGAAATATTATAATTACGATTTTTTTCATTTTTTTAAATTTTCAAAATATTAATTTAATTTCGTCTTTTCAAGTTTAATTTTCAAGTTAGATTTTTTACGGGGTTTGGAAAACTAGCCAGTAACGTTCTGGCACTACAGCGGGTTTGGGACTAAATTAAGCCCTATTTTTGGATTTGCCAAATCACCCCAAATACAAAACCATCTTTCCATTAAACCCAATGCCCAAATCCGTTGTAGTGGCTGTTAGTGGCTGGTTTTAGTATTCATTTTTTTTGTATAGTATTTATTTCTTGAGAAGTATAAAGTATAAATTGACTCTTTAGAAATGGCATCTTTCATTAGTGAATTTATTGAAACTGAATTTTTTATACATGCTCCGTTTGATGTTGAAATGACTGCAGTGTCATTTTCGTGAGATTTATATATTTGATTAATCTTGGGATAATTTCTTTCCATTAAACCAATAAATGCAAAATATCTAACAACTGGATTTTCATCATTAGTTAAGAAAATCAAATCATCATTTGAAGCCACAGTCATCAAATTAATGTAACTTGGTCTTTCAAAAACGAAATCAGCCAAAATACAAGTTTCGTATTTACTAATATATGAAACTTCTTTTTCAACTTCTGAATCGAGTTTATGTCCACAGGATATTAAAAGAAATAGTGTAAAGAATATTAAATATTTTTTCATAGGTTTTTTTATCGGTAAATAGTGGGGACTTGCCACTAACGTTCTCGCGCTTCAAGCAGTTTGGGACTAAATTAAGCCCATTCTTCGGATTTGCCAAATCTTCCAAATACAAACTAATTTTTCCATTAAGCCAAATACCCAAATTGCTTGTAGCGTGTGTTAGTGGCTGGTTCTTTTAATTTTAGTTTCAATAAAATCTATTAGTTTTATATATTGTTTTTCACCAATATCATCTTTTCCTAGAATTATTGATTGTAGAGGGAAATTAATTCTCTCAAATAATATATTGTTGTCAATAATTCTAAAGCCACTGAATTCTTTCCATTGAAGTTTTAAATCTGATTCAAAATTCTTAAATGCAATAAAATCATTGTCAAATTCTATAATAGTAGAGTTTTCATAATTTTGTTTGTAATACTCAATTAGATTATTGACATTTTTCGTGTATTTTCTTTTATTTATAAAGTATTTAATCAGTGTTTTAATATATAGAAAAAAACCGTAAAAACTTATTATAATTAAAACAAAACCATAATTTCCTCCATTATCAACGTCGTAAATTCCAAGAACTATACTTCCAATTGACAGGAATAGATTTAGCGTATTTTGTCTTAAGACTTTCTTCCAATGCAATTTGTATATTAGAGCTAATTGCTTTCTAGTTGTATTTTCTTTAAAAATGACATCAAATTTCATTTATTGTATTTAGGTGTTACGTAAACTAGCCACTAACGTTCTGGCGCTTGGCGAGGTTGGGGATTAAAGATGCGAGATTTTCGGTTAATTACAAATTTTACAAATACAAACCATTTTTAAATTCAGCCCAAACCCCCAATCTCGCCAAACGGCTGTTAGCGGTTCGGGCTTTCTTTTTAGTTGTCAATATTTTGTCTGTTTTCAGAATTCATTTTAGTCAAATATGTCTCTTACAAAAACTTTTGTACTGTCTAAATTTGTCCAAATCGTTTGAATATTTTTACTGTCGTTTGTTGAATATTCATAAACCGTAATTGTATCGCCCAAAGTCGTTGGATTAAACCAATCTAATGTCTCACCGTAAGGAATTTTTCCGTCCCATTTTGCTGTCGATAATCTTTCTGTTGTAAACTCGTGTTTGGATAAAATTCTTTTTAATTCGTTTGGGCAAGTTTCAAAATGTAACCAAATCGCATAGTCAATTTTTGGAACGACTTGGTCTTGATAATTGAGAATCTTAATGCACTCAGTTTGTCTTTTGCCAAACAGTGCGTCATAAATTTCGTCACCTGTTCTAGGTTTTAAAGTTTCAGTCACCTTGTTATAGGTCTTACTTACAAACTTAAAACCTGTCCAAGTTGTCAAACCGATAAATGCAAAAAATAATAGTAAAGCTATTAGTTTTAGTTTCTTATTCTTTCTCGTAAAACCCAAAATAAGTGTCACGAGAAAAACCAAAAAAGTAAGTGCTGAAATTACTGTCAATATTATTAATTCCTTCATCTATTATTTCGTTTCGTTGTCTGTAGGTTGTGCTTCGTAGTAGCCTGACCGCTAACGTTCTGGCGCTACACGAGGTTTGGGATTAAAGATGAGAGTTCTTTCGGATAAACACCAATTTTCCAAGTACAAAACCATCTTTAAATTCAGCCAAATACCCAAATCTCGTGTAACGGCTGTTATAGGCAGTTCTTCTTATTTTTTAGTATATGTTATTTTCCAATCCAAACTATCTAGTTCTTTTTTCGACAACTTGATTAATTTTAGTTTTCCCATTCTAAACATAGAATCTATATTTTTATTTACAAATTCCCGTTCTTCCGAATTAAAAAACACAAAATAAATTGATTTATCTGGATAACTATTTATATCTGTTTTGAGTCCGTCTGAACTTCCTCTAACAAAAGGAGAATTATAATTGTGAGGATCAATTTCACCGCCCGATGTGATATCATATAATTTATTTTCATCGGTTAAAGTAAAGGTAGAATAACCAATTTTTTTATCAGTTTCATTTAGGATTATCATATCCACTTTTTGGTAATGACATCCAACTGTCATAAAAGATAATATAAAGAGAAAAAGTTTATAACTTGATTTCATATTTTGAATTAAATTATTGAGTCTCTGGTAGAATTGCCTATAACGTTCTCGCGCTACAAGCAGTTTGGGATTAAATTAGCGTTATCTTTCGGATTTGCCAAATCTTCCAAATACAAACCAATTTTTCCATTAAACCTAATGTACAAATTGCTTGTAGCGTGTGTTAGGCGATGGTTTTTTCGTCAGTTGTTTTTAAGTTTTTAAATCTACTTTTAGAAAATGTTTGTGTTCCGGAATAGAATAAGTCATAAATAATATTAACTCTGTATCTGTTTTCCAAAGATTTCTTAATTCGTAAAGTTTGTTTATTTGGTTTACCTGAAATCATTAAACTTGGTGATAAATGTGTTAATTGTGATTTCTTGGTTTTATTATTAATTATATCTTTTTGTAATTCATTTACAACTCCAATAAAATTAAACAATAATTCAGGAAATGGAGTAAAGTTTTTGACTTCACAGAAAGTTATAAAGTCAGAATTTTTTACATAGGAAAATTTCCGTTTAGTTTCATAATAATCATCAACGACAACTACAGTTCCTTTGTTTATTATGCTAATATCAGGAGTTGTAAATAATTCTTTATCGTGTGATGATTGAACAGCTAAATTATGTTGAATTTCAAATTCTTCCAATTTATCTTTAACTTTCTTTTGTGCAACAAAATTCGAAAAATTTGACTGAATTCCCATTGTCGTACATTTATAACGATATTGATTATTTTGTAAATTTTCAACAATTAAAGTATAACCATTTAACTCGTAAAATTTTACCAAGTGATTAAAACAACTAATTTCAAAATAATCACTTATTCTTTTAGAATGGCTTACAATTGTTAGTTTGAATTTATTTGAAAACAAGATTAATTCCTCTTCAAATTCTTTTATATCTTTAAAAAGGGAGGTCATCTTCTCCTTCTTGGGTTTTAAAGTTGTCTTCGGTTTTTCCTCCTTTTCTGTTGACATTTAAATACGATTTTAAATTAATTATGTTTTTTAAAAATTCTCGAGTCTCGTTATATTCCATAATATCGGGTGTAATGGAAAATTTCTTTAGAAGTTCATTGTAATTTATGATTACCGCTAAAATTTTATTCTTTTCATCAAGTGTAAAATCATAACTTCCCATTTTTATAGTATCTGCTTCACTATGTCTAATTACAGTTCCATAAAATTTTACTGCGCCATCAAGATTTGTAATTACTCGTCTATGAAAAATAGAAAGGGAAAGTAATAATTCTAATTGTTTTAAATTTTTTTCGAGCGTTTTATACGTTTTATAGTTTTCAATCAGATATTTTGCTTCTTTATATCTATTTTGATATTCACTATATATTTGATTCGATAATTCATATGGCAAACTATAAGTTAAGATATTTATAAAAGGTGTTTCTTTAGCCATATTTTCAATAAATATTTGTCTTTTTGCGGTTTCTTCGCAAACTATCGCCTAACGTCTTGCCACTACAGCGGGTTTGGGATTAAATTAAGCCTATTCTTCGGATTTGCCAAATATTCCAAATACAAAACCAACTTCCAATTAAGCCAAATTCCCAAATCCGTTGTAGTGGCTGTTGTGCGTAGTTTTTATTTTCTAAGTTCAATTTGAGGAAAAACTACAACTTTTATATATTCCATTATGTGTTTTTCCGACTCTTTAATTTTATCTTTTAGTCTTATAAGTTCCGGACGAATAATTTCTACATTTTTTTTCCTTTCTATATTCTCTTCTTCACTAAATTCATTTGAAGATACTGTGTTGTCATATAGAAGAATACAAATTGACTCAAGAAGTATTTCAATTTTCCGTTTCAAATATTGCCCTTCATTTATTGAATTTAAAATCAGTGGAAAATAATGCATTTCTGCAAGAATTATTTCTTCGTCTTGTGGATTCAAATATAGTTCTTCATTATTACCCCACATGTCCAAAATTTCTTTGTCAAGTTTAACGAAAGGAAGATTTAAACATTCTGGAATTAATGAATAGCACTTTGAACAAGGTCTGTTGTAAATTTCGTCAACATCATAAAGATCAAATGCGGTTTGAATTTTTGTAAACTCAAAAACATCTTCATTTTTACAATTTTCACATATTCGGGTTAATTTATATTCCAAGATTCAATTTCGTTTTATTCAAATTTTTTTATTTCGTCTTTTCGGTCGTAAAATTACGCACAACGTTTTTGCGCCTCTAGCTGTTTGCAACTTATGGAAACGAGTCTTTTCGGCTAAACGAAAATAGGAATTAAAAACGATAATTCCACTAAACTTGCAAATAGCTAGAGACGTGTGTTGTGCGAGGTTGCGACACGCAAAGTGAGCAAGTTCTGAAAATCGCCAACAGTTCGGTTATGCAGTTTCAATATTATTTTCTGCTTTTAGATTTCGTTTTTCCTGGTTCCGATTTTCCGATTTTAGTTTGTCAAAATCCAGCTTTCAAGTTTCTGCTTTTCAGATTTTAAATTTTCAAGTTTCGGTTTATCGAAATCCAATTTTTAAGTTTCTGCTTTTAGATTCCAATTTCCGCCTTCCAATTAGTTTTCGGCTTTTTGATTTCCAATTTGGGAGCAATCACGCACAACGTTCTCGCGCTACAAGCAGTTTGGGGCTAAATCAGCGTTATCTTTCGGATTTGTCAAATCTTTCAAATACAAACCAATTTTCCCATTAAGCCAAATACCCAAATTGCTTGTAGCGTGTGTTAGTGGCTGTTTTTTTCTTCACAGTTTGTTTTAATTTCGCTTATGAAATCTGTTATGCCTTTTCTGTGAGCATCATCTATTTCACAATTTTCTAAAGCTAATTGTGCATATTGTTCTGCTTCTAAACACTTGCTCTGTTTCTTCATTATTAATGACAGATTAAAATATAAACCAACTTTATATCTTTTTATTGGTTCTTTTCTTAAACCTTCCAATAATATTTTTTCTGATTCATCAAAACGTCTTTGTTCATTCAATAAATTTCCATAATTCACATAAGTAGGCATAAAACTTTCATCAGTTTTTAAGGAGTTTTTATATAAATTTTCTGCTTTGTCTGTTTCACCTAAAATATTTAGAGTATTTGCTAAGGCGTTCATAATAATAACATTGTTCTGTTCAATTTCATCGGCTTTTTCAAAAGCTATTTTGGATTCTTCGAAATTTTTCATTTGCATTTCGTTCATTCCTTCTATAAATAGCTTTTTTGCCTGATTATTAGCAATATTTAAGTTATTATAGTTAAAATTCATTATTGCATCTGTTTTTTCATTCTTACAAGACACAATTATTATTAAACAAATTGTCAAAATGATTTTTTTCATAGATTCTTTTTCTCTGTTTCGTTCGGGCAAAATAGCCACTAACGTTCTCGCGCTACAAGCAGTTTGGGGTTAAATCAGCGTGATTTTTCAGATTTGCCAAGTCTTCCAAATACAAAACCAATTTCAAATTAAGCCTAATACCCAAATTGCTTGTAGCGTGTGTTATGCGTCGTTTTTTTTATTATTCAGTTTTTTCAAGCTTTCATTTATCCATTCATTATACCATTCTGCAAAATTATATCTCGATTTAGTTTCAGTTATCATTGGATATATACCTTCATCATTTGCTCTTGCATCAATCCATACATTTCCTTTTTCTAATCCTGAAACTACCAAAAAATAATAGATTGCGCATCCATAATGACAAATTCTAATACTGCCATAAATATGTTTTTCATTAAAACACTCTAATTCCCAATTTTTAAATTCTTCACTTTCAGTATAATCTTCATCATCTTCATTTCCGCCATATATTAAATTCCACTTTTCCGTATATGGAAAATTTTCATTTAGAAAATTCTTGTTTTCAATATCAAGTTCAAAATTCCAATCTTCTAACTTAAAAACTCCGTACGCAGGACCAACTCCGCCATTTCCAATATTTTTTATAAAATTTCTGTATTCGAATGGTAGTTCAATTTGATTTGCTTTTTCAAAGTCTAAGATTTTACCCTCTGATAAGCAATTATTTAGTTCGTACTTATGTTCTTTTGAACCAAATATTTGAAATGGATTTTTCTTGAAGAACCCATTTCCGTCAATTTTTTTAAGCTTAGAAATTAGTTCTTTTTCAATTACCATTTAAGTTTCTGTTTTTTATTTTCGTCTCGTCAGCTAAAATGACGCATAACGTTCTCGCGCTACAAGCAGTTTGGGATTAAATTAGCCTAAACTTTCGGTTTTGCAAAATGTGCCTGACAAAAAACTAACTTCAAATTAAGCCTAAAACCCAAATTGCTTGTAGCGTGTGTTGGCGGTAGTGACTTATTACCATTCTTTAATTAGTTTCCCTTTTGAATATTTTTGAGCACTTGAAGAATATCCTTTTTGCATAATTTCATCGTTATAATCTTCAATATTTTTAAGAGTTTCGGTTTCTGTGAATTTTATAATTCCAAAAATTATTTTTGGGTTAGGTTCATAAAAAATCATAAAAAAATTATGTTCAGTTCGTAAATTTAAAATTCCAATATTTTCGGAATTAGATTTAGAAATATTATTTACACAATATTTAAAATCTAAAATCTCATTTTCTGAAAGATGTTTGTTTTCTTCTGCAATTTTTAGCCTTAATGTATAAATGTCCAGTATATGATTGTACGGCATAATTATTCCAGAAGTATAAATACAGTATAATTCTTTTACTATTTTTAATAATTCAGAAATATATTTTTCGTTGGCATTTAATTTACATATTTCTATAAATTCTTCAAACGTCGGTTTATTCATTGAAAATATCTTTTTTACACTTTTTTTTGCGGTCATTACCGCCAACGTTTTTGCGCCTCTAGCTGTTTGCAACTTATGGAAACGAGTCTTTTCGGCTAAACGAAAATAGGAATTAAAAACGATAATTCCACTAAACTTGCAAATAGCTAGAGACGTGTGTTGTGCGAGGTTGCGACACGCAAAGTGAGCAAGCTCTGAAAATCGCCAACAGTTCGGTTATGCGGTTTCAATATTATTTTCTGCTTTAAGATTTCGATTTTCCAGGTTCCGATTTTCCGATTTTAGTTTGTCAAAATCCAGCTTTCAAGTTTAGGTTTTCAGATTTTAAATTTTCAAGTTTCGGTTTATCGAAATCCCATTTTCAAGTTTCAGCTTTTTAGATTCCAATTTTCCGCAGTGCAATTTTCAGCTTCCAATTAGTTTTCCGCTTTTTGATTTCCAATTTGGGAGCAATCACGCACAACGT
>Ga0247815_10000748_pt1 | contig 25435 bp, 18 predicted proteins | sample UWRJL194509B1_FD_181014 | JGI IMG/M metagenome (GOLD analysis project Ga0247815, IMG submission 181014) | Plant litter microbial communities from Arlington Agricultural Research Station in Wisconsin, United States - UWRJ-L194-509B-1 | ecosystem: Environmental > Terrestrial > Plant litter >...
ACAGGGGAGTGGCGTGCATCATAGCTGGAAAACAGGGACCGTTCGATGGACGGGATGCTGGAAATAGGGAAAGGCCCAGCGCAAAAGGGTCAAGGAGAACGAGAACGTCGAAACGCACCAATTATCCGAGCAAGCCCGCTCGCGGCATTCCGATTACTGTCGTATTGCCTAGCATGGCCAAGGGCGAGGCGCACGAGCTCCCGCTTCAAGAACCGCACCAGAGAGTGTAGTCGAGAAGGACGAGCGCGATACAGAGCTATGTGAGGGGCAAGAGGCAAACGTCATGTCAGGATCGTTGGCATCGACGTGAACGATCGAAGTCGGGCGCACATGCTTGCGTTCCAGGCCACCCTCCTGCGCCATGTTCTTCAGCTCAATATCGACGCAGTCTGCTACATGATAACCTGAATCGAGTGTCAATGTTGGAAGAGCGTTACAGATTCGCCAGCTCCCGCGCACCCTCGCAACCATCCTTTGACTAGCATGAGCCGGGCGAAGGTCTTGCTCACGCTGGCATGCTCCATCCCGGACAGCAAGACATCTTCAGGGACCAGATTGCGGAGCCGGTCTGCGTTATAAATGACGCGTGACCTCACGGGTTGGTGACGGCGGACGTCCGCAAAGACGCGGGGTGAATGTGAAAGCGGCGACAACGACCAATCAGTGTTCAAAGAAATGAAACGAGCCACTTACACGATCGCGATGTCAGGGTACTTTGACCCGATGCGTCACGAGCCAGCCACCCCCCGCTGTGGGCCCCGGTTGTACCTGCGCTCCCACCAGGTCGTGTTTGCCGAAACTGTGCCGTCTTGCGATAGCTTCCAGAAGGTGGTGATAGTGTTGTAGGTTCGCGCGCGCTGCTTATGTGCACGCGATCACTGAGTGTTCGTAATTCCACTCGCTAGTACGCGAAATCCGAGGATATGCGTGCGCAATAACCTACGCGCACACTACGAGCGTGATCAAGCAAAGCCAGGAGAAAAGCTGTCCGCTCTGGTTGAAGCGGCTGCGCCATGTCAAGTTTGCGGGTTCGCGGGAAGAGGAGAAGGAGGTCTCCGCTCCCGCATCCGACCCTGCATCGGTGTCTCTTCAATCCCAGTTCGACTCAACCTGCCACCGGGCTTACCCCACACGCCAAAGACTTTGAAATCCGCAGAGTGTGATCTTGCATGCGATTAGGCAGTTCGAGCTCGCTAGGAAACCTGGCTTGTTGTGTCGCTGACACATTGGCGGCCCAATGCCTGATATGTGATGTTCTCCGCTCTCGGAGCCCGGGCCACAAATAAGCTCGGCAGGTCGGTCATACACGCTGCAGACTTGGATGAGCGGCTCACTGGCGGGGGTTCAAGAGCTCACGTCTGTAAAATTCGGCACGTAGATCAGATCAGAAGCTTTTTGCGCTTACCGTTGTGGCGAATGGGCAAAGCAACCTCTCGGCACGAGGAGGATCGGAGTTTCAACACCCCCAAAGGCGCAGGACGTACCCACTACAGGCCGGATCACGATTTTCAACTAGTGAGTGAGGCGGGGCGCTTCAGGAAAACCGGAATTTGCGCGTAGCGCTGTACCACCGATATGGAAGCGATGTACCGATTCCTGCCGCTTGGGAGCTGCCATAGCGCAAATCAGCCACGTTTTTGTCCGTAGCGCGTGCCAGATAATCTCTCTGTTGCCCATGAACCGTCAGTAATCGTTCCAGAGCGCTGGTAGCGGCCATTGGGCGCTCCAGTAACGCTCCAGTGAGACTGCGAGTCGCTCCAGGGTGCTACTCGCACTCCCAGTCTTAGATGTAGTTGAATGGTTTTGTCTTCTTGTTTTATGGTGTGCCCAGCTATGAGGCAAGATGTTGTCACATATGCGCACCAGTTTCACGGACACTACTTGTTGGCAGCAAATGGCGAAGTCCCTCAACACAAACACAGGGATGAGGCACCACTGTGGTTTGACAGGCGGTAACGGCCGGTCGGACCCTCCAACTTGCCCTTTTCCCCAATCTCGCTCCGACTATTGGCGTCGCCCACCCTGCGCAAGCCCACCATACCGGCCGCAAGACCTCAGAAAGCTGCCATCCAGGACAAGAACCTCAGCCCGGACAGTGACATGTGCCATGCTGCCAGCTTTTCGTGTGCAAGTGTATTTGGTCTGCGGGCTCGCTTCTGCTGCTCTGATTTGCTCTGGTACACCTGGCTATGACTGCTTGCTTCTGTAGTGTCAACGCCATTCTGATTATTGCTCACGTTGCTGTTGCTTGAGCTCGATTTCTCACGTGCCCTGGTCCGTGCACGAAACTGACCCACTGTTTGCGCACACAGCGTGGTTCAGCACCTGAGACGCACAGAGGTACGCCGTATGCATATAATTTGCTGTCGACTCTGACCTTCGCACACAGGGGTATTCATCTACATGCGTGTATTGTGACGATGCGTCGATGAGTAGCTTCCACTGCATGCACCCACTCTCGTACCCTTCTCGTCTTGCCGACTATATACCATGTCTATGTCAGTTCCATCCCCTGCTGCCACCTCAGCTCAGTTCCTCGCGTATGCGTTGCTTTTGGGATCTTCAGCGTCTCCAACTATCGATTTCGAGTCCAGTCGCTATAATGGCCACCTGACTAGATACATCAGTAGTCAATTTTATTGGTTTCCTTCATCCATTGCATATCCGTGAGCGATCACCGAAGTGAGTGGAACCCGAAGAGCGGCACGGAGAGGCCAGCTCTGTAATGCTACCATAGCTAGGCTGACCCACTACTGAACGCTATCAGAGCGGCCTCAGTCGCTCCAAACCGGGGGAGTCGCTACAGGCGCTCCCGCCGTTCGGCAGTCTCCGTAGCGCTCTGGAGATCATCTCCGTTTTCCTGAAATACCATTTCTATCACGGCACCAGTTTGATCCTCACCAATTCACTAGTCATGGCACTGATGCTTTGTCTTTTCAACATCTCTCACTCTCCCTGCTCACTCCCACCTTCTCTCTCGCCAGTCACAACAGCAAGTCTCGTCCTTGTCAGGTTTTCTCTGTATTCATGGCTGTCGCGAGTTTTTCTAAGGGAAATATAATCCGCTGCTGCCGAAACTCTCTGCTTATAGCGGACCTCGGAAATCAAAGCGGTCGTTCGTGCTAATGAAAGGGTCATAGCCGCTTGTGCCAACACAGGCCATCACGGCGGCACAACACTGGGCGCACCACACATTCACTCGAGCAATCAAAAGCGATCGCAGATGTAACATGGCAGCTTCATAGATATACAGGCGTTGTAGCCGGTTATAATCGCTGTTGCGACCACAGCAAAGCAGAGAGTTATCTAAACCTCACGGGCATGTCGAACATGTGATATGCAATACAGCAATAGACGCATCGTTACTGAAAGCGCAATCAGGACACTCAAAAGTCACGTTCGAGTACGTTGCCTACGACCGATCACCGAGCCAACATTTTGTCCAATTCTCCCCACGGTGCAACGTGCCCTCCGTCCGGATTTCGACTCGATGGGTGGCAATAAGAACTCTGCAGCTAGGCAACTTGAGGCAGGCTCGGTACTCGCTTGGCACCCATAGAAGCAGCTCTCCTGCCTGGTCAAGTAGCCATCCATCCTGAAGCCCTCTGCGCTCCACCACCTCTTTGACATCCATTGAGCTATCTGCCGGTCGTACCTGGGCCGCCTCAATATCCCAAACGCGGATTGTCGAGTCCGAAGAGCCTGAGACGAGCTTCCTGCCCGGCATGAACGCTATCGACTCCACACTCGAGCCATGCCCATGCAGCACGGTGAGACAAGTTCCCGTCAACGCATCCCAAACCCTCACGGTTTTGTCGTGTGAGCAAGTAGCGATGGCGAGGCCGTCAAAAGAGTAGGCAACAGAATTGATAGACCCATTGTGACCTTCTAGTGCCAGACTCTGCCGTCTCGTGGCAATGTCCCATTCTCGAGCAATAGCGTTGTCTCCGCTCAATATGTGCTTACCGATGGGTGAAAATGCAATTGGGGGGTCCGTGATGAATTCGCCGCCCCCGAGAGGCTCGCACGTTTGCTGACCGGTATCCGTGTCCCAAAGATAAATCCTTTTATAACTTGCACCGGCGGCAATCGTTCTACCGTCAGGCGAGAACGCGACCGATTTCGCCCCCGTGTCGCACTGTAAAGGGCCAATCCCCAGTTGCTGTTGTCCTTCAATGTCCCAAATGCGTACGGTTTTGTCATTCGATGCGAAGGCGAGCCACCGAGAGTCAGGCGAGAATGTCACTGCTAGCACACTGGCCAATTGACCAAGCTCGGCGATTGGTTTTCCGGTAGGTACATCCCACAGACGTACTGTGCGATCGTTAGATATCGAAGCTATGATACGATTATCTGGTGAGATCGCCACGCAAGTGACATTTAGATTGTGCCCTAAGAGCGGTGGAAGCTTTGGCTCGCCGTTATCTGCGTCCCAAATGCGAACCGAACGATCATTCGAGCCAGACACAATAAGAGTACCATTCTTTGACACTGAAACTGATGTAACCCCACCGCTATGCGCTTGAAAGGATTGAGCTGCCTTCTGGCCTACGCCGGCGTCCCAGATTCGGCCTACGCCGGCGTCCCAGATCTGAATGGTGTGATTGTCTGAAGCCAAGGCGAAATACGAGCCATCAGGCGATAGTGCAGGGTACCCGTATCCCACTTTGCCGTGAAGCACTACTGGACCTCTGTCGTCCAAATCAGAATGCAGATTCCATATATGAATGGTTCCGCCGTTTAAAAAAGAGACAAGTGATCTGTCATCCGGCGAGAACTGGATCCAATGAACTGTACCTGATTGGCCAGGCAAAGTCAAAACCATTTTTCTGGTTGTCAGATTCCAGAGCTGGATAGTTGAACCCCTGAGACCCACGGCCAACGTCGTACTGTCAATAGAGAAGCATATGCAGCCCACTTCCACGTCGTGGCTAAGAGCATATACTGCCTCCGGACTGCCTGTGCTGATATTCCACATATGCGTTTTCTTGCCAAAGTTAGATGCCATGGTTTTACCGTCTGGTGAGAATACGACTCCGTTAACGACTATTGTGTCGGACGGCATCACAACTTGCTGGCCTGTCTCTGCCCTCCAGAGGCGCAAACCGTCAGCTGCAACAGAGGCAATGAGACTTTCGTCGGGGGAGAATGCGACTGAAAACACTCCGGAGTCGTGTGGTAAAAATCGCCGTGGGGGCTTCCGAGGAGCTTCAAGGTTCCATATACACACAGCGCCAGTATAGGTTCCCAACGCAAGGCTTTTCCCTGAAGCTGCAACGGCCAGAGAACATACGAAGCCATCTTGGCTAAAAAAGGGCGGAAAAGACTCGCACCCAGTCCGCGTATTCCAGATACGAACAGTACGATCGAATGAACCTGTGGCGAGACGTCCATCTGGGAGATACACCATTGACGAGACTGTCGTATGATGACCCGCGAGTGACATGACCACTTTTCCGCCATGATGATCGATACCAAATGTCTTAATGAAGACAATCCCAGTGCACTGCTCTAGATATGTCCTGCTGATCAGCGAGCTCTCTGCCGCAAACGGAAGCGCTGAAAGGTAGATATGTGGTGCGCTTCGCTTGATAGCCGCCTGGGATGATACTACGAAGAGGTTGGCGTCGCGCATGAAGCGTGAAACATCCTTTGACCGCACCTGTGTGAGTCATGAGAGACCGGTCTGTATATCAGACTACGTGGTAACGCACCAATGTCACTGCCAGGTTTAGCATTGCACCAGCCCGCTGGACCTGACGCAAGACGCTCATCACCTCTAACCAGAATAATAGCCGTGAGCGAAACGCATCGTCGACTTCATGTTCCATCACCCACGGCTGTGGAGCATCGGCGAGGTGATAGACCCACTGAAGGCACGCATACTCGAGAGAGTATGTCACACTGTCGGGTTTGGTTTGCGAGTTCGGCTCGAATGACGAGCGGCTCTGCGATATATTGAAATGAAGGCGGTTTACCATGACTTTGAGACATCCCCTGGCGAGTGCCTCATTGCCGAGTGCGGAAACGAAACGAAGCTTGGTAGCTGCCCGTTCGAATAGGTAATCTCCGAAGGAAGCGTGAACTGTGCGCAGTCCAGGCTGATCGGTCTCGTCTGGCACATGCACCACAGAGCGGAGACGCCGCAAGGAGTCTCGCAGATCATCGGAATCCAAGGCCAGCAGCTCCGCCAGAACATTGATAGAAAGAGGCATCTTGGCTGTCAGAATGCAATTAAGTACCTTCTGAGTAGTCTCGAGTTCGTCAGGCTCTACCATTTCGCTGTTCGACGCTTGCTCGAGCACAAACTCGTACATAGCGTCGAGCGGTCTGGTAACCACCTTGCTACTGTTAATCGCAAATATGGCTGTGCGAAGGCGAGCCGCTCTGCTTTTAACAGACCCGGCGTCGAGAAGATAGGTAACCACGGTAGATGCGAAAATGAACAAGCCTTCTGCATGAGTGGCAAGCAGATTTAGGTCAGCCTCGGTGTACCAGCTGGCCTGGAGCGGCTGCTTGGAAAACGCGTCAGTGATGTACAGGCGAATGTCCTCGGTAACCTGCGTCTTGTCGATCGTGTGAAGTCGCAGAATACTATTCTGATCTGAACTCGAGATGGGACTGGTACTGATGTGGGTCTCTGGCCGCGATGTGACGATGAACTTGACCTTCGTCTCGCACTCGAGAATCGATATGGCTCGGAGTAGAGTTTTCACTTCGTTCTCATCGCTACACTCGTCGAGTGCATCGATGACAAATATTATAGGGAGCTCCGAGGATGCAACTGAAGCCAATGGGCGCTGTAGCAGTGGCTTGATCAGAGTCAAGATGGGACTGAGTGCGCTGCTCGAGTCCGCCTTAATCTCGGCTGCCAATGCCTTCGCAAACGCAGACGATTTCTCAGCGAAGGCGACTGCCAGGGTTGGCAAGATGCAGCGTGCGTCAGTGAGCTCGTTCACATTTGCGGTGCGAGAGCAGAAGAATGAGCCACCGAGCACCACGTTAGGGTCATTTTCCAACATGCGACACAATGTGACAGCAATGGACGTTTTACCTGTTCCCGCCAATCCGGCGAGCCAGAATATACGCATCGGGTCATTCTTGGCCCACTCCAAGAACATCGAAAGTATGCTGACGCGGGTGCCGGGCATGCATCCGGCTTCTTCAGGCTGTATCTTGTGCAGTGCTGCAGGAGCAAAACGGTGCCCAATTGCTATGCGGAATGAGCTTTTTTTTTTTTCTAGACTAGAATTGAAATGCATACCAGCTTTGATCAACTTCACGACGTTTTCCTGTAATGCAGTGAGTGAGTATAGGTCGTCGATGAACTGACAAGTGCACCAAACCTCTTCCTTTGTGAGGTAAACATTGTTTGTCACTGGGTTGTAGTTTAGAACTTGTCCGCCGTAGTTGTGCGTCGTATTTTGGTTGTTATTCGATATGATCTGCAACTAGTCAGCACTACGTGAGACGTCGAATGTGCGCTGGACAGACCGGCATTTGGCCTGGCGACACGCTCGATGGCGAAGGGACCACTTCTGGTGAAGATTGAACGCAGTTGATTGCGGAAGCTCTGATGAACCAACCTTCCGGGGCCATTTTGAGATCAGGATTTGGTGGTGCTGGCGCACACGTCCGCCAGCCTGAGCCTGAGCGACTTGGGCCCAACGACCGCCTGATCTTTGCCTTTGGATTTTTCGGACCTTTCTTCATTCTTGTGGTTGCTTCGGATTGTTCTGGCGATGAGGACGTGTAAACCGATGAGGGAATACAAGAGCAAGCTGGAACACGTGTCTACTGTTTGTCGGCCGCACGATCGCCGCCAGGCACCCAAATTCATATCCGATTCAGGATACGATCTTGCACCTCATCAATACGCAATATCTGAACACGCAGCGAGGCTGGGAATCTAGGAGCAGCCGAGAATCATCTGCTAACCGCTTGTTCCCGTCATTACGGTCACGAACGTGCCGTCTCTTTTCGCTCGAGCCACCTTAGGTCGCGACGCAGACCAACGACTTCAAGGATTACTCTTACTCCGAACTATTAATATTTGAGTGAATAAAATGTCCCGCTACGGTGATGTCACTCATCCATTCATCGCGCATGCTATCTCGTTCTACATAAGGTAGCGGTCATGCAGATTGGGTAACCGCCCGGCAGCTTCCGACCCGGTCCTCGGCACATTTCTTATTACCACCGACACACTCGCTCTCTTCGCAAACTAAAATACAGAAGTGTAGGTATATATAATGCAGTCTGTTCTGTGAAGGGAATTTGCCAGACAATGCTTCCTGGAACGAGAATTGAGGAAATGACAATTGTTTTGGCAGACACCAGAACTGTACAACTTTGAGCAAATGGGTGAGCAGACCGCTGGGCGCCTGCGAAATTCAGCAGGCGCTTATCGTTTATGCCAAAGGCACAGCTCAGCCACCAGCCATTGTGGATCACTCTCCTGGTCACATTTTTGCCTCTGATCCACTGAGCGTACTCATGTGATCCTTCCTCCAAGGGTTGACATAAAATTGAACTTCATTGAGCAATATTGGGGAGCAGCAAAGCGAATCTATCGTGCCACACCACCCGGCAAGACTACTGCCGAGATGGAAGCCAATGTCATCACGGGTTTGGACTCTGTTCCTCTCAGGCATCCCACGCGGTGCGCCTTACAGCAAGCTCCTGCACAAGCTATGCCTAACACACTCGATTTTGGCAGCTTTGCTAATTGAGCCGCACGATTCATTGATGCATATCGTCATGGTCTCGATGGTGCGCAAGCCGTCTGGGTCGATCGACAGTATCACGGGCATTACACCTTCCTCCTACCTCTTTTGGCTGCTCTTGATCATATCAAGAATGACGAGCAAGAGAAGGCTGCTCAGTTATTTAAAGGCACCGCAAGGCAGTGGCTCAAGAAGCTCAACATTAGGCTTACAAAATATCAATCTTGTAATTTCAAGAGCCCTTTTTTCAAACATTTAGGTCAAACTGGTACCTGGTGGTTTTGTGGCACCAATTTCAGCGCCGGGAATAACCGTCCGGAGTTTGAATAGGGTGACCCAATCTATATGAACGCTACCTTAGCCGTACTCAGTTACAGCCTCAGATTCTCTGTTGCCTCCTGTGAATCAGGAGCTACTACTCGGATGCCATTCCGCAGGTATCTTACTCGCACTTTGTGGAACACGATGACCAGTTTACTGATGTGCCTGACTTGAGATCATGCACGAGGCTAAAAAGTCCACAGCGCGCAAAGTTCATTCTCAAACTAGAGTCACCCGGCATAGGAATCCATGGTCACGAGCAATGGTTGACGGTGACGACAACGTCGACAGCAATTCCCGACATGGCGCCTGATGAATCGTAACAGGAAATGACACAACGAGCACGCGGCTCGAGGAAGGTGAACAAGGTTCAGGTATGGAAGCCGATTTCGCACGCAAGTGAGCGCCGCAGGACGACGAAATGACCTGCTCGCCATGAGCACAGCAAGCCCGAGAGGGACCGCGCAGATGATAAAGGCTATGTGAAGACGACATATCACTCTCAAAGGCAGACAGATTGGCACAAAGAACCCACATAGCCTACCTCGATCAAGCTCTTTGTCGCGCGAAGGGTAATTGCAAATTGGAGGCATGCGGTTTGCAAACGCGAGACAGGTGGTCTCGGTCTGCGCTGATCGGGCAAATATGACGCACAGATAACCAGTTGCAGACAAAGCGAGAACGCCTACTCGAGGGCAACGATGAGGAAGGGACACGGGGTCGGGGCAATACGGGCGGGCAAGAACGAAGCGGAATGAGCATCACGGGCTAAAAGGGCACAGGCGAGTGGCGCGAGTTGTAACTGGGAAACAAAAGCCCTTCAATTGACGGGATGCTGGGAAAGAGGGGAAGGCAGGGCACAAGAGGGGCAAGGAGAGCGACAAGGTCGAAACGCGCCAATAATGCGAGCAGGCAAGCTCGCGGCATTTGGGTTACTGTCGTGTTACCTAGCGTGGCCAAGGACGAGGCACGCAAGACTGTACTGAGAGAACCGCTTTCCTTGTTGGTGTCGCCGAGGCAAGAGTGGCTGATAGCCTAACGCGCGATGTTCCTTTTCTCGACGCCCGGCTCACGAGTGAGCCAGGCAGGCCGGTCATCCGCGCGAAGCGACTTTCATGTCAAGGAGGTCAGCAACGATGTTGACAATCGAACTGGCACGCACCGGCACTCGTCCAGCCAACAGCCAACACGCTCCCAGCTACTAGCCGGTCCAACTTTCTCATGCTGTAGGCTGTAAAGTGATACCCTAAATCAAAATGTCAGCGCTGGAACGATGTAACGAGGTTCCCCTGCACGCACCCTTTGCTCAACACGAGTCAGCCGACAGCCTCACTTCCGCCCTCACAGTCCGCGTTGACCGAGAATATGCATTCAAAGTCAAAGAATTAGGGCTAGCTTGAGCGAATAACGTATGACTCACGATCCGGCGGGTTGTTGGTGCCGTGCCTGAGGAGGAAGGACGCAGTGAATGTCGAGGTCGGCGATGAACACAGCGCCAACTAGAACTAACGGCAAGGAAGCGACTGTCAACATCCAGTCAGCATCGCACGCTAACGTAGTTCCGATGAAGCACTCACACTCGGTCGCTACGTTGGAGGGTACTTTGACTGCCGCGCGACGAGCTTGCCAACCGGCCCTCGTTTGTCAACGCGGCGCCTTTTTGCGCGAGCTTCAAGCAGTTGACGACGGTGCTGCTTCGTGAGCGGTGTATGTGTACGCGAGCGATCGCTGGTCCGAGCAAGGTAGGCGCAACATCCGTGGCCGTACACAAGTTACAGTCTACGACACAGCACGAGCACGATGTGCTTATAAGAGAAGAAGAGCGCGCGTGTTGGTTGGAGCAGATGCGCGACGCCGGTTCGGCGGGTTTGAGGGAGGAGTCAAAGAGAGATGCTCTTGCATCCGGCCCCGCGCCGGCCATTCCAATCCCAGCCATCGTGTCACCGGCATTTACCCCACATAAAGAACCTGAAAACTTCGCAGAGGGCAATCTTACTTTGTCAGCGGGTAATCCACGCTTTCGAGAAATCCTGGTTTGTCTTATCGCTGTCAGAAAGGTGGTCAATCACCTAGCTAGTAACGGGTGATGCTCAACACCCTCGACGACCGGCTCGCGGGCAAGCCGGACAAGCCGACCATCCGTACCACGAAGATATGGTCTCACAGTTTTTAACTGTCTATTTTCGCGCATCTCTTGGCTACATTTCTAGGGAAAAGTGCTTCTCACCGTTAGAATGGGTGGGACTGTTGCAGACACGAGGCCAGTCGGAGTTCGACTTTCTCCAAAACTCCAGGATTCACTGTGCGTGCTGGCCAATATACACTCAAGAAGGCCCGAGAGCTGTCATAAGACGTGTTCAAGTATGTGTTGCCTCTCATCCAGTCTTCATACTCAGTGTGCGACTCGGACAGCTTGTGCATTAATTATGCAACATTGAGACGTATATTCAATGTCAAGCTCACGACGTGACACTCGACTACTGAATGCATATAGGGGCTGTCAAACACGACTACTAGACCGGAATAGAGATCTTCTTCCAGTAATACCTGCCAAAGAAGACGAGCTTGACTGTGATCTCGAGGTACTTGCCGACAACCTTGGCCCAGATGTCCAAGGTTCCGAAATGAGGCAGCGGAATACGGATAGGACCGGCGTGGATGCCGTCCTTGATGCTGCCTTCGAGCTTGGGGCCTTTGATCTGGTACTTCTGGATTGGGCTGGTGATATAGATAAAGGTCTGGACGGAGATGGTCTGGCGGTCCAGGTCCACGGCGCCGACGATCTGCGACGATACAAGTCAGTTCTCTGCAGCGGTGTAGGATGAGGCTGTCGAACGTACGCGGATGCTGACAGTGAATCCCTGGTACTTAATGATGTCGAATGACCTGTCGATCCTAACGGTGTACCCAGCGAGTTCTGCATTCTTCTGCGCAATATTCGCGAGACTTTCGACCTCTTCGTCGTCCAGCAGAGCGAGCGCAAACTCTGGGTTGGCTTCGAGCCAGATTGCAGCTATTTGTCTTAGTCAGTAAAGGACAAATCGCAGCGAGATGGTGACCCACTATCAAGCTGGTCGTCATGAACGTCCTGAAGCTCAAGGGTAAGAGCACCAAAGTCGGCAGCTGCAGTAAGATGAGTAGGGGCGGGGCGTTCGACACGTTGAAAGACCCACCAAGGGGTGCGATAACGTCGGCAGTGGCCATTGTGAGAGAGTGACTCGAGGTGAAGCGGGTGTCTGAAAGTGAGTTGAGGTCGATGTGAGATCTACGGGTGCGGGTTTTATACCCATAGCTCGCTTACTGTAAGCCAGATGTATAGTACCAGCCGGCTTAGCGACCTCCGATATTCGGTGGTGGAGTACAGCGCCACACGACACACATCACACACTAGAGCTCAATAACCACTGCATGACAGGTTCCAACAACCGGCGTGTCTAACATTGCGCAAAAGGTGTTCGAAAGAACCTGCTGTTTGCTCGGTTGCCACCCGCACGATGTGCTGGAAACTCTCTTGCCCCCATTATAAGGTCCCAAATGCGCAGCCCCGGCTCATAAAGTACAGTTGTAGCCCTTTATTCGAGTTTACGCTTCGAAATAAGGTGTACCTAAAACATAATTCTGAGTTAGACATGCCCTGAGCCAGCTTCAAAGGTCAGTACCGATGCGATTCAGACTACAACACAACCCCATTGATCTCAATAGCAGGTGGAGATACGGTGCGTCTAGAATTCGCCCAGACCTGCCCGCAGAACGGTCTTAGCTCAACCCGAATTCCAAGTTGAACATTGCCGGCTTCGATGTCCGGCATTTCCTAGGACAAACAGTCTCCACTTGTGGCGATCCGCGCCACTTCCGAAAGAGTATACGCAGTAGATGTGCAGATTCGAGGTTGGAACACCACTGTTTGGAACTGCCCGGTAGATGTGAATCCGAGGCCGCATTTAATCCGTTCCGAGCCGCCTTCTTGCCACTTGGACGACAAGGTCCCTCAACACGTCATTTTCTGACGAAATAAAACATATTACTTGCGACTGTGGTCAAAGCTTGCGATACTGTGCCTATATATGGTGCTTCGAACAGGAAATAGCTGATAGTTACCTTCAGCGTGGTGGTACCGGCGTCTGTGAAGGCGAGCCTGAGCGACGGTTGCTGAAGAGCTGCACAGCCTTCGCTTTCGCTTTCTCGAAACCTTTCTTCATTCTTGTCGTTGCCTGGAGTTGTTCTGGTGATGAGCACGTGTAAACCGAGGAGGGAGTACAAGAGCAAGCCGGAACACGTGTGTCCGACTTATCGGCCGCTCGGTCTCCGCCAAGCACCTAAATCCATCTCCGATTCGGGATACGATCTTACACCTCGTCAATAAAATTCCGACTCTCGCTCCAATCTCGTCACAAGATGAGACGCAGGCCATCTGAAAGAATTCGAGAGGCGTCCGCCGACCACTTATTCACGTCGTCGCTCGATCCGATTCGAATTGTGCTGTGAATCAAACGATAACATCAATCGCCCTTACATCAAACCGTTGATACTTGAAACGGTCGAATGTTCAATCTTGATGATGCCAGTCTGTGTAAACAAGTTCGCTTCCGATACATCCACTCGTCCATTCATCACGTGTACCGTCTCATTCTGTGGTTAGCTTTGGCTTAATCATATTCGGTTACGACCTCAAATCACCGTCGATGCTTCCTTGTAGGTCCCAAGCTACCAATAAAATCACACTCAGCAGGTAAGCTACTCGTACTTTGTGAAATATGATGACTAGTTTATTGATGCACCTGAAATGAGATCATACACGAGACCGAGGAACCCCCAAGCGTGTATAGTTCATTCTCAAATTAGGGACGCTGGGCATAAGAGTCTGTGGTCAGGAGCAATATTTGAAGGTGACGGCAACATCGCCGGAAACTCGCCGACATGGGGCACAAGGCATGGTAGCAGGGAAGGACATAGCGAGCACGTGGCTCGAGGAAGGCAACCAAAGTTGAGGTATGGAAGCCGATGTCCCGCGTAAGTGAATGTCATAGGAAGACAAGACGATCAGCTCGCCATTAGTACAGCAAGCCTCTATCAAGCTCTGCGTCCTGCGAAGGGTTATGGCAAACCAGAGGCATGCGGTGTGAACGCGAGGCAGGTGGTATCGGTGTTCTGCGATAGTTGGGCAAAGATGACGCACAGAGAACAAGGTGCAGTCAAAGCGAGGACGCGCACTTGAGGGCGACGATGAGGAAGCGGCACGGGTCAGGCAGGGAGGGCGGTCAAGGATGAATCGAAATGAGCATCGCGCGCGAAAGAACACAGGCGAGTGGCGTGGGTCGTAGCTGAGAACAGAGACCTTTCAATTGACGGGATACTGGGAATGAGGGAATAGCCTAGCGCAGAAGGGTTAAGAAGAACGACAAGGTCAAAATGCACCGGCGATACGAACAAGCTCGCTCGCAGCAGTCGAGCTAGTGTCGTGTTGCCTAGCGTGATCAAGGACGAGGCACGCATGTTTGCGCTCGAGACACCGCGGCAGAGAGAGTCTTCGAGGGAGACAAACGCGATACTGAGGGTATGTGAGGATCAAGAGGCAACCCTCATGTTAGGTCGAACAGCAACAACGTGAACGGTCGAACTCGGGCGCACCTGCTTGTATTCCAGGCCACTCTCCTTCGTCATGTTCTACGGCTTCGCGCCGACGCAGTCTGCTAAATGATACCCTGAATCGAGTGTCAATGTTGGAAGAACATTACAGATTCGCCCGCTCCCACGCACCTCGCAGCTACCCTTTGCTTAGCACGAGTTGGGCGATCCTCCACACAGAGCGGAAGGATGACTTCAGGGGCCAGAATGTGGGGCCAGTACGTGTACAAGACAAACTACGCGTGCCGTCATGGGTTGTCGACGGCGTGAGTGCGCAAAGACGACGCCATGGATGCGAACGTGGCGATGACGACCAATCTGTGTTCAGAGAAAGGAAACAAAAGAGCCAAAACTTCATTAGCATGGCGCTCAAGTACAGCTCAAACAAGCTACTCACTCGGTCCATTGTCAGGCTACTTTGACCCGCCGCGCGACGACCCGCCATCTCATCCTACTCATGCGCCCCGGCACCGTTATCGCTTCCACCACGGTTTGTTTGTCCACACAGCGTCTTTTGCGTGAATTGGCTCTGGTGCTATTTTGCGTGAGGTGTGTGTTTTGTGCGAGCGATCGCTGGCCCGAGTATGGCGGCTCCAAGGCTGACCGACGCTCCTGCCCTCTTGGGAAAGCCGGTGATCAGAGCGACCACGCGGTGCAGGGGACGATGCGTGTGCTCGAGTGGGACCTGGCCAAGTGAAAAGCTGAATACAGGTGGGTGCTGGTGCTGGTAAGTGCTGGAGCAGGTGGTAGGTGTGGCTGCGATGCGGATGGCAGGCGCGACATCCGGAGCTGTGCGCGAGTTAGAGTCTTCGAGTCAGTACGAGCACGATGTGGTTCGATGATCAAAAGAGCTTGCGCGTTGGTTGAAGCAGCTGTGCGACGCCGGTTCGGCGGGTTTGCGGGACGAGGCAAAGGAGGATGCTCTTGCGTCCGGCCCAGCGCCGACCATTCCAATCCCTGCCATCATGTCACCCCACGCAAAGATTCCGAACGCTCGCAGAGTGCGATCTTACTTTGTGCGCGAGCACTTCATGCTTTCGAGGGAGCCTAGTTGGCATTTTTGCTGTCCGAAAGTTGGTCGATCGCCCAACTAGTAACGCGTGATGCTCAACACACTCAACGGCCCCAAGGCCGGGCCGTGGGTAAGCCGGGCCGGCCGACCACCCGTACGACGCAGACATAAGATAACCGTTTGGAAGAGTCTATATTTGCAAATCTCGGCGCGGTGGTTACATTTCTAAGAAACGGTGCTTATCATCGTGAGAATGGCTGGGAGTGCTGCGGGCACGAGGACAATCGGAGTTTGATTTCCTCCAAACCTCCAGAATTTGCTGTGCCTACTGGTCAGTCTACGCTCAAGGCAGCCGACAAGCCGTGTACCAGCACGTGGGATGCAATATGCAACCAACTGCCCAGCGTGCACCAGTATCAGGCGCCATTTTACACCCGAAATACAGCAACTATGTGACGTGCGTCAGCCAGTCTTCACATTCAATGTGGGGCAACGTGCACTTTAGATGTGAATCATCGAGGCGTATATTCAATGTCGAGCTCAGAACGTGAACCTCGACTACTGAAAGCATACATGGCTTGTCCAAACACGACTACGGGAGCGGAATAGAGATCTTCTTCCAGTAGTACTTGCCAAAGAAGCCGATTTTGACTGTGATTTCGAGGTACTTGCCGGCAATCTTGACCCAGATGTCCAAGGTTCCGACATGAGGCAGCAAAATGCTGATAGGACCGACGTGGAGGCCATCCTTGATGCTGCCTTCGAGCTTCGGGCCTTTGACCTGGAACTTCTTGATAGGGGTCTTGAGATAAACAAACGTCTGGACAGAGATGGTCTTATTGTTCAAGTCCAGAGCGCCGACGATCTGCGACGAGATGGGTTAATTTCCAATAGGAGAGTAGGAGGAGGCTTCCAAGAACGTACCCGGATGCCGAGGGTAAAGCCTGCATAGCCAATGATGTCGAACGACTTGTCGATGCTAACGGCGTACCCAGCGAGCTCGGCATTCTTCTGCGCAATCCTCGCGAGGCTTTCAACCTCTTCCTCGTCCAGCAAGGCGAGCGCAAAGTCTGGGTTGGCTTCGAGCCAGATTGCGGCTGTTTATCTTGGTCAGTAAGGAACATCTCGCAGCAAAGATGGTGACCTACTATCAAGCTGGTCGTCGTGAACGTCCTGAAGCTCAAAGGTGAGAGCACCAAAGTCGGCAGCTGCGACAAGGTGAGCAGTTACTGGGTGCTCGGCGCTCTGAACGACTCACCAAGGGGTGCGATAACGTCGGCGGTGGCCATTGTGAGGAAGTAGCTCGGGTTGTAGAGGGTGTCTGACAGTGGGTTGTGGTCGATGTGGACTAAAAGGTGGCACGCTTTATAGCGATGGCTCGCTCACTGTATGTAGGCTAGATGTATAGTCCCAGTCGGCTTAGCGAACGCCGATATGCGGCGGTGGAGTACAGCGCATACAACACACATACCACATCAGAAGTCGATAGCCACCTCAGTGCCGCGTTTGTTCGATCACATGTGTCTACGCCACCGCATGAGAGAGTCCAACAATCGGCGTCTCTGAGATTGCGCAAAAGGTGTTCGAAAGAGCCGACTGTTTGCCCCGTTTCCACCCGCGGGATGGTGCGCAGAAGCTCTGCTAACCGCCATTGTGGAGTCAATTGAGCAGTCTCAGCTCATAGAGTACAGCTGTAGCTCATGATATGACTCCATTTTTCAAAACAAGGAGTACGTAGAACATGATTCTGAGTCAGAAATGCCCTGCGCCAGGTTAAAAAGGCAGTACTGATGTCAATCGAGCTGTACCACATGTCCATTGATTCCGATAGTAGGTGGAGATATAGTGCGTCTAGAATCCGCCCAGACCTGTCCGCAGAACGGTCTTAGCTGAACCCGAACTTCAAGTTGAACATCGCCGGCTTCGATGTCCGGCATTTCCTAGGACAAACAGTCTCTACTTGTGGCGATCTGCGCCACTTCCGAAAGAGTTTACGCAGTAGATGGTCAGAGTTGAGGTTGGAACACCACTGTTTGGACCTGCCGGGCTGATCTGAATCCGACGCCGCATTTCATCCGCCCCGAGCCGCCTTCTTGCCACTTCGACGACCAGGCCCCTCAACGCGTCATTTGCTGACGAAATGAAACATAGCACTTGCGACTGTGGTCACAGCTTGCGACATTGTGCCGATATGTGGTGCTTTGAACAGGAACCAGCTGATAGTTACCTTCAGGGGCGTTGAAGTTGAAGGTTCCGTAAAATGCTCCTCAAGCAATGCGATCGCATGATATTGCTTCAGAGCTGCGGTATTGCAGGAAACTTCAGTTTCAACTCTTCTGGAGTTGACCTTTAGCTAACCCCGTGCAAAGATTACAGCCCACTCTGCCAACCAGCGTGGCAGTCAAGGTTTCTTTTGATTCTCCTTGTCAGCTACTCCATCAATGACGTGCTAAAAGGCTTTGATGGGCACTCGTCGAGGCGGCGAGCAGCCGGTTCGGGGCGGGTTGAATGCGGCTTCGGGGCTCCATCAACCCGGTGGTTTCAAACAGTGGAGTTCCAACTCCAGTTCTAACCGTCCACTGTGTACATGTCATCTAGATCGGCACGTTTGTCCAAAAGTAGAGAAGGTTCGTTCTACAGAATTCCGGACACGACGTCGCGAACATTCAACTTGCGGCTCGGGTTCAGCAATGACCGTGCTGTACTCCACCCGATTGGCGTGCGCTGAGCAAACCCCCGAATATCGGCATTTGCTTAGCCGGCCAACACCCCACAGCTCGCCTACGGTAAGCGAGCTATGAGTATAAAACCTGTACCCGTAGATCTTACACACCTCAACTCACAGTCAGACACCCTCTACAACCCGAGTTACCTCATCGCAATGGCCACCGCCGACGTTATCGCACCCAGTGGTAAGTCTTTAGACGCACCAAGCACTCTCTGCTCACTTCACCGCAGCTGCAGACTTCAACACGCTCACATTTGAGCTCGAGGATGTTCATGACGACCAGCTTGATTGTGAGTCGTGCTCGACTGGCCTTGCGCGTGTTGCCTACCACTGAATGGAAAATTCAGCCGCAATCTGGCTCGAGGCCAACCCTGCTCTCGCGCTGGCATTGCTCAGCGATGAGGAGGTCGAAGGTCTCGCCGAGGTCGCGCAGAAGAATGCGGAAATTGCTGGATTCCGTTACCCGATCGACAGGTCGTTCGACATCGCCACTTACATGGGCTTCACAGTTGGCATTCGCGTGCGCTCTAAACTGCTGCTCTATTTCAGATATGTCCGCTGACATCTTTTCGTCAATAGTTTCTTGGTGGAATCGACCCGGTCAAGCTCATCATCAACGTCCAAACATTTATCAGTCTCAAGACACTCCACCGCAAGCTCCAGGTCAAGGGTCCGAAGCTCCAAGGCAACGTCGTAGTCGGTGTCCACGCCGGCCCAGTGACCATTGGACTGCCTCATGTCGGACCCCTTGATATCTGGGCCAAGCTTGAGGGTAAGATCCTCCCCATCACGATCAAGGTCTTGTTCTTTGGTCGTCCCTTCTGGAAGCGAGTCTCTCTGCCTCTCCCGATCTAAGAGTCTCACGCACCGGAGTTATTGCCCTTTGGCCCGCCATGTATTCTTCGAGCGGCCGAGCTTCTTCCAAATTTCCTGAGAGACTATCACCAAATACAGGCGGGTTATGTGCATGCTCTTGGCTCTTCCGTAGCCTATATCATTGATTTCACACAACAACAAAAACATCTCGCCGCTATCAATTTGGCATTTTCGAAACTGGAAGTTGTCTGTCAATCGCTGATTGGCATCTTCGCTCCAGCTAGTTGCAATAAGGATCAAACGAGGACAATAACTGGCACTACATTACACTTCATTTCCTTGAATCGATCGTTTTCACTGCGTCTATAGTCCTGGCGAGGCTGCTGGGTGCTGTTGAAACACTCGTTACTTCGCTCCAAGTAACCCCGGTGCATTATCTGCCCCACTCACAATACGATCTCTCACTTTATTGTGTGCTGCCGTTGCTCCAAGAATTGCCAAACCACTCCTTCTGTCACGCCGTATGGCTTTCTTACTCGCACAGTTGTTCAATCAGATCACCAGTTCGTCAGTACCAATACGAGCAAATGACAACGCGCCATGCATTGAACAGCTACGCACGTCGAAGACAGGCTAATGAACATACATTGGGCACGCTGCATCCTCAGAGCCGACGCATGATATACATCGGCTACGAGTGATGATGAAGGTGACGGCGAAGGCTGCTCGCTGGCGCATCAGCTGTGGAGAGCACGATGAGCGCATAGCTCGAATGGGGCTGGAATATCGTGTGAATGTAAAACGTTGCGCGCGAATGAGTTCCGCGGGAAACCGGGATGAACGGTCCAAATGGGACGTCACTGCGAGTACGAGCTCGGAGTGCCTCGGCATAGCAAGAGACAGTCCCGCGAACATGTAGCTTATGACCTGATTACGCCTCGCGTGAGGTTGGAGATACCGAGCAGACCTGACGCTGAGCACTGAATGTCCGACAGGTAGCATAGGGATAATATGACTGGTGCAGAACGGGTACACACCGTCAATGGAGACGAAGAGCCAGAGCTTGGGTTTAACAGAAAGGTAGACCGACAAAGAGAAAACAAGATGGGATGGGATCACGGCGGAGACGATTCGCGTGATTTCGCGCCTAGCCAGCCAGAACTTGCGATTCGGAATGAGAGTGTAGAAGGAAGGAAAGGAGTATATGAACCATTGGCCAGCGCGGCGTCGCCGCGGCCGGAACAGTCACCAGCGCGAAGTGGCGCATGAGCCGAGGACAGGGGACACCAGGTGACGAGACCGAAGCCTTGCGCGTACCTGAATCGCATCTAGTAATGGTAGTCATTCGCGGATGCACGGCAGCCACAACCGCGACAGAGGCAGAAACTGCGCCGCCGGACCTTCAGCTTTCAAATCACCCACTCGGCGTTTTGGTGCTCGCGGCGACGTCCCTAAGCTTGCACCGCGGTCTTGCCTTAGCGAAGAGCGAGTGGTTGGCGGTGCTGTGGGTTGGCGTGGGGGCTAGATGCGCGCAAGACCCGAACAACTGTGCGTGTAGTTGAGGATGCGCAACGCGCGAGTGCAGCAGTACCAAATCAAGACGAAGAAGAAGTAACGCGCACGAGTGCGCGATGCTACGATGCCGAAAAGAAGAAAAGAGGCAAAGCAGGAAGCCCCGCGCTCGACTCCGCGTCGGCATCACCTGGTCCAACCTCGGCTCATCCTAACCTGCGCAACCATCATCTCGCCAACGCGGTTCACCAACATTTACCTCACACAAGCCGCCCTCAACGTTGCGGGGTGATGGCTATTGCGCCTAGGGAATTGGAACTCTCAAACGAGACTCACTTCTTGTGCTAGTGACACCAGATTAGTTGATCATTGAATGTTTGCTCTCGATGACCGGCCTCCGAGCATGTCGACCACCCGCACCACACGGAGTAAACATTGAACAACGACTCCGCGGTGGGGATGGTGCCATTTTTTTTCAGACACAGTTGAGCGCGCAGATGTCGTCAGGAACTGGCCGAGCTTATCGTCAGTGTGACGGGCGAGATGATCAGGCGGGTCACGAGGACAGTCGGAGTTTAATTATCCCACACGGTGTAGACTGTATCTCGCTTTTGAGCTCATCTGCATGGCAAAACCGTTCCATCAAAGACAGGAAACCGCTTTCAATCTGTTACACTGGGACTTAGAGCGAAACGTGTCAGAAGTTGCGCCGACGCTGAGCTTGCACTGACCAGGTCTCCGTTCGCTCACTCCTCGGCGACCGTTCCAATCCCCAGCGTGTTGCAACCACGCACGGCAATCACTGTCGCTGTAATTTTCGAGACACAGCAAGTGGCGTGTCAGAAGCTCGGCCAATCACCTGACAAGCCGAGGCTTCTCTTCATCGGAATTGCGCTGTAATGTACAAGTGTCACAACTGCTCTACGGTGGTTCGCGCATCTCCCCGTGCGTCTTGTTGGAATTTTGTCTTATCGTTAAATTGGATTGGATTGGTGCTTTTATGACACGGGTCACGAGGATGATCGGAGTTTGAACATCTGAGACGATGCTTGTAAACCGAGCTCGCGAGATGATCCTGCATGATTCTTTGAACTACGGAACATGAAATACGTGCAAATTTTGTATAACAGCCAAAGCGCATACATCGATCATCCAGTTCTCTTTGAACCCAGACATTGCATTTCACGACAGCAATTACAATCCCGGCGGCCCTACCCAGCATGCTGTCCAGTTCTCCCCATGGTGCCAATCATTCTCAACCGTCATGATAACGCGGTACTTGGAAATTGAAAGCTTGCAACTCGGCAAGTTGAGGTAACTTCGGTACTCCGGTGGTACCCAAAGAAGTAGCTCATCCGTATTGCCATTGGCCAACAGCCATCCAAGTCCAACTTCAGCTAGCCCGATCGATTCAACTGCTTTGGAGGCGTCTGTGCCGTCTTCTGGTGACCGCGCGAGGGCAGCGGCTACATCCCAAATGCGGATTGTCGTGTCACTAGAGCCCGAAACTATAGAGTTCCCATCCGGCATGAACGCCAAAGATTCTACCACGCCAAAGTGTCCGCACAGGACGGCAAGCTGGGTTCCGTTTGCAGCGTCCCACAACCGCAGGCTGCAGTCCTCTGAACCGGTAGCGATGATGACACCTGTAGGCGAATAGACAATCGATGACATGGGACGAGTGTGACCCTCGAGAGACAGGGTCTGTCGATCTGCGGCAATGTCCCAGACGCGAACAATGGCGTCGCTTCCACCGGACGCGATATGTGTACCAACGGGTGAGAATGCAATGGGGCATTTGAAGCTCTGGTACTCGTTCTGTTGGTATGGGTCACACGCTCGCTGACCACTGTCCATGTGCCAAAGCTGCACATCTCCAGCCATATCGCCACCGGCAATCAGCTTGCTGTCTGGCGAGATGCTAACATTGCGCATTTGGTGCTCACAATGAAGCACGTCCATGGTCGATGGCTGTTGGCCTGACAGGTCCCAGATCCGCACGGTTCGGTCATCCGATGCGGAAGCGAGCAACCGCGAGTCGCGCGAGAAGCTCACTTCCCATACTTCATCCGTATGACCGTGCAGGGGCTCACCGACCATGCCTCCTGTTTGCACATCCCAAAGTCGTACCAATTTGTCGGCTGACGTTGTCGCAATGAGGCGTGTGTCTGGTGATAACGCCACGGCATTGATCGCACGTTGGTGTACTAGAGGTGAAAGTTTAGACTCGCCCGTATTTGCATCCCAAATCCGGGCCGAGAGATCCTTGGAGCCGGAGACAATGAGTGCTCCGCTAGCTGACAAGCACACTGATCCGACTGTGCCGTCGTGCGCTGGTAAAGGCTGAGTCGCCTCCGGGCTGCTGCCGACATCCCATATATGGATCTCCGAGTTGAAGATCCCCCAAGGGGAGTAGGTCAGGGCAATGTACAACCCGTCTGGAGAGTGCGTTGCGGATTCAATATTCTGCCACTGGCCACCAAGCGGAACCGATGTTTCGTCCTTGGCATCTCGATCCAGCTTCCAGAATTCAACACCCCTGTCATTCGAGACGGACACAAGTGACCCGCCATCCGGAGAGAATTGGATAGTCCGAATGCTCTTCGAGACCCCTCCCAACGTGAAAATAGACGTTCTGGTTGTCATCTCCCAGAGCTGGATGGTTGACTTCGTCTTCCTAGTATAGGTAGCAAGTTTCGTGCTATCCGGTGAGAAGCACATGCTGGACACCATCGTCTTGTGACCAAGAACATGGACGACGGTAGGTATGTCGGAAAGTCTCCACAACCATACTTCCTTGTTGTTAGAGAGCGACGCCATAATGTTACCGTCAGTAGAAAACGCGATCGCACGGATATCCTTTGTTTCGGAGGTCATCGAAAGTTGCTGGCCCGTCTCGGCCTCCCAAAGGCACAGACCTTTACCCCCAACAGATGCAACAAACCGACCATCAGGCGAGAATGTTACCGAAGAGACCGACCCATTGTGTCCGAGCAATCGTCGCGGGGGTTCTCGAGGAGATTCGAGCTTCCACACACACACAACACCCGCTTCAGTACCCGAGGCAAGGGCCTTTCCAGTTGGCGCAACGGCCACAGAATTCACATCGCCGTCCCCACTAGCAAGTTGAGGCATTGACTCGCCACCGGTAAGCATGTCCCAGATGCGCACCGTGCCATCCGATGATCCCGAAACAAGTTGTCCATCAGGAAGGTAAGCAACTGAATTCACCGTCCCCTTATGGCCTGCAAGCGACATGGCAAGTTTTCCGCCGTGACGATAGATTCCAAGTGTCTCGACCGAGATCAGGCCGGTACACTGCCTGTAGAAGATCGAGTATACCAGCGAGTCCCTTGCTGCAAATGGAACGGCCGACAGGTAAATGTGAGGCGCACTCCGCTGAATCGCTTCCCGTGATGAAGCCACAAATGAGTTGGCATCGCGCATAAAACGCGAGAGCTCTGCTGACTGAACCTGAGTGAGGAATAAGATGATGCACGCAATTCGTACTGTATGCACAGACCGTTGTAGATGCGAAGATGAGCATTGCGCCTGCCCGCTGGACCTCGCCCAGCACGCTCATCACCTCCAGCCAAAACAGAAAGCGCGGAAGAAAGATCTCTTGAATATCTCCATCCCTGCTCCATGGCTGTGGAAGACTCGCGACATGATAGATCCACTGCAGACAGGCATACTCGAGAGAGAGAGTAAAACTGTCAGGCTTAGTAGGCGGGTTTTCCGCGTACGACGAGTGGCTCTGACAGATGTTGAAGTGAAGACTTTTTCCCATGACGCGGAAGCAACCTGTTGCCAAAGACTCGTCCCCGAGTACTGCGGGAATTCGAAGCTCGGCGGCCGCGCGTTCAATCAGATAGTCCCCGAGTGACGTGTGAACCGTCCTTAACCCAGGCTGCTCAACGTCATCCGGCACATGAACCACCGAACGAAGACGCCGCAGTGACTCTCTCAGTACGTCCGGCTTCCGTCCCAATATCTCCGCCAGAGCGGTAATTGATAGCGGCGTTCTGGCGCTCAGGATGCACGCTATGACCTGCTTTGTATCCGCGAGTTCCTCTGGCTCCACCTTTGCGGTGTCCGACGCCCGCGTAAGTACAAATTCGTAGACAGCGTCGAGAGGCCGAGTTGCCACTTTGCTGTCTTTCATCGCAAAAAGTGCCTTTCGAAGACGACCTGCTCTTGTTTCCGCCGCTTCGGTAGAGAGTACATATGCGACGATGGTTGAGGCAAAGATGAACAGGCCATCGGCTCTCGAAGCGAGCAGGTTCACGTCGGTCTCCGTGTACCATGCTTCATCGAGTGGCTGCTTGGAGAAAGCGTCATCGATGTACAGCCTGATATCCTCAGTGACCTCCGCAGTGTCAATTGTGTGCAGTCGCAAGATGCTATTGCGATCTGAGCTCGAAATCGGGCTGGTGTTGATGTGCGTTTCCGGTCGTGACGTTACGATGAACTTGACCTTTGCGTCGCTTTCGAGGGTCGATATAGCACGGAGGAAGTTTTTGACCTCCTTTTCGTCGCTACACTCGTCGAGGGCATCGATGATGAAAACGATTACATGAGGTGACGATGAAAGTGCGGTCAGCGGTCTCTGCAAGAGTGCGCCAATCTGAATTGAGATTGGCTTGAGGATGATGCGCAAGTCTGCATTGAGCTCTTTCGACAGGGCTGCTGCAA